>Ga0164290_1000563_pt1 | contig 110922 bp, 93 predicted proteins | sample Micstemetagenome_FD_108782 | JGI IMG/M metagenome (GOLD analysis project Ga0164290, IMG submission 108782) | Contaminated culture microbial community from soil near Moab, Utah, USA - Microcoleus steenstrupii SON62 (Illumina Assembly) | ecosystem: Environmental > Terrestrial > Soil > Soil crust...
ACCCGTAAGTGCTGATGGGGTCCGCTATCAATTATCAATTATTCAAAGAACTTCTGTGAAGCCTTCCGCTTCACTTCGTCAACCTAAAAACCTCTCGGTTCTTAAATCGTTCCATCTCATCACTTCATCCCTCTCCTCTTCCCTTCACCACTTCAGCCCTTCCGGCCTCCGTGACCTGCTCATTTCCGTTTTGGGAGTGCAAAGATAACTTATCAGTCTGTCTTTGCAAATTTTTTTATCAAGATTTTTTTTGATTTCGGTCGCCGTCCTGCGAGTCCCGATTTTTTTCGAAAGGGCTTCAAAGATAACTGAGCCATTCGTAAGTGCAAAAAAACTGTATTGTTTTTTTCTTCACCGCTCACCTTTCACCACAACGCTCAAAAATTCATCGGAGCAATAAGTACTGTCGCCGGTCCTGCTGGTAGAATTTTTTACCACGCTTCGTCACGTTGACACATACTTCCTTTGGTGAAATTCACGAACAGGATAACTCGCGGCGGAGTTCCGTCTTCTAAAGAATTTTTCAGGCAAAGAAGTTTTTCCGATAGATTGTCTGCGTCCGATCCGGACCGGTAGACAAAATGGTGATCGGAACCCGCAATTCCTTCTCAAGAAACTCAATATAATTATTCAACTGAGCAGGAATAGAATGCTCGTCTATTCTTGTAATGTCGGTGTTCCAACCGGGCATCTCGGTGTAGACCGGCGTGAGTTTGTCATGGACAAATTCGTAAGGAAGCATATCGGTAATTGTGCCGTCCTTTAGCTTGTACGCCGTACATGCCTTAATCACAGGGAACACACTCAATACATCGGCTTTCATCATGAACAATTGCGTAACCCCATTGATCATAATAGAATACTTCAGGCTTGGCAGATCAATCCACCCACATCTTCTGGGGCGCCCTGTGGTAGAACCGAATTCATTCCCTTCCTTTCGCATCAGTTCGCCCTGCTCATCGAGCAGCTCTGTCGGGAAAGGACCGCCGCCGACGCGCGTGCTGTAGGCTTTGAAGATCCCGAACACTTCGCCGATATGACGTGGCGCAACCCCGAGACCTGTACAGGCTCCGGCCGTAACGGTATTGCTACTGGTCACGAACGGGTAACTTCCAAAATCAATATCCAGCAACGAACCTTGTGCGCCTTCCGCAAGAATCGAAGCGCCGCTGCTCAGCTCCTGGTTTAAAAAATACTCGCTGTCAATAAGCTTAAATTGTTTTAAGAAGGTCACTGCCTCCAAAAACTGCTTTTCTAATTCGGGCCAGTTGAACTCAACCTGATGGTCCCGAAGTATTTTAAAGTGAATCTCGGTCAGGTTACGGAATTTCTCCTGGAAATTGGAAGCCACGATGTCGCCGACACGAAGTCCCTGACGACCAATCTTATCCTGATACGTCGGACCGATACCTTTGAGGGTAGAGCCTATTTTATTATCACCTTTAGCCTTTTCGTAGGCCTGGTCCAGTAGCCTGTGCGTTGGTAGAATCAGTGTTGCCTTCTTTGAGACAAAAAGATTTTTCTCGACTGACAGATTGTATTTCTGCAGCTTCTCAATCTCACCCCGGAAGATCACCGGATCAAGCACAACGCCGTTGCCGATTACGTTTCGTGTCTGCTGGCGGAAAATCCCAGACGGAATCTGGTGAAGCACATGCTTGATTCCATCAAATTCAAGTGTATGGCCTGCGTTAGGTCCGCCCTGGAAGCGAGCAACAACGTCATACTTTGGGGCCAGTACGTCAACAATTTTTCCTTTACCCTCGTCTCCCCACTGAAGGCCAAGCAATACGTGAACTTTCGACATGATTATTTATTGACAATTTTTTCAGCCTCTTCTACCGATTGAACGGTTTGAAATATGGCATTGAGCTTAGTAATAACAAGAAGTTTTTGAACACTCTCTGAAGGATTCATCAGGAACACCTCACCGCCTTTGTTTCTGAATTTGGTTAAGATGGTTATCAGCACACCAATGCCGCTGCTGTTGATGTATCGAAGATTTGAAATGTCGATTACGCAGGTACTGATGCCTTCGTGAATCGCTCCGTTGACAGATTCCATGATTCCGGCACCAGCGTCTTCACCGATCAAGTCGCCGGACAAATGTAATACGAGGTTTTTTTCGGTTTTCTTGGCTTCGAATTTCATAGCAAAGGATTAGGAAGGAAGTGCATTCGTCTTTCGATTCTCACAATTTGTCTTTGTACACGTTGCGTACAAGATCAGCGAATGATGCATGACGTTAAAGTGAAGAATCTCTTCGACAGTATTTTGAATATTCTGAATGCGCGGATCGCAGAATTCCACAACTTTATGACACTCTGTGCAAATCAAATGGTCGTGTTGCTTGTACCCGTATGACTTCTCGTACTGAGCGAGGTTTTGACCAAACTGATGCTTGCTTACCAGGTCGCACTCCACCAGCAAATCAAGGGTGTTGTAAACTGTCGCGCGGCTAACCCGGTAGTTTTTGTTTTTCATACTGATGTAGAGGGACTCCACATCAAAATGCCCGTCGCGTGAATAGATCTCTTCCAGAATTGCGTAACGTTCAGGCGTTTTTCGCAACTCTTTGTTTTCGAGGTAAGCCGTAAAAATCTTCTTGACCTCGTCGTAAACTTTCGGGTTGAGAGCCATAATTTAAGGCGACAAAGATAAGAGGGAATGACTCCCATTCAAGTACTACACCTCCCCTTTTGAATCAAAGCGGCTGACTTTTACCACGCCTTCCACGCTCGAAAGCTTTCCCATCAACTGTTCCAGGTGCCTTGTGTCGTTCACGTACACCATAATTTCCCCCTCAAAGATGCCGGAATCGGTGTGGATGGACATGGAACTCATGTTCACTTTTAATTCCTCAGATATAATTTTTGAGACGTCGTTAATCAATCCTACCCGGTCGGTACCCCGGATTTTTAGACCGGTCAAAAAGGCGACCTCGTGCTGGGATGTCCATTTTGCCTTGACCACGCGGTTGCCATGGTGCGAAAGCAGCTCGGGCGCATTGGTGCAATTTGTCCGATGTATCTTGATTCCTTCGTTGACGGTAACAAAACCAAAAACATCGTCGCCGGGTATCGGCGTGCAGCATTTGGCCAATTTGTAATCCACAACGTCCATGTCTTCACCGATGAGCAGAATGTCCTCGTATCGCCCTTTGATTTTGCTGATTTCCTGCTCAACGGCCTTTGCGTCAGCCACCTGCAGGTTTGGCCGCGATTTAATGGGCGAAGTTGGCCGGTTCTCGATAAATCTTTTCAGATCGGCCGTCGTGATAAATCCTGCCCCGACCCTGAAGTACAACTCAAAATGTGTATTTGCCTTAAAATAATCGCGCATCTGCTCCATCAGCTGCTGGGTGGGGTCCTCTTTCAGCTGCCGGAGCTTGCGCAAGATTGTCTCCTTTCCTTCTTCCGCCTGCTTCTTCTTATCTTCTTTCAGCTCCTCCTTGATTCTCGCTTTGGCCTTGGAACTAACTACGAAACGCAGCCAGTCTTCCGACGGCTTTTGTTTCGCACTGGTCAGAATCTCTACCTGATCGCCGTTCTTGAGCGTGTAATTGATCGGGACCAGCTTCCCATTGACTTTGGCTCCGATACATTTGGAACCAATTTGGGTATGAATATCAAAAGCAAAATCAAGTGCAGTGGCGCCATACGGCAAGGTTTTCAGCTCGCCTTTTGGTGTAAACACAAAGACTTCATCGCTGAAGAGATTGCCTTTGAAGTCGTCGACAAAATCAAGCGCGGAGTGGTTGTGTTGCTCCAGCAGGTTTCGCACGCGTGCGAGCCATTTCTCAAGATTGGATTCTGTCGACGTATTGTTGTCCTTATATTTCCAATGCGCAGCATATCCCTTTTCCGCAATTTCATCCATGCGCTTCGTTCTGATCTGCACCTCCACCCATTGGCCATTTTTTGCCATCACCGTGGTGTGCAGAGACTCGTACCCATTCGATTTCGGCGTACTTATCCAGTCGCGCAGTCTGTCGGGATTGGGTGTATAGTAATCCGTGACGATAGAGTAGACCTGCCAGCAAAGCGCCTTCTCCTGTTCGATGGCCGTGTCTATGATGATGCGAATGGCGAAAAGATCGAACACCTCTTCAAAGGGGATATTCTGTTTCTTCATCTTATTCCAAATCGAATAAATCGACTTTGGACGTCCCTTGATTTCAAAGCTGATTTTTAGTTTATCAAGTTCATCCTTGATGGGGATCATAAACTGCTTGATGAACTTCGTGCGCGTTGCTTTGGTCGCGTCGATCTTCTGGACGATAGAATCGTAAACCGGTCTGTCAGTGAAGCGCAGGTACAAGTCTTCTAACTCCGTCTTGATCGCATTTAATCCCAGGCGGTGTGCCAGCGGAGCATACAGGTAGATTGTCTCACTGGCGATCTTGAGTTGCTTGTTCCTTGGCATGCTGTCCAGCGTGCGCATGTTGTGCAAGCGGTCAGCAAGTTTGATGAGAATCACACGAACATCTTCAGATAGCGTGAAGAGCATCTTCCGGAAATTCTCAGCCTGTTGAGAAGTTCCATATTCAAAAACGCCTCTGATCTTGGTAAGCCCGTCGATGATCTTGGCGATCTTCTTCCCAAAAATTTTCTCGATAACGGATAGCTCGATGTCGGTATCTTCGACCACATCGTGCAGGAGCGCGCTGATGATGGAGGTTGTGCCGAGTCCAATTTCTTCAGTACAGATTTCTGCGACGGCCAGGGGGTGAAAAATGTATGGCTCGCCCGATTTGCGCCGCATATCCTTATGCGCATCGAGCGACATGGTAAATGCCCGCTTGATCAACCTCGCATCTCCTTCTCTCAGAATGGGCTTTGCCTTTCGAAGAAGGCGACGATATCTGCTGATGATCTCTTTTTTCTCCTGCTCTGCGTCGATTACCATGAATTATAAAAACTCTTAGTTAGTACGAATAATACATAATCTGTTCCTGTGAAGCCAGTGGTTTATTAAGTCCTGACTGCAACTTAATAACAGCAAAGGAGGCTTCTTTATATTCAAAAAAAGTCTAAATTTGCGCTCCTTTTCAGGAGCTTTGAGGCCAAAAATGCCGGTTTTGCGCGATTTAAGCGTAAAAGTGGCGGACTCGAAGTAATCAAACAAGCGGATGTGGCGTAATTGGTAGCCGCGCCAGACTTAGGATCTGGTGCTGAAAGGCGTGGGGGTTCGAGTCCCTCCATCCGCACTTCTGAACCCTCGGTACGTAATGTGTTGAGGGTTCGTGTTTTATCTGAATTAACCAACAAACGACTTAGCTTTGGAAATTACACTCAACAAGACGAACAGCAACGAGGGTCTTATTAAAATTAGATTAAGCGAAGGGGATTACCAACCTCACGTCGAAGAAAAGATTAAGGACTACGCGCGCAAAGCAAACATCAAAGGATTCAGACAAGGCAAAGTACCCACCGGCGTTATCAAGCGCATGTTTGGTAAGTCTATTCTTGTTGAGGAAATCAACCATCTGTTGTCTCACAAAGTGAGCGACTACATCCGCGAGAACAACCTCCGCATCATTGGCGAGCCTCTTCCAAACCTCGAGAAGTCTAAAGACATCGACTGGGACACGCAAAAAGACTATGAGTTTGAATACCAGATCGGAATGGTTGAAGACTTCCAGTACAACATGACTTCTTCCGCAAAAGTTAAAGGATATCGCATTGGTGTAGACAAGAAGGTTTTAGATGAGACGCTGCAAGACGTGCGTTCCCGTTTTGGAAACACAACCAATCCCGAGACAAGTGCAATTGGAGATCGTTTATTTGGTGAACTGACTGGCACTGGTGATAAGTCAGAATTCAAAAAGGAATATGCATTTATCCCTACAGACAAAGTCGCTAAAAAGGAAGCGAAGAAGTTTACCAATGTGAAAGTCGGAGATGCTGTTGAGTTTGAGATTGCGAACGTTTTTGACGATGCCGAAGCAATATCAAACCTGCTTGATATTTCGAAGGAAGATGCAGCTGCGGCTTCAGGCACGTATAAATTTACTGTTACCTCGATCAGCCGCTCAGAGCCGGCAGAGGTGAATCAGGAATTGTTCGATAAAGTATTTGGAAAAGATGTCGTGAAGAGCGAGGATGAATTCCTTTCTAAAGTGAAGGAGACGATTGCTGAAAACTATCAGCGCGAAACCAATCACTTTCTCGATCATCTTATCGAAGACTATTTCATCAAGAACACTCAGGTCAGTGTACCCGATTCATTCCTCAAAACATGGTTGAAGGCAACCAGCAACGGAGAAATCACCGATGCGGTTATCGAGAAAGAATATGATGCATACGTTCGCGGGCTGAAGTGGGACCTGATCAAGAACAAAATTGCGGACGATAACCAAATTAAGGTTGAGGCGGATGAAGTTCGCGATCGCGCAAAATCATTCATTATTTCTCAATTTGGAGGACCAGCAATTGCAGAGCAGTTGGGCGACCGACTTGACGCCATCGCTGAAAACTATTTGCAGCACGAGAACGGCAAGAACTTCATGCGTCTTTTTAATGAGCTGAAGAGCGACAAGATTCTCGAGACCATCAAGAAAAACATCAGCATCGAGGAGAAAGAGGTTTCTCTGGATGAGTTCAAGAAGATCGTTGAAGAACATCGCCACTAGGTTCAAATAAAATATCGTTTTATACGACTATGGTTCCAGTTGCCGCTGGAACCATTTTTTTTCGTCGTTTCGGCGTATTGCTTTTTAATCATTTAAAGCCTAAGATTGTTACTACCTGCTAAGGAGCCTTTGTAAATTCTTCAACCAGTTATATGAATAATAATAATGAATTCAGAAAGTATGCCGTTCACCACCTTGGAATGAGCGGCAATACCGTGGACAGCTATGCCGGTCAGATACAGAATATGACTCAGTACGTGATCGAAGAGCGTCCAGGTAATTTCCGGGCAATTGATGTGTTCACGCGCCTGATCTCCGACCGGATCATTTTCCTCGGGATGGGCATCGATGATCAAATCGCCAATCTCATTACTGCCCAGTTGTTGTTTCTCGAGTCGTCTGACCCGAAGAAGGATATCATTATGTATATCAACAGTCCAGGCGGTTCGGTATATGCGGGATTGGGTATTTATGACACGATGCAGTATGTCAATCCGGATGTAGCCACCATTTGCACAGGATTGGCTGCTTCCATGGGTGCCGTTCTCCTCGCGGCCGGTTCAGCCAAGAAACGCTCTGCGCTGCCTCACGCCAGAATTATGATTCACCAGCCGATGAGTGGCATGCAGGGGCAGGCTTCCGACATGGAAATTTCCCTTAAACAAACGCTGGAGGTGAAAAAGGATTTGTACAACATCCTGGCGTCTCACAGCGGGCAGAAATACGAGAAAATCGAGAAAGATTCCGACCGTGACTACTGGATGCGCGCAACAGAAGCAAAGGCCTATGGCCTGATCGACGAGGTTTTGGAGCGTAAAAAGAACTAACCGGGCCTGAAATGGGTTATTGATGTAACCCAAACATTTGCATAAATCCATCATGCCAGCGTGCCGAATTATCCTTACCTTTATAGGCTGTATTCGGCACATTGGCATTTTTTAATCCCTGAAATTTATGGCTGACGTAACCTGTTCATTCTGCGGCAGAAGCAAAAAAGATGTAGATCTGATGATTTCAGGTATTCATGCCCACATTTGCGACAAGTGCGTCACGCAGGCAAGTCAGATCCTGCAGGAAGAAAAAAAGAGCAAGTCAGACGTTGGCTTTGCGCCGAACTTCAAGCTGATTAAGCCCCGCGAGATTAAGAAATTCCTCGACGAGTATGTCATCGGCCAGGATGAGGCTAAGAAGGTCATTTCCGTGGCTGTTTATAATCATTATAAGCGCCTCATGCAGCGCAAGCTGGATTCTGAGGTGACTATTGAGAAATCGAATATCATCATGGTGGGCGAAACGGGTACGGGTAAGACCTACCTCGCGCGCACACTTGCCAAAATTCTTCAGGTTCCGTTCTGTATTGCTGATGCCACTGTACTTACGGAGGCGGGTTATGTAGGCGAGGATGTTGAAAGCATTCTGACCAGACTGCTTCAGGCCGCGGATTATAATGTAGAAGCTGCAGAGCGCGGCATTGTATATATTGATGAGATTGACAAAATCGCGCGCAAGTCGGATAACCCCAGCATTACGCGTGATGTAAGCGGCGAAGGTGTACAGCAGGCATTGCTGAAGCTGCTCGAAGGTACGGCTGTCAATGTCCCTCCACAGGGAGGCAGAAAGCATCCTGATCAAAAGATGATCACCGTGAACACTGAGAACATTCTGTTTATATGCGGCGGAGCGTTCGAAGGAATCTCCAGATTTATTGGCAACCGTCTGAATACAAGACCGCTTGGTTTCGTGGCGAGTGCCGACGGGATGCATCCCGGAGACCTTGACAAGGATAACCTGCTGCAGTTTATCTCCGCTCAGGATCTGAAAAGCTTTGGTCTGATTCCTGAACTTATTGGTCGACTCCCGGTGGTGTCATTCCTGAATCCGCTGGACGGAGAAGCGTTGAGAAGAATATTGACAGAGCCCAAAAATGCACTGGTCAAGCAGTACAAGAAACTGTTTGAAATGGAGAACATCGAACTTGAATTCAAAGACGGTGCTATTGATTTTATCGTAGAAAAAGCGCTGGAATTTAAATTGGGTGCCCGTGGACTGCGCAGCATTTGCGAGGCTATCATTAACGATGCGATGTTCGAAATGCCGTCTGATAAAACGTCAGAGAGACTCGTTATCAATCGCGCGTATGCGGAGGAGAAGTTCAGCAAGTCCCAGTACAGCAAGCTCAAAGTAGCTTAATCTTCCTTCAGATATTTCACCATCAGCCCGGCCGTGTTCTCGGAGGCAGAGCCTATATCCAGGGTTTTATATACACGGTCATAGCCCGACAACATCGTCTGGCGATAAACTTCATCTTCTGTGATGCGCTTCAGTTCGAGAGAAACAGCTTGATCATTTGCTTCACTTTGAAGCAACTCACGTACAATTTCCTTTCCGGCGATTAAATTCACCAAACTTATAAAATCAACTTTCACCAGAAATTTCGCGAGGAAATAAGAAACTCTGTTTGCTTTGTAAACAACGACCTGAGGCACTTTGAACAGAGCCGTTTCAAGTGTGGCTGTTCCGGACGTAACAATGGCTGAGGTTGCGTGCAAGAGCAGATCGTACGTGTCTTCTTCAATGAGCACGACGTTACTCAAAGCGCTGACTGTATTGTACAGGGATTTGTCCAGATTACTGACGGCGGCTACTGCAAACTGGTAGTCCGGATTTTTTTCAATCACTCTGGCCATCAATGGCAGAATTCTCTGCAGCTCCTGTTTTCTGCTTCCGGGTAATAAAGCGATTAGCGGACGTGTTGATTGGAGACCATACCTGGAATGAAAATCCTTCCTGGGAACATGGGCCTTCACCGCATCAAGAACGGGATTGCCGACATAGTCGACGTTCCAATCATAGGTTTTATAGAAATCCTTCTCAAAGGGCAGAATGACAAACATCCTGTCCACGTTTGCTTTTAACATCTTCGCGCGGGCCTGATACCATGCCCACACTTTTGGCGTGATGTAATAGAAGACCTTAATTCCCCGCGGCTTTGCAAAGCGAGCAATGCGGCCATTGAAGCCACCATAGTCGACGAGGATAACGACGTCTGGTTTCTTTTCCAGAATATCGTTTTTGCAGAGATCTGTGTACCGGTTAATCTTATTGAGGTTGATGACTACCTCAATCAGCCCCATAAATGCCAGTTCGTTGTAATCTACGGTCAGGGTCACCCCTGCTGCTTTCATGTACTCTCCCCCAAAACCAAAGAACTTTGCGTCAGGGTCTCTTTTCGAGAGTGCCTTCACAAGGTTTCCTGCATGAAGGTCTCCTGAGCGTTCGCCGGCCACAATGTAATAGGTCATGTCTCAGGAAACGGGTTACAGAATCAAATAGTTATTCACCAAAATACTCGACGTAATTTCGGGGAGTTTCGTAAAGCCGAATGCAGTGCATCGCACCATATTTGGAGATCTCTTTCACACGCGGCTCCAATATCTTCCAAATCTCAATGACCAGGTTTTCGCAGCTGGCCAGTTTATCCTTCATAAAATCGACGTCCATATTCAGATTCTTATGGTCGAGTTTATCGATAACCTCGTTTCGGATGAGGGTACTGAGTTTTTTTAAATCAACCACGAATCCCGTATCCGGATCAGGAGTCCCCTTGACGGTCACGATGAGCTCAAAGTTATGCCCGTGCCAATTTTCATTAGCGCAGGGACCAAAAACCTGCTCATTCTTTTCTTTAGACCATGCAGGGTTATAAAGTTTGTGAGCAGCGTTAAAATGTTCTTTGCGTGAGACGTAGATCATATAATACTCACAAAATTAAAAAAACCGCCCGATTTTGTCGGGCGGTCCAGTCAAAAGCGCGGTCGATTCAGTTCAATTCTTTTGAATCCGAGTGGCTTTTCCGCATTTACACATGCCAAATGCTAATAACCTGGATTTTGAACCATTGCGCGGTTAGCTAATAATTCATTTGCCGGAATAGGCAAGGCGAACTTAAAGCTGTTCGCAGGCAGCGACTGTGCCGCTACAGTGGGCGCATCCGCAGCAAGCCGTGTAACCGGTAACCCTCTACGCTTTAGGTCCCAAAAACGGTGTCCTTCGAATGCCAGCTCCTTGAACCTCTCATTCAATATTTGATCAATTGCTTCAGCTTTTGATAATAAAGTAACATTAACGTAGCCTGGAATTCTATTTGCTCGCAGGGCGTTGAGATCACTCTCAGCACTATTTGCACCGTTGAGCTTATTCTGCTCGGCTCTTGCCTCTGCGCGAATTAAATACATCTCAGCAGTTCTCATCACTTTACCGTTTACGGAGTTTTCTGAGGATGACCCAAACGCTCCCCCCGCATATTTGCGAATAATAAGGCCGGGACGAGCCGCATTTGGTCTATTTAGACTCTGCAAAATCGGATCAACTACAAAGTAGGCAGACCTGCGAATGTCTGACGCATCAAAAGAATCATACAACTTGTTTGCAACAGTCCAAACAACGGTGCCGATGTTCGATGCATTTGCGGAGGTATTTCGGTAGAGATTACCAAGTCTTGCCATCGAGGGAGTTCTTACTATTCGAAAAGCTTGTTCAGCGTTATTAGCATCCGTCCAGATTCCGCCAAATGTCGTTGCGTCGGACAGTGAAAGACCCGGCGTGTTGATGTAGTTTGTCGCGTACATCTCGGCTGACACCCAGTCTTCCGAATACAGCGCGATGCGTGCATGCAGTCCCTCGGCAGCTGCGACGTTGGCGCGATTAATATCTGTCAGATTATTGGGCAAAAGCATTTTTGCGGCCTTAATATCCCTATTTAATTTCTCAAAGTAGGTACTCATATTTATTCTCGCTTGGGGCTCTAGTGAGGACAGCTCCATATAAGGCATTGCCAATCCTCCTGGAGAATACTTTGCACAGTAAAATTTGAAAAGTTCGAAGTGCGCATACACCCGAAGAAATAATGCTTCGCCTCTCAACCGCTTGCGGAGTTGATTATCACCCGCTCGAGTTGAATCCGCCTGATCAACCTGTTTCAAAACCCGATTCACGATGTCAATAATTTGGTATTGTGCATTAATAGCCGTGTACGAATCTCGAATTGAAATATCAGCAGGTCCGTAGTTCCATTCATGAACTGTTGCGGAATTATAAAATTCGCCTGCTGTTTTTACTTCATCGGAGAATACCGAATTGAGCAAGACGGGCATCAAATTACTCACGCCTCCATAAGCGCCAATGATAGCTGATTCATTGTTGGCGACTGTCTGAAGAGCGACGTCGCCGGCGATGAGGTCTGTTTCTTGAAATTCAAGATACTCGCTACACGAGATCGTCTGAAAAAGAACGACCATCACTAGTAGAAAAATAGATATCTTCTTCATTGTCATGATGATTAACAGTTAGAATGAAAAGTCGACTCCGAAAGTGAACATTCTTGGATTAGGATATTCAAATAGGCTGATATTGTTGTCATCCTCGGGATCCAAGCCTTTCCATGGGCTCCAGATAGCTAAGTTTTGCGCACGGGCATAGATCTTTACTTCCGTTGCGAAAGATAACTTTGGTAGTATATATGAGACGGTTATCTCGCGGAATCGAAGGAATTTCGCGTCCATAAGGTCGCTCGAGGTAAATCCCCGATCATATTGTGGCGATTGATAAAACTTGTTATCCCCAGGCTTTCTCCACTGCCTATCGATCAAATCAGTCGATTGGTTAACAGCGTTGATGTAACCAGGGATACCTCTCGTTACCCAGCTCCAAACATTATTACTTCTCACGACGTCAAACTGATATGTGAAAAGTGTCGCCAATTGGAGTTTTCGCCATTTTGCAGAAAGGCCAAATCCACCAACATGTTTTGGTAGGTAAGTACCGAATTTCGCAACCTGCCCTGCATCAGTCTGGGAAAAAGTTGTGGTCCCATCTTTTTTTCTGTAAATCGGTTGACCGGTTGCAGGGTCAGCCCCAAGATAATCAAGCGTATAGTGAGACCCATAGGGTAACCCTTCCTTGATTAAGAAGGTACCCGTTTGATATTCGTCAACAGAGCCTAAGTCGTCAATCCTATTGATATTCACGGCATGATTCCAGTTCGCCTGCACCAACCAAGTGTCGGTAGAGAGGATATCTCCGTTCAGAGTCATCTCAACACCCTTGTTACTCATCTGCCCGGCATTTATTGGTAAAGAGGAATTTCCAAAGCCAGTAGTTGCGCCCATCGGTTGATTTACAAAAAGGTCGATCGTTGTATTTTTGTAAAAGTCGACGACGAGTGAGATTCTTTTTAGCAAGGCTACATCAAAGCCTATATTAAACTTTCGAACACGTTCAATTTCTAGATTCGGGTTTCCTGGCGCCGTTGGAATGAGTCCTGGAATTGATGAACCAGCGAATGAGGCACTGGTACCGAATGTGGGCAACTGGGGTCCAAGATAATTTGGAACTCCAAAAAATCCGCCGGGGAAAACATATAGGTCTCCTGCAATACTCCCGATATTCGGCACCTCACCGAATGAAGCTCGCAGCTTAAGGTCAGTAATCACATGCTGACTTTGCATAAATTTTTCATTTATCGCATCCCACCCTAAACCGGCAGACCATGTAAAAATTTCCTTGTTCTTGTCGTTTGAAATCCTTGATGTACCATCCACCCGCACGTTAAAATTCGCTGTGTACTTATCACGATAGGTATATCGCGTCGTGGCGAAATATGAACGGATTCCGTACTGAGACTTTGCACCAGAGCCGTTTTGAGGATAGTTTGTCTGGCCTGCCGTTGTGGGGATGTTTCCAGCTCCTTGACCCGTCTCAGAAAGTCTTTTGTCAAGGTTGAAAAGCTGATATCCGAATCCGTTATTCTTCACTCGAATGGTTTCGAAATAGACCCCTGCTTCCAATTCGTGATCATCATTTAAGAGGGCACTGTAATTCACACTGCTTGTATTTATTACCTGGTAATTATTGAGAATTCCTTCAGTGTGGTACCCTGAGTTTTGAACTTGAATTGAACCCACGTAGGAGTTCGGCCGGATTGAATACATCCCCTGGCCGGTGATCAAGTCAACGCCAACATTATTTCTTATGCTCAAACTTTTTGTGATATCGTACTTGAGCGCTAAAGAACCGAGTATGCGAAGATTCCTTGCTCTGAACACTGAATTCTCCGAACGCTCAATTGCGTTTGCGATCGTTCGGGGTACCAAGGCAGTGTGAGCGCCAAAATCAAGCTGGCCGTCATTGCGGTAGACTGGTTCATACGGCTTGGCTCTCCAAACAATCTGAAACGGGTTACCAGGGCTGTTTCCAACCCAATCACCAACATTCCGGTTTGTTTCAGAACTGGTTATCGTAGATGTAAGCGCCAGGGTCACCTTTTTAAATTGGTGATCAATATTAACCCTTCCGGTGTACCGCTTAAAATTAGAACCTGCCGCAAACCCTTGCTGATTAAAAACATTAAAGGAAGCATAGTACTTAGTTTTTTCTCCACCTCCTCTTGCTACAAGTTCGTTAGTTGTTGATATACCATTTCGAAAAAGCAACTTCTCATAGTCAAGCGCGTTATCCCGAAAATCATTCAACAAATCATCTCTCCTTTTCTTCTCTAACTCAGTTTGAGCTGCATACGTCGGATTTTGTTTCGAATAAGCCCATCCGGGTCCTTGTATAGCAAATCCTAGCAGACCGAGATCTTCCTCATACTTTAGTGCTTGAGCTGTGTTCATCATAGAGAAATTTGTGGGCTTTGGTTGAACCGACACACCAACTTGCGTTCTAAACTCTAACGCAGCAACTCCTGACTGCCCTCTGCGAGTTGTAATTACAATAACGCCATTCGCTCCCCTCGCGCCGTATAGGGCACCAGAAGCTCCGTCTTTTAAAACCGTCAAAGAGACAATGTCATTGGCATTAATTGAAGAGAGATCCCCGAGCACTGGCACGCCATCAATAACATACAGCGGCTGAGCGCTTGCGCCAGAAATTGATGAAACACCCCTAATCCTTACAGTGCCACTTGCCCCTGGCTGACCACTTCCCGAGTTCACAAGCACACCCGCAATTCTCCCTTGCATGTTCTGGTCTAAGGAAGCCATTGCCGTGCGTTGAATTGATTCTCCGCTTATTACACCCGAAGAGCCAATAAACTTTTTCTCCTGGGAGTAACCTGTCTCGGTGACAACTACTTCGTTCAGTTGCAAAACATCGGGCTGCATTTGAACGTCTACTCGACTACGCGTTCCAATCTCGATGTCCAAAGTTTTCATTCCGACAAAAGAAAAAGACAACCTAGTTCCCGAAGGGGGTACGGACAACGAGTAAAAACCGTTTGCGTCAGTCATTGCTCCTTGAGCAGTTCCTACTATCACCACCGACACGCCAGGTATCGGTGAGTGGTCTTGAGCAGAAGTGACAGTTCCTGACACAATTCTTTCCTGTGCATGGGTCTGCGCTACCCAACTGCAAAGGAAAATCATGAAAAGTAAAAGTCTGTTTTTTTTCATTTTTTAATATTGAGATTGAACATCCTCCCGGATTGGGGAGTAATTAAGAAGTGCCATTGCGCTGCTAAGATTGACGGGAAGAAGCCAGCGACTCATTGGCGTTCTACATTGGCTGAGAGGTGGTTTTTTCATCATGTTTTTTGTTTAGAGTAAACATTAGTTAGCCCCCAAACATATTCGTTTTCAAGCCACCTTAGAAAACAAATAAAATATTTTTTTACTTGTGTTTATTATTTAACTTATGTATATGTTATAACATTAACTTATCTACTCCATTAATTTCGATAAATGAGGCGATTTGGGTCTCCCACTTCAGGAACTTAAGCGTTCAAACCACGATAAGGTGTGCCAATGGCAAACCAACGGTTTATGTGACGCATCAGAGAAAGACTTATCATACCGAAGGTAACAGACGTCTGTTTTAAGCTCGATCAGACATCGGATGGGCGCATGAGGCTCGAGATACCTCTGACGGGCAAAAAAAAAACCGCCCCATCGTGAAATGAGGCGGTGTATAGCAAGACTTATTAAAGAAAATCCTTGCCAAAAAACTTTACAAGGCCAAGCGCAAGGGCGCTCCTACCTCCTAATCACCAATCGCGAGCTGACTACTCTGTCTTGGCTGCTTACTGTAATGATATACAGCCCATCAGTTAGTTGAGATAGATCGACCAGCGGCTCTGTCTTTGAAACGTTTTTTTGAAACACTACTCTTCCTGCAACGTCAACAACAGTTAACACGCCGGGAAGATTTTCGGCATTGATGATGATGCTGCCAGGTGTCGGATTGGGGTGCACCAGAGATGAAGATTCGATTGCATCTTCAATTGATGTAATGTTAAATAAAGGAGAAGGAGAATTACAGGTTCCGTCTGATGCGGCTACCAGATAACTTCCAAAATTACCCCCGAAGTTAAAGACACGTCCCGTCTGATTTTCAATCACCGCTTCGTTTCTGAACCATTGATACGAAGTACCGGTCTGCGTACTGATCAAATTGTTGCCATTCAGTGTAACGGCATTTGTAGCTACAGTATTTGGTCGGAGACTGACTGCCTTTGTGTACGATTCCTGCGAACTGCCGTTTCGCACCGTCAGCGTTACATTGACGGAGGTACCTTGATCAAATACTGCACGCGCTACTGTCGCATCTGATCCGAATACCAGCGACGCGCCTTGAAATTGCCAGGTGCGGGAAATGATTGACCCGGTACTGACATCCGTGAACTCAACGAGTGACTTCACGCAGTTGAAACGAAATTCGAAATTCGGAAACAGAATTTCGCTGCAGACACCCTTTCTCCAATTTAACGCATTCGTCAACGTGCTGGACGCTCCGGCATTGACAATACCCTGACCCGTAATATCAACGCCTTTGATATCGAGGAAGTCGAAGCACGACTTTTTATATGCCGGGAAACCAAGCGATGCCTTGGTGGTTTCTGAAGTTGATTCGAAACGACTTCTGTTCGTCGCGGTACTTTGAACAATAACATTGCCCAAGGTCAGCGTTGTACCTGCCTGAACTTTTAACAGGACTCCTCCCGAAACAAACAACGAGTCGATAATTGCTGAACCAGAAAAAACAGCGTCAGCATTTACTTTAACCCAAGCCACGGAATCTGCAGCATCCACGGTTGAATTTGTCCCATTCAGCCACAGACCGCCCCTGAATTTACCAGTTCCAAATGCGAACGTGCCAGCGTTATCCTTGTTGCCGGATATGAATGACTTTTGAGAGCTCAACACCTCAACATTGGTACCCGCCACTAGGAAGGATTTTACTTTGTTCAGTTTAGCATCCCGTAAATCGAGGGTGCGGGCTGCAGCGCCTGACACATCCACGTTAGAAACAATGACAGTATCTGCGGAGGACACAGTAAGGTTTCCTGAAACTAATTTCAGATTGTCCAGAGACGGCGCGCCAACAAGTGTCCATCCACCAGTAGCAGCCGTTGTGCGGAATTGCGCTGTGGCATTGGAGAAAATTGTTCGGTTAAAATTCAACGTTGTATTACCGGAAGCCTGACGAAGGTATTCGACTGTTCCATCGGTAATGGTTAATGAAGAACCGGTGACGGTAAAGTCGTTCAGGATGGTCAGCGTGGATGACGAGAGGTCAAGCGCTCCTCGTGACTTATTCAACCAGATCAAGGAGCTGATGGTTTGGTTCGAAGGTATCTCAATGACATCGTTATCTGCTAATGAGCGTTCATCAAACACCACTCTGGATGTAGTGCCGGGGAGTACACCAGCAGGAGTGCCATTGCTTGTCAAAGACCAGTTTGCCGGATCGTTCCATGAGCCGGAACCGCCAACCCAGTAAAGGATCGGCTCGCTGGAACTCGTCTTTTTGAAGGTGAGAACAAGGGAGAAATTTTGCGAACCTCCCCTCAAAGTCCCCTTATGTCTTACACGCAAAGTATAATGTCTTGGCTCGGCATTTTCAAACTCGAGCTTTTCAACATTGTCGCGAAAGTTGTCGCCTTTCGTTGCAACTTGAGTTGCCGCCAATACACCGACGTCAGGGTTTAATGTCCAGGGAAAGTATTCGTTTCCCAAATCGTCGACTAATCGAACGTCGAGATCGTTCACCAGCATAAGCCCAGGGTTGTCTAATCCGATAGGCAGTGTTGTTCCTGCTGGATCAGTCCAGGCGATGGTCGCGCTGATTTTGGAATTCAGCGCTGTCGCAAATCTGAATTCATACGTCGCTCCCTCGTTCAGCGTCAACTCCTGAATGAATGTTTCGCTGTTGCCTGCGTCTTTCAGCACATTTGCAGCTGATGCGACATCAACCAACCCCCAGCCATTCATATAATCGGGGCCGGGACCAGGGCCAGCTTCTTTCGCGGTATGTATCGCTAATGCTTTCAGAGTGGCCGACCTCATTGGCCTGCCGAACCGACGTATGTGGTATTGCTGCAGAAGAGCCAGGGAGCCAAGGGCAACCGGGCTAGCCATACTTGTGCCACTCAGGGTTCCATACCTCGGTGTGGTCGATCCGGAGAGTGAAGAAATGGTTGAAAAAATATCTACACCGGGCGCCACCAAATCGGGTTTGATCCGTCCATCGTCAGTTGGTCCCCAGTTTGAAAATGCTGCCTGGATCACGTCAGAAGCATTTCGATAGTTTTCAACTTTTCTGATAGCTCCGATGGTGAATATATTTTTTGCAGTTCCTTCTGTAGCGATGCAATCGAAGCCCGTCCCCCCATTGCAATCTGGTGGAAAATTACCTTGCGATGGGCCTGTCGTATTCACATCATCCCGGTCGTTGCCTACTGCCCAGAAGATTGAATAGAATGGTGCATTAAAAGCGAGGTCATCGAGAGACTTTGATACGTTGCTATAATACCCAAAGCGATAATCCTCCACGGAAGAAACACCACTGGCACCTGCCCATTGCCAACGTCCTGCCGAATTTAAAAACCAGCCCTGCACGAGACCGTAGGAGTGATTGGAAAACAATAAAGTGGTTTCGTCTGGCTTCGCGAGCTCCGCCATCTCGCCCAGATCGTTATCCCAGTTATAGGACACTAACGATGCATCTGGCGCCATGCCTTTTGCAACGGGGTTGATACCCGCAGACACAATTGAGCCGGACACGTGCGTGCCGTGGTCAGAGATGGTTCCTCCGTCTTTCGCTTCGCCTCTGGCGCCAAACTCCGTATGCGCGAAGATCGGTCCGGAATCCCATACCCCTATTGTGATACCAGTCCCATTCAGCCCAAGCGCAGAACTTCCTCCGACGTTTAATGAAGAAGCACCTGTCGATAATGCCGCGCCCTGATTACTTGTGGAGCGGTAAACCGGTTTGCCGAATTGATCGATATCTACGATCTGCACCCTGTTTCCGTATATATCAGTAAACCAGAGGGGCTCATTCGATCTGGACAGATAGTCCAGCACCCTCTGACTGGCAGACTCAAATTCCCGGGATTTTGTCTGAGCGATACTATCCAGCGACTCCTGACGATTTTGAGCACGTACCACACCACTGGTCAGCAGAAGGAAGCATGCAAAGATGTAAGTAATTGTAACCGATCTCTTCATAGCGCATCCATTAAACAATTATCTGTAAATCAAATCGAATTGTAGTACTCCAGCAGCTTAATCAGATCGTCCCTTCTTTTTAATTTAAGCTTGTTGGCCTTGACAAACTGTGCGACCTGTTCCTTTTTGGACTGAAACAATTCAAGAAGTTGGTTTGAGTCCTTTGTTACTTTCACCATCTTAGTACCGTCGTAGAGATACTGATCTTCAATTGTCTCGAATTTCTTTTTTACTACCCCTGAGTTAAACTCTGTTGTTTCGTTTATTCTTTTCCAGCGGTAGGTTAAGAGGGAAATCTTTCCTTCGTACACTACAAAAAACAATGTGGACTCAGTAAGGTTATCCACTTTAGGGAGACCAGATACAACAATCCACGTATCAAGCCCCTTTCTCATTTCGACGCGAACGAACTGGCCTCTGGGAAAAATCCACTCTTTATCATCTGAATTCATATAGTGGATCTCGTTAGTCAGACAGTTGATCCTCATGGAGATGGCATCGGTCTTGGTGCCAGACTTCAGAAAACCAATTCCCTTTACAAACTCTTCAGGAAAGTATGCAGATCCAACAATTTCACTATAAGCTCCCGCCTTTATCGGTGTGCCCTTGTTATCCGTTATAAAAATATCGCTACTTACCTGCGCATTGGCCATCATGCTGATAGCAAGCGCACAAAAAATCATCACAAATCTCATTCTCTCTTCTTTTTTTAAAAACAAAAGGGGCCGTTCACACAGCCCCTTTAGATCAAACATTAGAAATTATTGCAATACTGCGTCTACTACATGAAGTACACCGTTCGTAGCTACGATATCTGTTGCTACGAGACCTGAGTTCGCAGTTGCTCCTGAAGAGAAGAACGGCGCAGTTACACCCTGGTTGAACGTAACATTGAACGAAGGCTGTTGCGTTGCTGCCACAAACGTAGTCGTCGCAGGATTGTTACGAATAAACTGGTTTACCAAATCGGAAGAGAACCATCTCAGGTTCACCACGTGTCTGCGGACAATCGCCAGCGCAGCTGTTGGTGTTAATGCATCGATGGCCGCCTCATCAAATCCGGCTGCTGTCATTGCTGTGTTTGTTGGAGCAAGCACAGTCAATGAACCAGTTCTTGCATTTGACAACGGAGCTGCAGGGAGAACACTAAGCGTAGTTGTTACGAAAGTAGGAATACCGTTCGCATTTGCAGAAGCTTTGTTCACCAGTCTTGAGAAGAGCGACAAGTCAGCGCGTGCAGCGATGGTTTGTGCCAGGTTTCCAGAAGGAGGAAGAAGCACTTTGTTGATTTTGTGAACCACGCCATCACCGCCTTCGAATGCATCGCCTTCGATAACCTGAGCGCCATTGAAGTAGATGCCGGCAAGCTCGAGGTCTGCTGTTGCGCTATTGATAACCCGGATAGAATGGGTGCAATACACATTCGCATTTACGCCGAAGTTAATCGTTTGGAAACCCTGGTAAGTCAGCGCACCGATGTAGTTGGCTGAAGCAGTACCTGAAGGGAGAATCTGACCAAAGAAATATCCATAGTCAACGTCAAAACGAGACGCATCGATTCTTGAAGGAATGATGTGATACTCGAGTACAGCACGCAATGTTGCTGCATCCGTCGTAGCCACATTAATTCCTGCCGCAGTAAATGCATCGTTGGTAGGCGCAAGAACAGTGTACTGTGTACCTGCTAACACATCTTGCAATCCTGCTTTTTCCGCAGCCGCAGCGAATGTACTCAATTGAGGATCCTGCTGTACTCCCTCAAGAAATGTTGTACCGAGAACGGTGTCATCATCACGCTCACATGCAGTTGAAATGACTGCAAGCAGTAGTGTAAGATAAATATATATACGTCTCATTTTATTACTTGATTATATTGTAAGTGAATGTTTTGTAGTTCTCGCTGGGAAGAACCTCACCTACACCCGTCAGGGTAAGAATAAGTGTTCTTCTTTCAGGGTCTGCCTGACCAAGTCCATCATACAAGTCGATGTAGATGTAACCTGAACTTTCATTTCCCTTAATCAAGACCTTACCATCTTCATTGCGCACGAAGTCGTAGTCGATTCCTTCGATCGCTGTGCTCGCAGCGTCAACGGTGAATCCTACTTGCAAATCAGTTGTTGACTGAGGTCCAACAAGCTGAACAAGAACACTGTCAGACAAAACCTGACGACCAGCGTTTACATTTGAAGCACGGAACGCAGCGTTTGTCACCGCTGTCGCAGCGTTTGCCGACAACGTCAATGACGTGTTTGAAGCAATTGTAGCCACGTAGCCAATGATTGTTCCAGACGTTGTTTTCAGGATACTGCCTACTTGCAATGAAGTGAGGAAGTCAGTTCCAGTTCCTGTAACAGTTGTGCTGTTGGTAGCTGCCGTTATCGTTCCAGTCTGCACAGCTGCAGGCTGGCGTAGAGAAATCCCCTTCAGCGTGTTGTTCTCCGCAGGTACAACGTTAGGGAACAGTGCCTGGAAATTCGCGAGTCCGAGACGAGACTGGATTTCGAAATAGTAATTCTTGAATTCCACTACTGTCGGACCGTTATACTTGAGGTCGAGTTCATCCACGCACGACGTCATGCCGATTGAGACGACAGCGACCAACGCTATTACGTTAAATATCTTTTTCATATCCAAGTTCTTTAAAAATTAATATCCAGGATTCTGCTCCAAATTAGGGTTCGCCTGAACTTCTGTTAAGGGAACGTTGGCCAGCACTCTAAAATCATCATATGCGATTGTAGAGCCACCTGGCTTCGTCAGCGCTTGACCTCTTCTAAGCATATCAAACAGGCGATGTCCTTCGAATGCCAGTTCGCGTCTTCTTTCGAGGAAAATACGGTTTTCAAGATCTGTTCCAGTCACGCCAGCACCAACAGCGCTTGAACCTGTACGCGCACCAAGAATAGCGTTCAACGCAGCTCTTGAAGCAGCCTCATCTGGCGTAGCCTTATAGAAATGCGCTTCTGCAAGAATGAGGTACATTTCAGGGAGACGGATCAAAGGAATGTTATCCTGACCGAACTGTCCTGTTGACTTGTACTTTCTTGTTTCACGGCTTGCAATTGGCTCGAAATCACGGCGAGCCTGCTGCATCAAACCAGTCAGTCTGACGTCAGCAGCTTCGTAATCAGCCAACAATTCATCTGACGCGATAACATCTCCCCAGCCCGTTACGCGAGCACCTGAAGCGTTCACGTTTCTGGTGTACCAGCCTTCGAGCGAGTTATCCCCTCCAAGGTTCTCGGCAGTGGATGCGAAGTTGATTTCAAAAATAGACTCAGGGTTTGCAGTGGCTCCTGTGTTTGTCGTCCAGTTGGTTGTCAACGCAGCACCCGACGCACTCAAAGAAGCAAAGTTAGATGCGATTGCCAGGTTTGCGTAGTTGATAGCAGACTCGTACTTATCCCGATTGTTTGGACCGCCCCAGTACAGGTAAAGTCTTGCAAGCAAAGCATAAGTTGCTGCACGAGTTGGAACAAATCTGGCATTTGAAGGAGCATTGCTCGCAGCGTTTGTACCAGGAGAAGATGCATCAGGAGAACCTGTTGCAGTGAAGGCATCTACCGCTGCAAGGAGATCTGCTTCAATGTTCTCATAGGTGTCAACCACCGTAGGACGTGAAGGAAGTGGAATCTCCGTTTTTGTTCTCACTGATTCTGTCAGGTACGGAATACCCTTATCCCAATTCTTGATGATATAGTTAGGATTGTAGCTGTAGGTACGTACAAGGTCGAAGTACATCAAGCCTCTCAGGAACAGCGCCTGCGCCTTGATTTTTGTGATTGCCACATTGTCAAGCTGTGAAGTGATGACAATCTCGCCGTCTTCGATGGCTTCAAGAATACGGTTGATTCTGTTGATCGTACGGTAGATAAACCAGATATTCAAATGAGCACCGCTCAGGTTAATGGACTGGTTCAATCCGCGACCGCTTCTATCACCAGGGTTAACCAACTTTGTATTATCAGTCAGAAGCTCCGGGAAGATCACGAATTCACGTCCGTAGTATCCACCGTCACGAAGGGTAGAAAGACACCCGTTCAAGAAAGACTGGGCACTCGCTACATCCTTCAGGACCTGCTCGTCTTGCAACTGGGCGCGCGGTTGCGTCAAAAGGGCATCCTCGCAGCCTGAAAGCGTCGAAAGAACTCCGCTTATCAAGAGAACGTATAAAATTTTGTTTTTCATAAAGATCAATGATTAGAAGCCTAATTGAACACCAGCAATAAAACCTTTCGAAGGTGGCAATACACCGATATTGCTAATACCGGCAGCGAATTCAGGATCAAGACCAGTGAACTTAGTGTAAGTCCACAAGTTCAAACCTTGTGCATAAACCCTAGCGGATCCGAGCTTCAGTTTAGAAACGATTGAAGTCGGGATAGAATATGTCAGCGTTACCTGCTTCAGACGGATGTATGAAGCATCTTCAAGGAATCTGTCATGGCCAGAAATGTTACCACCGAAGAGGGAGTTCGCAGAACCAACCTCCTGAGCTCCAGGCACAATTCTGGGAACGTCTGTGATTTGACCAGGTGTTGTCCAGCGCTCGAGAATTTCTTCATCCTGTGCGGTATCAAAACGATAATCCATAGAGCTGTTAGCCTTGAAGTTTGATACTGCTAACTGACCAAGGTTGAACTGGAAGAATGCAACAAGTTCGAATCCTTTGTATGAGAATGTGTTGGTGATACCACCATAAGAAGTAGGTACCTGAACACTTCCTGAACCACGGTTGATGAACACGCGGTCGTTTGCCTGTGGATCGTAAGTGATGTTGCCATTCAGGTCATACCACATTGCACGACCATCGGCAGGGTTAACACCTGCGTAGCGCGCTGCGAACTGCTGACCGATCGGTTTTCCAACCCAAAGACCGTTGTTTGGTAAGTCTTCACCTTTGCGGAGCAGCTCAGTAACTTCGTTCTTCAGGAATGTGATGTTGAAATCAGTAGACCACTTGAAGTTTCCAACAAGGTTCTGAGTTGTGATACCGAACTCGATACCGCTGTTTTTAACATTACCAACGTTCTCTGTGATTGAAGCAAAACCACTTTGTGAAGGAAGTACCTGAGGCAACAACAGGTTTGTTGTCGTTCTGTTGAAGTAGTCGAACGTAGCGACAACTCTGTTATTGAAAGCACCTACATCCAAACCAACGTTGAATGAACGGTTACCTTCCCAGCTGAGCTGAGGGTTACCAAGCTGAGTCTGAGCAAGACCACCAGATCCGCCGTAACCGAATGCTACTGCAGTTCCGTAGATGTTCAAGTTTCCGAAGTCAGTTGCGATTTCGTTGTTACCTGTCACACCGTAGCTGGCACGCAGCTTCAATTCGTCAAACGTAGTGATTCCGCTCATGAAGCCTTCCTTGTGAATGTTCCATGCAGCAGATGCAGCAGGGAAGAAACCGAATTTCTTGTCTGAACCAAAGCGGGAAGAACCATCATAACGACCTGTTAATGAAAGCGTATATTTTTCATCCAGTGTATAGTTCACTCGCGCGAAGTAGCCAGCAAGGCGGAAAGTACCGAAGACAGAACCCACACCGTTTGGTGTTGTTCCAGCCAGCGTACGTCTCAACTCAGTTGATGCCACACCAACACCGGTTGCATTGAAGCCTTCTGTGATCTGATTTCTCCATGAGAAACCTGCAATCGCGTTAATGTTGTGGCGGGTATTGAATGTCTTTACATAATTCAAAGTCTGGTCAGTCTGCCAGTTTACGGTACGTGTGTTCAGCATCTGTGCAGAACCTGCAACCGCAGCACCACCAGGAGTTCTGGGGTCGAAGAATGCCCACTCATCGATTACAGAGTATTCGAGAGACACTGCAGACTTATAGGTCAGGTCATCGTTGATTTGGTAATTAACAGAGAAGTTACCGAGAATCTGGTTTGTCGTAGCCTGCTGAGGGTTCACTTTAGAAGTCCAAAGCGGGTTAGACAAGTTACCCAAAGGACCAATCGCGTAAGTCAGGTTTGGATTCACCTGGCCATTTGACAAGAACGGGTTAGACATTGGAAGACGACCGATTGCACCAACAAGTGCGTTGTTTGTGTTGAAACCAGCCACACCCTGCGTGTTCTGTGTAACCGTACTGAGGTTCAAACGAGTTGAAGTACTGATCTTGCTGGTGATTTGGTTGTCGAAGTTCATCTTCACACTTGCACGCTCGAAATCAGTAGCAATGAATTGAGCCAACTGCTTGCTGAATGAACCTGAAACGTAGTATGAATGCTTGTCATTACCACCTGTCATGCTCAAGTCGGCATTGTGGATGTTACCGCGGCGGGTTACCAATTTCTGCCAGTCATAAGTGTTTGCAGCAGAAGCTTCACCGTAGTTCACCTGAGTCAAAGATCTAGCAAAGTTATCTACGAAGCCTTCGCCAAATGCATAGTCCCAAGGACGGTAGAAATTGCGCTGACCTTCTTCATACAAGTTCATCCACTGCTCGCTATTGATGAGTGGCTGCTTGCGGATGATGTCGGTTTGTCCGTAGTAATAGTTCAGGTCAAACTTGGGAGCGCCTGACTTACCACGCTTCGTTGTAATGATGATAACACCGTTTGCCGCCTGTGCTCCATAAATAGAGGCAGCAGCCGCGTCCTTCAATACGGTATATGACTCAATGTCGTTGGGGTTCAAACCATTCAGAATGTTAGACGAGATGACACGTCTGGAGCGGTCGCCAGGGTTGATCTGGATACCGTCGATGATGTACAAAGGTTCGTTGCTTCCGCTGATTGAACCTACACCGCGGATACGCACCTGAGTTGCACCACCAGGAATACCGTTGCTTGAATTCACCTGCACACCAGCGATACGACCTTGCAGCGCACGGTCAAAGCTGTTCACAGGCATGTTCTTCAAAAGCTCGCCGCTTACGACGCCTACCGAGCCAGATACTTCCGTCTTCTTCAGAGACTGGTATCCCACGACCACAACTTCATTCAGCTGTGTTACGTCTGACTCGAGCTTTACGTCGATTACAGAACGACCGTTGATCGCCACCTCCTGAGAGATGAAACCAACAAAACTAAATACTAATGATGTGGTGCTTGAGGGAACACTCAATGTGAAGTTTCCATCAACATCAGTGATGGTACCCTTCGTTGTGCCCTTGAGCACTACATTGACACCTGGTAACGGAGAGCCATCCGAGCTCGAAGTCACCTTCCCAGACACTGTCTGCTCTTGACCGTAGGACGTCAAGAAGGCAATCGACAGTAATGCGGTTACGCATATACGTAGAATTCGCTCCATAAGGTAAAAGTTAGGTTAATGAAATTTTTAGCGTCCAAACATATAAAAAAAACATTCACCTTGAAAATATTTTCATACGCCCCCTTTATTCTGCAAAAGCTTCAAAAAGACCTATAAGATTTTTGAAATTCTCGTAAACAACTTGCAGAGAAAGTTGTTCGAACTCCCTTAAAAATTTTGTTGAAATATTAACCGAAATGCGTTTTCGTGAATTTTTCGCATCTGCAAAGGGATTCGGCTGGTTGAGTTTTAAATGCGCCGATACTCAGATTTGACGGTCGAGCGCCCTGGTGACTGGAAAAGTGTTTAAAAAGGAGCCCTGAACCTTTCAACAAGCATTTTATAACTTGCTCATTATCAGGCTGTAAAAATTTTGTTAAATCTTGGATTTTCTCCGCAAAAAGAGGTCAAACGGCGACCTCTCTGGCTAGTTCAGCAACCGAAACTCTATCCTTCGGTTTTTCTGACGACCCTCTTCCGTCTCGTTCCCGGCCACAGGTTTATCGGGCCCGTATCCTTTCACTACAATACGGGAAGATGCGACGCCTTTGTCGACGAGATATTGGAAAACGGCCTGCGCCCGCTTTTCCGACAGCGTCTTGTTATATAGAGCAGAGCCAGAATTATCGGTATGGCCACCTATTTCAATCCGGACTTTCGGATTGTCATTCATAAACTTCAACAGCTTTTGCAATTCCGGAAGGGATTTATCCTTCAGTTCGAATTTGTCGAAATCGAAAAAGATGTTCTGCAACACTGCCGTGCTGCCAAGCCTGACGGGGTCCAGTTCAACATCCACGTAAATCGGTTCAAAATCCTTGACCTCCGAATAGTTGAAATTAAGGCTGTTGAAAAGATAACCTTTTTTATTGACATATAAAGCGTATTCGGCGCCTTGTGTGAGCACCATCAAATAAGATCCGTTCAGTGAATCGGAATATACTACCGCCTCCACGGAGTCTTTTACCAGATTGACCAGTTCTATTCGTGCTGCCAGCGGCTTTTTGTTTGTCCTGTCTTTCACAGTGCCTTTTACATAATTGCTGCGGAACTGCAGTTGCTGAGATTCCGGTATCTCGGTTTCGATAAGTCTGCTTCTGGAGTTACCCATCGCCAGGTTCACCTCGTGAGCGTAATATCCTTTTTTCCCGTTTGCCGTGATGTACAAAGAAAACTGATCCTCCTGGGTATTGATGGGAGCGCCAATATTCTTCGGCGTTCCCCATTTGCCATCCGGCTGAAGCTCACACCAGTAAATGTCATATCCTCCAAAACCAACGAGACCGTTAGACGCAAAGTACAAGGCCTTGCTGTTGGCATGAATAAAGGGAGACATCTCGTCGTAAACGGTGTTTATCGGAGCGCCGATATTGCGGGCTTGCGTCCACTTACCGTTCTCATCTTGCGTCGTCACCCAAATATCGCGGCGGCCGATGTTACCGGGTCTGTCGGATACAAAATACAACGTGCGGCCATCGGCGCTGAGCGAGGGTTGAGATTCCCACTCCCTGCTGTTCACGAGATACCCGAGGTTCTCAGGCTCCGACCAGTCGTTGCCTGTTTTTCTGGATACATATAAATCACAGCTGCCAATGCTTTCACGTCCCGCGCAGGAAGTGAAAATCAACGTGCGGCCGTCGGCGGAAATGGTACAGGTTCCTTCGTTCAGCTCTGAATTTATTTTTGGGGAAATGGAAACCGGCGGTGTCCACCGGTTATTCTTGTCCTTGCGGGAGATAACGATGTCTTCATCGTACTGATCCGTTAATCCTTCGCGGCGGGTAAAAATCAATTCATTTTCATCGGCCGTCAACACTGGGAAATACTGAAGCACAAACCGGTTAACGGTGTCCGGCAAATCTTTCTGCTTATACGCTGCTGCAACTTTACTCGCTTCTTTTGCAAATTTGGTATTTTTCTGCAATGCTTTTGCTCGTTCAATACCTTTCTTATTGACAGTCTCCGCAGCGATGTATTTCGTCAGGAAGTCGTCTGCTTGTTCGTACTCCCCCAGATTGAACAATGTTTCACCCAACTCATACCAAAACATCTTTTGTTTTTTAGGATCACTGGTGAGCGAATGTCCTTTCTCAAAACTCTTCCGTGCGTTGATGAAGTCGCGAGCCATCAAATAGGTAATTCCCTTGCGGTGCCACGCTTCGAAGAAGTTTTCGTCTTTACGAATTGCTTCATCCAGTAGCTGATGGGCTTCCCGGTACTGCCGGCGGACGCGATAGTTATCGGCCTGCATATACAGCTCAATGGCTTTCTTATTCTTTGTACTTAGAGAGGCATTCTGCGAGAAGGCCTCGACAACGAACAAAAGAATAAAGATCGTACACAACAAACGTAACATGAATCAGATAATGTTTTGAATCGAGACTTCTTCGTGGTCAAATTCCATCAAGGCATTGATGGGCTTGTATGCATCAAACGACGGAAGATCTTCAACAGCGATATCTTCCGTGATAATTTTATTTTCTTCAATGAGCTTTTGTCGCTGTGTGCCCTTCAACAAAGGCGACCACGGCGTGTACCAGTGCGCGCCACGACGCAGGGCGATGTTGGCATAAGAGGTATCGGTGATGAGTCCTTTCCGAACGATTAATACATCATCACACGCTCCTTTTTGCTCGTATAGTTTTTCAATTGTCTTCCTGTCGGTGTACTTGTAATCATAACGGATACGATCATGTTCGACAAGTTTGAGTGATTTGAGAATGCGAAAGGTGTAAGGGAGAAACTCGACTTCCTTCGTGCTTTCATCGTAAGCAATTCTGCATTTGAACAATCCGGTTTTCGGAAAATTGAAATGCGCGAGGAATTCTTCGAGATTAAAGTCTTCGTCGTAACCGCACAGGTCTTGCAGCGCGTGCATCATGCGTTGCTCGTGATAGAAGAGGTTGTGAAAAACGCCGTCTTTTAACTTGATCGATTCAATCAACAGGGACATATATCTTATCGATTGCTTCCTGATATTCAGAAGCGCACTCACTTTGGGTGGTAATGCCGCCTCCACTTCTGTAAAATAAACCCTTTTCGGCGATTTCTATAAACCGAATCATGACACATGTGTCCAGCTTTCGGCCATCAAATACGCCCGCAACGCCGGTATAATAGCCACGCTCCTCGCCCTCTGCCCGTTTAATCACCTCCAGCGTCTTGAGTTTCGGTGCGCCACTTATCGATCCGGCCGGTAATAATTTCAGCAACACGGTTCCAAAACAGCGGTGAAGTTGCGGGAGGAGTTGGCCTGAGATGCGGGAGGATACTTGCAACAAATTCTTTCGATTCGTGGCAACCTCACTGATATACCTGAAGTCGGTGACCCGGACGTGTTCTGCAACGAGGCTCAAATCATTGCGCAGCAAATCAACGATCGTGACATGCTCTGCCAGTTCTTTTCTATCGGCGAGGATGAGCCGGGCCGCATCCGGAAGCGCTGCATCAATGGTTCCTTTCATCGGACAGGTTGAAATGATGTTGTCTTCAATTTCAACGAACGTTTCAGGTGAAAAGAACACAAACTTGTCTTTCAAGTACGCCTTATACCGCGCGCTGCTGACCCGATAAATTTCCTCAGGAGTCAGGCTCGTCTTGATGGGCGTTTTAATGGTGAGGTTGGTGAGAAATGAATCGCCATAAGCGAGGGCTTCACGAACCACGGCAAATTTCTTTTCGTATTCAGCAAAGCTTAAAGGCTGGCTTACAAAGTCAAATTCCTTCGGGCCGTTTGCCGGTTCAGGCTCGTTTGAAATGTTCCGAAAGTTGAATAATACTTCTGTCGCCCGCAGTTCAGCAAGCGGAATTGCCCACGGCTTCGTCATCTCAAAGTCGAGAAAAAACAAAAAAGGGACATTCTCTTGCCCCCAGTTATTCAGTTTCTGCTCAAACTCTCCCAGCGTCATTACGGAATATTCATGTACTTATGCACCTGAAGTGAAATCTTCCACTGCGGGTACTGCTTGACATATTCAACAATCAAAGGAAGCATTTCTTTTTCTTTCGACCACTCCGGCTGCAGGAAAAGTTCGCATGAGGGAGAGACTTGTCTGGCAAACTCTTCGGCCCAGGCGAAGTCGCTCTTATTGTAGAGAACAACCTTTAATTCATTGGCCTTTGGAAGAACCGAGGGGTCTGGTTTCTTAAACTTTTTAGGAGAAAAACACACCCAGTCCCATTCGCCCGTCAGCGGATACACACCTGATGTCTCGATATGAGTACGCACGCCCGCTTCATGCAATGATCTTGTCAGGATTTCGAGGTTGTACATGACTGGCTCGCCTCCGGTGATGACTGCAATCGGGGCGTTTGCCAACCGGACAAAACTCACCATGTCGGCCACGCTCACAACGGGGTGGATACTGGCGTCCCACGACTCCTTCACATCGCACCACACACATCCTACGTCACATCCTCCCAGACGCAGAAAATACGCAGCATGCCCCTGATAGAATCCTTCGCCCTGAATGGTGTAAAAATGCTCCATCAGTGGTAAGGCAGCGGCCGTCACCTTATGTTCGGTCGTCGTGGACATATTATGGATTTCGTACCTCCGTTGCCTTTAACGTGTTCAGCAACAAAGAAGCAATAGTCATCGGACCCACACCGCCCGGGACAGGCGTGATGAACGATGCCTTTCTGGATACGGCACCAAAGTCGACATCGCCTTTGATGGCCCAGCCTTTTGGATATTCAGGTCCTTCGACACGGGTTGTACCGATGTCGATCACAACAGCGCCTTCCTTCACCATATCGGCGGTAATCAAACCAGGTTTGCCAACTGCAACGAGAAGGATATCGGCTGCGCGTGTAAAGTTCGCCAGGTCTTTCGTGTATTTATGGCAAATGGTCACAGTGGCATGTCCCTGCTCTGTGAGCATCATGCTCAATGGTGCACCCGTGATGCGGCTTGCACCGACCACAACTGCGTGTTTGCCTTCCGTTGAAATATTGTAACGACGAAGCAATTCCATCACGCCAAACGGAGTTGCCGGCATGAGCAACGGATTCTTAGAAATGATTGAACCAAAATTATGGTTGGTGAATCCGTCCACGTCTTTGTCGGAGCGAATTTTCTCCGTAATCTTTTCGACTGAAATATGATCTGGTAACGGCAGCTGAACGATAAAGCCATCCACATCGTCGTCGTTGTTGACATGATCGATGTGCTTCATCAACTTTTCTTCGCTGATGGTATCGGCAAAACGCATCATCGTATAGTGAAAACCCACGGCCTTGCAAGCCTTCACTTTATTATCGACATAGGTCTGACTTGCACCGTCATCACCCACAAGAATGATTGCGAGATGAGGGATCTTTTTTCCCTGCTGTTTACGCAACGCTACCTGTTGCGCGATTTCATTTTTGATGTCTGATGAAACTTTCTTTCCATCAATCAGGGTGAATGTTTCAGCAGAAGCGGTTTGCGTCGACATGAAGATTATACGATTAACAATTAATCAATTTTAAGCACGGCCATGAAGGCTTCCTGCGGCACCTCCACCGTTCCAATCTGGCGCATACGCTTCTTACCTTTCTTCTGCTTCTCCAACAGTTTGCGTTTACGCGAAATATCACCACCATAACATTTCGCCAATACGTTTTTGCGAATGGCGCTGATGGTTTCCCTTGCCACAATCTTTTGTCCGATGGCTGCCTGAATGGCGACCTCGAACATATGGCGCGGAATCAATTCTTTTAATTTCTCGCACAACTTCCGTCCCCACTCCTGCGCTTTGCCCCGGTGTACGATGGCACTCAAGGCATCCACGCGATCACCGTTCAGCATCACGTCAAGTTTCACCATATCCGACTCCCGGAAACCAATGAGGTGGTAGTCGAGTGATGCGTAGCCGCGCGAAATAGACTTTAACTTATCAAAGAAGTCGAAGACGATCTCGGCCAACGGCATTTCGAAGGAAAGCTCTACACGGTCGGTCGTGAGGAAGTTCTGATTCAGAATAATGCCGCGCTTATCCATACACAACTTGATGATGTTGCCTATGTATTCAGACTTCGTGATGATTTGTGCTTTGATGTATGGCTCTTCAATGTGATCCGTCTTTGTTGGATCAGGCATTTCGGAAGGCGCATTGATGTCCTGTACTTCCCCATCGGTGAGGTAGGCCTTGAACTGAACCGACGGTACCGTGGTGATCACCGTCATGTTGAATTCCCGTTCGAGACGCTCCTGGATGATTTCCATATGAAGCATACCGAGGAAACCGCAGCGGAAACCAAAGCCAAGTGCCGCAGATGTTTCAGGCTCCCAGACGAGCGAAGCGTCGTTCAGCTGGAGCTTTTCCATGGAAGCGCGAAGTTCTTCAAACTCGGAAGTCTCAACGGGGTAGATACCCGCAAATACCATTGGCTTCACGTTTTCGAAACCACGGACTGCCTGTCCCGGATTGCCCGGATGCGTGATCGTATCCCCCACCTTCACTTCACTGGCTACTTTGATGCCCGAAATCAGGTAGCCTACGTTGCCCGCACTGATTTCATTTTTCGGCTGCTTTTCCAGCTTGAGTACACCAATCTCGTCGGCCGTATATTCTTTACCTGTACTGACGAACTTTACCTTATCGCCCTTTTTGATGCTTCCATTGAAAACGCGGAAATACACTTCGATGCCGCGGAATGAATTAAACACGGAATCAAAAATCATCGCCTGAAGCGGCCCTTTGGGATCGCCCTTCGGAGGCTTGATGCGATGAACAACTGCTTTCAGAATATCTTCAATGCCAATACCCTCTTTAGCGCTTGCGCGGATGATGTCTTCGCGCTTGCAACCGATGAGATCAACAATTTCGTCGGTTACTTCCTCGGGCATCGCGTGAGGCAAGTCGATTTTATTCATCACCGGAATGATCTCCAGGTCGTGTTCCAAAGCCAGGTACAAATTTGAGATGGTTTGCGCCTCGATGCCCTGCGATGCATCGACAATCAACAACGCACCTTCGCAGGCTGCGATGGATCGTGATACTTCGTACGAGAAGTCGACGTGACCAGGCGTATCGATCAGGTTCAGCACATATTCCTGTCCATCCAGCTTGTAATTCATTTGAATTGCATGCGCCTTGATGGTGATACCTTTTTCTCTTTCCAGGTCCATGTTGTCAAGAACCTGTGCCTGCATTTGCCGCTGGTTCAGTGTTCCGGTAAATTCCAGCAGGCGGTCAGCCAGCGTACTTTTTCCGTGGTCAATATGCGCGATGATGCAGAAGTTTCGGATGTTTTCCATACCCGTCGTTTTCCTCAATATTTCAATCCGCAAAAGTAGGCAATTTTAGGTTTGGTTAGGGTCTGAATGGACGCAATTACTTCAGAGCGGCGGCAGACCAATCAATCTTTCGGATTAAGGGGCGGAAACCAAAATTTATATCTTTAAAGAATGAACTTTCTTGCGCACGCCTTCCTGTCTGGTGATAATCCCAAAATTCTGGCTGGCAATTTCATTGGCGATTTTGTGAAGGGAAAGCAGGCACTAACCGCATACGATTCCGATGTTTTGAAAGGGATCGAACTCCATCGGTTGATCGACGGGTTTACGGACCACCACGAGGTTGTTCGGGAAAGCAAGCAGCGCCTCCGCGCCGGATACCGGCATTACGCGGGGGTGATTGTTGATGTATTTTATGATCATTTCCTTGCGAAAAACTGGGATCAATACCATCCCATGCAACTGCCGGGCTATGCGCAACACGTGTATGACATCATGGAACGCCACCACGACATGGTGCCGGCGGAGGCGCAGCACATGCTCCCGTACATGACGGCTGGAAATTGGTTGTTGAGTTACGCGAAGATTGAAGGTGTGGGCCGCGCCCTCACGGGGATGTCGCGGCGAACAACGTACGTGTCGCATATGGAAACGGCGGTGGAGGCATTACGCGAGAACTATGACCTCTTCGAGCGCGAGTTCAAAATTTTCTTCCCGGAATTGCAACGGGTTTGTGTGGAATTTCTGGATGGGCGGTAATCGGTTCCGCGATGGACGGGCACGAGCCATATCAGGCGGGGGCACGGTGAGTACGTGCGCGAGGGATGGAGGCAATTGTCTGAGCCCGCGCCGACCTTGACGTTCCCCAAACCGGCATGGTTGCGGCGCGGCGAGTGCCGACAGCCCGACGCGAGGCTGGTGACGGAACGAACGGACCTGCCAACAGAGACAGCCGAAGCGGCGCGCCCAAAAAAAATCAGTCCGAAGAAAACTCCCCGGACTGATCATTGTTCCTGGTCTATTTATTTAATCTCGATCGTCGTTTCCGCGGTGTCGGCGCCGCGTGAGAATTTCACTTTGTATTTTCCTTTGGCGACGTACTTTAACTCGGGTTCTGGGGTGGTCTTGGTTTTCTTCGACGTTGCAGCCACCGGCATTGCGCCTTTCACATCCCAGGTGAATTTATTGAAGCCGGCTTCTCCACTGGATGTTGTCTTGCGAATGACATTGTTTTTCTCGTCCAGTAGCTCCACCGTTACAGGCGCTCCGTTTGCAGAGACAAAATACATCACCGTCGCAGAAGGTTCGAAGGCTTCAGCCCACGGATATGATTTCTCTCCCCAACGGTCACTGTGGCGCAACGCATCGGCGGCGAATGCGACGAGTTGTTTTCCATTTTGATCTTTGAGTGCCTGCAGTGGTTTCACATCCGCTACATAAATGCTTCGCCCATGTGTACCCACGACCAATTCGTTGTCGCGGGGATGTACCATCATATCGTATGAGGCAACGTTGAGCATACCCGTGAATACATGCCACGTCTTTCCGAAATCGAGAGACGCATAGGTACCGTTGTCGAGGCCGCAGTATAATAAATTGGAATTGACGGGATCCTGAATAAGCACGTTGGCAACGGACTCAGGAAGATTTCCCTTGACGCTCGTCCATGACTTGCCATAATCTTTACTTGAGAAGACGTATGTCCTGAAGTCATCGTTGCGATAACCGTTGAGTGTAACGAACACTGTTGCGGTATCCGATGGCGAGGGCGTAATGGATGAAATCCAGAGATTCGCAGGAAGACCAGATGCGACGGATGTCCAGGTAGCCCCTCCGTTGTCGGAGCGCCATACGTTGCCATCGTCCGTGCCTGCATAGAGTAATCCAAACTTCAATGGCGATTCATTCAATGATGCAATTGTTGAAAAAGGAACGTTGCCTTGCTTGTGATTTTTTGTCAAATCGCCACTGATGACTTCCCAGCTTTCGCCGCGATTGAAACTTCTGAATACTTTGTTGGCTGCGATATACACAATATCGGGGTTGTGTTTGCTGAGGAAAAGAGGCGTACGCCAGTTCCAGCGCAGCGGTGCTTCGCCGATGTTGTGCTGAGGTGTAATCTTGGTTGTCTTGTTCTTGTCGAGTTCAAGACGATAGTAATTTCCAAATTGAAATCCGGTGTACACGAGTTTGCTGTTGCGCGGATCGGGTGCCACATACATGCCATCGCCTCCGAACAAATCTTCCCAATGGGGCGTGACGTTAGGAATCGATTTACTGGACCCTTTGAGCACACCATTGTCCTGCAATCCACCATACACATTATAGGGAGTTTCCATGTCCACATTTACAGTATAGAATTGTCCCACCGACATGTTGTTGATGTGTCTCCAGTTTGCACCTTCATCATAACTCTGATATAATCCGCCGTCATTGCCAAGCAAGAGGTGTTTGGAATCTTTAGGATTGATCCAAAGCGCATGATGATCGACGTGAATGGCCGCGACACCTGACAATGTATCGAGGCGATGCCACGTTGCTCCTCCATCGCGGGACTTGAGCATGGGTACGCCATAGATATACAAGAGGTTTGCATCGTTGGGATCGACGCGGAGCTCAGAGAAATAATAGCCGTAGGTGAAGTACACGCCATCGAGATCGTAGCTGTTTACTTTCTTCCAGCTTTTGCCGAAGTCTTCGGAGCGATACATCTCCGCACCGAGAATTTTTGTGCGGAAGAGGTTTTGATTTGCATCGGCACCGAAATATTCACCAAGTGCTTTAGGCGTGTATTTGCCGTTGCGTATATCCGCTTTTACCGCGCTGGCATTGTATTTCTTTGGAAAGCCGTTGTCGCGAAGCATCTCCTCGATTTTCTTATCATCAAGTTTCAGGAATTCCTCCTTCGACATTTTCGCAACATTCTCCAACTTGATTTTATCATCCTGTTTCACTGGTTTCTTATCCTCCACTTCTGCCTGGTTGTCGAGTATGGCGTAGCAGATGTTCGGCTTACTGAGTGCAACGTCGAGGCCTATGCGTCCGACAGTTTTTCCCGAAGCAAAACCATTGCTTGATTTTGTCCAAGTGTTGCCGCCGTCCTCCGAGCGATAGATTGCTGACGCTTCACCGTTGCCTTTGAAGTTCATCGCGGAACGTGAGCGCTCCCACGCAGAGGCAAGAAGCTGATTGGGATTTTGGGGGTTGATGACAAGATCAATAATTCCTGTGCTATCGTTGATGAATAAAGTTTTTTTCCACGACTTACCGCCGTCTGTTGTTTTGTAAACACCGCGCTCGGCGTTGGGTGTATATAGTGCACCGATGGCGGCAACCCACACCACGTTGTTGTCTTGCGGGTGAATGATTACTCTGGAAACATGCTGTGTATTGGTCAAACCAAGATGCGCCCACGATTTGCCACCATCGCTGGTCTTGTAGATGCCTGTACCCGCATAGCTCGAGCGGGAGCTGTTTTTCTCACCCGTGCCTACGTAGATGATTTTTGGATCTGATTGTGATAGTGCGAAGTCGCCCACACCCAGCGCACCCTGATTATCGAAAATAGGTTCGAAAGAGATGCCGTTGTTTTCCGTTTTAAAAATTCCCGCGGAAGCAAAACCGAGATAAAATTCTTTCATGTTGTTGTGATTTACCTCAATGTCTACAATGCGGCCTCCCTGAACCGTCGGGCCGATGTTTCTCACAGGATAGTTTTTTAGAATGGACTGCGCGCCCATATTTTTTCGGGTTTCCCACGACTGCAGGATTTCCTTTTCACCGGACTGCGCAAACGCGAGCGAGGTTGCCAGGGTGAGTAGCGTTGAAAGAAGAATTCGCATAGGTATAGATGTTGGATTCATTCAAATTTAAATATTCCACCAATAAGTCAGCTTAAGTACAAGTGCTCTGTTTCTGACTTTAAATGTTTCCGGAAAATAATTATCGGTATAGACAATAAACAAATCTGAAGCGGGACGGTATCTCCACTGGAGACGTGTGTTCAGGTTCACGTTTCTGATTTGTTCATTGTATTGCGCGAAGGCCGTAAAAAACAATGTATTGGTCATGGTCACGTCAAGTCTCGGACCGATCAGCCAGAACGTGGTGTTCCCCCATGGTTCGGGCAAAGAGATGTTGTTGTAAGACGAACTCACGGCAATACTTACATAAGGCTGAAAGCGATAACCCACTTCTGTTGTCAGATTGAAACGGTTTCCTCCGGCGAAGTAGCCTCCGTTGCGCATGGAGATGTTGTAGGTCAACAGGCTTTGTGGCTTTGAGGTATAATCAAAACCGAAGGCATTCCAGTAGTGGCGTGTCCCTGTCGCAAGCGTATCTGCTTCCGGATTGTTGGGATCGTTCGTTGGGTCAAATGGATTCAGCAACCGAATGTAATTACGCGCGACCCAGACGCCGAGGTAACTTTGAGATCTGAATGTGATGTTGTATAAGAGAAAATTTTCGTAGTCGGTTTTTTGTTTCAGGTCGCCGTCGAGAAAATAGGTCATGCCGATGCGAGGGCCGTGACTTAATACTTTTGTTCCTTTGGGAAAGAATAATCGCGATACAGATGGATTGAATTTTCCAAAGTTGCGTCTTGGCACATAACCTACTTCCGCATTGTAATTCTTTCCGACATACTCGTGCTGCCACGAAACGTTCCACTGCCGAACGGCATACTGAATGTTCGCAGCGTGTGTGACGTCTTTTCCCTCCACACCTGGGCTGACGGATTTAAGTACAATTGCTTTTCCAGTCCAGTGGTTGTTGGAGGAGGCCAGGTTATACTCGACGCCAAAATTTCTATTGTACTGCGAGTAGTGTTTAGTGTCTGTTACTTCAGGATTATAGTTCAACGATTCTTTGTTCACGGCAATAATGCCAATGTTGGATCGGGCAAAGATGCGCCGTTGTACAGCCAGCACGGTAAAATTTTGTCGCGGCAGAAATTCCGACTCAACTTTGTCGGTCTGCATATTCATTACACCGATGCGCCAGTTGCGATCGAGTTTGCCACTGACACGAGCACCAAATTGGATCGGAACACCAAGGCCAATTCGTCTCGAAAAAAACGGTCGAATGGACGAGTAGCCGAAGTTTGAAAACAAATCTCCGTTTTCAAGGAAAAATTGTCTTCGCTCAGGGAAGAATAATTCGAATCGATCCAGGTTGGTTACCTGTCGATCGACATCCACCTGCGAAAAATCGGGGTTGACGGTGAGATCAAGGTTGAGCGAAGATGAGAGTGATATTTTCGCATCTGCTCCGATATCTTTTCGGTATTCGGTGCTCGTTTCAGCATCGTAGTTTTTAGACGACCCTCCGAGAACATAGGGAATTACAGAGACATTTGCTCCCGGCGCAGGCGGAGGATTATCCCAGATCAATAATCCCGAGTAGGCCAGCGATGCGGTCGGAAACTGGCGCGGCACTGGAGCCCATGCTGACTTCTCTGTTGTCTTTAAGTCGAGCCGGCTGAAGTTCACGCCCCACTCGGTAATCCCTTTCTTGTAACGTATCGACTTGAATGGAACGCCCATTTCGAAAATCCATTTATCATCTTCATTGCGAACAACCGACTGCCATTTATTATCCCAGCTCAAATCAATGCGACCTCCGTCGAACATGATCCCATCCCATTGTGCACCGGCTGCGTTAGACCCAAATGAAAAACCATTTGTCTGGTCGTCAAACGTATCCATGAACAAGAGGAAGTTATCGTTTCTGCCAAAGTTGAAATCACGTCGCAGTGATTCCACGATATAGGGGCCGGGCAATGCATGATGGCACACGGCGACGAGGTAGAGTACTTCATCACTGTAGGTCATCCTCACTTCCGTACGTACCCTCGCTTTGCTGGTATCCATCGGCAGTACCATGAAGAAGTCGGTGGCGACCTGTGCTTCTGCCCAGCTTTGTTCGTCCACTCTCCCGTCAATCAGGATGTTGTCGCTTGCTTTGCGGATATGGTACTCGAACTGCTCATTTTTCTTCTGCGCATAGGCAGAGAGTTGCAGTGCGGCGAAAACGATGATCAGAAGGCGGCGGAAGAATGAAACGAAGGACACGGGGCTGGTTTATGAAAATTAAACTTAATGATTCGGCCGCAACAAAAGGGAATATTGTTTGTGCCCGAGTTGTATGCTTATTTTAGCGGTCGATAATCAATTTGTTTCCCAATGCACAACGACCCGGAACTGAACGGCAAGTACCTTGGCACCATTTCACGAGACTTTGTGAAGGTATCGGAGGTATTGAAAGAAGCTTCTTATCAGATTCGAAAGCGCGGCTTTTCCGAACATCCCATATTCCCGGTTTGCAAAACGGAGCAACCGATCGGTCAGCTTCTCATCGACAAAAATTCTTCTGAAACCGAATGGAATTATTACGCTTCATTTCTGCGCGAATTTCTGGAGCGCGGACTCATCGAAGACGAAGATCAATTTATCGAAGCGTTTAAAAACCCCGACGAATTTTGTTGCCTCTTTGTGGTGGACACCACGTTCACCAATTTTGTATTTATTCCCTTTCCTGAGGATTAATCGCGAAAGTGATTCCAGCCTTGTGCAGTAAGCGGAATGACACTGCCTTTCTTGGAAATCATCACCCGTTCCTCTTTACGCTCATGCACGTAACCAATCATGTTGATGTCCGGGTGTTTTTTGATTTTATCCTGATCTTCCTGACGAATGGTGAAGAGCAGTTCGTAATCTTCGCCACCATTTAAAGCACAGATGATGGGATCCAGGTTAAACTCAACGGCTGTTTCGAAGGCCTGGTTGTCAATGGGAAGATTTTCCTCATAGATGCGGATACCGACACCGGAGTTTTTTGACAGGTGAAGCAGTTCGGATGCGAGGCCATCACTGATGTCGATCATGGATGTGGGCACAACGCCGTACTCCTGCAAATCAAACACAACTTCTGTTCTTGCCTCTGGTTTCAATTGTCTCCCGACGATGTAATTATATTTCTCCAGGGACGGTTGCATTTCCGGATTTGAAAGAAACACCTGCTTCTCGCGCTCCAGCACCTGAAGCCCCATGTAGGCCGCGCCAAGATCGCCCGTCACGCAAATGATGTCGTTTGGCTTTGCGCCGCTGCGATACGCAACCTTGTCTTTAGCAACCCGACCGACGGCTGTAATTGAAATAATGAGTCCGCTTGTTGACGAGGTTGTATCACCTCCCAGGAGGTCGACTTTATAGTTATCGCACGCGGCCTTGATGCCTTCGTAAAGCGCATCTACAGCCTGGAGTGAGAAGCGATTGCTCAGTGCAATGCTGACGGTGATCTGCTCAGCCTTCCCGTTCATCGCGGCAATGTCTGACACATTGACGGCAACTGCTTTGTAACCCAGGTGGGCCAGGGGAACGTAAGACAAATCGAAGTGAATACCCTCCACGAGCATATCGGTCGAAATCAGCAGGTATTCAGAACCGATGTCGATGGCTGCGGCGTCGTCGCCGATGCCCACAACGGAGGTGCTATTGGTCAGACTAAAATTTCCTGCAAGGCGGTCGATGAGACCGAACTCTCCAAGTTGATTGATTTCGCTGCGTTTTTCGCTCATTTTGAATTGGGTAACCGGTCGTTCACCGGCTTTATTGACGTTTTGTTGGTGCAAAAGTAAGCCTAATCATCGATATGCCCAGTCCAGCGCCGGTACGCCGGTATATTTATGCGTTGATAACGCGAGCTGATATGAAAAAAGTCATCGGAATTTTTGTGCTGTCTGTTCTTATGATGGCCTGCCACATGCCGAAGCCATACTACAAAACTGCGGAAGGCAAGAAAAAGCAGAAGTACTACAACGACATTCAGTTTGGCGGCAAGAGCGCCAGCACAACGAAAAAGAAGTTTTAGTCGCGTCGCTCCTGGCACAATTCGACCAGTACCCCATTCGTAGTTTTGGGGTGCAGGAACGTGATGAGTTTGTTGTCGGCGCCTGCCTTGGGCGTCGGATTGATTTTCTGAAAGCCTTTTTCCTCCATTTCCAGAATAGATTTTCCTATATCCGCCACTTCAAATGCGAGGTGGTGGATACCCTCTCCCCTCTTTTCGATGAACTTGGCAATGGCCGAATCCGGATTAGTCGCCTCGAGTAGTTCAAATTTGACCCCATGGACGTTGAAAAATGACGTTTTTACGCCTTCCGAAGCCACTTCTTCAATTTTATAACAGTCGGTACCAAGCAGTTTCGTGAAAAGTTCGTTGGCCGACTCCATGTTTTTGACAGCGATTCCGATGTGTTCCAGTTTCATATGGTTGACATTTTGGCGACATCTGGTAATGTGGCCTTTTCTTTGTGAATTGTTAACTTGCCGCTCAAAGAAGAAACTTTTTGGCGGAAACCAAAGTTTTTAAAGCACCTTTTGCACGATGACGGAAACCAAGAGTGAAATGCATGTGGAGGCGGCCCGCCTTCAGCAGGAGATCAGAGACCATCTCGGACTGCGTTCGTCGCAGGTGGTCTTTGAATATTCGACCGTCGACGGAAAGTCGAAGCTGGATTTGATTACCATTAATCCCCGGCATAATCAGGCTTTTCTGTTTCATACGGTTTCGGGCATCGACAAAATTGACGCCCTGAAGCGACTGTTGGAATATGTGCAGAACTATAAAGAGAAAGACAATTCCTACACCATCCAGTGGGTTGCCAAAGGTGAAAAGGAACTTCATACGTCTTATTTCAAAGCAGCCAACATCATGGATGCGTTGCAGAAATTGTATTACGGCCGAGATATGAATACGATCACGGTTTTTAGTGTTGTGTTAAATCCCATTTCCTAATAAATTTTCTTTCAGATATGATCAGCGTTACGGATAAAGCAAAAGAAAGAATCATCGCCCTTCGTGTGGAAGAGCAAAGACCAGAACACTCCAACATTCGCGTGAGCGTGAAAGGGGGAGGTTGCTCCGGACTGATGTATGACCTCGGCTTTGATGAGCAGATTAACCCGGCCGATCAGGTGTTTGAAGACAAAGGCATCAAAATTCTGGTTGATAAAAAGAGTTTGCTGTATTTGTTGGGCACTACGCTCGACTTTACAGACGGACTTAATGGCAAGGGATTCCAGTTCATCAACCCCAATGCAAGCAGGACCTGCGGATGCGGGGAAAGCTTTGCCGTGTGAGGATGTATTTCAAGTGATTTGATCGTGAAGGCTGTCTCAAAAGGGCAGCCTTTTTTGTTGCCAAAAGTTTTTAATGATGACGGGGGAGAATTTGGGCGCGTCCCTCCCTTCGACTCGGCTCAGGGCAAGTCGTTTCATTCCATTTATCAATCCATGCGGGCCCTGAGCGAAGTCGAAGGGCGGGTCGGGCCATTCGTTGCAATACTGCCTGCAAGAGCGGTCTGTATCAGTTTCCTCGCAAAGTTGCAGGCAGTATTTCCACTTCTGTCCCTCGCGCATCGCACTCAGCGTGCTGCTTCTTGACTTCCGGTAACTGCGCTGCCTTAAATCGCACCCATTGATGCGACAGACCTTAACGACGGGTCGCCTGAGACAGACCTGCCTCCGGTAGGCAGGCTTCGCCCATCGTTAACTTTTTTATACGCGTGATTAATTTAAACGGTCGCGATACATTTTAACTCGATGGCAATCGGCGTCGGGAGGGCGTTGATTTCCACCGTTGTTCTGCACGGTTGATTCGTTTTGAAATACTCCGCGTAGATCTTGTTAAACACCGGGAAATCTTTTTTCATGTTCGTCAAAAAGACCGTGACATCAACAAGATTCTCCCACGACGATCCACTGCTCTCCAGAATCAGACGAACATTCTCAAACACGCTGTGGCATTGTGTGGCAATGTCATACTCGATGATGTTTCCATTGGCGTCAAGTGTGACCCCCGGAATTTCTTTCGAACCTCGCTTCCGCGGTCCCACCCCGGACAGGAATAACAGGTTACCAACTTTTCGCGCATGCGGATATGCGCCTACTGGCTCCGGTGCTTTTTCAGAATTAATGCTGCTCATTATCGTCGATTATTTCACGCCAAATACCAGGCTTGCCCAGTAACTTCTATAGTCGGCCTTAGGATCCGTTGACGGAGTCATGTGAACAAAACTGATCATATAACGACCCGGTCCCGGAACACGAACCTCCACGGTGCCATCCTGTTGTGCGTACATGTTTTGCAATGAGGTGCGATTATTATGGAAATGCCACACTTTCACTTTTGCACCGAACAATGGCTTACCGTTCCAAAGTGCTTTAAACCGAAGCATATCACCATACTTTGCCTGATATGGATTAGAGACCGGAATGATTTCGACAGGTGTGCCCAGCACCTTCGCAAAAGTATTGTCAATCTTCGAACCAGCCTGCACCAATAATTTTGCATATCTCGAGTAGAACTCGCGCGCCGAATCAGCTTCCGTCTTATTCTTCTCGCGGAGCGCAGCAATATCTTCAAGGCCGTCTTCTTCGAGGTACTCCGAAAATTTTGCCCCATCCAATGAAATGAAAGCAAGATTACTCTCCATCGCGAGCAGATATGTTCCCTCTTTAGGCAAGGCAAATTTCAGATTTTCTTTCGGCGCAGCTTTCACCTTATTCTTCAAGTCCACAACTCCACCGACGTGATGCAACTGCATCTTTTCCACACGATGCCGGTTCAGGTCCCATGGCTCTCCGTTAAAGTTCTCCCCTACTTTCAGACTTACCTTCACGGTGTCACCAGGATTATACCAGTACGCATAGGGTTGCATCCAGAATTCATGTGACTGCAGCAGCAGCATCAGCGCAACCAATCCCGATAAAATAAAAATGCGCTTCATCATTTTGAGTGCATCAGGTCTTCAATTTCTTCAGCTTTAACCGGAATATTTCTCATCAAATCAAAACACCCGGTTTCTGTAACGACAACATTATTTTCAATGCGAACGCCAAGGCCTTCTTCACGGATGTAAATCCCCGGCTCCACGGTCCATACATTTCCAACTTTCATCTCGTGATACATATTCCCAACGTCGTGTACATCGAGCCCCAGCATATGTGATGTGCCGTGCATAAAGTACTTCATAAATAAGGGTCGATCGGGATTTTGCTTTTTCACATCTTCCCGGTCGATCAGTTTCAACCCAATCAACTCTGACTCCATTCGCTTCTGTACTTCCTTGTGGTACTCGTAGTACTTAACACCAGGTTTGATCATCGAAATAGCCTCCTGATGCACGCGCAACACGGCGTTGTAGACATCCTTCTGACGCTGTGTAAATTTCCCGTTCACCGGGATCGTTCTTGTCAGGTCGGAATTGTAGTTGGCATATTCACAGCCGACATCCAGCAAGAGGATGTCCCCATCCTGGCAAGGTTTATTGTTTTCGATATAATGGAGTACACATGAATTCGGCCCGGAAGCAATGATGGGTTCATAGGCAAATCCGCGCGAACCGTTCCGCAGGAATTCGTGTGCGTACTCGGCTTCAATTTCATATTCAAGCACGCCAGGTTTCACAAACTTCAAAATCCTCCGGAATGCCTTCTCAGTAATGTCACAGGCACGCTGCATCAGTTCAATTTCCTCCTTGCTCTTCACTGAACGGAGCGCGTGCATGAGGGGCGCAAGGCGTTCATAGCGGTGCAGCGGGTACTTCTGCTGACAATATTTGATGAAGCGGGCATCACGGCTTTCAACAGCCACATCCGCCCGGTAGTGATCGTTGGTGTTCAGGTACACATGCTCCACATTGCCCATCACCATGAGCAAATTGAAAACTTTATTAAATTCAGATGTCCACAACACGGACTGAATACCGGTTTTTTCCCGTGCCTCTTCTTTAGTCAGTTTATGGCCTTCCCATACGGCGATGTATTCGCTCGTCTCCCGAAGAAATAACACCTCATGGTATTTTTCATCCGGGAAATTTGGGCAAAGTACCAAGACAGTTTCCTCCTGATCGACACCTGTGAGGTGGAACAAATCCGAATTCTGGCGGAACCTCATGGTGCCATCTGAATTCGTCGGCATGATGTCATTGGCGTGAACAACAACGACTGAGTTTGGCTTGAGACCGGCCATCAGGTTCTTCCGGTTCCGGACAAAAAGTTCCGGTGAAATCTTTCCGTATCGCATCATCTTAAATCAGGAGACAGCCATTTTCCGACCGCTTCAGGACTTAAACTTAACAAATCAATTCGTTAAATTGAGAAGCTATTAACACCAAACTTATGAAGAAGCTCTTCCCACTGATACTCCTGCTCACCGTTATGCAGGGCCATGCCCAATGGAAATACCAACCATCGGCAGAAAATCTGAAAAATCGCGAATGGTTTCAGGAGGCTCGTTTCGGGTTGTTTATTCACTGGGGCGTTTATAGTGTGCTCGGTAATGGCGAATGGGTCATGAACAATCAGGAGATCCCGATTACGACCTATGAAAAATTGCCGGCATTCTTTAATCCCATCGGCTTTGATCCAAAAGCCTGGGTAAAAATGGCGAAGGATGCCGGAATGAAATACATCACCATCACCAGCAAACACCATGATGGTTTCGCGATGTGGGACAGTAAGGTATCCGATTACAATATTGTGAAACGCACGCCTTACGGAAAAGATGTCCTGAAGATGTTGGCAGAGGAATGCCGCAAGGAAGGTATCAAACTCTTCTTTTATCACTCCCAACTCGACTGGCGTCATCCTGACTATTTCCCCAGGGGAAATACGGGCGGAAAATATACGGGTCGCGAGGAGAAAGGCGATATGAACAAGTACCTTGACTACATGGACGCGCAACTTACGGAGTTACTGACGAACTACGGTGATGTAGCAGGAATCTGGTTCGATGGTATGTGGGATAAAAAAGATGCAGACTGGAGATTGGAGAAGACCTATAAACTCATTCATCAGCTGCAGCCCGGCGCATTGGTGGGAAGCAACCATCACGTGACGCCATACGAAGGAGAAGATTTTCAGATGTTTGAAAAAGACCTGCCGGGACATAACACAACAGGATTTGCTCCGGAACAAACAATTGGTTCGCTGCCCAAGGAGACCTGCGAGACCATTAATAATTCCTGGGGTTTTAATCTCAAAGACAACAAACACAAGTCATCAACACAACTGATCCACTATTTGGTGAAAGCAGCCGGATACGACGCCAACTTTTTATTGAATGTTGGTCCGATGCCGGATGGAAGAATTCAGCCCGAACACCAGGCGTTGCTGCAGGAGATGGGCAAATGGTTGTCTAAAAATGGAGAAACCATATACGGCACGAAGGGCGGCCCGTTGACAGCACGCGAATGGGGAGTCACCACACAAAAAGGAAACAAAGTATATGTGCATGTGCTGAACTGGTTCGACGAAAGTCTCCTGATACCCGCTTGGGGGAAGAAAATAAAATCAGCAAGATTCTTTAACGACAAGACGCCGGTGAAATTTTCTGAAAGCGAATTTGGTATCACGCTGCGTATTCCTAAGGACAAGCGCGATCAGGTGGACACAATAATTGAACTTGAAATGAAATAATCAGGGGAACTTCTGACCAACCTTATCCATGGCGGGCGTATCCGTCGCAAGGAAATTGGTCAGGAGATAGCTGATACCGAATCCGGAAAACAGCCCTTCATAAAAAACGGTGAACGAAGCCATATAAGGATCCAAATGAATTCCGAGCGGATGCTTATTGGAAAGCAAGTTCATCAGGTTGGTATCAATGAACAGATAGATAAAAAGAAACAAAGCAAAGGTAGACACGCCGATGGCCGAAGTTAAGGTACCAAGTGTGATGGCGCGGAAGTAATCGAGCCGGCCGTTGTGTGTTCGCTTATATTGTTTGAAGCAGTAATACACTCCTGCAGCTACAATTCCGAGGTTCAATGCGCGAAGACCGATAATGTGAATGAAGCCAAGCGCGTAGCTCGTGAAAAAATAAACGAGTAATCCCAGAAATATGATCGTTCCGTAAATCTCCGACAACCGTGTTCCCCTGTTCCAGATTTTCATAAGCGATTCATTTCTGTTGAAATCAAAAAAAATATGCCACCTGGACTGAACCGGGTGGCATATCTTATTCGGGTTGGATGCCGATCAGTCAATGCCTTGCGGCACATTCACTTCGTCGGTCTCGATGTAATTGATGATGATGAAGGTCACGAGTAAACCAGAGAAAACTCCTTCCAGTGCCACAATGAATGCGGCCATATAAGGATTCAAAAATCTTCCCATCGGTTCATTCTGGCGAATTGATTCCATCAGACCGGCATCAATTTGCATATAGGCAAACATGAAGATTGCAAAAAGCACCGTTCCGATCGCCGCGGTTGCCACACCTGTAACCAGTGCTTTAAAATAATTCAAATGGTTACCGTGCGTTGCCTTAAATTTCTTCAGTGCGAGATAAACTCCTGCTACAAGAATGACTAAATTCAGCAGGCGCAGTTCCACATTATGGTGCCATCCGAGCAACTGCATCAGAATGAAGTAACCCATCAGTGCCAAAGCGATGCGTAAACCATAGGTCTCTGGAATTCGGTTTGGATTATTGAAGAAGCTCATAAATAAAGGTGGTTAGTTGTAACCGAATTTAAGAAAAAGCGGCTGTAAAACAAACGTTTGCGGTTTACTGATTTTGTTTAATTTGTATTGAAAACCAACCCCTTATGCTGAAAAAAATCTCGTTTGTGCTCGCAGGCATCATCATCCTGCTCGTCATCGTCGGTTTCTTTTTACCGTCGAAATATGAACTGATCAAGTCCATTGCCATCAATGCGCCAGCTGCCTATGTGTTCGAAGAAGTGAATGAGTTGAAGAACTGGGATCGGTGGAGTTACTGGAACCAGCAAGATACTGCGATGGCCAAAACGTGGGGCGAGAAAACCGCAGGAACCGGCGCGTGGTATTCATGGAACAGCGAAGAGATGGGTGAAGGCAAGCTGACCATTTCCGAGAGTGTTACGGATGCGTCGGTGAAAACCGATCTTGATTTTATGGAACAAGGCACCGCGCTCAGCTGGTTTAATTTCAAGCCGCAAGGAGAACAGACGGAAGTCACTATTGGATTTTCAACCGACTTTGGATACAACATCATCGGACGGTGGATGGGTGTGACGTTGTTCAGTGGGGAAATGGAGAAGGCCTTTGATCATAACCTGGCCATGTTGAAAGAGCTGGCTGAGGCAAAACCGAAATTCACGACAATGATCATGGAAGCTGAGGCTCCTGCGATCACCTATATTGGTTTAAGCCACACGATGAGTCCGCAAGACCCTGATGCCGCTTCTGCACAAATGCGCAAAATGTACACAGAGTTGTATGCAGCGCTTGCAAAAGCAAAGGTACAAGCTAGTGGAGCGCCTTTCTGCTTGTTCACCAGTTACTCCGAACAGTCGATGGACTTCATATGTGGCGTCCCTGTTGCCAGCGATGCAAAACTTCCCGCAAAGTATCCGATAAAGTCAACGACCAGCACCGCTGCCGTCAAAGGTATTCACAACGGGTCGTACCGGACTTTGCAGACAGCGCACAATGAAATCCAGCAATACATTAAGATGAAGAAGCTGGAAGAAGAAGGGGCAGTACGTGAAGTGTATCTTACCGATCCGGAAATGAAAAAGGATACGGCGAAGTGGGTGACGGAGGTATATTATCCGATTAAGAAATAAATGAAGGGCCCCGTTGGTTGTAAATTAATCGGGCTTGCCTCTCCTTAATGTTTTTGCGTATTGAGCGGCGATTTCCTCAAACCGCGAAACGATGGCGTCCCAAACTACCGATGTCAGCATCTCGGGCATTGGGGATCGATTGTCTCTCGCAGCTGAAGCTTCAGACAGTGCAAACAGTAATGACTTTGAGGAGAGCAGCGGATCATATAACGTAAAATCATCCAATACCTGAAGAGGCTCAAACTGCTGAAACAAAAAGTATAAGTCGATGTAATCCTTCTTTTCCCTTCGGCCAGTTATTGCCGATAGCTTCCAGGCGGCAAGATCCCTTAGTGCGGCAATGCGAACACCTTGTAAGTTAACTTCAGGCTGAAGGAAAGGCATTCCCCAATCATCATAAATATCTACCCTGACACCCTTATCTTCAAAGCTGATATAATGTTCCGTTACGTTAATGATTGATTTGGTAAAAACTGAGCCCAGTACTTTTCTCAACACGGCTTTGTCGATTCTCGCGGTAGAAAAGAAGTCAATATCAATGGACTTCCTGTGACCAAGTTGCAAAGCAATGGCGGTTCCTCCTACCAATCGAAATGTTCGAAGTTCACTGATGTTACAGAGCGACGTCAATATCTCTGTCAACTCAGGTTTGACTGTGCGCAGGTCAAGCTCCATCTTTTTCAGGTTCAGGCTTTGGCAATTCCACAAACAACCAGGCCATGGTTTGTCCCATTCTATCCATCCGGGCATCGCGAAGAAGTTCGCGCACCTGTTCCTCCCCGTACAGATCAACAACGTTCAGTATATCCTCCACTTCGCCGTGTTCAAAAACGCGCTGCGCCACCCACGCGGCGTTGTCGCGAAGAACGTTTGGGATTTCAGCTTCATTGATTTCCCAGAACAAAGGCTTGCGGTGGAGTAAGGGCGTATTCATTTTTTCACACGCAAATTTAGTCATTATGTTGTTGATCCTGGCCTATTAAATTGTTATTGCCGGCTGCGGCTTGCATCCTTTAATTTAACGACTAAATTTGATTTGCTTCAACTTATGGATTTTGACCAATTCAAGAATTCGTTAAAAGAAAAGGAACCAGATTCAGGTCTCCCACGAGAACTAAAAGCGCTGTGGTATGATGCACGCGGCGATTGGAATAAAGCTCATGAATTGATTCAGGATGAGACGACGCGTCATGCTTCCTGGATTCACGCCTATCTGCACCGAAAGGAAGGTGATATCGGAAACGCGATGTATTGGTATTCAAAAGCCCGTAAGCCGCTCGCACAAACTTCTTTGTCTGATGAATGGGAAGGAATTGTCCGTGATTTGATTCAGGAACTTAAGGATAAATCGACCTGATAATTCGCAACCAGCACTTCGTCTACTGCACCGCGCTTGCTGGCGACGGCATTGATCGCCCTTCCGGCTTTGATGATGTGAACGTGATATTCCTGGTACAAGGTCCGGATGAAAGGTGTTGATGAATTTGACAGAAGAAATTTCACTCCGCGTCTGTGCAAATCATCGCAAACCTGCTTTAATCGGATCTGATCGTGATCACCCCACCCCCCCGTGATATAGCCTGTAAAACTTGACGTCGGCGACAGAGGATGATAGGGTGGATCGAAGTACACAAAAGAATTGCGCCTTGCTGCTTTAACTGCTTCCGCATAATCACCATTCCTGATTTCAATCTGACTTTCATTTAAAAACCGACTCACTGCCCGAAGAACATTTTCGTTGACAATATTCGGATTTTTATATCTGCCGAACGGCACATTAAACTCGCCGGAGGCATTCACGCGATATAAGCCATTAAAGCATGTCTTATTCAAAAAGATAACACGGGAGGCTCGCTGAATTCTTGAAAGCTTCTGAATCTTTCCGTTGCGATCCCATTCACGAACGCGGTAGAAGTAATCAGCTTCGTTCTTGTGTTTTTTTAGATCCTTTATCAACGCATCAACTTCGTCACGGATGACTTCATATACGTTGATGAGCTCAGGATTGAAATCATTAATCAACGCCTTATTCGGTCGAAGATGAAAAAGCATAGCTCCTCCGCCGATGAACGGCTCCAGGTAGTGAAGCTTGTCGAGGTTAGGGGGAAGAAATCTGGTAATCGCAGGAATTATCTGACGCTTTCCTCCCACCCATTTCAAAAAGGGCGAAGGTTGGTCGGCCTCCTTACGCGATTTTTTCATTTGCTAAAAATAGAAGAAGAGCCCTGAAAAATATAGAACGAAAAAAAAGAAACTCAACGCCTCAAACCTGGTTCTGAATGAAACTCATCTCCATTTCGAAAGAAGTATCCCTTCTTTGATCCTTCTTTTGACTTGACCTTGGCCACATACACACCCTCTTCAAACGCTCCGCTGACTTTGTTGAAGACCATGTATTTGTCATCCTCCAGTAACTGTTGATAGGTCAGACTGAGCAGGCGGTGTGCGTCCGAGGTCAGTGAGCCATCCGAATCGTCCCTTTGGATTGGAAAAGCAAGATTGCCGCTCGTCCATTTCTGAACTTTCAATGCGAGTGCATCGATTTCGTCCGAACTGAGCGAAGACACGGTCTTTGCCTGACCGGCCTCGACAACTTGCATAACATCCTCCTTAAGAAAATAGACATCGGCCTTTTCCAATTGTAATATGAGGTACTGTTTATCGGGCAAAGGCTGATGGGCAAGCTGAACCAGAGGCGAACAGCCTGTCAGTGAAATCACTAAAACAAAAAGAAATTTTTTCATAACTCAGTTTTCAGGATGCGGAGAGTCACTGTTACTGGATCCAGATCCACTACCGAAAGTAGCAAAGTTTAAGAAATTCTGAGAACGGTATGAGCTGAAAATTTACCAAGGTTTGGTAACTGCTTCAGTTGGAATAATCACTTCCTGAAACCATAAACCACTTGCCGTTCCGGAACACAAATTCATAATCGATGTAGATCCCGTTGTCAACTCCCCGAAGTTCAAGTCTTATCGTATCTCCGTATGATTTTACTTGTTGCGTGTACGCATCTACCCGACGTGTTGCAAAAGAACTATCATAATGAAAATCAGAAAACCTCCACGCTACTTTATCGATCACCGTCTCAGATTCACCTCCTTCAGATGAAGTCCGAATATGGAAGGGGAAATCAACACGTGATATTTGAAAAACTGAATCAGTTGTAAAGCGCTGAAAAAAAGATCCAAAATCTTCCATTTTAGTTTGCGTCTGAGTCAACGAAGGTTCAGAGACTGCTTCCCTTCGGGTATCGCTATTGGACGCACCGCAAGAGAACAAAAACAGCGTGAAAATAACGATACAGGAGGCGCTCGATTTCATTGCCAGGATTAGGTGCTCTAAAATACAAAATCAGCCTGATTCCAAACCACCTCCTATTCGACCACAAAGTTAGCCTTCCTTTTTTGGGGTAATGAGATTTTCAGGAAATGATGCCCTGATGGTCTCCATGGTAATGAACATTCGTCCACTTTCCAACGCGATAAAACCGAAGCTACTGTAAAACTTCCTCGCGATCTCATTAATTGGATCAGTAACCACAGCCCAAGCGCCAACCGTTGCCGAAGCAACACATGCGCGCGAGAGCGCATCCGCAAGGAGAATTCCACCGAGCCCCGTACCTTTGTAGTTGACGTCGCGCGCAAGCCGGCCTAAAAGTATTACCGGAAGATAACGATAAGGAAGCTTCGCTTTGAGATCTTGAGGAATTAAGTCACGAGCTACGTTATCAGCAGAGAGCGTATAATAACCTTTAATCACTCCCGCTGGGTTAGCAATTACAAAACAAGCAGCTACCTTTCTTTTAATATCCTGGCCAGCCTGCTTCTGGATATAAACTTCTAAACTGACCTCTTCGCACTTAAACAAACTCTTTTGATGAGTTTTATCCAGTGGCATACTGAGCAACATCAGCCCTTGGTATTAAACCGACGATGGCTTTTCATTGCTTCAATCAACTTCGAATTAGGCGACGGTGGATTGAGAAGCGCATCAAAAAAAACCTTTCGATCGGCTTCCGAAGCCAGGAAGGTCTTGTGTCTTTCCAATATCTCCTCAGCTTTCTCGGAAACGGCTGTAAGAATAAAATCAGTCAACGACCGAAAGCCGCCAATTTCCAGGGCCTGCTCAAAGAGTTCCTTTTGCTTTCGCGGTAATCGCAAGTCGAGTCTGGAAAGTTCACTAGAAGCCATAATTACATTTTACACAAATAACGGAAAAAAGCTGTACAAGTTCCAGATGTTAGCGGAAAAATGCTGTACATGCTTTGAGCGGCTTAACATACTCAAACCACCCCCTACTCCACTGAAAATTCGGCCTTCTTCACATCCCTGGAATTTCCTCCCACAAATACGTGAAACAATCCGGGTTCGATCACGAGCTTCATATCGATATTCCAGAAAGCCAAATCACTGCGCTTGATCTCGAAAAGAACTTCCCGCGACTCTCCAGCTTTCAACAAAATTTTCTGAAATCCTTTCAGCTCTTTCACCGGACGCGTCACACTGCCCGTCACGTCTCTCACATACAACTGAACAACCTCCTCACCGTCCATCTTTCCGGTGTTGGTCACGGTGCAACGGACAGCCACGGTTGCATCACCCGCCAGCTTAGTCCTGTCCAACCTGACATCGCCATAAGAGAACGTTGTATAACTCAAACCAAAGCCGAAAGGAAACAGCGGTTCATTGCTTAGGTCCATGTAACGTGACTTATACTTATCTAATTGCTCCCCATTGAACGGACGACCAGTAGCCTTATGGTTGTAAAACAAAGGAACCTGGCCCACATGCTGAGGCCATGTGTTGGTGAGTTTCCCTGCAGGATTGTAAGCTCCGGTCAGCACATCGGCAATGGCATTCCCCGCCTCCGTTCCTGCAAACCACGTGACCAGAATCGCATCGGCATTTTCATTCTCCCAGGGTAGTGTCATCGGTCTTCCATTTATCAGAACAATCACCAATGGTTTTCCTGTAGCTTTCAAGGCTTTTAATAAATCCAACTGCCGACCCGGCAATCCGATGTCCGCACGGCTGGCTGCCTCACCTGTCATTCCCTGCGACTCACCCACAACGGCAACGACAACATCTGAACGTTTGGCAACTTCAACCGCTTCGCGGATCAATTCATCTTCACCGCGCGTCTCGGCTGCAATCTCGCCTCCATGCGCATTCAATCTCGCCAGCATCTGCGCATCGTTGGTGATGTTACAGCCTTTCGCGTAGTTGATCACCACCGCGCTGCCAAACGCAGTCTTCAATCCATCGGAGACACTGACTGCTTGTTTCCAGTCACCTGCTCCGCTCCAGTTGCCAATCATATCGCGTTTGTTATTTGCGAGCGGTCCTACCAGCGCAATGGAACCTGATTTCTTCAAGGGCAACACATTATTATTTTTCAAAAGAACAAAACTGCGGCGCGCAATGTCACGTGCGATGTTTCTGTATTCTGCCTTCATCAACGTGGCGGCTGCCCGTTTTTCATTGACATAGCGATACGGGTCTTCAAATAATCCCAGATCATATTTTGCTTCGAGCACACGGCGGCAAGCATCGGTGATGGCCTGCTCACTTACCTTACCTTCTTTCACTAATGCAGGAAGGTGATTAATATAAATCTCACTCACCATGTCCATATCATTTCCTGCAATCAACGCAAGGGCTGCTGCTTCTGCTTCATTGGCAGCAACCCCGTGAGGAATCAGCTCAGATAAGGATGTATAATCACTTGCCAGCAATCCCTTGAAATTCCATTCACTGCGAAGTAAGTCAGTCAGCATCCTTCGACTCGCTCCAACAGGAACTCCGTCAATGTCATTAAACGACGACATCACGGAACCAGCGCCTGCATCAATGGCTGCCTTGTACGGAGGCAAATACACTTCACGCATCGTACGTTCTCCCATCTCCACAGGATTGTAATCGCGGCCTGCGCTCGCCCCACCGTATAGTGCAAAGTGTTTCACACATGCCATAACCGTGTTATCGGCTTTCAAATCATTTCCCTGATAACCACGAACCATCGCTTCTGCGACACGAGAACCTAAAAATGGATCTTCTCCACTTCCTTCCGCAATTCTTCCCCAGCGCGGATCGCGGGCGATGTCCACCATGGGCGAGAACACCCAGTTCAAACCATCTGCACTGGCCTCATCACCGGCAACACGTGCACTTTGCTCGATGGCTTTCAGGTCCCACGTGGCGGACAACCCCAGGGGTATTGGAAAAATAGTGCGATGACCATGAACAACATCATATCCAAAAAGCAAAGGGATTTTAAGCCGTGTTTTTTCCACAGCCATTTGCTGAAGCTTGCGCACAGCAACTGGAGTGAATGTATTGAACACGCCGCCCACCTGGCCCTTCTGTACCTTCTCTTCAACGTTTTTGCTCACGATAGGACCAGTGACGTCAAAGCCTATGGAGACCAGGTTCAGCTGCCCGATTTTTTCTTCTATGGTCATTTTAGCCAGAAGCTCGGCGATGAACTCGTTCCGGGGTTTTACCGGAGGCGCTTGCACGGGCTTCTTCTTTTGCGCTGAAGTGTTCCCTGTCAGAACGAGCGCAAGTGCGATAACAAAGTATAGTTTCTTCATATCCTTAACTATTTGAAAAACGATGACAAATCAATAAGTAAAGCCAAGTTTCGTCAGTCCTGCCTGCACCTCCGGAGCCGACATCAATAAATCCCAAAGTAAACCTGTTCTGTGGTTTTCGATCATAATGATAATCGGACCCTGATCAATAGCCAGTGTTGAAGACGCTGTCCACCCTTGCGTGAGATTAAATGCATCGTAAAATCCGTAAGGTCCCCACAGGCGATCGCCGAGCTGATAATAGAAAAACTTCAGAGCCTGCATGGAATATTCAGGCGTATATGGAAATGATGATAAAGCCGCTGTCGGCGTGATTACGCCCAGATCATTGGTTGGAGAATGTGCGGAATATCCGGATGCATTATCGCTGGCGGTCAATCCCCAACTGTCGGAGTTATAGCCGACAAACTTCTTTGGGTTAGCAATACTGTAAGCTCTGTTGATCAACGTGTGATTCACTTGCTGCTGCCACCAGTCTGCATATTGATCGTTCAGGTTCGTCGGGTTCAAACCCAGAAAAGAATAGTGTGCAAAAAACAAAGGGCCACCAAAATCCTCCCCGAGCGGGAGTGTCGTATTATAAAATGTCTTTCCATTACGCATGGAGCCGTTACGCGCAAATCCCTGCTCATATACCGATTTAGGAATGGTATGTGTGGGTGAAGCGGCCGCTATCACATACGTAATCAGCGTTTCATTATATCCGCGCAGCGGAAGATTCATTGCCCAGCCGACGCGAGGAGACCAGTGCCAATACAAGACCTGCTGCCCTTCACGGCGATACCAATCCCATTCGACAGCTTCATACAATTGATTGATGTTGTCGATGACGGCAAGTTCCGTCGGTGCAGCGGAATTGAGATATTGTCTTGCCGCGATGAGTCCCTGCATCAGAAAACTTGTCTCTACCAGATCACCACCATCATCATTGGCGCTAAACGGAATGACCGCTCCGGTGACACCATTCATCCAATGCGGAAATGCACCATGAAAACGATTGGCAGTTTTCAGGAAGTCGGTGATCTTCTTCAATCTCGCTACACCTTCCGCTCTTGTAATGAATCCACGTTCGATGCCAACAATAATCGCCATCACTCCGAAACCGGAGCCACCAATAGTTACCAAATCGCCGGACGTATTTCGCTCCCGCGCCAGCCCGCTGACCGGGTGACCAAAGTCCCAGAAATATTTAAAAGTCTGTTGCTGCACAAGCGTCAGCAATTCCTCATCGCTTACAACAGGTCGGACGGGAGCGCTGGCGTTGCCTGTATAAAATGTCAATGAGCGCGGCGTGAAAATCTCTGAGCCTGCGCCTTTCAGCGAGGAAGTCACCGACACGATATAGCGGCTCCAGTGCCGCAGTGGTGCATTAAAGGATAAAGTGACGCGCTTTTTGTCTGTTGATATATTTGTGATTACCCCCGGCGTTGTTGCTCCTTCCTGTAAAACAAAAGATGCAGCAATTGTCGATTCATCTAAAGGTTTATTAAATACAAACTCGATGCCGGGTGTTAATGATATTTCTGTAATTGGATTCGTTTGCTGCAGGACGTTCGTCCCGTTAACAACAATTTCTTCAAGAAGTAACGTTCCCGCAATTGTCCGGAACGTGAATGAAGCCCCGCTGAATGCGGCACCTTCTGCACTGGTGAGTTCCGAAGAAATATTCAGTTGATACTCTGTATTATTTGTGAGCGCAGTTTTCGGGCGGACTCCCAATGTCTTCTGCTGGTCAAAAAAAGTAATATCCGACTCGATCGGCTGACCATCCAGGGTCAGTGAGATAAATGAAGATGCATGGGAAGAGATGGGTGCAGAAAAATTCAGAAGAATAATCTGATCCGTCGGAACAGGTGTATTCGTGCTCAGCAATAGATTGACCGAGCCGATTGTTACCGAATTTAAAGTAAGCTTTGGTTTTTGTTCCGTTGAGTCATCGCACGACACCAACACCACCAGAAAGAAAATAAATAACCTTCTCATCATTGGAACCTGTTGTAAAAAGAGGGGAACCGATTGTAGCCGGTCCCCCAAGTTAACCCAAACGAAAATTTATATACCTGTAAACCCTGTATTATTTTCCTTTGCCTTGCAACACGACGAGTGCGTTGACTTCAGCATCGGTAAGGGCTTTGTTATAGATGCGAATTTCATCCATTGAACCTGTCAGATAGCTCGCCCACGGTTGTGAACCGGTTGAACTTGTCTGGCTGGGTTCCGTCTGAAAATGTACCGCACCAAATACCATATCGCCGCTGTTGGCAAAAGCAATTGGGCCCGTCCAGCCGGCATTGGCTGTAGTCATCTTCGATCCGTTAATGTAGTAAGTGAACTTCGAAGTGGCGGCATCATACGTCAGCGTGTGATTGCTCCATCTTCCAAAGAGACCGGCGTAGTTACTTACGTTCATCCACGTCTCACTTCCACCGCTGCGAATGTGAGCAACAATACGCGCTGCGTTCGGATTACTTCCATTTTCTACGAACCAATCCAGGTTACCCCAGAATTCGCCGGTGTTGGACAAATTCACCAAACCAAGAATGCCATCAATTCCATTGTCTGAATTTTCATCAACAAACGTGGGATTCACCCAAAACGAAATGGTGAAACTCTGCAGGCCTGTGATGGCCGCCTGCGGATCATAGGTGACATATGCTTTGTTGGCAACATTCAGGCTCAGGGCTTTTCCTTTGAAACCATTTACTAATGTTGTTGCCTTGTTCGTGGCCGTTCCACCGGAAACCTCCTCTTTCAAATCGGCATCAAACGGAAAGTATGCCACCAGTGACGAAGGCTGAATGTCTGCAACCGCGGTGAATCCATTAATGGTAAACTCCGGGCGATAGCTGTTCGGATCAAATTCGTCGTAGCACGACGTCGCGACAGTCGCTGTTGCGGCAATCGCAACAGGAAGAAATATTTTACGCAATGAATTTTTCATGACGTTGTTCTTTTAATAATGTTTAGTAACCAGGATTCTGGGTGATCAATCCTTCGCTCAATTCAACTTCTAACTGCGGAATGGGCCATACTTCATTCTTGTTGGCCTTCCATCCTTTCGCGCCAAATACTTCGAGTCCTCTTCCCTGACGAATCACATCGAAATAGCGATCAAATTCCATCGCCAGCTCCACGCGGCGCTCATGCCAGATGGCAGCCCGCAACTGTTCCTTGCTCACAAACGTAACATCAGGAAGAATGGCGTTATTGCCACCACGCGCACGTGCGCGAACCGCATTGAGTGATGTCAGCGCCGCTGCGGAATTATTCAGTTCATTATTTGCTTCCGCATTCATCAACAGAATGTCTGCGTACCGAAGTACCCGAATGTTCTGCTGGCATCCCTCCGTAAATCCTGGCTGGACAAGAGGGAAAGGAACATAAGATTTCTGGTTATATCGTGGATTGGGAACAGAGTTCGGAATGACATCGCCTGCTGGTGTTGTCTCCCCTCTGAAAATGATCGTTGCGTCACGACGCGGGTCGTTGGCCTCATAAGCATCGGCGAGTACTTGCGTAGGTACATTGAATCCCCAACCGCCTCCGGCTACTCCGCGAACACCTTGTACCTGCGAATACTGAGAATTTGATGCTTCTGAATTTCCAGGAACAAGAGCTGCCTGAATCTCAAAAACAGATTCAGATGAATTTTCATTCGACAAACGGAACAATTGCTCATAGTTCGGAACGAGCGCATAGCCCAGCGCCATCACCTGGTTGGTATAATCAAGCACCTGTGCCCACTTGCCCTGATACATCGAAACTTTCGCAAGCAGACCGAGTGCTGCACCTTTCGTAGCTCTTCCGATATCGGCACCCGTGTAAGAAGTTGGCAATACGCCCGCTGCCGCAGTCAGATCATTTTCGATTGCGAGATATACCTCTTCCTTCGATGCACGAGGCAGGATGAACTGACTTGCATCCTTTGGAACCGTAAGTCTCAGCGGAACACCTCCAAAAGCGCGAACAAGTCTGAAGTAGTTATATGCACGAACAAATTTAGCTTCAGCGATATAACGGTTCTTCAGTGAAGCATCCATATCAATTCCAGGGACATTATCAATCACCTGATTACACAGGTTGATGGATTTGTATTGTCCTGCCCAAAAATCTGCAAACTGACCTTCAGTGGATGTTGCTGTGAAATTATCAAAGTTGTTCATGAACGTTGCGTCTGAAGGATCCGATCCTTTTTCCGCTTCGTCGGAGCCCATACTCTCAACAGCAATCGGAGCAAACGCTACCTGTGGCCAGGAGCGCAGATTGGCATAAATTGAATTTACAGCTTTTGCTGCATCCTCTGCATTGACCCAGAATTGCTCAGCAGGCTGCTCACCTTGCGGAGGCACATCGAGGAAATCATCGCTGCAGCTGAGTGCCAGGAAAAGGGGCGCTATGAAGGCAGCCCGCAAAAAAGTTTTGAAATTAATTTTCATATCGCTTGAGGATTGAAATTAGAAAGTAAGGTTTACACCAACATTGTATGTCGCAAATACAGGGTACACATTGGAATCAACGCCACCCGTTACAATATCTCCATTTACTTCAGGGTTCAGACCTCTGTACTTGAAGAACTGCAATGCATTTTGTGCGTTCGCAAAAACACGCAGTGAATTAATCTTGTATTTTGATACCAGCGATCCAGGGACAGTATATCCCAGCTGAATATTCCGTACACGGAAGTAGTCTCCGCTTTCAACAAAGAAGGAATTTGAGCGGTAGTTCTGACCGCCACCAATATTTGCCGAAGGCCATGAATTAGAAGTGCCCTCACCATTCCAGCGGTTCTCATAGAATTCGCGTGTAAAATTCTCTGTACCGAAACGTGCGCCAAGCGTTGCATTATACACTTCCACACCGGCTACGCCCTGAAAATCCAGAGTCAAGTCAAAATTCTTATATGACCAGTTGGTATTCAAACCGTAGATCATGCGAGGGTTTGGATTGCCAAGAACCACACGGTCTTTATCATCAATCAAACCATCACCATTAACATCAGCATACTTGAAGTCTCCGGGGACGGCTGTTGGCTGAATTGGATTTCCGGAATCATTCACATACGCATCGCGGTCTTCATCGCTTTGGAATACGCCGACAACTTTCAGTCCGTAGAACTGTCCGATCGGTTCGCCTACGACTGTTCTCTTATTGAAGTTGTTCGAGCCTGTTGTACCTACTGCGAAGAAAAGCTGACTTCCTTGCGCGGCTACATCAACGACCTCATTGTTGTTAAAGGCCATGTTCAACCCAACTGAGTAACGAATCTCAGAGTTCAGTTCGTCCTGCCAGTTCACTGCTACTTCAATGCCCTGATTTCTGAACGAAGCCTGGTTGCCAAGTAATGTACCTGATGAAGTTCCTACGTTCGGAGGAATACTTACAGGGAAGATGGCATCATAAGTTGTCTTTCTGTACCAATCCAATTCAACATTAAGTTTTGAATTGAAGAAAGCAGCTTCCAGTCCAACGTCAGTACCTTCGGTGTATTCCCAGAATGTTGTCAGAGGAACTTGTGTATCGATGTTCGCTCCTGCTGCCGTCGAGCCGTCGCCGCCAACGTAGAGGTAAGAGAAGTTTTGAGTGACGCGCTGCAGAGAAACGTTAGCAGGCACGCTCAAGTTACCGATCGCTCCCCAGCTTGCACGGAGTTTCAGGTTGTCAAAGATGTTTTGATCGGCCATGAAACCTTCCTCAGAAATGACCCAGCCTAAACCAACGGACGGAAATAGATCCGTTTTATTAGCCGCAGCAAATTTGGACGTTCCATCACGACGAAGTGTTGCTGTCAATAAATACTTGTCTTTATAGGAATAGTTCAAACGACCGAAGTAAGATGTTACTGTTGTCAACTCTCCGCCATCTGAAACAAGGCGGTTGTCTCCGAGGTTGATATAATGATCACCCGAGCTGCTGTTCGGAACGTTTTGTGCACTTGCATTCAAGAAGTAGTTCTGATAGCGCTGCGCACCCTGTCCTAAAAGAACAGTCACTTTGTGTTCGCCTAATGTCTTATTGTAGGTCAATGTATTTTCGAGAATCCAGTTTCTCGTTTCACCACGTCCGATGTTCAGCGAGCTGATGGTATTACGCTGTGTCAGCGTCGCAGTATAGACAGGGTTGTATTGTTTGGATTGAACTTGTCCAAGCTCGCCACCGAAGCTGGAACGGAAGGTGAAGTCCTTCAGAAAATTGACTTCACCGTAGACGTTACCCGTCATGCGGTAGCTTCTCACGTTCGATTGAAAGAAATCAATCGTTACCTGCGGATTAAATGCATTGGAGTTACCCACGCTGAAATCGTTGGGATCTCCGTACGTACCATCAGCGTAATACACAGGAACAATTGGTGCCGCAGAATATAACTGATGGAAGATTCCGCCAGGGAAACCACGTTCTTTCGCAAATGCACCAGCCAGTGTATAGCCGAGTTTCACACCCTTCAGCGGGTTGAAGTCGTTCTGCAATCTTACTGTGTAGCGCTCGAAGTTGTTATCTTTTACCGTGCCCTGCTGATTCACATACCCCAAAGAGAAATTATAATTTGATTTCTCCGTTCCTCCGGTCAGCGACAAGTTGTGATTTGAGATCAGCGCGTTGCGCAAAATTTGTCGATACCAATCCGTCGTTCCGTAGCTGGAAGGATCAGCATAGCGTGGCGTGGCAATTCCATTGATGGCATCCAGCTCATTAATCATCTCGGCGAACTGCGGGCCGGTAGCCATTTCCAATTGCTTGGCGACGAGCTGATTTCCAACACTTCCGTTGTAAGTGATGCGTGGCGCCTGCTCCTTGTTTCCGCGGTTGGTCGTCACGAGAATGACGCCGTTGGCCGCACGAATACCGTAGATAGCTTGCGAAGAAGCGTCCTTCAGCACGCTGATGCTTTCAATGTCGTTCGGGTTAAGGAACTGGATATCATCGTACCACACGCCATCAACCACATAAAGGGGGTTTGCATTACCGTAAACAGTTCCCAGACCGCGGATTCGCACTTGCGGCGAACTTCCTGGCGCACCAGAGTTGGTGATGTTCACACCAGCAACCCGTCCCTGAAGCGCGCTCAGGGGATTGATGTTGGGTTGCTTCGCTACATCCGCACCTTTGACGGACACAATAGACCCAGTCACATCCTGCTTACTCTGCGTTCCGTAACCGACTACCACAACCTCCTGAAGCATGTTCATGTCCGGAGCGAGGACGACGTCAATGGTGGTCCGGCCGGACACGGTCACGGTCTGTGATGTGTAACCAACAAAAGAAAAGACGAGCGTGGTTTCTCCGTCCGCCAGTTGGAGGCTGTACACCCCCTCCGCGTCGGTAGCGGTACCTTTGGTGGTCCCTTGCACGATCACACTGACTCCGGGCAGGGGCTGGCCGTCTTCTCCGGAAGTAACTTTTCCGGTAACCTGCTGACCCTGAGCCCATACCGACGTACCAACCAAGGTAAACGCCAGTAACAGAAGTAATAGTTTTTTCATAGGCTTCGCGTTGTTTCAAAATTTTATAAGGGAAATTTTCAAAACACGAAGTCTTTATCATAATTTTTTCAGGAAAACCGACTATTATTTTGTGTCTGGACACACATTTTTCGGTAACGTTTTTTTCAGGAAAAAAACATTGATTTCAAACGATTACAGGCATTTTTTGCTGGTTCGGCAAACCCAATTTTCCTGAAAAAAAACAAGGGATTTTGACGAAGGGCTCAGGCCTTTCGTGCGGACGACAGGGGCGGGCGCGAAACTGGCCGGGCGGCGACCGGGATGAGAATGACTTCCTCCCACCTGGATACGTGAGGCTGATGTCCGGACTTCTCCAGTTCTGAGATACGCTCCGCAACCTTGTGCCGGAAGGCCCAGATGGTATTGACCCGCAGATCAAGCTTCTCGGCCAGGGCTTCCAACGTATAGTCCTTCTTTCCCGACACCGTCAGGTAGGCCAGATAGAAAGCCTTTTCTACCGGAAATTTGATGCTATGGAAAAGTGTGAAGGCAGTAATCGACTCATTATACCCACAACGCGTGCATCGACGCGCAAATTTGGAACTGCCGTCGAAGTACCGATCGTTTGCACACTTGCGACATTTAAAGTTTTTCTCCCATTTGAGCGTTTCGAGAAAGCGATAGCAGGCCAGCGCGTCGGGGTATAATGTTTTGAACTGCGCGTAGTCCATGGTCTTGTCCATCAACCGTTCGTTCAGCACTTCTTTGATGCTGTTCTTCAGCTTCCAGTTGTCGAGGTCGAGCATGGAATTGATCTGGCTGATTTCGCGCGATTGCTTCTCAAGCTTCTGATTGGACTCCTCGAGCTCCGCATTTTTGAGATTCAATTCCAGCGTGCGCTCTTTGACTTTCTGCTCCAGTTCGCGATTCACATGGTCTTTCAATACCATGTTGATTTCATGCTGCTGAATGATCCTTCGAAGTGCGCGATCGCGCATCGCTTTCAGGATGCGGATACGATCGCCAAGGGCGAACGTCAGGAAGAGCATTTCAAACATGAAGGCGAAATGCAGGCTGTAATGCAATGGCGTGTTGAAAGGCAATACATTGAAGTAAACCAGACTGCGGACGAAGAAACCGGTGAACAAGATTCCGTAGGCTATAACGAAAAATCTTGCGGGACGATAGCCGCGTCTCCACACCGTAATACCGGTATAAAATATGAGCGACAGCGGAATGATTTCAATATTGCGGAAGGTGAGCAGTTCGGGAAACAGCGAAAGCTCTGCGAGAAACCAAATGGAACGAAAAATGATGGTCCAGAACAAGAGCTTGTCGAGCAGAGGCACCTGCGCGTGGGTCCGTAAAAATCGGCGGGTGAAGACAAGGCTCCATAAAATTACCGAATACAACGTTACCCCTACTGCATAATTGTTCCAATCGGGCTTATCGGGCCAAAGGTATTGGAAGCCAATTCCGTCGTAGCTCATGGCATACGCTGCCACGCTGAGGATATACATGATGTAGTAGATGTTCTTCACCTCGCGGATGGCGAGGAATACGAGAAAATTATACAAGGCGATGATGACAATCATCCCGTAAAACATTCCGAAGAGGAAGTATTCGTTTAGTCCATAGAAAACAAATCGGTTGGCCGACCGGAGTGCGAGGCGGATATCCGCAAAGGCGTGAGAGCGAATCCGGAAATAATAATGCGCCACGGTATCCCGATCCATCGCGAGCAGCACTTCAAAGTTTTTATGCATGAAGTCGCGCTCGCTGAAAGGAATCTGGTCTCCCATGGAAATTTTGCGGTAGCCCCCGTTGGGCAACGGGACAAACACATCGAGTTCGTCAATGGTTTGGTCATAGAACTCCAGGAGCCAGGCCTTTTCAGAGTCCGTACGATGCCGCACGGGAAAACGAATCCAATAAGAGACGTTGCTTTGGAAGTCTTTATTCTGATAGTAGCGCTGGTGCCTGAAGTTTGAAACAAAATCTTTGGAGGAAATTTCGGTAAAGGACTTTGTATTGGTAGAATCGATAAAGTAGGAAAGATCCCTCAGGAAAAAATTTGTTTCGTCCACGCGGTCATCGATGGTCACCTGCGCCTGCCCCGCAAACGAAATCACCACACACACCAGTGCAATCACCCAGGTATTTCTCATGTGTTAAAAATACGAAGGATAAGAGAAACTAATCATGGAATTTTACAAATCCGAAGTTATCGAACGTCTATCGGTTTGTAACGTGAGCGAATGTGAACTCTGAGTTTGAAGACTATCAATTAACCGCATCTGTTCGTAGATTAACGAGTCATTCAAAAACCGGGGATTCTCGTCAACGTAATTGGTTGCATGAGACGCTAGTAACAACTCAGGACCAAAATTCCGATTCAAGAAATCGTCTTCAATAACCCTGCAAAAAGCCAGGTTCAGCTGCTCTTTGCCGGAGAAGCGGGTCAGGATAAAAGGCGATTCGCGAACCTCAAATCCTATTCGGTACAGCTCCATCTGTTTTGCATAGAGCTTCAGATACACCAGTAACACCCACTTTCGGTATTCATCATCGATCGTCCGATGCTTCAATACAAATAACGCCTGCTGCGTCGGAAGTGGCGGCGTAGTACACCAAATGCCCTTTTGAAAGGAAGCGGTATCTGCCAATTGTTGCTTGCATGGCTCACATGAAATTGCAAATTCTTTCAAGGGGGTAATGTCAATACCATCATACCGCCGCGATAGGAGTGCTATGGCTATTGAACCAAGCGCGATGAAAAAGAGCAGGGTACTTTTGTACGTCACGATCAAAAAACTTTTGCTGGTTCCGTTACAATCATCTCTGCAAAATCAATCAACGCAAAAGTGACTTGCGTGAGCGCGGTTGCGAGCATGAGGCTGAGATCGAGACGATCTCTCCTCAAAGAAAGAAACAACGAAAGCATAGTAACCCACAAAACTGAGCAGAACGTCACCCAAAGAGAAATCGAATGAAATACGGTCACATACCTGGTTGCAATCAAGATACAACACAAAACAATTTCACCAATCGTCTGTCTTGACAGACCTTGAGAGCGTTTGATCAACAAGATGAGGATAATGACGAGTACGACATCGCCAAGCAAGCCTACCATCAATAACTCATAAGCAAAGCGCAAATGATAGACTTTGAAAATGAAACCGATTGAATAAAGCAGCGACAACAGAAGAAATGCTTTGTGCCAGTAGCTTCGATCCGTTGCCAGTAGAAACACTTTGCAGAAACAAAAAAGAACAACATAAGCAGGAAACAAATCCATCCACGATTCAGGCGAAAACGTGTCGACGATACAGGACGCCACCACCACTGCGTACATCCAAACAACAAGAGCAGATTTATTAAGTTTCAATTGCATTCCCAGGACGAAGATATGAAAATCCCCAACTTGAGGTGCCAATCCGCCTCCTCAGGTTTTGAAGCTACCCGCAAGATCCATGTCAAGCAGAAATAATTTTCTACCAGAGTGGTTGAATAAGGCGTGGTTCATGATGATTGAACTCCCCGGCCGAAATTCACCGTTTATTTATGGCTGAATTCAAAAATCAAATCTTCCATGCGTCACCCTTAATGTGTCTTTACAAATCGACGATATCGCTGTAAACTCAAATGTACCTGAAAAACTTTTGGCGTTTAAACTGGTCACGGTCAGTTTTCCAGAGATCGTTTTATAATCACAGGACGTCGCCCGATTGTAGAAGGTAACCCGACGCTCTAGCTCTGCGCTAAGTTCGTACGTTTTCAGTCCCTGTTCGGGATCAAAAATATCAAACCAGATCTGTTGTTTCTGCCCGCCTACATGAAGATTCGCTGTGATGTAAATCCAATCACGCCAAAAATCAGGTCCTGCATCTAAAGGGCTCTTCGGCACCCACGCCTTGCCATTCACCAAACAACCAAACGTATCCTTCCCCTCTTGCGTAGCCGGTGGAAGTTTCTCCAGTTCGGTTTTTGGTTTTTCGTCTTCACAACGAAATACGCTCAGCGCGAAAAAGAGGAGCGAGAAACAAAAGAATCGATTCGAGGGATGGGTTTGAAGATTTAGTTCTATGAATGTTTTCATCGATGCATTTTTTGATTTTAACCTAACGATCATCGGTTGAACGGGATTAGATTGTTGCTTAAGATTCGAATGGATCAACCTGACTCGGCGTGTTACCATATCAAATACATCAATAGATATCAAATCTTCCGTCAGTGACTTTCAAGGAGTCTCGACACTCCGAGGAATAGGCGAAGAACTCGAACCTACCCGACAGATACGGTTTTGCTACTATTCCTCTGCCAGTGATTATCAATTTCCCTGAGATAGTCTTATATCTGCAAGAACTTGGACGAGATAAAAAAACTGCGAATCTCCGAGGACTATCGCTAAGCGTGTATTCCTTTGGAGTTCGATCAGCGTCCACAATATCAAATCGTATCTGCTGATTTTGTCCTGCTTTTGTTATTCCTGCGGTGATAAATAAAAGACTATCAGCTTGATCGCGTTGCGCAGATAGTCGATTTTGTGTAACCCACGCCTTGCCATTGACCAAACAACCGAAGGTTCCTTTTCCTTCCTGCGTAGCCGGCGGAAGTTTCTCCAGTTCGGTTTTTGGTTTTTCGTCTTCACAACGAAATACGCTCAACGCGAAAAAGAGGAGCGAGAAACAAAAGAATCGATTCGAGGGATGGGTTTGAAGATTTAGTTCTATGAATGTTTTCATCGCTTCTTTTTTTCATTTTAACCTAACGATCATCGGATGAGCGGGATTAGGTTGTTGCTTAAGATTCGAATGGATCAACCTGACTCGGCGTGTTACCATATCAAATACATCAATAGATATCAAATCTTCCATGAGTAACTTTCAAAGTATCGCTACATGCGTCTGAATATGCCTTGAATTCAAAAGTACCAGACAGATAAGGCCTCGCTGATGTTCCTCTTCCGGTAATCGTCAACCGACCGGAAATTGTTTCATAGGTACAAGGACTGGGGCGGTCAATGAACACCGCGAAAGATTCAGGATTATTGGAAACCAAATAGTCTTTCAAACCGAGTTTAGTATCAAGGATGTAAAATCTAATTTGTTGTGTTTGGCCCGACCTTTCAACCCCCGCTCTGATATGCAGCCAGCCGTCCAAATACCAGCCCGAGGCATCAATCGTGCTTTCAATTACCCACGCCTTGCCATTCACCAAACAGCCGAAGGTTCCTTTTCCTTCCTGAGTAGCTGGCGGAAGTTTCTCCAGTTCTGTTTTTGGTTTTTCGTCTTCACAACGAAATACGCTCAGCGCAAAAAGGATGAGCGAGATAAAAAAGAATGGATTTGAGGAGCGGCTTCTTTGAGGACTTAAGTTTAACTCGCTTTTCATGGGCTGTCTTCTTAAAGTCTACTCAATGACTATGCGCTTGACTTCTACAGCGTTCCGGTGATGCACCTTGAGCAGGTAAATTCCTCGCGGAATTTGAGCAACGGGAAGATCCAATCGCCGTCCATTGCTTTTGCCTGTAAGAACAACTTCTCCAAAGTTGTTGACTAATTCAACCATGAATTCCTCATCCTGCGAAATCGTATCGGCCGCAGAAACCAGAGTGTTGGTTTCCGTTTGTTCTATGATTTGAATTGCCAACGTTGAGGTTGCAGGATTTGGTGTCACTTCAAACAACTTCGATGATGCATACCAGTAAGGAAAATCAACTCTATGTTTGACGTCATTGGAATCTCCACACTCATTGGTAACCGTTACGGTAACGACGCCCGAGCCCCCGGCATTTGCAGGCACATAGACAGTTATTCCATTTGCACTTTGTTCGGGAACACCCCAACCTGCTGGCACCGACCAATCATACGTGTAGTAAGAAAAATCCCCTCCAACTTCTGCTACAAAACTGTACATTCCAGCTCCATAAAGAACATCCGGCCCATAAATGCTGATTGGAAATGTCATACCAAGCTGAATATCCTTCTTAATTGCTGCGTTGCATTCTTCTCCTGTTTTGGCAAATATGGTGACCGTTGCCCACGCTCCATTTAATCTGGTTGCCTCGCCTGTTTTTTTATTGATCGATAACCGTGTTGTGTCTGAGGATGACCAGAAAACAGGAAGGGTCGTCGGCGAAGGCTCCAGGGCATAAGTCGCCGTTGGGCACACAGCGCTGGGGCCAACAATGGACACCGCATTGCCGCAGCTTGCAAAGCACGACGCAACCACCGGCCTTCCCTGGATCTCCTGAAAGAGCCATCGTCCATTTTCAGTGGTAACCCTAGTATGGTCCACATTGGAAGATATTCCTTTAGTATGATTCGTAAAAAAATTTGCAGCCCTGACATTCTTTGGCGCCGCAGGCGGCCGTGCAGGTGAGTAATCTCTGATAAGATCACGTGACGTCATACTCTGAATCCCCGTCCCGATGTCTAAAGCACTGAAGGTCGGAACAAAACAGAATTTTGAAATTGCCAGTGGCAAGGGGACATCAGAAAGCTTCGAGAGGTCGTAGACCCCGCCTGCGGCATTATCCACCGCCAAATGAGAAGCGGAAGAACTATAAGACTTTTCAATCAACGTAATGTTCATGTTGATGACAAATAATATCTTCTTCCTGATATATAGTCTGAACCGATAAACTTCCTGCACCCTGCGGTCGGGCAAGGCTGTCATTTTTAAGTAATAAGAAACATCCGTTCGCGTTGTCAGCGGCGACCCCAGCATGGCTTGGGGATAATTCGTGAACGCGAAGACCGGGGAGAAAATATTGGAGAGCAACGTTGCCCACCAGGGAACTTTGAAGCGTTGCGTCTCATCAATGAACGCACTCCCAGGCCCAAACCCTTGGTCGGTACCACATTCGGAGCCGCTTGCCAGAACGACATTTCTTATTCCGTTTTGAGCCGGCATTCCCAGGGAGCGATACTCATTCATGAAGTTCTGATAAGGCCTGTTGTCCTCGACTAATACACTACCGCCACCGATCAACTGGTACATCAGCATTTGTCGCGCTGCAGGTGTGTTCAGTACGCTGCGGCCTCTGCCGAGAGCAGGAAAAATATATGCAAAAGTAGAACCCTCGGGCTGGACATACATTCCGGGCAGGCCCACACCAATGCCCGAACCAGCGAGGTGAAGCACGGCGGCTTGAAAAGCAATCGGTACGTTTGCCCCTTGATGGGGACTGTCAATCGATATGTTCAGCCGTGTATCGTGAGCGACGGATGGCGAGTTAAGTTCCATGTCGCGCAACGCATATCGCGCTACCAAACCACCCATACTGATTCCAATAACCACATTTTGCTGGAGCACTCCATTGAACGGTTGCTTTTTTGCATTTACCCATTGGATGATATTGGCGACGAGGAAAGCATTTCGTTGGATGTAATCCGTACAATCATCAAAGTCGATGAAGATGATGTCGTAGCCATTCTGCCACAATGCGCCGTACAGTGTCTGACCAGGGTAGTCAATATTAACAGAAACGTTGATACCTCTATTATCTTCACCATCACCAAAAAGAAAATCATATACATCGTAATTCTCCGCACTGTTGTAGGGTGAAAGAATTTTCCACGGATCGAAGCCTTCCACGACAATCAGTGGCTTTCGAATAACCTTTTCTGCACCTGCATACATGACACTCACCTTTGCCTGTCCAGTTCGTCCCTGATACGGCTTGGGCGAAATGAAGTCGGCAATCGGAAACTGGATTTCGTTTGAATCACTTGAAAGAGATCTGGCCGTGCTGAGCTCGCGCATCGTGCCAGTCACACGAGCCTTTGTATGGCTTTCACGTGAAGTTCCATCGGAATAGACAACTCTGAACACAAAGGTTTTTTCTCCGTCAGATTGGTAATACACCTGCACAGGTATGTCCTGGTTCATCGTGCGAAAACCTTGCCCGTCACCAAAGTCTGCCGTGACGGTTTCAATAGCTTTGCCGGTATTTGAATAAAATGACTCTGACTTCAAGACAAATTGATGATACGATCCCCGCAGCGCCGTTCGAGTCGGCACAAAAGCAAACGCTTCTTTTACTTCGTAGGGAGTCGACATCCTTCTAGGGGTGTCATAAATCTTATTATTGAAAATATACACCAACCGCGCGGAAACGGCGTTGCTCCTGAAGCGTTCGTAACGAAAGTGAAGTCCAACAATCGCAATTGCCTCACCGGTGGATTTGCGTTCTATATTTTCGAACGCTACCTGTGGTTCCTGAATTCGGGCCTTCGTATTAAACCGGTACGTGTACAACGAATTATAAAGCAGTTGCCACTCGGGGTAGTCGATATAATTTGTATCGCTTCGAATGCCGTTAAACTTTTCCACGTTGGTATAGAAAAAGCCATAATCCTGAAGCAAACCAGTGTTGACAAAATTTCGATCTACCTTGAAAATAGATTCTACTGCCGTCTTATAGGCGGATGATACCTGTCCATAAGCAAGTGCGGTTACAAAAAATAACAAAACTGAAAGAAATGTTTTTTTCATATCATGACGTTTAAGGTTTTATCCAATATTTCTGTAAATACAATCTGAGCTTCTGTGAAGAATCCTAATGCAAATCATCCTTGGGAATAACTGCACTGGCCGCAGCGGAATGCTCATCAACGGAAGTGACCAGCGCTATCCACGATGTATGAAGAAGAGGTGAATTAAGATCTACCGTTGCGGTTAAAGAAGAGGTTGGAAACTCATGGACGAGGTCAAGGGCACTTATTCACGAATTGTTACTGCCTACATTCAAAAATCAAATCTTCCATGCGTCACCCTTAATGTATCTTTACAAATCGACGATATCGCAGTAAACTCAAATGTGCCCGAAAAGCTTTTGGCGTTTAAACTGGTCACGGTCAGTTTTCCAGAAATTGTTTTGTACTCACAGGAATTCGGTCGGTTGTAGAATTCGGCACAACGCTCTGGCTCCGCACTAAGCTCATACGTTTTCAGTCCCTGATCAATATCAAAAATTTCGATTCTGATTATTTGGATCTGCCCGTCGACGGCCACGCCGGCTCTGATATAAATCCAATCACGCCAAAAATCAGGTCCTGCATCCATAAAACTCTTCGGAACCCACGCCTTCCCATTCACCAAACAACCAAATGTATCCTTTCCCTCCTGAGTAGCCGGCGGAAGTTTCTCCAGTTCGGTTTTTGGTTTTTCGCGCTTAACAAAAAAATCTTCGCAGGCACAAAGAGCTAGCAATAGAAAAAACAATGTACTGCGGTTCATGTCGGATCAGAGTTTGGTGAAAAAAATCTATTCTCGCAAATACCGACCACTCAGAAATGAGAGTTGCTTGTTGTAAAGCCTGAGTTGTCGCGCCGGAAGGGAATCCGAAATGTGATGGTTGAAGGTAGCCAAAAAAAATATTCTGAAAAAAACAATCACAATAACTTCAAAAGATTTTAACACAAACAAAAAAGCCACCCTCGCGGATGGCTTTCTCCAATTCTGTTCAAGTTCAAAATTAATATCCGGGATTCTGTTGCAGTGCTCCGTTCGTGATGTCGATCATCGTTTGCGGAATGGGAAACACTTCGTGCTTGCCGGGAATAAAACCGAGCGGACCAAGTTCTTCCGCAGCCTGACCTGTGCGAACAAGATCAAAGAAGCGATCGCCTTCCATTGCCAGCTCCAGTCTGCGCTCATTCCAAACATCCTCTACCGTTGGTGCAGCAATCGGATCAAGTCCTGCGCGCTCACGTACGAGATTCAACGACGTCGCGGCTCCACTGACATCTCCCGTGCGCACACGCGCTTCGGCATCCATGAGCAACACTTCCGCATAGCGCAAGACGCGGATGTTTTGTTCTGCGCCTTCATTCACACCAGCCACTTGTTCACTGCGGGGAACATAACTCTTCCCATTATACCGCGGCTCATTCACACCTTCCAATTCTCCCGCGCCCACTCCTTCAATCAAATCACCCGAAGGTGTGGTGGTACCCCGAAAGAGAATCGTCGCATTCTTTCGCTCCTCATCGCCAGCTGCGTCAAACGCAGCAATCAAATCATCCGAAGGAATATTAAAACCCCAACCGAAGCCGTTGGCACCGCGTACACCTTGTACTTGTGAATGTTGCGAACTGCTCAATTCACCGTTTCCGGAAATGGCTGATGCTTGTATTTCAAAAATTGACTCTGCGCCGTTTTCATTCTCAATTCTGAATACATCATAAAAATCTTCGAGCAATGAAAAACGTCCGGATGAAATGATGGCTGAGGTTTGTGTCAGTACTTCGTTCCACTGTTCCAGATATAAGTACACCTTTGCAAGCAAACCTCTGGCTGCAAATTGTGTCGCTCTGCCAACATCTGCGGCACCATAATTCTCCGGCAGTACTGCTATCGCATCGTTGAGATCCTGAACAATCTGTGCATATACTTCTGTCCGCGGCGTGCGCGTTGCGGAGGCTTCCAATACATTTTCAACAGACGTAGGCATCGGCACGTCGCCAAAAGCACGAACGAGATCAAAGTAAAACATGGCGCGCGCAAACTTCGCTTCACCAATCAATCTTGTCTTCAACGACTCATCCATGTTGATATTCGGAATATTGGAGATCGATTGATTAGCCAAATTAATTCCCTGATAGCGTCCATTCCAGTAGTCATTTAAAATGAACTGGTTGGGCGTGAAAAGAAACCGGTCAAAGTCATTGATGAACGATGCATCGCCAACGGCGCTTCCCTTCACCGAATTATCAGAAGTAATCTCCTGCATGATGATGTAGGCAAATGCAACCATTGGCCACGAACGCATATGGGCGTAGATCGCATTAACGCTCGCTACCGCCTGCTCCTGTGTCTGAAAAAACTCCTGCGTGGGTTGCTTGCCCTCCGGATCCACGTCGAGAAAATCGTTGCATGCCGTTACCGACATGAACAGAAGGATGAGTATGATATATATTGTTTTCATTGGATTAGAGATTGATGTTAAGGCCAAAGTTGTACGTCGCTGCCATAGGATAAACATTAATGTCAACGCCCTGGCTGGTGATGTTGGTTGTGTTGGCATTATTGACAGAAGATGGAGCTGTTGGTATTTCCGGCGTAAATCCGGAATACTTGAACCAGACAATCGGATTCGTTGCATTTGCAAATACACGCACGCTCTTGACGCCAATTTTTCCAGTAAGGGTATTGGGTAACGTGTACCCGATCTGGATATTTCTGATCTTGAAAAAATTTCCACTCTCGAGGTAGAACGAATTGGCCTGCTTGTTGGCGTCAGCAGATAAATCAGCTGAAGGAAAATTATTGGTTGATCCTTCGCCCGTCCAGCGGTTCTCGAAGAATTCCCGATCATAATTTTCATTTCCCAATTGCCGGTAGCGGCGTCCGTTGTAAATTTTATTACCGCCTTGTCCATACAGATCCAGTGCAATGTCAAATCCCTTATACGATGCACCGAGATTGATGCCGATGTTGTATTTGGGAATCGCACTGCCGAGAAATACACGATCGCGATCATTGATCACGCCGTCTTCATTGACATCTGCAAATTTGAAATCGCCCGGCTGCGCACCGGGTTGAATCGGTTCACCTGACTCACCAACATAATTCGCAACATCTTCGTCACTTTGAAAAATACCAACCACGCGTCTTCCATAAAATTCACCGACGCTGTGACCAAGGGTTGTATAGGTCGTTGGTGTTACGTTGATGTAGCCGCCGAAAATTCCCACCGTACCTTCGCGGAGATCGACCACCTCATTGTGATTGCGCGCGAACACGACGCCAAAGTTGTACCCAAAATCACGAATCTGATCGCGCCAGTTCAAACTCACCTCAATGCCACGGTTCACGATGTCTGCGTTATTATCCAGGTACTGCGCGTTGGATGCACCGATCGCACCATTCACCGTCACAGGAAAAATTGCACCTTCCGTTCTTCGATGATAGAAATCCGTCTCAATACTTAATCTGTTTTCGAGGAAATATGCTTCGAGCGCGACGTCAATCTCCTGTGTCGTCTCCCAAAGCAGATTCTGAGGCCCTACAATGGTGATGCTGGCTCCCGTCTGCGGCGTTCCTCCAAATACCGGTGTGTACGTACCACCCGTGGATATCACGCGAACGGCAGTATTCGCAGGAATTCTGTTATTACCCATCTTACCCCAGCTGGCACGTAACTTCAAAAACTGAAAGAGATTTTGGTCCTGCATGAATGGTTCTGCAGAGATCACCCATCCCAGACCAACTGAGGGAAAATATTCGTAACGATTGTTCTCGGGAAATATGGAAGTACCATCCCGGCGAAGCGTTGCCGTGAATAAATAGCGATCGTCAAAAGCGTAGTTCACTCGTCCGAAGAATGATAAGGATGCAATTCTGAAACCTTCATCGGTGTTGGTTTGTCCTTCCACGCTTCCGAGATTCAAATACCATGTATTCTCTCCCAGGTTTTGCACGCCCTGCCGTCTCGCCTCCATGGCATAAAACCTCTGTTCCTGCGCGTTCATTCCCAACAACACCGTCACGTGATGTTTATCGTTCAAGGTTTGATCGTAGGTTAATGTATTATCCCAATAGTAATTAAACCCATTATCGAAGCGGCGAATGAGGCTTCGCGTGGTATCGCGCTGAGCCGACGAGACATTGTAGTAAGGAATGTAACGGCGGTTCTGACTGTAACTTCCATCCACGCCATAGGCAGAACGGAACGTTAACGACTTCGCCAGATATACTTCGCCGAATACCGATCCGACGAGACGAACACCACGAGTCTCATCATTATTATAAAACAACGTGGCGGCCGGATTTGGAAAATCGCCAAATGCCTGCGGGCTGGCAAATGTCGTGTCGCCCGCCATGACAGGAATTGCTGGTGGCGCGATGTAAGCACCTGAAAAGAGTGAACCCGGCGCATTATTCGATCGGGTCGTGGACAATGTTGCATTCACACCCGCCTTCAAAAATTTAGTCACTTTGGCTTCAACCGATGAACGAATATTCAGTCTCTTGAAGTCGTTCTTTCTCGCAAGGCCTTCCTGATCAAAATAGCTGGCGCCTATGGCAAACGTTGTGTTTTCACTTCCTCCTGAAAAACCAAGATCGTGACTCTGTATATAAGCCTGCTCACGAAGAATCTCATCATACCAATCGGTCGATGACGGGAAGTTTGCCGGGTTGCGCGCCGTAAAAGTCCCTCCGGTGCGATCTGCTGCGATTTGATCTTTTTCATTCAGCAATTGAATATACTGCTGCCCTGTCGCCATCTCTACTCGGTTAATTGGAACCTGAAATCCTCCATAACCAGAATACGTCACGCGAGGCTGATCTTTGTTTCCTCTTCTCGTCGTGATGATGACAACACCATTTGCCGCGCGAATACCATAGATGGCGGACGCAGATGCATCTTTCAGAATATTCACCGACTCAATGTCGGTTGTTCCGAGAAAACTAATGTCATCCACCAAAACCCCGTCTACGACATAAAGTGGATCGACGCGCGAACTCACCGATCCAAGGCCGCGTATCCTCACCGTTGGCGATCCGCCAGGTGCCCCGTTGGTTGTGACTTGCAAACCTGCCACGCGTCCCTGCAACGCTTCCGCTGCTGTCGATGACGGAATGCGGGCGACTGCCTCGGCATCAACAGACGCAACGGCACCCGTAACATCAGATTTGCGCGCGACACCATAACCAATGACCACCACTTCATTCAGCGAAGTCACGTCAGCTTCAAGAACAACATCAAGCGCAGTTTGATCACCTGCAGCAACGGTCTGGCTCTTGTAGCCGACAAAGCTGAAAACAAGATTGTTTTCTTCCGGTGTGAGTGTCAGCGTGTAGTTTCCATCCACATCGGTGACCGTGCCTTTTGTCGTTCCTTCGACAGTGACGTTGACACCAGGAAGCGGGAGTTCATCTTCCGAGGATGTCACACGTCCGGTGACAGTTCGGTCCTGCGCCCACGCAAGCGCCGGGATCAACAACACCCAGAGTAGTATATATTTTTTCATGTCCGATTTGATTTGTTCAACAGACATGGAAAAAGACAATACCCAGGAGCTGAGTTTATTGGGAGTGGTTAAACAGAATGATAGAGGAAATTAAATGTATTCGTAAAAACGATCGTTGAGTGAAACCGAAGTCAATAATGATAATTCGGGTAAAAATAACAACAACGGACTCACTGTTCCTGACCTTCGTGCGGGCGACTCGCGATTCGCTTTGTCCGCCACGCTTCGACTTCCAGCCGGTATTGTTCGATTTGCTCAGGAGTTGGTGGATGATCGATCAGTTCATTCAGGTTCGGCTGACCGGCGTCCACCCACGCAGAATACCAAAGGCATCCCAGGAACAAGATGGCCGAGCGCATTCTTCGTTCGACCATGCCACTCAACCGCTGGTGATAGGCATGTGCATAGCGAGTCGAAAATACTTTTTGTGTTTGCCGCCCGCGTGTCTCATATGCGAATCGTTTTTCCTGAAATACATTAGCAAGCTTTTTCTCGATGCGGAGCACAGAGTCAAGCGCAATGTGGGACTGCACAACGATGTTCCATACTTCATTCTGCACGTCATCGACATAATGGGCAGGTCCGGTAAAAAAATCATATTCATCAAAAAACAATTCGGGCAGGCGCGACTCCCAGAAACCGTGAATTCCCTCCTGACCAGTAAGCTGTCCGTTGTAATTTTCAGTGGTATGAAGCGGCACGTGTGCATCACCGACGTAATGACCAAGCTCCGATGAAACACGAAGGATGCGGTGCACATCTCGTGTAAGCATGGCGTCCACCAGCCGCCGATACATCCGGTGGACGTGCCATGGCACAATGCCATACGCCTGCAACGTATCTTCTGAAAATTTTTCAACGGCATCTTCCCAGCGCCGGGGCATGGTAAAGGCGGCGCTGTCGCCGTAATGGTCCAAATCGATGTAATGACGGGGTGCCTCTCCCTCCACGCTGTAACGTCTTCGGTCCGGATTCACCGATGCCTCCTCGATAAAGTTGATGTGGTGTTTATAAAAACGAATCATCTCAGGCGGGAGGGTAAAAACTGCAAGACGGTTGATCTTCTGATGACCGAAGAAGCCCCAGTCCGGGCCGGCAGGCGGCAGCAGAAAAAGGCCAAAGAGGGCCGCAATGAACGCTTTCATGGGTATTTTTACGCGGAAAGTAAGGAATGGGCAGAGGCCGAAAAAGCGTTAAAAGGGCCATTTGGACGTCCGGAAGGCCGATCGGGGACTTTGGACAAGAAAATAAATGCGTTGATTCCCAAGGTTGTTTTGCAAATATGACCTTATCCGTTACCTTTGCAGTCCTTATTTCGAGAACAGAACCGTATGGCAAACCATAAGTCAGCAGAAAAAAGAATACGCGCAAACGAAGTGAAACGCGATCGCAACCGCTACCAGCACAAGACGACGCGTACGTTTGTAAAAAAATTGAAGAACACGACTGACAAGTCGGAGGCTGAAACTCTTTTGAAAGAGGTTTCAGGCATGATTGACAAGCTTGCAAAGAAGAACATCATCCATTGGAAGAAGGCTGCAAACCAGAAGTCAAAATTGACGAAAATGGTAAACAGCATCGGCGCAGCCAAGTAATTCATCCAAACCACATAATTGAAGAGGCTGTCTTGAAAAAAGGCAGCCTCTTTTTTGTTGATGACAAGGGAGGATTTGGGCGCGTCCCTCCCTTCGACTCCACTCCGGGCAAGTCGTTTCATTCCATTTATCAATCCGTGCGAGCCCTGAGCGAAGTCGAAGGGCGGGTCGGGCCAGCCTGCCGGCAGGCTGGCCTGTCTACCGAAGGCAGGCCATTCGTTGCAATACTGCCTGCAAGAGCGTCTGGTATAAGTTACTCGCAAAGTTGCAGGCAGTATTTCCACTTCTGTCCCTCGCGCAGCGCACTCCACGTGCTGATTCTATTCCTACCGATTGAAGACCTCATCATACGCATCGTCATCGGTAGACATATTCCTAAGAAACTATCCTTGGGTCGCCTTTTTTGTTCTTACGACTTGTTTCGTGGTGGCGTGTTGCTATTTTTAATCAACAAACCCCCTCACTATGCTGAACATCAAACAGTGGTCGCCGGAAGATCGGCCACGGGAAAAAATGCTGCTTAAGGGCGCCTCTGCCCTATCCGATGCCGAACTGATTGGCATCCTCATCCATTCGGGAAGCGCCGAACTCACTGCTGTCGAACTCGGTCGTCACATTCTCCAGAGCTCCAAAAACAACCTGCACGAACTTGGCCGTCTGTCGATCAACGATCTGATGAAATTCAAGGGCATCGGCGAAGCCAAAGCGATTACCATACTCGCCGCTCTTGAACTCGGCCGGCGTCGCCGGGAGGCGGACTCGGAGGAAAAACCAAAAATTGTATCCAGCGTCGATGCCTACAAACTCATCCGGGAGCATCTCGTCGACTTGTCGCACGAAGAATTCTGGGTCATGCTGCTGAATCGCGCCAACCAGGTCACCCGCAAATATCAAATCAGCCAGGGTGGTGTCGCAGGTACTGTCGCCGATCCGAAAATTGTTTTTAAGACTGCCCTCGATGGGCTGGCATCCGGAATCATTGTAGCGCACAATCACCCCTCAGGAAACCTCTCTCCAAGCCATGCCGATATTGAACTGACAAAAAAATTAAGAGAAGCGGGAAAGCTGCTGGAGATCCAGGTGCTTGATCATTTGATAGTCGCCGGATCAAAATACTACAGCTTTGCCGATGAAGGATTGATTTGAGTCTTCAGCGAATGTAATCTTCCAAAAAGGTGCAAAAATTTTACTTTTGCCCGCGTGAAAACCAAACGAATCTGGGTAATTGCGCCTATCGCCACCGTTGTGGCAGCGGCCATCTGGTATGTCACGGCAGTACTTTCATCAGAAAAAATCCTGCCCCTGCCGAACCTCACCGTTCGGAAAAAATCTGCCCTGCATACCAATAACCCGCACCTCAAAAATCTCCTGCGCAACTATGAGCAAGAGCTGAACAAACTGTTGGTGGAATCAGGAACGCCCGGGGCAGCTGTTGCAGTAGTCTATGATTCGGCCGTGGTCTTCATGCGCGGGTTCGGCCGTCGTGCGTCCAACAGCTTCGTGAAGGTAGATGCACACACCGTCTTCCGCATTGCTTCCGTCTCCAAACCTTTTGCTTCATTTCTCACCGGAATACTTGTCCAAGATTCTGTGCTCCGATGGGAAGACAAGGTGACGAGCTATATACCTCAATTTCAGCTGCAGGATCCCGAAGCTACCGCTGCGCTGGAGATTGAACATTTGCTTTCCCATACTACCGGTTTACCGTACCATACCTACACAAACCTTGTTGAAGAAGGCACCGATTTGTGGCCTATGCTCGAGCGCCTTCGCGAGGTAAAACTGGCCAATGCTCCCGGCGAGCAATACAGCTATCAGAATGTTGCGTTCAGTCTGATTGGAGAGATCATCCGCCAGCGCACGGGGCTCTCCTATGAAGATCAACTACGCAATCGCGTATTCCTTCCGCTGAACATGGGTGACGCATCGCTGAACTACGACTCCATCATGAATAATCCCAATCATGCGACGCCCCACCGGAAATCGGGAGCGCATTGGGTACCTGCAAAAATTAACAATACCTACTACAACGTCGCGCCAGCAGGCGGCGTGAATGCAAGCATCTCCGACATGGCTGCGTGGATGACTGCCCTGCTCGGCTATCGGCCCGATGTTGTTTCGCAGCAAACACTGGACAGGATGTACAAGCCCTATGTCGAAGCCCGATCACGCAACCGCAACTACAGCATGACGCAGCGAATTACCGATGCCTTTTATGGGCTGGGATGGCGCATCGTGTACTATCCCAATGATACCCTGGTTTACCACGGGGGCTATGTGACGGGCTTCAGAAGTGAAATTGGTCTCGACCCTTCTGATAAGATTTCTGTTTGTATACTTGCAAATGCGCCGGGCGATCTTGCCGACAAGGCAGTTCCCTTGTTTTTCAGCATGTATCAATTACAGCGCGATTCCATCATTGCCTGGACGCAAAAAGAACTTGCAAGACCATGAGACCAAAAAGCATCATCATCCTGATTCTGGTTCTGGGCGTTGTGGTGATCCTCATCGCCACCTTCACCGGTACCAGTGACGAAACCGCCTATGTCAACAAGATTTTGAAGAGCCGGGCAGATAAAGACAACTTTATGAAAACGTCCGATGAGTCTCCGTTTAAGTCGGACCCAAAATCATTCACCGGCCTGAAATATTTTCCACCTGACGCCAAATATAAAATCGTTGCCGACCTCGTTCCGGTGAAGGACAAAAAGGTGGTGATTCTATCCACCAACGATGGCAAGGAGCAACGCTATATCGAATATGCAACGGCGGAGTTTGATCTCGGTAACACACACAACAAGCTGACTATTCTCGAGATCATGGATATGGGTCCTTACCGCGGCAAATTGTTTCTGGCCTTCGGTGATGGTACCAGCGCCGACGAAACGTATGGCGCGGGCCGATACCTTGATGTCAATAAAGTACCAGGCGCAGCAACGATCACACTCGACTTCAACGAGGCTTACAATCCCTACTGTGCTTACAACGACTCGTTTTCCTGTCCGCTTCCTCCAGCAGAAAACCTGCTTCGCATACCCATCCGGGCGGGTGAGAAAACGTATCATCCCTGACCTGTGGATCAATTGTGCACAACTGGTCTCATAATGTGCACAGCCTCTGGATGAATTGTGGAAGATTAATATTTCACTGCTTGTCGCTTCCGAATGATTAATTTAACACGAACGCCCGATCTGGCTGGCAAACAAACAGGAATCTTCTAATTTTGAAGGTTCATATTTTGTAACTGAGCCTTAACCATGACCATTTCGTACAACTGGCTAAAAGCATACATCGGAATTCCTGAATCCGCGGAAGAAATTGGAAAAGTGTTGACATCAACCGGACTGGAAGTCGAAAAGGTGGAGACGTTCGAAACGGTTAAGGGTGGACTTCGTGGTGTTGTTATTGGCGAAGTGCTGACCTGCCAGCGCCATCCGAATGCCGATAAACTTTCGCTCACAACGGTAGATGTAGGGGCCGGTCGTCCATACCACATTGTGTGCGGCGCCTCCAACGTAGCTGCCGGACAAAAAGTGGTTGTCGCACTGCCGGGCGCGACCTTGTATCCATTTCAGGGAGAACCGATCACCATCAAGGCAACCAAGATCCGCGGAGAACAATCAGAAGGAATGATCTGCGCAGAAGATGAAATCGGACTGGGTAGCAGTCATGCCGGCATCATGGTGCTCAACACCACCGCAAAGAACGGAACTCCGGCATCGGAATACTTCAACATACAGAGCGACTACATTCTTGAAATAGGGCTTACCCCCAATCGCGCTGACGCAGCGTCGCACATCGGCGTCGCCCGCGACATTCGCGCCGCGCTTAATCGCTCACTGACATTACCTGCGGTGGATAAGTTCAAAGTGGACAACCAATCGTTCCACATTCCCGTGTCGGTAGAGAACACAACTGCCTGTCCGCGATATTCATCACTCACCCTCACGGGAGTGACTGTAAAAGAATCACCGGACTGGTTGAAAAATCACTTGCTCAGCATTGGCCTTTCACCCATTAATAACATTGTTGACATTACCAACTTTATCTGCCATGAACTGGGCCAGCCCATGCATGCTTTTGATGCGGATAAAATCACGGGAGGAAAAGTTATTGTAAAGACACTTGCCGAAGGAACGTCATTTACCACACTCGATGGGAAAGAGCGTAAACTTCTTGCGAATGATTTGATGATCTGTAATGCGGAAGAAGGCATGTGTATCGCTGGTGTATTTGGCGGAACGAAGTCTGGTATTACAAGCAATACCAGCAGGGTATTCCTGGAAAGCGCCTACTTCTCACCGGACTACATCCGAAAAAGCTCCATGCATCACCAGCTGAAAACAGATGCGTCTTTCCGCTATGAGCGAGGAACGGATCCGAACATCACCGTATATGCATTAAAAAGGGCAGCGCTGTTGATCAAGGAAATTGCAGGAGGGGAAATATCCAGTGAAGTCAATGACATTTACCCGACGCCAATCACCAATCGGCACATACTCGTCCGGGATAAAAACGTCCGCAGGCTTATTGGCAAAGACTTGTCGCGGGAAACCATTTTTCAAATTCTGCAACGCCTCGACATTAACATTGTTGAAAAGACAGAAGATACATTCGTTGCTTCTGTTCCTCCGTACCGTGTGGATGTCACACAAGAAGCAGATATCGTTGAAGAGATATTGAGGATATACGGATTGAATAATATTGAATTAAAAGAACAATCCGGCACTGATTTTCTTGCAGAGTTCCCGACAAAAAGCCTGGATCGATTCAAGCGCACAATTGGCGAGATGCTTGTCGCCAATGGCTTTTTTGAAATCTGGACCAATTCATTGACCAACCACAGCTATCAGCAGAAACACAACCTGACGTTTCGCGGAGAAGCCGTGGAGATCTTAAACAAGCTCAGTGAAGAACAAGGCATTTTAAGACAAACGCTCCTGTTCAGCGGCCTCGAAGTGTGCGCCTACAACATCAACCGGAAACAGAAAGATCTGAAGCTCGTTGAGTTTGGAAAAATCTACTACCGCGAAAATGGGAAATATCATGAAGAGCACCGTACCGGACTTTTCATGACGGGCAATCTGGAAATTGAAAACTGGCAACGAAAGACGCAGGCGGTAAGCTATTTTGATCTCGCCCAGCAGGTCAGTCAGATACTCACACGTTGCGGTGTGGCAGAATACACCCAGGAAGCAGAAACTAACCATCAACTCTTCGAATACGCCATGCGCGTGAAGTGGAGAAAACAGGAGGTTGGTATTCTTGGAAAAGTGAAACCTTCGTTACTGAAGGATTTTGGCATCAAGCAGGAATTATTTTTTGCAGATATCGACACATCCTTGCTTTTCAATGCTGCAAATCCTAAGTTAGTCATTCGGGAAGTTCCGAAGTTTCCGGAAGTACGCAGAGACTTGTCGTTGGTGTTGGATAAGCAAGTGGCGTTTGAAACAATCGCTGACCTGGCAAGAAAAACAGAAAAGGCGCTCGTGAAAAACATTGTAGCCTTCGATGTTTATGAGGGAGATAAGCTTCCGGCCGATAAGAAGGCATATGCTTTGAGTTTCACCCTGCTGGATGAAAACAAGACATTAACCGACGAAGAGATTGACAAAACAATGAAGCGCCTGATGGACACTTTCGAGCAAAAGCTCGGAGCGCACATCCGGAAATAAAAACGAACCTGCTGGCAGTTGTGTCCCGGGACACAGCGAAAACAACCATACATGGATCAAGAGCTACTGAAAACCAATTTAAACGGGCTTGAGCGCAAAATTTTGATGCTTGTCAACGAGCATCGAAACCTCAAGGATGAGCTGAAAGCGCTAAAACAGGAGAATCAGGACCTTCGCAACGCCCTCAAGGGCAAGGACGAGCAAATCAACGGTTTTCATAATCAACTCAAAATCATTAAAATTGTAGATAATTTACACCCGGAAGACGGTAGTGTTTCGGAGTTGAAGAAGAAAGTTGACGATTATATCAGAGAGATTGATAAATGTATCGCTCACTTAAGTAGATAGGACCTGTAAGATTATTTGATGGACGAACTTTCGATAAGAATCAAGATAGCCGACCGTGAATACCCGATGAAGGTAAAGCGCGCTGATGAGGAGAGGGTCAGAATCGCCGGCAAGCTCATCAATGAAAAATTGAAGTCTTACAAGGAACAGTTCGGGATTGACGATAAACAAGATCTGCTGGCCATGGTTGCGTTTGACTGCATGTGTGATAAGATGACTGCAGAAGAAAATCACCAGGTAATTGATCAGACCGTTTTTGAAAAGGTTAATCAATTGAACCAGCTCGTTTCCCAATCTATTTTATAAGCATCTTTCCTTCCTCCTTTCCTGCTGCCGGGTTTACCATAACCCTTTATCTCTATGTATTATGAATTGATAGTAGCACTGGTCAGCGTCGTCGTTGCAGTAGGCATCGGCATGGTGATGGGAAATCTGCTGTATAAGCGGAAATCCAAAAGAACAAACGAGGAAACGGCAGAGAAAGCCAGCCTGGTCATGAAAGAGGCAGAGATTGCCGCTGAAAATCTCAAGAAGGACAAGATCCTCGAAGCAAAGGAGAAGATCCTCAAGATGAAGACGGAATTCGAAGAGGAAGCCAACCGCAAGAAGAATCAGATCATCCAGAACGAACAGAAAATCAAGCAACGCGAGCAATCGCTCAGCAAAGAACTTGAAAACGTCAAGCGCAAAGAACAAGACCTGGACGAAATCCGCCAGGAAGTAGCCCAGCAGCTTGAACATGTGAAGAAGCGCAAAGAGGAACTGGATAAATTCAACCAGCAGAAAATTCAGATGCTGGAAAACATTTCCAAGCTCACCGCTGAGGAAGCACGTGAGCAACTCGTGGCCTCGCTCAAAGATGAAGCCCAGACGCGCGCGTCAAGCTACATCAAGGACATCATGGAACAGGCAAAACTGACGGCAACAAAAGAAGCGAGAAAGCTTGTGGTTGAAACCATCCAGCGCACCGCAACGGAACATGCCATTGAAAACTGTGTGTCTGTTTTCAACATCGAAAGCGACGACATCAAAGGAAAGATCATCGGACGCGAAGGAAGAAACATCCGGGCATTGGAAGCAGCAACCGGCGTTGAAATCATCGTTGACGACACGCCCGAAGCCATCATCATTTCAGGGTTCGATCCCGTTCGCCGCGAAATCGCACGACTCTCCTTGCACCGCCTCGTTCAGGATGGACGAATCCACCCCGCGCGAATCGAAGAGATCGTTGCGAAAACAACCAAAAACATTGAAGATGAAATAGTCGAGATTGGAGAACGTACCGTCATCGACCTCGGCATCCACGGCCTCCACCCCGAACTGGTGAAAATGGTCGGCCGGATGCGTTTCCGTTCCTCTTACGGACAAAACCTGCTCCAGCACAGCCGCGAAGTTGCCAATCTATGCGCCGTCATGGCGGCCGAACTTGGTCTGAATGTGAAACAGGCAAAACGCGCCGGACTTCTTCACGACATCGGAAAAGTATGGCCTGAAGAACTGGAAAAGCCGCACGCCATTGTTGGCATGGAGCTCGCGCAGAAATACAAGGAGCACCCTGTGGTGTGTAATGCAATCGGTGCCCACCACGACGAGATTGAAATGACGAGCATCATCTCTCCCATCATCCAGGCATGCGATGCCATCAGTGGCGCACGCCCTGGCGCGCGTCGCGAAGTGATGGAACAATACATCAAGCGCCTGCGCGAACTGGAAGACGTCGGACTCAGCTTCGACGGCGTGGAGAAGTGCTATGCCATCCAGGCGGGACGCGAACTGCGCGTGATTGTGGACGCCGACAAGGCAACAGACGAGCGCGCGAGCCAGCTCAGCTTCGACATCTCCCAAAAGATTGAACGCGACATGCAGTATCCGGGACAAATCAAAGTAACGGTCATCCGTGAAATGAGAAGTGTCGCCTACGCCAAGTAAACCTGCATCATCATTCTTACGAAATAGGCTGTCTCAAAAGGGCAGCCTTTTTTGTTGCCAAAAGTTTTTAATGATGACGTAGGGGAATTTGGGCGCGTCCCTCCCTTCGCCCCGCTCCGGGCAAGTCGTTGGGGCTCCTTAGATGCGCTGCCTTTGAACATGATATGATGCTATCATACATCATCGTCGCCCTGAAAGGGCGATGTATGTCAGCGATGGGTGGAGCCGCAAGGCGAAACCCATCGGACGCCAAGATAAAATTCATCTAGCCCTGAAAGGGCGGGGATAGCATTGTAAATTGATTGAATTATTAAATTCATTATCCCGAACCGAAGCGACAGACCTTAACGATGGGCCGCCTGAGACAGGCTTCGCCCATCGTTAATTTAAGAGCGACGCCCTTCGACTCCGCTCAGGGCACACCCGTTGGGGCTCCGTATCTGCGCTGCCTTTGAACGCGAGGTGATCTCCTGAGGCTGCGTCCTCGGAAGTAGTCTACACCGAATCATAGCTCCCCATCAATGATAAAAAAACCATCGTCGCCCTGAAAGGGCGATGTATGTCAGCGATGGATGGAGCCGACAGGCGAAACCCATCGGACGCCAAGATAAAATTCATCTAGCCCTGAAAGGGCGGGGATAGCATTGTAAATTGATTGAGTTATAAAATTAATCATCCTCAACCAATGCGACAGACCTTAACGATGGGCCGCCTGAGACAGGCTTCGCCCATCGTTAACTTTAAGCGTCGCCCCCTTTGGGGCTCCGTAGCTGCGCTGCCTTTGAACGCCAGGTGATCTCCTGTAGCTGCGTCCTCGGAAGTAATCTATACCGACTCATAGCTCCTCATCAATGATAAAAAAACCATCGTCGCCCTGAAAGGGCGATGTATGTCAGCGATGGGTGGAGCCGACAGGCGAAACCCATCGGACGCCAAGATAAAATTCATCTAGCCCTGAAAGGGCGGGATAGCATTGTAAATTGATTGAGTTATAAAATTGATCATCCTCAACCAATGCGACAGACCTTAACGATGGGCCGCCTGAGACAGGCCTTCCTCCGGTAGGCAGGCTACAACCATCGTTAACTATAAGCGACTTCTTTTTCTGCCGCTTGCCATACAACCATTAGCTGTAATTACACCGCTGGTCTATGAACACAATATATTTCCGGCTAATTTTAGTAAAACCCATTTATGCGCGCCTTCTTCTTCCTGCTCGTCCCCTTCTTCGTGTATGCACAAGAGGACACGTCCCGACATGTTTCCATCGGAGAACAACACCGGCGGTTCCTTGCAAATTTAGGAACGGGGCAAACGATCTACTACGGCAAAGACTACCACGAACCTCCAAAAACCGATTTCGATCAACATGCCTATTTTGAGGAGGATGATTGGCAAACGGGAAATATCCAATATCATGGTGATGAATACTCCGGTGTCCCCTTGAAATATAACCTGTTCGAAGACAAGCTGCTTACTGAATATCACAACGGCGCTCCCATCAATCCTGTATTTGATCTCGTGGAATCCTTCACCCTGTCCGGGAGATTATTTGTACCCATCAAATCAGCGGGGCGCGGACTTCAAAAAGGATATTACGAAGTTGTTTACGATGGTCCCTCGCGTGTATTGGCCCGTTGGGAAAAAAAGTACAGCGAAGAGCTGGACCGAAAAAGAAAACGCGTTGAATACACACTCGTCATCCGGTACTACATCAACACACCCAAAGGCTTTCAGCAGGTGAGTAACAAAGGTTCGGTACTCCGGACTTTCCCGGAATACAAGAAACAAATTCGTAGCTTCTATAAATCGCTCAGACCAAATTTCAAATTGAACAGAAGTTTGTCATTGGCGCAAACTGCTGCATTCATCGACACGCTCTCAACTTCCACACAACCATGAGATTGATATTATCGCTGTTATGTTGCCTGGTCGTAACCATGCTCAGCGCACAGGACTCCACACGCGTCTCCGGATCTTTCCAGGGAAGTTTTCGCGAGATTGTTCCGTTGCTTGAACAGCGCGCAAACGTGCGGATCTTTTATAATCCCAGGCAGACTGATAGTCTTAAAATAAACATCAACGCAAGTGAACTTCCCTTGAGTGATTTCTTTGCCCAGGCATTCGCCGGGACTGATTTAAAATTCTCTATTGACAACGCACGGAATGTATTTATATCGGAAGGGCGCGAAATTTTCACAACGCTGCCCGACGATTTCTTTGGAACACGTCCCGTACTGCGGCGGAAAACCTTCGACTATTCCGATTATGAGCGAATGGAGCAGAGGAGAAAGATTGCAGAAAGTAAAGTCTGGACCGTGGGCACCTTCACCGAAAATCTGAAAGGGAACGCAACGATGGCCGGCGTGGTGAAAGATGAAAAGACCGGAGAGCCTTTAGTGGGCGTATCGGTGTTTATCAAGGAACCATTCACCGGAACGACAACCGATCAATTTGGCTATTTCTCATTGACCATTGCCAAAGGTCGCCATGAGGTGTATTTCCAAAGCATGGGCATGAAGACTACGCTTCGCCGGGTGATGCTTTACGGTAATGGCAAATTGAATGTTGAGATGGAGGAAGAGATCACGCCGCTGAAGGAAGTCGTTGTTGAATCTGATCGCGATGCATTGGTTCGAAGTTTCCAGATGGGCACAGAGAAACTGGACATCAAGACGATGAAGCAAATTCCACTGGCCCTGGGTGAAACAGACATTATGAAAGTTGTGTTGACGCTACCTGGCGTACAAACGGTTGGAGAAGGAACGGTAGGACTCAACGTTCGCGGTGGCGCCAGCAATCAAAACCTGATCTTGTTTAACGATGCGGTCATTTATAATCCATCTCATCTCTTTGGATTCTTTTCTACGTTCAATCCGGACATGTTAAAAAATGTCGAGTTGTATAAGAGTGCGGTGAATGCAGAATTTGGTGGAAGGCTCTCTTCTGTGATGGATATACACAGTCGCGAAGGAAACCTGAAGAAATTCTCCGGCTCCGGTGGTCTTAGTCCGGTAACCGGACGAATCACCCTCGAAGGTCCCATCAAAAAAGATAAAACCTCGATCATCGTTGGAGGTCGCACGACCTATTCAAACTGGTTGCTGCGTCAATTGAACGATCGCCAGCTTCGCCGAAGTACGGCTTCCTTTCATGATCTCGCGGGGAACATTTCTCATAAGATCAACGACAACAACCAACTATATGCATCCGGATATTACAGCCGCGATGAGTTTAATCTGGGCACCGACACGTCCTATCAGTACACCGACAGAAACGCATCACTCAAGTGGAAGCATTTGTTCAACAATAAACTTTACAGCGTCGTTACAGGCGGGTTCAGTCACTACACCTTTCGTATCCGCAGCGACGAAAATCCGGTAGAAGCCTTCAAACTGAATTTCGGAATCAAACAGGCAAATCTGAAAGCCGACTTCAGTTTCTTTCCCAATCCAAAACACAGCCTGATGGCAGGCATCAGCACAGTTCGCTACGATATTGACCCTGGTGATTTACTTCCCATCGGAAGTGAGTCCAGCATCATTCCCGACAAACTACAATCAGAACAAGGGCTTGAAAGCGCTATTTATGTCAGTGACCAATTTGAAATCAATCAGCAATGGTCGTTATATGCGGGCTTACGATTCTCTGTGTATCATTATCTCGGCCCCCGGGATGTTTTCACCTATCAGCCAGGCACCTCGAAAGAACCTTACACGATCACGGATACGGTTCGCTACCACGGAGGGGTTATACGCAGCTATGGCGGAGCCGAACCGAGAATATCGGTGCGCTACTCTCCCACGAAGAATTCGGCCATCAAGTTCAGCTACAACCGCATGCGGCAATACATCCAGATGTTGTCCAATACGGCAGCAATCAATCCAACGGATGTATGGAAACTCAGCGACGACCATATCCGTCCTCAAATCGGCGATCAATTTTCATTAGGCTTCTATCAGTACCTCCGCGGAAATCAGGTGGAGGCGTCGGTAGAAGGATATTACAAGACAACAACCGATGGAATTGACTTCAAGAACGGCGCTCAGTTGTTGCTGAATAAACAACTCGAAACAGATGTCATATCGACTCAGGGAAAAGCATACGGCTTGGAATTTCTCCTCAAGAAGAATACGGGAAAAGTAAATGGATGGATCAGTTATACGTATTCCAGAAGCTTCCTTCGAACGCGCAGCCCCTATCGTGCAGAAACCGTGTCAGGAGGTGTGTATTATCCATCCAACTTTGACAAACCGCACGCGTTCAATTTCATTGGCAATTATAAATTCAATCGACGGGTGAACTTCTCAACCAACGTCGTGTACAGCACAGGAAGGCCAATTACCATTCCCATCGCCAAATTCGAAATTGACGGTACCACCCGTCTTGAATATGTGAACCGGAATCAGGAGCGCATGCGAAACTACTTCCGGACAGACATCTCGCTGAACTTCGAAGGCAATCATAAAATCAAAAAATTAGCACACAGCTCATGGACCATTGCCGTGTACAACCTCACAGGTCGAAAAAATCCTTTCAGTGTGTTCTTTGCGTCGGAAGGAAATCAGATCAAGGGCTATCAGCTCTCCATTTTTGCAAGACCAATACCCACCATCACCTATAACTTCAAGTTCTGATGAAAATGCGGAAGAAAAATATACTTCATTTTATAGTGCTGATGATTCTCGCATCCTGCATCGATCCTTATAATCCACCCATTATCGACAATGACTTGCAACTGGTTGTAGTCGATGGCAGTATTGACGGAATCAACAGTGCGCGGGTTCGGCTCACTTATACACGTTCGCTCGCCAGTGAGGAGCCGTCGCCTGCAATTACCAATGCCGTTGTATCAATAGCGGATGAACTTGGAAACACCACGTCGCTCTCTTCCGAGGGGAACGGAAACTACAGCACCGTTATCGGAAGCTTTGTTCCGGGAACAAGATACCGTCTCGATTTTCAAATTAACGGCAAACAATACCAATCCGAGTTGGTGCCATTTAAAGAAACGCCCGAGATCGATAGCCTGAATTATAAAACAGATGCCGACGAACTGACAGTGAGGGTATTTACTCATGATGATTCGCGAAACAGCAGATTCTACAAGTGGGGCTACAATGAGACCTGGGAATACCAAAGCCCGTACGTGGCAAGTTATGTCGTTGAAGGCGGATCGGTGAGACAACTTGGAGGAGATGAAATAAAAGCTTCCTGCTGGGAAGATGAACGCCATCGGAAAATTATTATTGGTACATCCAATCGTTTATCAACTGACATCATCTCGGATTTTCCGGTGATTGCCGTTCCCAGGACGTCTATCAAATTGACCCGTCGTTATTCTGCTCTGGTAACACAACAATCACTTACTGAGGAAGCTTACAACTATTGGTTGAATGTCCAGAAGAATTCAGAGAATCTGGGCGGTTTGTTTGATCCTCTGCCTGGTGAGGTCAACGGCAATGTATTTTGCGTCAGCAGACCAGACGAAAAAGTAATCGGACTGTTCTATGCGTCAACAAAAACACAGAAGCGAATATTTATTGAGCGCGATCAGTTGATCGGCTATTCAACCTATGCGCCTCCCGCATGCAAATTGGATACCCTGTTAGCGACCCAGATTCCAGGTAGTGATGACCGCGACGACCTGCTCTATGCAATCTTTCAGCAGGGCGGTCCTCCGGTGCTGATTGGATTTGCTTTTTCAAACGAAAAACAATGCTACGACTGCCTTTGGTACGGAGGCACCACTACAAAACCCGTGTTCTGGTAATGAGACGAATTATTCTATTTGCGCTTAGCCTCACCGTGGTAATCCCGGTGTTCTCACAAACAACACCTGTACAAGCCTTCGAACAGTTTCGAAGCAGGGTATATCAGGAGAAATTATTTGTTCATCTCGATCGCGAAACCTACTTGACGGGAGAGTTTATCCTTGCAAGTTTCTTCCTGGTACATGCGGATGACCACACACTCGCGAACACCAGCGCCGTGGCCTACATGGATGTACTCGACGCTTCAGGTGCTTCGGTACTTGAAACAAAAATTCCCCTTTCACAAGGAAGAGGTTCGTGCTCGGTTTTTGTTCCCGCTACGTTGACGTCCGGGAAGTTTCAGCTGCGCGCTTATACCAAATGGATGCGAAACGGTGGACCTGCATTCTTCTTCACGAAAGAGCTTACGATCATCAATCCATTTACGACGCCACTGTCAACGGCACCTCCAAAAAATAAACCTGCTATTCGTTTCTTCCCTGAAGGAGGCAATGTTGTCAATGGAATCCGGCAACGCTTTGCATTTGAAGTTACCGACGAAAACGGTAAGGGAATCAATTTCCCGGGCAAATTGATGAATGAACAAGGAGAAGTTGTTGCGGACCTTGAACCGGTTCATGAAGGCCGCGGAACGTTTTACATCACGCCCCGGGCGGGAGACAAATATACTCCCCGCTTCGAATCGGTTGCAGACCTGCAATTTAAATTTCCCCAGATCAACCAGGATGGGATGGTCATGGAACTGCAACGTCGCGATAGTATCGTAGAAGTTCAGATACGATCAACAGGCGAGTTTGAGCGGGAGCGAATCAATATTTTGATCCACACCCGGCAATTAAAACCAGTTTCCCTGTCGGGAGTAATTAAAAATAATGAAGCCAGATTTGAGATTCCACTGACGAGTTTTGCTGAAGGCGTATCACACCTGACGCTTTTCGACAGTGAACTGCATCCCATCTGCGAGCGGCTGTTCTTCAAGCCAGTGAAACAACCCATCGCGCCGACACTGCAGGCACCCGTATCGGTGACGCCGAGGGGAAAAACAGAAATTAAAATTCAAAATACAGGCAACGATGCCTCCGCGTCCATCACGGTTTATCGTCTGGATTCGCTCACCAATAAACCTGCGCATGGAATTGTCGAGTATCTCTGGCTTACCTCCGATATTCCCGGTGTAAATCGTCCGGAGCAATTTTTCGTCAACGGAGAATCTGCACTTGCCCACGCCGATCTCCTGATGATGACTAAAGGATGGAGCCGTTTTAAATGGGAGTCAATATTATCCAATCAGGTGAATCTACCGCATCTGCCGGAATCATCCGGCCACCTGGTTGAAGGTATTGTCACTGACCAGAGTAACGTACCCGTTCCCGGCATCAATGCTGTCCTTGCGTCACCTGGAAGAAAGATTGATGTGTTACACGCAACCAGTAACGACAAGGGACAAGTTTCCTTTCAACTGAAAAATTTTGAAGGCTCCCGTCTTTTGGTCGGGCGAACGACACAGCCTGATGTGTACCTCCTTCAGCTGAAGAGTCCTTTTGAAACAAGTCGCTGGGAAAGTCGAAACACAACTTTCACGCTTTCACCAAAAACGGCGCAAACGCTGACAGAGCGCTCCGTTTCGCTGCAGGTTCAGGATGTTTTTTACAGCGAACGATTTCATCAAATTCCTGCGTTCAAGGATACCGTTGCGTTTTACGGGAAAGCGGATAAGACGTATATGCTCGACGATTACACCCGTTTCCCCGTCATGGAGGAAGTACTTCGCGAATATGTTTCGGAAGTATGGGTGCGCAAGAGAAAAGACGATTTCATCCTCAAGGTCGTTGACCGAATCAAAGGTGGCGTGTTTGACGAAGAACCTCTTGTTCTGATTGATGGCGTTCCGATAACCACCAATGAGATGATGAAGATCAATCCGATTCTTGTGAAAAAACTCGACGTGATTACGGGAAGATTTTTTGCAGGACCAGTAACGTATCCCGGCATTGTATCTTTCAGCACCTATGGAAATGATCTCAACGGCATTCAATTAGCACCGTCGCTTTTACAAAAAGCCTACGAAGGATTCCAGATGCAACGGGAATTTTACGAGCCCGTGTACGACAGCGATGAAAAGCAAAAGAGCCCGATGCCGGATCGCAGGCACGTTATTGCCTGGAAACCAATTGTCAATTTCAAACGGGATGAAGCGAAGACAATGAACTTTTATGCATCCGATATTCCGGGCACTTATGTAGTTGTTTGTGAAATAATCGATAAAAATGGCAAAGCAGGGACTTCCATGACTACGTTCGTTGTGCGTAATTTGAATCCGTAACACACGGGCAAACCCGCCATGAAACGAAACCGACTTGCAGTCAACCTTGCCTTCTTTCTAAACGGATTCATCTACGGGAATTGGGTATCCCGCCTCCCGCGGATCATGGATATTTATCAGACCGACAATGGTACCATCTCCCTGGTCCTGATCTCGATGTCGTTTGGTGCTTTTGTCGCCATGCCTTTCACCGGATGGTTGACATTGAAGTACGGTACACGCCGGATTACCATCATTTCCCTGTTGATGTATTGTGCGCTCGTTCCGCTGATTCCCGTGATGCAGTTTCTGATTCCATTAATGATTCTGTATTTTATCATGGGCGTTTTTACGGGTATGCTCGATGTCGCCATGAATGCACAAGGTGTCATGGTCGAGCAAAAATATCAGCGTCCCATCATGACCAGCTTTCACGCCTTCTTCAGTATTGGAATGGCCCTTGGTGCAGGGAACGGTTCGCTATTCACCAAACTCTCCGACAGCCTGAACTTCCACCTCATCATTGTGGCAGCACTTTCTTTCCTTTGTGCTGCGTGGGTAAGCTTCAACCTGATCTACGATAAACCACAGGACGGCGAAGATCACAACGATCATCCTCTGTTCAGATTACCAAAAGGAGCCCTCATCATTGTCGGCATCATCGCCTTTTGTTGTATGCTCGCGGAGGGCGCAATGGCCGACTGGACGGTGAATTACATGGAAAAAATTGTCAAGAGCCCTGAAGCACTTGCGCCGATTGCACTGTCGGGATTTGCACTGTGCATGACCATCGGACGTGTATTCGGCGATCGGTTTCGTCAATCTTACGGCGATACCAAACTGATCATCGGAGGTGGACTGGTGTCAACGGTGGGGCTACTGGCTTCGATAGCCTGGCTTGATCCCCTGGTGGTTATCGTTGGTTTTTCGCTCGTTGGTCTCGGATTGTCAACCATTGTGCCCATTGCCTACAGCATAGCCGGCAATACACCCGGAATGTCATCGGGAGTTGGATTGGCGATGGTAACGACTATTGGATACTCTGGATTTTTCTTTGGGCCGCCTATTATTGGCTTTATTGCCGACGCCTCCAATCTTCGCATCGGCCTTTCAGTTGTATTGCTCTTGCTTGCCACGATGACCGTACTGGCGTGGTTGAGAAGTCGTCAACATGCTTCAACGTGAACGCAGGCGTTGCGCCATTTCGCGGTAAGTGATGGCTTCCTGCGGAGGTGAAAGTTCAGCGAGGCGATCATACACCTCCACTAATGTTGTATCATAGCTGATGGCTTCCTGATAGAATTCAATTGCTTTATCGGTCTCACCTTTTTGATCATACAAATAAGCCAGGCGGTTGGAAAGCGCGGCCGAGCGGAGTTCAGACTGATATCCCGCCTCATACCAATAACAGGCAGAATCAAATTTCTGCAAATCAAAATAACCATCTCCGATCAACAGCGTTGCCTGCCGATAGCCAGGGTTCAATTCATATAATGCCTTGCCTTCGCGAACAGCCTCAGCTGGTCTTTGTCTGTTGAGGTATGCAAGTCCGCGACCATAGAGGGCTTCGTTATTTTCCGGATCGTTTTCCAACGCCCGGTCGAAGAAATAAGTCGCCGAATCATAGTCCTCCATTGCTGACTTTGAATTTCCTGCGCCGACCAGCGCTTCTGCATCATCCGGATCAATGTTCAGCGCCTTTCGATAATAAAGCGCTGCAGAGTCATATGCTCCCTGGTTATAATGACCCAACGCCCGGATATTCATCTCCACGGCACTTTCTCCTCCGCCGGCAAAGAAGAACAGGATGAACAAAAAAGGAATGATCAAAAAGCCAAGAATACTACCCACGACGACGAGGATCTTCACGTTCTTTTGGGTAGTACCGGTATTCTGTGCCGGTGTTGGTGCGGGGGTGCTATAAGTACTGGCGCCAGCTGGTCGTCCGCCAGAGCTGCTGCTCCGGTTAAAACTGGTGTGAATTGCAGGGCGCGGACGCGTATGATAGCCAAGATAAATCAGGAATACACCCAATGACGCCAGCGTCAAAAACAATGAGCCATCCAGTCCAGAAAGAAATGCTCCCAGATAAATTAATCCAACACCAACGCGATACAAGTTCGCTGAATGGAAAAATGATTTACCGGGAGAATCATCCATATTACCAATTTAAATTTATTTCAGAATCTCTACCTCTACGCGCACGTTGCGTTTGGCATTCGGGCCGTGCTTGTCATAGATAGGCTTCTTACCTCCCCATGCTTTCACCTCAATCCGGTCGGCATTGATGTTATTATCAATCAAGTATTGGCGAATGACATCTGCTCGCGCATAAGACAAATCCTTTGCAGATCCGAGCGACGCGGCTGATCCTTCCAGCGAGAAATAGCTTTTGTTATTACCCATCTTCACCACTTTGCCATGGTAATTTCCATTCGTATGACCATGAAGACGAATCCGATACTCGGGATTCTCCTGCATCATCTGAAGCAGGCTGGTCAGTTCATATTTTGATTCTGGCAACATCACGGCAGCATCGTTGAAGAAGTACACGTTATATAGTGTTGCAATATCTCCCGGACGGTAACGGACCATATCGAAGTTGACGACGATGGTTGTACCTAATAAGTCAATGCCCTCTTTCACCGTATCCGCGAGTGGCATCGGGTAATTGATCTCCTGCTGAACTTTGCGATAACCGAATACTTCTGCAATCAGCAACAACCGTCCGCTTTGGGTTTTCGGATCCGGAAGGTTCAGGTAGTCATTGCCTTTTAATTCGACGATCTGTTTATTCTTTTCAGCGCTGATCACCTTCACATTGCCATCAATGATGCGATCATTGGTTGCATTGTACAAACTGAGAAACACTTGTGTATTCCCCAGAGTCATTTGTTTGAATTGTTCGATGGGAGGATTTTCAGTAACCGTCGAGTAATCCTCGGCGGGCTTCGTCTCTGCGGCCACCACCGGACTGTTGACGACGACCGGAGCAGGAGTCTCCACGACTTCCGTCTTCTTCACGGTTTCATTAACCGGCTCGGTTTGTTTATCAGAACGAGCCTGTTGTTCTGTTTTCACTACAGCGACATCGCCGGGAACGACACGCACCCAGGCATCCGCAAATTGCCCTTGCTGCCGAACGCGATACATTTCTTTCAACGATTCCGGCAAATTGCTGTGATGGCTCAGGTAAACGAAATAATAATTACGGGAAGAATTAAATCCGTAGGCGGCGTGAAGTCCTTTTCGGTTTAATACCTCAGCATAATTCTGAGCAACATTTTCACGGGAGGGTGCATAAGCGCCGACAACGACGTAATAGCCTGGCAATAGTTCTTTATCATTGGCTTCCACTGACAGACAGGGAGTGAGTGCAAGCACGACAAAGAGAAGTCTCTTGGCGATAATCATCAGGTTTCAGGTTAGATTGGAAGGTGAAAATTGCAAAAAAACCCCTAAAAATCAATGGGATAGCACGTACTACTAATTACGCAATTTCGCGGAAAGGAAGCCCAGCCCATAGCCCCACAGTTGTACGAGCGCTGAGGGCATGGAAAGTAGCGCTACCGTGAAGTGGCGTTGGGTCACCAGGGCATGCAGGAAAATGGCGCAGAGGTACGCTGCGAACAGTATCCCCGCCGTTGTGAAGAGCGCCGGATGGATCAACGGCGATATCAGAAGACCGAGGCAACAGAAAACGAAAAACGTCGGGATCCAATGGGTCAGTTTCACCTCCGCAGGATGCACTTTTCCTACCAATACCCTGCCCTTGCCAAAATTGAAAACCTGTTTAAAAAACTGGCCAAGCGTGGTCCGTCGCTTATGGTACACAAATGCCTCTTCAACTAATCCGACCCGAAATCCGCTGTACTTCATGCGGATGCTGAACTCAATATCCTCGGCGTAGCGATCAAAGTTGAATCCTCCGGTCACCGTGAACACGTCACGCGAGATCCCCATATTGAAGCTTCGTGGCTGGAACCAGCCAACATGATGTTTTCCACCGCGTATGCCACCCGTTGTAAGGAAGGAAGACATCGTATAGCCCATGGCACGCTGCAAAATTGTAAACTCCCGGTGAGCCCGATCCGGACCGCCCCACGCATCCAGGCGATTGACTTCGAGCGCACGTTCAACATGATCAAAATAGTGCTCGGGAATAATGCAATCTGAATCAAAGATGACGAAGTACGAACCGCGGGCGCGTGCAAATCCAAAATTTCTTGCGGGTCCCGGACCTGAATTTGGTTTGAAGAAATAGTGAATATCCAGCGATGACTTGAATTCCTCCACCTCCGATACACACGTCTTGCTGGAGCCGTCCTCCACGATGATGACTTCAAAGTTTTTAAAAGACTGCGTCGTCAGGCTCTGGAGAATTTCGCGAACTTCTTCAGGTCGGTTATAAACGGGAATGATGACGGAGTACTTGGGCGTCATTTAATTCTTCCTGAACGCGTCTTCGTCGAGACCGGCTTTTTCTATGATGAGATAGTCACGTTTTGATAGGGATTGCATGGCCAGCATCTCCGCAAGAAAACCTGTGACAAATAATTGAACGCCAATGACCAGTGCAACCAGCGCGAGATAAAACAAGGGCTGATCGGTGATGTCTCTCTTGAGCGGAACTTTCGAAATATAAAAAGCATCAATCTTCTGCCAGAACAGCACCAGTGTGAAGACGATACCAAAAAGAAATGACAAGGTGCCGAACGTGCCGAAGAAGTGCATCGGCTTCTGACGAAATTTGCTGACGAACGTGATCGACAACAAATCCAGGAATCCATTGATGAAGCGCTCGAGCCCAAATTTGGTGCGTCCGTATTTGCGCTCACGGTGATCAACCACTTTCTCCGTGATGCGGCTGAACCCGGCCCATTTTGCAATCAACGGAATATACCGGTGCATCTCGCCATAGACAGAAATGTTTTTCACAACATTCACGTCATATGCTTTCAGTCCGCAATTGAAATCGTGGAGCTCAATGCCGGAAATCTTCCGCGTTACATAATTAAAAAACTTGGAAGGAATTGTTTTCGAAATGGGGTCGTAGCGTTTCTTCTTCCAGCCTGAAACGAGATGATATTTCTTTTCACGAATCAGGGAATACAATGCCGGTATTTCTTCCGGGCTGTCCTGCAGGTCCGCATCCATGGTGATGACGACGCGACCCTGGGCAGCACGAAAACCTGTTTGCAGCGCAGCAGATTTTCCGAAGTTGCGGTTAAAGCGAATGCCCTTAAAGCGGCTGTCCTGCTGATTGATCTCCAGAATCTTTTCCCACGTACTGTCGGTACTGCCGTCATCTATCATAATGACTTCATAAGAAAAGCCGTGTTGTTCCATAACACGGCTAATCCATTTGCAAAGTTCCGGGAGGCTTTCCTCCTCGTCCATTGCGGGAATGACTACTGATATATCGAGTTTAATATTCAAGTTTAAAACGTCTCGGGTTCATTCTTCTTCACAAATGCAGATGTGATTGCTGCAATTATGGCATAAAAAATCAGCACCCACAAATAACTTTTCAACATGCCGGCAACAGTATAACTTGCTTGCGTCGACACGCGTGCGTCTTCCAAGGCCGTTTCAATTTGGTCCTCCGGAGCGCCAAATTTACGCATCATTGCTTCTGTATTTTCAAGAGCAACTTCCGTTAATCTTCCGGGGAGTTCTGGATCGATGACGGTATAAAGAACTATATTAAAGATAATGCCCATTAATCCAGAGATCGCAAGTGTGATGAAGCCGTGTTGAAAAGCCTTTCCGTAGGTAAGAAAGCCTGTACCGCTTTTGCGGTAATCCAGCCCGAAATAAATTAAAGCCCCGAGGCTGATTGCAATAATGAGAAGTAAAAGCTTCCAATTAGCGAGCAAGCTATAGTCGACCACATAAAGCAGAAATGTGAGTCCAACGCTGACGGCTCCCAGAAGCAATCCAGAGCGCAGCGCATGTTGGAAAAGAGAAGGAGAATTCGGTTGTGTTTGTTCCATAAATCAGGTTTTTGGTTGACGTCTTACAATTACAGATAAAATAATACTGATGAATAAGCCGATCGGGAAGCACTGCCAGAAATACAGCACTGCCAAATCTCCTGCATTGGTAGAAGGAAGGGCGTTTAAATTACGCTCAAAAGAATCTTTTCCTATCCGCTGGATGTCTTCCGGCGAAATACCCTTCAAATGCTCCGTCATCACCCTGATATATTCCGGCACGAAACTGTCCTGCAATGACCCAAACGCGTAAATACCCAGGCTGCACAACACCGCGTAGGATATCGTGATCATAAAACAAGCGATCATCGCCTCCCAGAAATATAATATTCCGCCGCGGTGTGCATCGCGTATTTCCCGAAGGGTGAAGAAAAAGAAGACACCAAATAAAATGATCCTGAAATCAAATACAGGCGATATCAGCATCGGATGCCTGCCCATAAAAAATAATCCAAGCAGGAAAACAAAGCCAAGCAGCCCCGCAATCAATCCCTGTCTCAGCGCTACCGTTACAATTGTCTTCATGCCAGATCGAGATATTGCTTATTGTTGTTGAACACAGCGACAGCCTTGCCCTTCAGCTCTTTGCCATACCATGGCGAATTTTTACTTTTTGAATAACTGGATTTGTCGTCCAATGTCCAGATGCGCTCCGGATCAAACAACGTCAGACATGCCTTCGCATCTACCTCAATTCCGGGTATCGGAAGGTTGAGCACCCGACGCGGCCCAGCCGTTACTTTATCAATCAATATTTCCCAGTCAACCGTCTTCGACAGCGCGGTGAGGTTAGCACCCACCGTCTGGAGACCAATGATCCCAAAGTCTGCCAGGTCAAACTCCAGGTTCTTGCTTTCTTCATCCTGCGGAAGATGCCCCGATACAATCACGTCCACGGTGCCATCTTTCAGCGCGCGTACGAGGGCGTCCTGATCGGCTTTCTCCCGGAGAGGTGGATTGACTTTATAGTTCGTATCAAAACCAGCCAACAAGCTATCGTCCAAAATCGGCTGATAGGCTGCTATGTCGCAGGTCACCTGAAGCTTCTTCTTCGCGTTGCGGATCAGATCCATACTTTTCGGCGTCGACAGCCGGCTCACATGCAGGCGTCCTCCTGCGTACTGAAGCAGCTCAAGATTTCGCATCAGCGCCACTTCTTCCGCAATGCGCGGCATTCCTTTCATGCCCAGGCGGGTGGCTTGTAATCCTTCATGCATCTGACCGAACATCGAAAGCCACATGTCTTCCGGGTGGTCGATGATCACGCCGTTGAATTTCTGGACATACTGCAGTGACTTCAGGAATACGTCTGTATGCCACAAGCTCTTGAGCCCATCGGTAAAACCAACGGCCCCGGCTTCGTTCAAATCAATCATTTCGGTGAGTTCTTCACCTTTGTTATTTCTGGTCACGGAAGCCAGCGCATGCAACTGAACCAGTCGGGAATCGTTGTTCCTCGTGAGGTAGGCCACTTCGTTTTTCGTCTGAACCGAAGGCTGTGTATTCGGAAGCAGGGCAACGTCGGTGAACCCGCCGGCGACCGCAGCACGCGATACAGAATCCAGATCCTCTTTATGTTCCAATCCCGGATCACCCGCAAATGCACCCAAGTCAAACCATCCCGCAGACAACAACATTCCTTCTGCGTGAATCACACGGTCAGCAGAAACATTTTTGTCGGTAATGTCAGCGATTCGTCCGTTCTGAAGAAGAACGTTTTTTTCTTTATTGTGATAAGATGATTGAGGATCAATGATGCGCGGCGATTGAATAAGAATCTTCATCAATCTTTATTTAAGGAATCGGGTTAATAATACTTCGGCAAGCAGAAAAAACAACGCGAGCAAAAGTGCGTATTTCCATAATGGTTTGCCCAAATATCGTTCTTTTATTTCGTTGCCAAAAGTGTCGCTGCCCGCGCCGGAGAACATACTCATCGATTTAGGATTACCCATTTCCGAGAGCAATACATCACTGCTTTTCTGAACGAGGACCGATTCATTTTTGTCAAGATTAAATGCAAGTAAATTCAGTGTATCGCTTCTCCTCATCAGGCTGTAGAATCCGGGGGTGATGGCGTAGCGCGGAATGTCCAGCGTCAACATCCTGTTCACGAGGCGTTGCCCGGGCACTACTTCATTGCTGCCGGAAAGTTTTAACGGTTCCTCTCCCATGGCCGAATCAATGCGCATGGAGACCACACTTTCCTTCATGTTAAAATATAACCTGCTTCCTTCCTTTTTGCCGGAAGAAGCGAGACGGTACATCACAGGCACAAATAAGGCATGGCTGCTGAATGTGGAAAGACCCGGTTGCAACGGTGAGGCTAACAGGAAAACCGCCCTGTCGGCCCGGGGTTGTGAAAGAAAAGGGGCGTCATCGCGAAAGCGAAGGATGGCATTTCTATCGGTTGCCCAGCTGAGTACCGGTGCTGCCTCGGGCATATCGAGTGATGCGTTTTGCTCCTCAAAGACATTCTCAAAAAAGGGATTACCAAAGTCGGGTTTGTCGAGTTCACGAAGCGCGCCCTGCCCCACGGTCTTCAGAGACGCAATCCCGGTGATGGTCTTATAGGCATCAAGGCCTGGATTTTTCCCGGGAACTATTAACAGGGCACCGCCTTGCGCCACAAACTGCGCGAGCGCTCCGGACAAGGACGGGTCGGGCTGATCGATGCCATTGAGCACGACCAGGTTCGCATCTTCGAGCAAGCTCTGATTAAAATTATCATTGATGAAACTGCGAAAGGCGAAGACACTTTCATTGCCATATACTTTTTCAACCGGAGTGACGTCCCGCGCCGACTTAATCTCAATGACATTGATCTTGTCGTTGAAGTTCAGTGCCATAAAAAACTCATTGTCGAAGCTCACAGGAAAATCATTAAAGCTGATGACTCCCCTGTTCAATCCACTCAGTGCAGTCGTGAGATCAAAACTCGTCTCAGCCACACCTCCGGGGGAGATATCCACGCTGCTTGTTCCCTCTTGCACGCCATTGACCGCCAACCGGAGATTGAGGTCCTGAGCCTCAGCCGAGCCTTCGTTCCTGACACGGACCGTGAGGACGTTCTTCTCCCCTTTCGAGGCAAATGGGTTTGAAAGAAACGCGGTATCTACAAACACATTAGGTGCCTTCGCCAACGGTATGGGTACCAGTCGCCAGTTTCGCGCAGAATCCCAGTTCACCGGTATCTTCCCCAGGGTCGACTGCTGAAAATCGGATATCCAGAAAATCTCCGACGTCGCTCCTGGCTCCTCCAGCATGCGGGCACGTACTTCCTCCATCGTTCTGCTCTGTGAGGAAAGGCGCAGCGATGCCAGTAAGTCCAGCGCCTCGGGTCTCGTCTTGTAGGTGTTGGAGAACGGCGCAAAATCGTTCGTCAGGATTTTGTATTTGGTTTCGGCGGGGAACGCCTGAACAATCTCCGTCCCGAATCGAACGGCCGCATCCAGCCCCCGAAGTTTCTCGTCCGTTTCAGCCGACATGCTCTGGCTGTTGTCAATGTAAATGAGTACGTTCCTGCCGGTTTGCAATTGTTCGCGCGCAGGAATGACCGGTTGCGCAAACGCCAAAACCAGGAATGCCAGAAACAACATGCGGGACGCCAGAATGAGATAGTGTCTGAGTTTGCGTTTGGCGGTACTCACCTCCTGCACCTGACGGAGAAACCGGTTATTTGAAAACAATACACGCCTTGTTCTGCGGAAGTTGAAAAGGTGAATGATCACCGGTATGGAGAGGGCAGCAAGCGCCCAGAGAAACAAAGGAGATAGAAAGGTCATTGCAACAAAACTAAGAAAAAAGAGTCAGCACGAATCGCCACCAAACTTATCTGTCGATGGCTTCATCTAAAAAAAAATTGGATGGGCAGGCAGCGGAAGACAGCCTTGCTGCATTTACAAAACAAATGATGACCGAATCTGACCTTGCCATTCGATGCCTAGCCGGCAATTCGAAAGCCCAGGAGCAGCTCTTTTTGCAGTATGCAGACAGCCTCCTGAGCCTTGCAAGGCGGTATTTGCCCAACCACGAAGAGGCTGAGGACATCCTGATGGAATCGTTCATGCGGATTTATGCACGTATGGATCAATTTGAGTATCGCGGCGAAGGGAGCCTCAAAGCCTGGATGGCGCGCATCGTGGTCAATAACGCGCTGATGCACCTTCGGAAATCCATCACCTTTCATCTCGGGCATGTGGTGGAAGAATCCGGGGAAACTGTCGGAAACGAGGCGCTGGCTTCTTTGCAAGGCGAAGAAATCATTGCCATCGTTCAACAACTGCCAGACGGGTATCGCGCCATCTTTAATCTTTATGTGATAGAAGGATACGGCCACGATGAAATCTCACAAATGCTCGGTATCAGTGAGAGCACCTCGCGGTCGCAGCTTTTCAAAGCACGAACCTTATTAAAGCAACTACTCAACAAAAACGGATACCAGTATGGAACATGACAAAATCATCCGAATGAAGGTTGAGGCGGTGGAACGACAACCGCTACAGTGGAATAAACTGGAAATGCTGGGCCGCATCCAGCGCCAGCGCAAACGCCAGGTTCGGTTGAAGTACGCCGCAACTGTGGCGGTGCTCGCCTGCGCCGTAATCCTGAGCCTGGAACCCAACCGGCAAATAGTGTCCGTTGTAAGCCAAACCCCTGCCGCGACCGAAGCTCCAAAACTTCAAGTGTTGCCAGTTCAACCAAAGGAGGACGTGCGCCGTGTACAGACCGCGATTCAGCAAAAACACAAGACACCAATTCCATATCGGCAACCATCCGATACGGCAGTTGAATTGATCTCCGGAACCGTTGTTGCAGACCAGACAATGGACACCACGACCGTGCAGGCGTTGGCGCTTGAAGAAGAGCAACCCATTTATCCAGTCATTGGAGTTGCTAAACCATTAAATCCGCCTGGCGTCATTGTGGTCAGAATAAAGCCCCACGGAGAAGACTCATTTTCGCCATCAGTCACCAGCGCTTCATCTTCCAATTTACCCATCGGCTTTTCCGGAAGCCTGAATAAAAAATTAAACTAAAACACCATGTTCAAAATTATTACCACAGTGCTGGTCCTCGCGATCACGCCCAGACTTTTCGCCCAATCTACTTTCAAACCATTTCCTGACTCTATTCGGATTGAAGCGCCGCAGCTTCACGCAAGGATCGTTATCGAAGCCAAAAATTTTCCGCAAGACACCAGGCCATTTCAACAACTCGGACAACAAATTCAAACTTTACTCAAAACCGTTGAACAAGGGCTCACGTCCACGGCGAAGACACAACGCGGCAAAAAGATTACCGTCCATCTTCCTTCACCACAACAACGCATCGTATCGAAAGACGGAGATAATGTATCGCTGAAAGAGCCTTCCCGACAATATATTTCGATTGAGAATAAGACGGAGCAAACAACCTTCAGGGTCATTGATTCAACATTGATGGAAATGATCACGCCCGGATGGGAAATGGAAATACTCAGTGAACGCTACCGCATCTCTGTGTTTGCCTTTAGCTGGGACGAACTCAATCAGCTCACTCAATTGAATTTTCAATCTTTGATCTCGTCCATCATGAAACACAACGGTATGGATGCCCTGGGAAAGAAAAGTGTACAGGCGCGGCTGATTGTGGAGAACGATCAAATCACTCTTCACGAGCAGTCCTATACCTACCCCGGCGATCAAATCTTCCTCAACGGCCAGGTTGCCGCAGGTATCTACCGCAGCACCTTATTTCCTGAACTCACCGCCAACCTCGGCTTACAATTTAAAGATCGGTTCGGCAAGCACCGCTACCGCGTGTTCGCGAATTACAGTTCCATGTTTTTCACGGCGCGAACGGAAACCGGATTCAACACGAGCGTTAATGGATTTTTGTCGGTGGGGTATGGAAGAAACTTCAGTTCGGGAGCGGAGCCCTCGTGGATACAACTGGGTGCGGGTCTGCTTGTCCACCGCGATGGCAACTACTTCGAGGGAAAGACTGGAAAATTTTTCTTCAGCAGCGATCTCGGTAATCCCCGAATCAATCTTGTTCCCGAGTTTTATTTCACGAATGATTTCAAAAAATTCCAGCCCGCCATCAAACTCGTTTATCTCTTCTGATAAAAAAATCCCCGGCTTTTGTCCGGGGATTTTCTATTTAGTGCGAGGCATCTTCTTGTGGCGATTTTCCGAGCAGCACCAGATCGTTCACCACAATTTCCGTGATGGAGCGCTTCCCGCCTTCGTCTTCATAATCGCGATACGTAACGCGTCCTTCAATCAATACTTCCTGACCTTTCTTCAAATACTTCTCGGCGACCTCCGCGAGCGGGCCCCAAATCACCACGTAGTGCCATTGGGTGTCATCTACTTTTTCGCCTTTCTGGTTTTTGTACCAGTCATTTGTCGCCATTGAAAAGGAAGCGCGCTTGTTTCCGTTAAACATTTTTACATCCGGATCCTTTCCAAGTCGTCCCAGCAAATGAACACTGTTTCTCAACGATTTCATGAGGTAAATTTTTTTGAGGTTGAACAATTAACTATTCCAAAAGGAACTTCATTGTCCAAATTTTACAATCGCCGTTGTGAACACCCATATTAAAAACGAATGATATCCGTTATATTCGTTTTGTAAGCGTTCGACAAAACAAAAATGACCCCCGAAAGAAAATGTCAAACGTGCCATCAGCCCATTCGCGGACGCACGGATAAAAGATTTTGCAGCGATAGTTGCAGGCTCAATCACCATCAGCAGATCAACAACAACCATGCAGGTGTCCGACTCATCAATCAGGTATTGATGCGCAACCGACGCATCCTGATGCAGTTCGTGCGCAACGGCATCACTACCGTAAACAAAGATGTACTTCAGGTTCTGGGCTTTGACTTCAATCGGTGCACGGGCATGTGTGTAGTTCAAAGCGGGGAGCATCATTTCAATTGCTATGAGTACGGCTATGTATTGACGGACAACGGGATCGTTCACCTAACCACCGTTCCAACAATTTCCAATAGACCTCACGTTGTAACACAAACAGAGCATAATAAATAGTTCGCCATTACCCTTTGTATTTGCCGCACATGAAGTAGTATATTTATTCTCTCCAAAAGCAATGTTTTTAAAAACAGGTCATTCAATAAATCCATGAATACGAGAATTTTCTTCAACGCATTACGTGTCGCGGACCCTTAGAGAAAAGCGTCTTCAACACAACGACAAAACACCACGTTGATTGCCAGTTGACGTGTTGTTCAATAAAACCAACTAGCTATGGCAATAAAGACCAAAAAAAACCCAGTGAAGTTCCTCCCCGGAGAAAAGTGGAAGGAACTCCAGCTCCCACGTGGAGCCAGCACCAAGCACTATGCGATTTCCAGCAAAGGGCGAATTCTAAGCTACAAGACAAAACTCGAGGAGGGCTATCTGCTGCGACCCCGTTTGACGCAAGGCTATCCGAGTGTCACGGTCGGGCGCGAAGAGAACCGCCAGAATTTTTACCTCCATCGATTGGTGGCGTTGCATTTTGCGAAGAAGCCATCGCGCAAACATGTGTTCGTCATTCATGTGGACCATGTGAAACACAACAACGAAGCATCCAACCTCAGGTGGGCCACACAGAAGGAGCAGATTGAGCATGCGCTTGCTGATCCAAATGTGCAATCGCGGCAGTCACCGGGAAAAGGACCGAAACTCACCGCGGGAAAGGTGAAGCAGATCAAGAAAGCACTGCAATCGCGAAATCAGCCTACGCTGAAACAACTCGCCACACAGTTTTCGGTTTCCGACATGCAGATACACCGCATCAAAACCGGAGAGAACTGGTCGCATGTGACTGCGTGATTCCCGGACAACACTGTTGTTGCAGATGTTGGCATTACAACCGCAGGTTCTTTCGGCGCCTGCGGTTTTTTATTAATTAAAAAGTTAAATGCATTTGGGCGCATCCCTCGGGGCCGCGTCGCCGTGAGCTTTCTGTCGAACGGCTCGTGCCTCGCGTACCCTCGGGTCGGGCCATTCACTGCAAGCTTGCCTGCCGGAGCAGACGCAACGTTTCATCAACTCACTATGCCGGCAGACAAGGCTTTCCGTTGCTGTCCCTTGCGCACGGACTCATCGTGTTCGCTTCAATAATCTTGAGCGTGCGTCAGCTCTGGCAGCATCAGAGGTGCTGGTATAGTGACCGCGACTAAACACCGGCAGCGCTGAGCGTGGTCATATCCAGAGCACATGACAAAAATCAGCCTTGAAAAGACTCCAGCCGCAGTTGCAACGATTGTATTAGTGCCTATATTTTCATTGAAATCCTACCCTCTACCCCAATTTATGGAGCAGCAAGAAATTGACCATAAAATTCTGGAAATCAGTCCGGTCGGAATGGTGGCTTTGAATAGACAGGGTGCAATTACTTATGCCAATCAGGAAGCTGTGAAGGTTCTTGGCCTCACCAAGAAAGAACTAACACAACGTACCTACGACTCGCCTCATTGGAAAATAGCTGACTTCAATGGCCTTGAACTGACGCGCGACCGGCTTCCGTTCTTTTTGGTCATCAATTCACGCAAACCTGTTTTTAACGTCGAGCATACGATTGAGTGGCCCGATGGAACCAAAGTTTATCTCTCCATCAATGCTGCACCGATAACGGACGAAAGCAATGAAATAGAAGGCGTCATTGCATGCATTCAGGATGTATCGGAAAAAGTATTGGCAGCGGAAAAGCTTCAAAAGAGTGAAAAGCAATACCAGAATCTTTTTGATAATCTCATCGATGAAGTTCACGTGTGGAGGGTAATCAGAGACGCGAACAACATCATTCAGTCGTGGGAATTAGTTGATGTTAATGCAAGGGCATTAAAGAACTGGGGAAAAACGAAAGCGCAAGTAGTGGGCCGCAATGCCATCGAATTATTTGGCGAAGAATCCATTCGAATATTTAAGCCCATCATTGACGGCATTTTTGAAACGAAACAACCACGCAGCTGGGAGACATACTTTGCACCCACCAATCAGTATTTGGCGATGGACAGCATTCCGGTAGGAGAACTTTTCATCTCAACCGGAAGAGACATCACGGATAAGGTTAAAATAAACCAGGATCTGAGGAAGGCAAAAGAAGAGGCAGAGCGGGCAAAGGAAAAAGCAGAAGAAAGCGACAGACTAACGACCTCCTTTCTACAAAACCTGTCGCATGAGATCAGGACTCCTTTGAATGCGATCTGTGGATTCTCGCAAATTTTGGAGAACGCTGCACTATCGGACGAAAGCCGGAAAAAATACATATCGCTGATTCAGAGCAGCAGCGGCCAACTTCTTTCGATTGTTTCAGACATTCTATTGGCATCCGCGCTGGAAAAAGGGCAAGAAAAAGTAATCATCAAGGAATGTAATCTGAACTCCGTTTTAAAAGATCTATACTTTGTTTTCAAGCAAAAGGCCGAGGCGAAAAAGTTGACACTCCATTTAAAGATGGGATTGACCGATGCATCATCAATCATAGAAACTGATGAAACAAAACTCATTCAAATCGTCACCAACCTTTTAACCAACGCATTAAAGTTCACGCCTGAGGGCCAGATCGAATTTGGCTATACTGTCGAAGGAAACGATCTTCAGTTCTATATCCGCGACACCGGCATTGGCATCAAACCAGAATTGCATGAATTGATCTTTGAAAGATTCAGGCAGGCAGATTCGTCCATCGCAGTCCAATACGGAGGCAATGGACTTGGACTATCCATTTCAAAAGACTACGTTCAACTACTTGCGGGAAGAATGTGGCTGCAGTCCGAGCCGGGCAAAGGTTCAGTGTTTTATTTCACCATTCCTCATCGCCCGGTGAATAAAACCGAGGACGGAAATCAAACCAGCAACTATACAATCCTCGTGGCGGACGATGAGATTCTGAATTTCATGGTGATCCAGGGGTAAGCCTTCGGTGAACTACGTCTTGCGCGGTAATAGTTCTGATATGCGACTTACCGGATGATCAGGTATCTTTTCCAACGTTGACCTCAGCCATTCAAACGGATTGATGCCATTGATCTTAC
>Ga0164290_1000564_pt1 | contig 110800 bp, 115 predicted proteins | sample Micstemetagenome_FD_108782 | JGI IMG/M metagenome (GOLD analysis project Ga0164290, IMG submission 108782) | Contaminated culture microbial community from soil near Moab, Utah, USA - Microcoleus steenstrupii SON62 (Illumina Assembly) | ecosystem: Environmental > Terrestrial > Soil > Soil crust...
ATCCGCGACCATTGCTCATCGCTCAGCCAATACAAGTTGCTTCGCATCTTCCGTGCTCCTTGCCAGCACGGAATCACTAACCGATTCTTCCCTCAACAACTTTATTGGGTTTCGACCCTAGACTTAGACTAACGATTGAGGAACGCGGCCGCCTCGACGATGGCTGCCGCAGCATGGCGAGGTGAATACAGATCCATCTTGTCGGCGAGGCGACGGCGAACAAATGCCCTGTCAAGCGACAGAACCTCTTGGATCGCGGCCGCGAGAGCCTCGGTATCGGCGAACGGGAAGATCGCGCCGGTCGCCTTTGCGTCGACGAGATCGGGCCCGCAACCCACGGCGTCCGACACCACGGCAGGCACGCCGCACGCCATCGCCTCGTTGACCACCAAGCCCCACGTCTCCCGGGCGTCGGAAGGCAGGACCAGCAAGTCCGCAGCCGCATACACTGCCGGCAGTTCCCTCTGATTCACGAAGCCAAGGAAGTCGGCAGGTACCGACGTCTCGGTTGCAATCCGTCGGAGATCGGCTTCGAGCTCACCTGAACCCGCGAAGGCAACTTCGAGTGAAGTTCCGCCCAGACGGGCAAGAGCATGCAACAGATCGGCAGGATGCTTGCGGGCAATCAGCTTGCCGACGAACAAGATGCGGCGCCGGGTGGCATCACGCGACACCTGGGCGGCAGCGCTGGCCGCGGCGAAAGCCTCGTTGTCGACGCAGTGAGGCGAGAAGAACAGGCGATCTGCGGGAGCGCCGTAGTGAAGGAGATAGTCGCGATTCCTTTGGCCGACGTAGAGGAACCCGTCGAAGCGGCGCAAGAGGTGGGAGAAGGCCAACGACTTGGCGGCGCAGATGAGACGATTGCGCTGGGTGCCTAGCTGCGAATCGCCGCGCACCAGGACCGGGACGCCGTAGCGTCGGCAAGCATGGATGGCTTGCCAATAGCAGCGCAACGCCCACCCCGGGACGACGAAGGCGTCGAACCTGCCGCGCGCGATCTCGTCGCCGATGCCCGGTGTGTCGCAGCCGCCGAAGCGATCGGTCGACGGCTGGCGCGCGACGTTCACCAGGAAACGACTGTCGTACCCCGACAGCAGGTCGATATCCCATTCGAACGGCACACCGAAACCGGCCCGCGCTTGCTGCTCCGGGGTTTGCCGATGTGCAAAGAACACGGTGAGATCGCATTGCTTCGCCAGCGCATGAAAGATCGGCGTGTAATACTGGATCGGATGGCTCACCAGGAAACCGATGCGCGCCATTTCTATCCCCGTCGCGCTGCAGCCCAGTCGCAGGCCTGATCGAGCGCCGCCGCCAAGGCCCGTGTTGACTCTCGTGCCGAGTAGGCATCGAACGCCGCGCGATCGACGGCGTTCGCGTCGTAGCTCTTATCGTCCATGAACGACTGCAGGCCGTCAGCCACGTCGGAGGCGCCAGGCAAGGCCTCTTGGGTGAGCGTCAGCACCCTGCCGGCATGCTTGGAGCGCACCATGTCCACCGCCGTGCTGTCCTGGTGCAGCATGGCAAAGATCGGACGGCGCGACAGCATCGCCTGGAACACTTTGGATGGCGTGTAGTGGGCCTCGCTGGAGCCCAGCACCAGCACCGCGTCACTCCGACCCAAGTGATTGAGGGCATCGACATAGCCGATCCGCTGCGGATGCTCGTCGACGATGTCGCCGATGCCCATTCGTTCGGCGCGGGGCTGTATCTGATGCCCGGCCGGATCGTCCGGCGAGCTTCCGGTGCCGACAAAATGCACCCTGAGGCGCGCGGCAACGTCGGGTGCGCGCGCCTTGAGCGCGGCCAGGCCTGACAGGAAGCAGTCGAGCACCGCAATGCCGGCCGGCAACAGGGCGCCGGCATAGATCATGTGAAAGCGGCCGTCGCCCGGCTGGAACAGGAACGCCGGGCGATTGAGGTCGCGCACCAGGCTGTAGTCCTCAGGCGCAATGCCCATCGGCATGCAGGCAACGACGGCACTCTTGGCGACATCGGGATTGCGCTCCAGCATGCCCGCGACATAACCGGGCGCCATACCGGTGATCAGGCTCGCGCCCCGCACCGCCCACGGCTCGAGGATGGAGGCCAAGCGATAAGAGCCCCAGGCACGACTGAGCGGCACATCAATGCCGGGCCACCGGTTGATCCATGGGTCCTGATAGTCGATGCCGAACGGCACGCCGTAGCGGCGATGGATCAGCCGACCGACGGGCGCCAGGAAGTTCGACGGGATGGTGATCAGCACAAAGTCGATCTCGCCTCGCTTTGCGAGATCCGCCAGCACGCGATAACAGCCGCGGAAGGCGCGCACACCGATGTCGCCGACCAACCGGATCGGCCGCGTGGACATGGTCGGCGCATGGATCACCCTGAGGCCGGGTGCCACCAGACGCTCGAGGTCTGGATCGGGCCGTTCCTCGTACTGCGCCGGATCGGCGGTAACGACGATCGGCTGCCAGCCGAACTCCGGCAGATACCGCGACCACAGCCGCGCGCGCTGGGCGCCGACCAGGTTGCTCGGCGGAAAATGGCCGCTCACCAGAGCCAGCCGCTTCATCCCCGTGACGCCAGCGCCGAACGGGCGCGCTCGTAGAGATCGACATAGCGCGAGACCACGACGTCGGGAGAATACTCCTGCTCGGCGCGCCGCCGGCAGCCCGCGCGATCGATGGTGCCAAGCTTGGCGACGGCCGCACATCCTTCCTCGATCGACTTGACCAGGAAGCCGTCGACCCCCTGACGCACGATCTCCGGCAGCGAGCCGCGCGGGCAGGAAATCACCGGCGTGCCGCAGCCCAGCGCCTCGGCGAACACGATACCGAACGGCTCGTCCCACTGGATGGGCACGACCATGGCCTTGGCCTCGCCCAGCACCTTGTTCTTCTGCACGTCATCGACCGGGCCGACATATTCGATGCCGTCGCGGCCGATCCACGGCTGGATCTTGGTGCGCCAGTAGTCGCCTTCGGGGCCCGAATCGGAATGATTGCCGGCGATCACCAGACGATGACCCGTGCGGCGCGCAATCTCGATCGCCCAGTCTGCACCCTTGATGCTCTCGACGCGGCTCAGAAAGCAAAGCGGCGCGTCGGGCGCCACGACAGGGCTGAATGTTAGTGCAGCGATCTCGAAGAAGTTCGGGATGCCGCGCCAGTCGCCGCCGGCGCGGCGACCGCAGGCGGCGATGTAGTCGCTGCAACCGGTAAAGCGCAGCACTTCGGGCGCCGCGAGCTTCAACGCCATGCCGACGGTGCGCGTGGTTGGGTCGCGCTGAAACGACATGATGATCGGGATCGAGCCGCGCAGGAGCGGTGTCAGATAGGCAAGGCGCGAGAAGCTGTGAATGACGTCCGGCTTGAAGGCGCGCACAGCCTTCCACAAGCCGAAGCCGTTGCGCACCGCGTCCGCGCGCGACAGGGAACTCGCGCCCGGCCAGGGATAGAAGGCGTCAGCCGGGCACTGCGAACCGGCCTTGGCGACAAGGCAGACCTTGTGGCCGCGAGCGCGCAGATGGCGCACCAGTCCGTCCACAATGCGCTCGATGCCGCCATAGAGCCTCGGCGGCACTTCGATCTCGGGATCGGCGGTGATGAGAATTCGGCTCACTCGACGGGGATGGATTGCATTCAAGGTCGTCATGCCGCTACCCGCCGGCGGGCGAAGGCACGGTCAACCGACCCTACCAGTGATGCCTTCTCGATGTCCCAGTTGTAGCGTTCTCGACCAAGCCGCCAGGCATGGGCCGAAGCCTGCGCCCTTTCCGACGGCGATCCGGCAAGGCGGTCGAGCGTCCTTTGCATGCCCTGGGGATCGGTCAGCGAGACGACCCGGCCGGCGACACCAAGGTCCGGAGCCAGGGCGCGCTGCGCTGGCGTATCGCTCAACAGCACCGGCACGCCCGCCAGGAGGTAAGTGAAGATCTTGTTGGTGAGGCAGACGCGGCGGTTGTCGCTGACGTCGGTCTCCAACGACAGACCGATGTCATATGGCGCCGCCAGCCGCACCATCTCTTGAGGCGACGCCGTCGGCAGAAGATTGACGCGATCGGCGATGCCGAGCTCGCGCGCAAGCTCCATTAGCTGGTCGCCGTGTTTCCAGCGATTGCTGCCGCGGATGTCCAGCGTGACGAGCGCCTTGGTCCGGGCCATCGCTCGGATGAATGACTGCAGCCCCCGATCAAGCCCGATCGTCTGCGAGAACCAGTAGGCCCTGAACGTCCCCGACCCTCTCCGAGACGGCGCTGTCGGCGCCATCGCCAGCGGAAACACATTCAGGACAACGGCAGGCTCGACGCCATAGCGCGTCCGGTACGCCTCGGCGATCAACGGCGCTGCGGCCGTGACATGGCCGCAGGTCGGAAGCAAAGCGCGCTCGATCGTCGCCACCAGGCTCATCTGCAACGGCGTTCCCTCACCGGCATGCAGGTCTTCCGCGTCGAATCCCAGCATCGCACCACGGCGCCGGACTGCACGCCCTGCCGCCGCCAGTCCGGCAACGTAATGTCCGATGTAGAGGTCGGCAGGCACGCCGTCCGCGGCCCGACTCAACGCACCGACGGGACCGCCATAGGCTCGGGCCGCCAGCCCGACCGGCAAATGATTGCGCGCAATGCTGGCGACAGCCCCGGCCAGCAGAGCGGCCGGACGCTCGCGTGACCGACGCGGCACGCGGATCACCTTCCACGGCACACTGGCCGCGATCTCGTCGTCGAAGTCGCGCAGCGATTCGGTGTAATCGCACGCCACCGCGGTCACGCCGTAGCCCGCCTCATGGAGCGCGTCGGCCTCCTTCAGCAAGCGCGGATTGGAGGCGAGGTTGCCGGGACTCACGATGCAGATGGTGCCGCGCATCGCCCGAGCGATTACGACCGTCCCGAACTCGGCGCTACGGCCGGGGCGACGATGCGATGGTGGTGGCGGTCGGGGGCAGTCATGCCGCGTCACTCATACGACGTGGCTGGGCCAGAAGGCGAGCAAGGAGTAATCGGGCGGCGGCGGAAAAGTGGGTCCGCCGGTAGGGTTCGATGGCGGCCAGGTCGGCCCGTCCCTGCCCGAGCAGCCGCGTGACAGCGTCGATCAGGCGCTCACTGTCGTTCGGATCGACGATCGTCCCCACGCGATCGTCGGGAATGGCGTCCCCGCTGCCGCCGCCTGCGCCCCCGATCACGCGCAGTCCGCAAGCCGCCGCCTCGAGATAGACAATTCCGAAGCCTTCCTCGGAGCTCGGCATCACGAAGAGATCGGCCAAACGGTAAAGATCCGGCAGGTCTTCATCGGCGACATAGCCGAGAAAGCGCACCGCCGCGGGATCACGCGCGAGTTCAATGGCACGCGCTTCCAGCCGCGCCCGGTCGTCGCCTTCGCCGGCCACGGCGTAGACGAGCCCGGGAAAGCGTGCCCGGAGCCGCGGCAATGCAGCGAACACGAGTTCGTGCCCCTTGTAGCGTTCGCCCGCCGACAGGCGCCCCACGGCAAGCAGGACAGGACCCGCGCCGAGTTGCAGGCGTTCGCGCAAGGCCGGCGACTTCGGCCCCGGCGCAAAGCGCTCGTCGACCGTGTTGGGCAGCACCCGCACCCGCTCGGGCAGCAGATCGACCCAGCCCAGCAACTGTTTGCGCGTGCCCCGGCTCACGGTGGTGACCTGGTCAGCCGCCTCGACAGCGCGACGGACGACAGCCCGGCGGTCGCGCCAAATCTCCATACCGTGCGCCTGCAGCCAGTAGCGGGCACCGGTCATCCAGGCCAGCAGGGCGGCAAGCGGGGCCATGTAGACATGGCCGCAGAACACGATATCTACCGGACGAAAGCGCCATGCTGCCCAAAGCGAGGCGAGCGCGTAGCCGAGACGCCCGTAGATCGCCGGCCGCTGCCGTACGCCCTCGGGCAGCGCCACCCCGGCGGCGTCGCCCAACCGCGGCACCACGATGATCTGCGCCCCGGTTGCGGCCAGCGCGCCGAACAGGTCGCGATTGTAACGGGCAATGCCGCCCCGCGCGCCGTAGGCGTCACCGACCAGGGCCAGAATGCGCACTGCCATCGCCGCGTCAGGCCGCCTCGGTCGCGGTCCAACCGTTTCGCCAGACGCGCCTTGCCCAGCTCCGCGAAGCGGCAGAGAAATCCACGGTACTCGTCATTGGTTCGCCTGCGGCCTCGCGCAGCCAACGGCCGACCGGTGTGACGAAGCCGGTCTTGCGTCGTGTGCGCACCGCTTGCGGCAGCGGCGGCTGCGGAACGTCGGCCACCGCATCCTTTGCGTGGATGCGCGCCAGGACGTCGCCCGGCGGCAAGGCGGCCAGGAAGAACGGATCGACGTAGGGCACGCGGATCTCGACACCGTGCGACATGCCTGCCCAATCGGCATCGCGCAGCAGCTGGGTGCGCATGTAGAGCGCGGTTTCCATGGCCGCGACGCGGTCGAAGTCGCCGAGCGGACGAGCAGCCTGCAGCGATGCGGCGATACGGCTGAGCGGCGCAAGACGGCGCAAGCCATCCTCGACCAATGCGGGATCGAGCAATTCGCCCAGTTCCCATGGCATGTAGACGCTGCGGCGCAGGAGATAGGCGCCGGCCCAGTTGCCGCCATACTGCAGCACGCCGGCCGCCTTGGGATGCAGGCCAAGTCCCGCGCTGATCGCCATCGACAGCCCCCGCCGCGCGAGAGTGCCGACACCGGGGAGCCATGACAGCGGCCGCAGCCAATGCACGCTCTTCGGCACGTCAACGAAGGACGGGTAGCCGCCGAAGCACTCGTCCGCGCCCAGCCCGCTCAGCGCCACCTTGATGCCCGCCTCATGAGCTGCCTTGGCGACAAACCAGGTGTTGATGCCGTCGATCGTAGGCAGGTCCATGGCATCGAGGATCGCCGGCAGATCCGCCTCGAACTCGGCGCGATCGACGGCGCGCACGATGTGCCGGGCGCCGTAGCGGCGAGCGACCTCGCCGGCGAGCGGCGCCTCGTCGACCGGCAACCCCTTGAACTCCGCGAAAGCAAGCGTGACGGCCGAGACCGATTGCGCACCCGGTCCGGCCCCCAATCCGGCCATCGTGCCGAGTAGCGCCCCGGAATCGAGACCGGCCGACAGGAATACCGCCACCGGCACGTCGGCCACCACATGGTGGCGCACCGAATCGCGCACCGCGTCGGCAAGGCGCCGGCGTGCATCTCTCACGTCGTGGCCGGCAGTCTGTGCGCGCACCGCGAGCGCCTCGGCGACGTCGTAGTAGCGCTGCGGTATGCCCGGGCCGCTGGCATCGACGGTGAGCGTCGTTCCGGCCGGCAGGCAATGGATGTCTCGCCACACCGTGAACGGCTCGGGCACGCTGCCGAACAGGTGGAAGCCGACGATGCCGGCAGAATCGGGGTCGCGCCCCACCGCACCGCCCGCCAGCAGCGCCTTGGCCTGCGAGGCGAAGCGCACCGTCCAACCGTCGTCGCTCCAATACAGCGGCTTTATGCCGAGCGCGTCACGCGCCAGCAGCAGGGTGCGCTTGTTCGCATCCCACAAGCCGAAAGCGAACATGCCGCGCAGCTTGCGCACCATGTCAGCGCCGCAATCGGCGTAGAGCTGCAGCAGCACCTCGGTGTCGGAGCCGCTGCGGAACGTATAGCCGCGTGCCGTCAACTCATCGCGCAGTTCGCGGTAGTTGTAGATCTCGCCGTTGAACGTAATGCTGTAGCGGCCGCAGGCGCTGTGCATCGGCTGCGCCCCGGCTTCGCTCAGATCGATGATGGCCAATCGCTGGTGGCCGAAGCCGGTCCGCCCGTCGGCCGAGATCCACAGCCCCTTGCCATCGGGACCGCGCGCCGCCATGCGGTCGTTGATGCGCGCCAGCTCGGCGCGATCGACTGCAGGCGCGACGGCAAGATAGGCGTGGATGCCGGCTATTCCGCACATGGTCCAGTTCGCAAGTGGGCGGCGACGGTCAGCGCGCACCGGTGCCGCGGAACACCACGGCAAAGGTACGCAGCACGATCACAAGATCAAGCCACAGCGAACAATGCTTGAGGTAGTAGAGATCGTACTCGAGCTTGGAGCGCATCTCGTCGGGGGCGTGAGCATAGCCCTGGTTGATCTGCGCCCAGCCCGTCACTCCGGGCCGTACGATGCCGCGCAGCGCGAAGTGCTCGATGTCGCGCACATATCCCTGCTCGAGCGACGCGGCCTCCGGGCGTGGCCCGACCCAACTCATGTCGCCGCGCAGGATGTTGAAGACCTGCGGCAGCTCGTCGAGTCGGCACCGGCGCAGGAAGGCGCCGACGCGCGTGACGCGGGGATCGATGGCGGCAGTGAAGCTCGGTCCGCCGGCGCCATGGAACATGGTGCGGAACTTGACCATGCGAAATGCCCGGCCGCGGCGGCCGACGCGCGTCTGGATGAAGAAAACCGGTCCCCGACTGTCGAGGCGGACTGCCAACGCCACGGCCGCCAGAACCGGCAGGAGGATCGGCAGCGCCAGCACGGTGAGACCAAGCTCAATCACGCGGCGGACGACGAGATACTGGCGCGACGGCAACAGGGCGCCGAATTCGTTGGGCATGAGGCCCCCGAGCGGCGTGCGGCCGGTCAGTGTCTCGACGATATAGCGCCGGTCGAGCACCGGTACGCCCGCGATCGCGGCATCGGCCAGCGCAGCCAGCCGTCCCTCGCCGAGGTCGGCTGCCAAGTCGGCGACGATGGCATCCACCCGGATGTCCCGCCGCTGCACGTCATCGAAGTCGAGCCACCGGCAGGTCCCGAGCGTCGGCATGTCGGCGATGGAGGAGCGTGGCATCACGGCGTATGTGCGCACCAGGTAGCGCGAGCGCAGCTGCGCCACACTCGCCATCCACAGCAGGGTCAGGATGCCTGAGCCAAAGAACTGCACGCGCGAATAGTCGATGCGCAGCAGCAACAGGATGGCGGCGATCAGGGCGTAGGTCAGGACGGCGACAGGCGCGACGTAGCCGATGTTGCCCTGCAGGGTGGCGCGCGGAAAGGTATCGAGCCTTCGGCCGCAATACCAGACCACCGAATAGCCGGCGGCGGTCGAGATGATGGTGAACTCCGTGCCGCCCCAGGCACCTGCGAACGGCTCGCCCGTGGCGTAGATCGGGATCGGCAGGACGACACAGAACAGGAAGCCGACGGCCGCATCGACCCACGTCTCAAGGAAGCGCTGCGGCGCCGACCGCATCGCCCGCGAAACATTGACCGGCGCCCCGGCCGACGAGGCATCCGGCCCGACCGGAACCGCTCTGCGCACGCCTGCGCCCTCCCACCCCTAACCTGCCATACCCGCTGACGCCGTCCGCCGACATAGCGGCCGCCGCTGTAGGCCCCGTATCTTTGCACCCGCGATGAGTATAGTTCATTCACTCCCAGGGCGTAAAGTCTCGCGGCGTACGCTCCCTGCGGCCGAATGCCTGAGTCCAACCCATGCCCAGGAGTGCGCTGACAACGAAGCCGATGGCCGGCATCTGCAGGCTGAAATCGACCATGGAGTGCAGAATAGGGACCGCCGCCACCGAAAATGCGGCGCCCGGCAGATAGCGATGAGCGCGTCGCCGGGTCAGGGCGCCATAGAACGCTACCGCACATGGAATGAGGATAATGGCGTAGCCGACTAGAGCCATCGGCACGCCGACCTCCACCATCGTCTCAAGGGGCGTGGAGTGCGCCAGATCGTTGGCCACTGGCAGGTTCGTGGGCTGAAGGACGGCATAAATATCCGCGAAGCTGCCCAGCCCCCAACCTAGCCAGGGCGACATCCCGATGGCCTGCAGGGCGGCTCGCCAGATGCTGATACGGCTGCCCAAGTCTGAAGTGTACGCAAACTTTTCGAGAATACTGTTGCCGGCAATGACCACGACAACTGCGACCAGAGCGACGCCGATTGCCGCGAGGAGACGCACCAGGCCAGGCCGCGAATGCCAACGGCCGCGCAGCATCAGCACGGCGAGCACCCCGCCGCTCGCCAGCGTCGCCGCGAGGGCGGCGCGCGAAGACGAATACAGTAAGCCACCGAGGAGCAGAAGGGATACCGCCAGCATCGTCACGCGAAAGCCGGTCAGAGACGCGACGAAGCTCTCCTCGTCGTCCTCGTCGTAGCCGTACGGCATGTCGCCCTGGCGGCGTCGGCCGGCAAAGATCATTGCCATCGTCGCGACCAGCGCCATGCCGCAATAGGATCCGAATGAATTGCTGCTGACGAACGTGCCTGACATCACGCAGCGGTTGCTTGGACTGTAGGTGCCGACCTTCTTGAGATAGCCGCCGAGGTAGCAGGAATGTGTCTGGACCTGCATGAGGAAGCCATAGGCCACGACCAGCACGGCGCCGGCGATGAACATCAGGAGGAACAGGCGCGCGCGATTGCGGTCGCGGCACAGCGCGCGCGCCATGACGAAAATCGCGCCGCAGGTCAGGCATTTTAGCAGCGTGTTGCGTGAGACATCGATCGCAAGATCGGGGACCGGCGGGTGAGCGCTGCCGAGCAGTCGCGCGGCATTCTCGTAGAACCAGGCGCTGCCCGACAGCGGCGCCCAGCTGGCCATCTGGAAGAGCCCGAACAGGACGAACACCACGAAGCAGCCGATCAGCGCCAGCAACGGCATACGCTCGCGCTCGATCACCTCGAAACCGCCGCGCACTCCGAACCCAGCCGCGACGGCGATCGCCATCACGCCGATCAGCACCGCGATCGGCGCCCACGCCCAGTCGCGGTTGGCGCCCATCGGCAGCGCGGCCAACGAAACAACGGCAAAGAAGGCCGTCGCGAGCAGCCAATCGACCAGTCCGCGAGCCATTGCCAGCGGCGGCCGCCGCAGCGAACCGGCTTCCCTTCCGAAGACTAGTTCCTCTTCACGTTCGGGTCTGCCAGCCATTTCGTCAGTTCCTGTTGAGCGCCGGGCTCGTCACGCACGAAATAGCGGACGAAGAGTTCGTCGAGCGGCGAATGGATAACGGAGGCAAAGAAGCGCCGATCCGCACTTTGGCGCCAGGTCGTCGCGACGTAGCTCGCGATCTGCTCGCGCTCCTTGGGTGTGAAGAACTGCCAGTTGTTGAGGATGAGGCGGAGCCGACTGGGCCACAGAACCTCCATCATCGGCGCGGTGGCGATCGACATCATCAGTGCCGCCACCACCTTGACCGAGGGTCCGCCGATGGCCTGCCGGGCCGCAGCCAGCTGAGCCCACGCGACGCCGCGCGCCGGCGCATTGCCCAACCCAAAATCGAGATCGGCCTGCGCCTGGTTCAGCCACTTGGAACGCTCATCGGCGCTCGCGCCGAGGCCCGGCGTCAGCGCGGCGGCCAGAAGCATCTCCGCTCTGCCCAACCGTCGGCCTGCCACCGGGTCGGCCGCCACCCCTTGGTCCAATGCCTGCAAGGCCGCCTCGGCTCCAGCAAGGTCGGGAGGTTGGCCGGTGCGAAATTCAAAAAAAGCCGTATCCGCCTTCTGCGCCTGCAAGGCGCCGTTGGCCACGGGCCACGCCACGAAGGCGAGCACTGCCCCGCCAACGCCGAGAAGCCCGCGCAGCATCCAGGTCATTGCGTTCAAAGCAGTCGGTCTTTCCCCTTGGGCACTCGTGGCGAGCCCGAATACCACCCTGATTTATCGCATCCTACCTGAAATTATCGCTGAATGCGCGTCAAAGGTGCGTGTCCGGTCAGCCGGCCTCGGTCGGCGCCGGACTGGCCGGTTGCCGGGGTGCAGCCTGAGGCGAAGGCCCATCGTTGGAGCCGTCAAGCGCGCGCACATGCACCTCAACCATCGCCTTGACCATAACATCGGCCGCGCCAGTGAACGCGCCTTTGATTGGCATTGCCTGTTCAGGATCGCGACCGACGCCGACCCGGATCAACCGCTCGGTCCCGATGATGCCGTTGGTCGGGTCGAACTCCACCCAGCCGGCGCCAGGGAGATAGACCTCCATCCAGGCATGGGGTTGCTCGGAAGTGGCCGCTCCGTCCGCCCTGTCGAGGGCCGGATCGTACAAGTACCCGGTGACGAAGCGCGCCGCGAGGCCGAGCGCGCGCGCGCCCTCCATCATCAGCAGCGCATAGTCGCGGCAGGTGCCGCCGCCGGTCTCCAGGGTGACGGCGGGCGCCTGCGTCCCCAGTTCGAAGCGCATGGCGTAGGTCAGGCCTTCCTGGATCCCTTTGCACATGCGCGTCAGTGTGGCGAACGTGTCGGGGCCGCCCTCGCCCTCGAGGAACTGCCTTGTCCAGTTGCTGACCATGGCGTTGGGATCGGGGTAGTGCCGCTCGACATAGCGTGCGAGATCGGGCGCCTCCTCGGCGAGGTAGCTGAATGGCAAGGTGCGTGCGTATTCCTCGATCGGCGGCAGCTCGACCGGCAGCGCGAAATGCTCCAGCCGGATGGTGCTGGTGAGCTCCAGCCTTTGAGTCGTGCCTTCGAATGAGGCGATGGCGATCGAATTGCCGAATGGATCGTGGATCCATCGGACCGCCGCGGCAGGCTCGATGGCCAGGTTCGTGTCCAGCAGGCGAAGGTCGTGGCTGTCGCGCGGCCGGAACATCAGGCGGTACTCGCCCAGCGTCACCGGCGCGGAGTATTCGTAGCGCGTATGGTGGACGATCTGGAGCGTGCGCATAGGACGTCATAATGCATCACGCGTCGAGGGGTTGCACGGACTGACGCCTCAAGAGGCAGCAATGCTGAGCCAGGCCGAACTCGGAAAGTGCCCATCGCCACCGCTGGCCAGCCCGTTCGCCTCGGCGCTCGGGCGATATTTCGGAACAGGCGCTGCAGGCCCTGGGACGCCGCGTAGTGCACCATGCTCAGGCTCGCCTCCAGCCGCTGCGCGGCCTGCGCCAATCGGTGCGTCTGGCAAGATCGCCGAGATCGGGAACGCAGGAATAGAAATGCGCCGGCAAGAGGTTGATGCCGGCGCGCGCTCATGTCGACGGCCCCTTGGCGAATTGCTCGAGGCCGGTGCGTCCCTGCGGCGTCAGCGCATAGACGCCGCGCTCCACGCGCTCGAACCACCCGTAGTGATCGTGCCGCAGGATCTTGGCGGCATTCGGCACATCAGCGGCTGCGCGCATGGCCTTCGGCGCCATCGGACCGTGGCTGGCCAGCAGCGCCGCGCAACGCAGCGCTTCCTGGCGATAAGCCGTCATCAGCGGCGCGCGCATGGCCAAGCCGCCAAGGTTGGGGTCGCCGACGCGCCGCCGATGCTCGCCCAGCAAGCGGCCGGCCTTGCGCTTGTTCGCCCGCGGCTTGTACGGCAAGGGATCGAGCACGACATCGGCTCGGGCGTCGGCGATCACCAGCAGGCCAAGCCCGAGTCGGCGACAGAGCTTCTTGACGTTCCGCATCTGCCGCGGCCATTGGCCGACCGCGACATAGACGCGGTCCGACAATGCCAGACGATCGATGCCTTGCAGCACCAGGCCGAGACCGAAAATCCGTTTCAGCTCGACGATTACCGGCGGCTCCTCGCCGCGCACGCCGACCACATCGCAGCCCCGCACCTCGCCCTTGACGACGTATCCCTGTTCCTCGAGCAGCGCCTTCACCGGCGCATAGAGATCACTCTCCAGCGGCATCCCGCGGAGAGGATAGCATGCTCGCCTGTGGGTCGCCCCTAGCCCACGCGCGCCGTGAACAGCTCCCTCACCGATTCGATCAAGCGGTCGTCGTTCACCGGCTTGTCGAGCCGCGGGGCGGTGCGCAGCGCGGACGGCACGATGCTGAGGTCGCGGTACCCGGTGACGAACACGAAGGGGATGTTGCGGGCGCGCAGCACGTCGGCGATGGCGAAGCTGAACTCGCCGTGGAGGTTGATGTCGAGGATCGCCCCGTCGAGCTCGGCTTCCTGGGCAAGCGCCAGCCCGATATCGAGCTGTCCGACCGGGCCAACCACATGGCAGCCGCTGTCCTCCAATAGATCCTTGGTGACTTCCGCTAGCAGAAAATTGTCTTCGACGATCAGGACGTTCAGACCTTCCAGCGGCGTCGGGGCGCGCATGATCGGCCAAGCCTCCACCTTTGCCGGCCCTCCAGGCGTCACGGACGCCACCGGTCACTCACACAGTCTGGAATGAATGACGGCCAACCGGTATGACAAAGCTATGACCGAACAGTGGGCGCCGGACGCCGAGGCGGCCTTGGCATGAAGATCACGGCCGTCGATACCATCCGGCTGGGCGAGTTCCCCAACCTCATCTGGATCCGACTGCGCACCGACGAAGGCCTGATCGGGCTGGGCGAGACCTTCATGGGCGCCGCCGCTGTCGAAGCCTACGTCCACGAAAGCGCCGCGCCCAGGCTGGTAGGGCGCGACCCGCGCCAGATCGAAGCAATCAATCGGGACCTCATCAACTATCTCGGCTGGCGCGGCACCGGCGTGGAGACGCGCGGCAACTCGGCCATCGACATCGCGCTGTGGGACCTGTTTGGCAAGGCGGCCGGCTTGCCCATCTGTGAGGCGCTGGGCGGGCGAAGCCGTGACCGCATCCGCGTCTACAACACCTGCGCCGGCTACAAGTACATCCGCGACGAGCGCAGCCAGGCCGTTGCCAACTGGGGACTCGACCGCAAGCAGGGCCCTTACGAGGATCTCGAGGCCTTCCTGCATCGCGCCGACGAGCTTGCCCATTCGCTGCTCGAACAGGGCATCACTGGCATGAAGATTTGGCCTTTCGACATCGCCGCCGAGCGCACCGGCGGCTGGAACATCTCGCCTGCCGAGCTCGCCTCGGCGCTCGAGCCGTTCGCCAAGATCCGCAAGGCCGTCGGAGATCGCGTGGACATCATGGTCGAGTTCCATTCGCTGTGGAGCCTGCCCATGGCGCAGCGGCTCGCTCACGCACTCGAACCGTTCGGCACTTACTGGCACGAAGACCCGTTTCGCCTCGACAACCTCGCCGACCTCAAGGCCTATGCCGCCCACTCGAAGGCCTGGATATGCGCCTCCGAGACGCTGGCCTACAGCCACTCCTTCCGCGAATACTTGGAAACCGGCGTGGCGGGCGTCGCCATGCTCGACCTGTCGTGGTGCGGCGGCCTCTCCGAAGCGCGCAAGATTGCGGCGCTTGCCGAAGCCTGGCACGTCCCGGTGGCGCCGCACGACTGCACCGGACCGGTTGTCTACGCCGCCTCCTGCCATTTCTCGCTGCACGCGCGCAACGCGCTGATCCAGGAAAGCGTGCGGGCCTTCTATTCCGGCTGGTACACCGAGCTCGTCACCGAACTACCGCCCATCACCAGGGGCGAGGTCACCGTCAACATGAAGCCGGGGCTCGGCCTCGAGCTACTGCCGGGGCTCGACCGGCGAGCGGACGCAACGGTTCGCACCACGGGCGCATGATGATCAGCTGGACAGAAATCGCGATCGCGGCCATCACGGCAGTGATCGTCGCCGTCGCCATTCGCATCTTCCGGGCCCGAGCCGACGCGCGCAACCGCGGCCCGGCGCACATTCATGAACCGCTGATGAAACGCGCCGAGGCTTTCACCGATCAGAGCCCGTTCCTGCGCAAGGTGTGCCACGAGTTCAAGGCCAACGGCCATATCTCCAACCGGCAGGCCGAAGCCGTCCGCAAGGCCCTCGCCCGCCTCGAGGCTCGTTGAGTTTTTTCTTGCCGGATCGCGGGCCTCAGGCCCGCGGTCCGGCAAGAATGTTCTTATCCCAATGGCAGGCGCGCTGGCCTTTGGATTAGTCTCATGTCGTGCTTCGTGTCTCGTCCGTTCTGGTTGCTCTCCTGTCGGTCGCCGCGCCGGCCATCGTCGATGCCCAGCAATTCGGCGGTGCAAGGCGTGTCGAGGTCGCCAAGGCCTATCCCTTCACGGCAGTCGGCAAGTGGACCTACGGCGACGGCGGCAGCCGCGGCGTCTGCACGGCGTTCCTGGTCAACAACTGCACCCTGGTGACGGCCGCCCGCTGCGCCCAAGGCAAGCCGGGCAGCTTCCAGTTCGAGGCAACTGACGGCCAGCGCTACACCGTGCGCAATGTGCGAGCCGACCACGACAAGGAGAACAAGTCCGCCGCCTCCGACTTCGACGTCGCCTTTGGCCAGATCGCCATGCCGAGCGCGGGCCAGCCACCGCCGGGCGAGAAGTATGGGCGGTTCGGCTTCGACGAGGCCGACACCGTGGCGGCCAGTTCCGGCTTCACCGCGCATTGCAGCTACGGCTTCAGCACCAACGACGAAGGCAAGGGCGGCCGCGGCACGCTCGATCCCGATGTCTATGTCTGGGGCTCGCTGCGGCGCTGGTTCCCCGACAAGGTCAAGACCGACGAGTACTTCCTCCACATGGCCAACGGCGCCTACGGCGCGTCGGGCAGTCCGATCTTTCGCTGCCAACCGACCTTCAATGGAGGGAAGCTGAGCGGGCTCGAGGTCAGCCCGCCGGCGCGGATCGTCGGCGTCTTCATCCGGCTCAACAACGAAAAGGACGGATTGAAGTTCGCCGACCGGCTGCGGGTCGAGCCCAAGGACATGGCCTGGGGCATCGGTGGCCGTCAGTTCTATCCATCGCTGGCCGACTACGTCAAAGAGCATTCCTGCGAAACCCTGCGATGACGAAGCCCCTCGTCCTGTCGGCCGCGCGTGCGCGGCGGATCGCGCTTGCAGCCCAAGGCTTCGCCACGCCGCGTCCCGGCGGCGCTCCCAATGTCGGCCATCTCAAGCGCACCATCGACCGGCTTGGCTTGCTGCAGATCGATTCGGTCAATGTGCTGAGCCGGGCGCATTATCTTCCTCTCTTCTCGCGCCTGGGAAACTATGACACCGGCCATCTCGACCGCATCGCCTGGGGCCGCAAGAGCCAACGCGGCTTGTTCGAGTTCTGGGCACACGAAGCCTCGCTGCTGCCACTCGGCGCCCATCCGCTTTTCCGCTGGCGCATGCAGCGCGCCCGAGACAATGCTGGCGACGGCAAGGACAAGCTGCATCGCTTCCGGCAGGACAAAGCCAAGTATATCGACGAGGTGCTTCGAGAGATTGCCGACCGCGGTCCACTAGCGGCATCCGAACTGTCCAATGGTGGAGAGCGGCGCGGCGCCTGGTGGGGCTGGAACGACGGCAAGCTCGCCGTCGAATGGCTGTTCTTCGCAGGCCTCGTCACCACGGCGACGCGCCGCGGCACCTTCGAGCGCGTCTACGACCTCACCGAGCGCGTTCTGCCGGCATCGATCCAGTCGTTGCCAACGCCATCGGCTGCTGAAGCCCAGCGCGAGCTGTTGCGCTTGTCGGCGCGAGCCCTGGGGATCGCCAGCGAATTCGATCTGCGCGACTATTTCCGCCTCGGCGTCGCCGAAACCAAGCTGCGGCTGGCCGAGCTGGTTGAGGCGGGAGATCTGCTCGCGGTCGAGGTCGAGGGCTGGAAGCGGCCGGCTTATCTCGAGCCGGCAGCGCACCAGCCGCGCCGCATCGAAGCGCGCGCCTTGCTGGCGCCCTTCGATCCGTTGATCTGGGAGCGCGATCGCACCCATCGCATCTTCGACTTCTTCTATCGCATCGGCATCTACATGCCGGTCGCGAAGCGCACGCACGGTTACTATGTGCTGCCCTTCCTGCTGGGCGATCGGCTGGTGGCACGCGTCGACCTCAAGGCTGATCGCGCCAATGGCAGGCTGCTGGTCCACGCCGCCCACCTCGAGCCCGGCCACGAGGCTCGGCACGTAGCGGGACCGCTGCGGGAGGAGCTGCGCCTGATGGCGGACTGGCTCGGCCTCGAAAGCGTCTCCCTGCCGCGCGCCGGAGCGCTGGCGAAAGCCATGGGCCGGATGCGATAAGGATAGCGCAACAACAACGCCTCACCCTGAGGAGCGGCCGCAGGCCGCGTCTCGAAGGGTGGGCAAGAATGAGACTGTGGCCCACCCTTCGAGACGGGCGCTTCGCGCCCTCCTCAGGGTGAGGTGGAGTGACAAATGAACGACTTGGTGTTGAAGGGTGGACGTGTCGTCGATCCGACGCAGGGGCTCGACAAGGTGACGGATGTCGCCTTCGCCGCCGGCAAGGTCGCGGCGACCGGCGACGGACTTTCCGGTAAGGACACGCGCGACGTGACGGGCAAGATCGTCTCGCCCGGCCTGATCGACCTGCACACTCACGTCTACTGGGGCGGCACGTCGCTTGGCGTCGAGGCCGAGTTGCTCGCCCGCACCGGAGGCGTCACCACATCCGTCGATGCCGGCAGCGCGGGCCCCGGCAACTTCCACGGCTTTCGCAGGCACGTGATCGAGCCCTCGCCGGTCCGCATCCTGCCGTACCTCAACATCGCCTTTCCCGGCATCTTCGCGTTTTCCAAGAGCGTGATGGTCGGCGAGAACTCCGACATGCGCCTGATCGATGCGCGCGAAGCCGTGCGGGTGGCGCGCGAGCACAAGGACCTGGTGCTCGGCATCAAGGTGCGCGTCGGCCGTTCGGCCAGCGGCGATTCGGGCGTGAAGCCGCTCGACATCGCGCTCGACGTCGCCGAGGAGCTCGGACTGCCGGTGATGGCCCATCTCGACAACCCGCCACCATCGCGCCGCGAGGTCGTCGACCGCTTGCGACCGGGCGACATCCTCACCCACTGCTTCCGCCCTTTCCCCAACGCACCGGTGCGGCCCGACGGCAAGGTGCGTGAGGAGATCCTGGCCGCCCGCGCCCGCGGCGTCATCTTCGATATCGGGCACGGCGGCGGCTCGTTCGGCTTCGGCACGACGCGCGGCATGCTGGCCGCGGGCTTCCTGCCCGACGTGATCTCTTCCGATGTCCATGTCATCTCCATCGAGGGGCCAGCGTTCGACCTCCTGACGACGATGTCCAAGTTCCTTTGCCTTGGCGTCGACCTCCCGACTGTGATCAAGCTTTCGACTGGCAACGCCGCCGCAGCGATCAACCGCCGCGATCTCGGCACCTTGAAGCCAGGCGCCGTCGGCGAAGCCACGGTGATCGAGGAGGTGAGCGGCTCCTTCGATTACGCCGATTCGATCGGCGAACGCATGATCGGCGACAAGCGATTGATTTCGGCTGGCGTGGTGCTTGGAGGCCGCTGGTGGCATCCTGCCTGAGCGATCCCACATGGTGTCCATGAGCGATGCTCATGACCGATCCCCATGACAGATACTAGGAAACCTGCTTCGCCGGCCTGCAGCGCCCACGAGGCGGATGACGCCTATATGGGCTTCGCCAGTCGAGACGACCTTGCAGCCTTCCTGAAGGAGCTGGCGGCCGCGGAGGAAGCAGGGCGGCCGCACGCCGAGATGCTGCGCAAGATGCTGCCGCGGGTGCGCGACGATGCGGTGTACCGCGCGCTCAAGGCGAAGCTTCAGGCGCAAGAGTGAGCCAAATCAACGGCTTAAACTCTGGAAAAGTTTTTCGGGTCGCGGCCGCAACTTTTGCCGCGAGGCGCCGTTGAAGATGTATTGGCTGGGTACCGGTATCGCCCTGCCCCCGCTCAGCGATGCCACTCTCCCCACCCGGCCTCTAGCCCGCCTCCGGTTTCCGGAGGCGGGCTGCCTGCTTTTAGGGGGCAACCAGATAGACGACGGCGAACTGGCGGGCCGGGTCCGTCCAGGTTTGGGCGACGGTGAAGCCGGCGCTGCGCGCCAGCGTGGCGATACCGGCATCGTCGTACTTGTAGGAGTACTCGGTATGCACGCGCTCGCCTTCGGCGAAGGCGAAGCTGCGGCCGGCCACGGTGACCGTCTGCGGCTTGAGGCTGCGGAAGTAGATCTCGATCCGGCCTTCGACCGGATTGTAGAACGCTTCGTGAGCGAAGGCTGCGAGATCGAAATTGGCCTCGAGCTCGCGATTCATGCGTCGCAGGAGGTTCAGAGTAAACTGTGCGGTGACTCCGGCCGAGTCGTTGTAGGCGTCGTGCAGGCGGCGCGGGTCCTTCTTGAGGTCGGCCCCCAACACCATCGCGCCCTCCTCGCCCAGCAGCCCGCGCGCACGGCGCAGGAAGGCGGTGGCCTCGACGGGAAGCAGGTTGCCGATGGTCGAGCCGGGAAAGAAGCCGATACGATGATTGGCGGCGCTGACATCATCCGGCAAATGCGCGAGCGCCATGTAGTCGGCACAGGCGGGCTCGACCTTCAGCCTGGGATAGTCACGTCGCAGCCGGTTGGCGGTCGCGTCGAGATGCTGACGCGAGATGTCGATCGGCACATAAGCCGAGAGATCCTGTAGAGCCTCGATCAGCAGTCGCGACTTCACGCTCGAGCCGCTGCCGAATTCGACCAGCGCGCATCCCGGTCCAGCCAGTGTCGCGATGTCATCGGCGTGGCGGCGCAGGATCTCGGTCTCGGTGCGGGTCAGATAGTATTCCGGCAGCTCGCAGATCGCGTCGAACAGTGCCGAGCCGCGTGCGTCGTACAGGAACTTGGCGGGAATCGCGCGCGGGGTGCTCGACAGGCCGGTCAGCACGGCCTCTCTGAATTCCGCACGGTCATCCAGCTCGGCGCGGTCGAGGATCAGGGGCGATCCGTTCATCTGAGATCCTCCGCGAGGCGAATGCCTCCGAACATCCAGCGCCCGTCGGGCGGGAAAAAGTTGCGATAAGTCGAACGCATGTGGCCCTCGGGTGTGGCCGAGCAGCCTCCCCGCAACACCATCTGGTTCGCCATGAACTTGCCGTTGTACTCGCCGATCGCACCGTCCGGCTCGCGATAGCCTGGATAGGCAACGTAGGGACTGGCCGTCCACTCCCAGACGATGCCGATGTCATCGACAGCGCCGGCACGGGCGGCGATCTCCCATTCAGCTTCGCGCGGCAGGCGCTTGCCCGCCCACTTGGCGAAGGCTGCGGCCTCGAAGCCGCTCACGTGGCAGACCGGAAGGCTGGGATCCAGCGGCTGCACCCCCGAGAGAGTGAAGACCTGCCAACCGGCGCTGTGCTTCTCCCAATAGAGCGGCGCCGTCCAGCCCCGTTGATTGACGCAATCCCATCCGGCCGATAGCCAGAACTCGGGCCGCTGGTAGCCGCCATCCTCGATGAAGGCGAGATACTCCGCGCAACTGACCGGCCGCGAGGCGAGCGCGAAAGGCTCCAGCCAGACGCGATGACGCGGCCCTTCGTTGTCGAAGGCGAAGCCTTGGCCATCGTGTCCGATCTCGCACAGCCCGCCCTCGAAGTCGCGCCATGCGAGCGCCGTTGACTTTTGCGCCGCCACGATCGCCGCACGGTAGGCTGGCTTCAGCGGATTGAGCGACAGCAGGTGCTTGGCATCCATCAGGATCAGCTCCTGATGCTGCTGCTCGTGGTGTAACCCGAGCTCGACGACGGCATCGATGGCATTGTTGCCGCTCTCCAGCAGCTCGGTCATGGCGTCCGAGACGTGACGACGATACGCCATGATCTCGGCGGCGCCAGGCCGGGTAATCATGCCGCGCTGCGGTCGCGGATGGCGCGGCCCGACGGCCTCGTAGTAGGAATTGAAGAGATACTCGTAGACGGGATCGAACTTGCGGTAGCCGCGCGCATGCGGCGCCAGCACGAAGGTCTCGAAGAACCAGGTCGTGTGCGCCAAGTGCCACTTGGTCGGACTGGCGTCGGCCATCGACTGGACCGTCTGGTCCTCGGCCGATAGCGGCTCAGCAAGTTGTTCGGTGAAGGTGCGGACGTCCGCGAAGCGCTTGGCGTGAGAATCGCCGTGCGTCCGCACGCCACGCGTTATCAAGTTAGACACGGCTCCTCCGCCCCGCGGCAACGCCGGCGACGATAGCCGGTTGCAATGCGACGGTCGCGCTTCCACTGTGGACGCCTGCAACGTAGGGACGCCAGTGCCGATTTGCGAGATCGATCCGTGGCGCACTCAATATTTTGAGAGCGTGCCCTGTCCGGAGAACGTTTTCATTCCGACTGAGGACAGCGACGCGTGGATGTGGAATCCCCCGCATCGCTGGGTCTACGACAAACTTGCTGTTGCGCTCAGTCAGGGCCTCGTCGCGGCGCCGCATGGCGTCGCTCCGCAGAACTATCCGGTTTTCTCCAAGCCAATCTACAACTTAAAGGGCATGGGAGTGGGGAGTCGCGTGCTTGCTTCGCCCGACGACTACGCCGACGCGTACCGGCCAGGTCATTTCTGGACGACCCTGCTCGAGGGTGCGCATGTCAGCAGTGACGTCGCTTTGGTCGACGGCGTCCCGCATTGGTGGCGACACGCCATCGGGGTTGCTAGCGGTGCTGGCACTTTTGATCACTGGCAGGTCCAGGCCGAGGCTTCGCCTGGCGTCGAGCAGTGGTGCGGCGCGTGGTGCCGCGAGCACCTCAGGGGCTACACGGGTCTGCTCAACCTCGAGACCATCGGCAGCCGTATCATCGAGGTGCACCTGCGGTTCGCCGACCAATGGCCCGACCTGTACGGCGCGGGCTGGGTCGAGGCAGCCGTGCGGCTCTATGAAAAGGGCGAATGGCGCTTCGACGATTCGAAGCGACGCACGGGATACAGCGTCGTTTTGTTCGTTCCACACGGATGGGTGTACCGGCATCCGCCTGCGGAATTGCAGCGCACGATCATCGGCTCACCCGGCGTCTCCAGCCTGCAGATCACGTTTCACCAGGAACTGCCGCCCGGTCGGCATGCCATGCCGCCGGGCGGCTTTCGGGTAGCCATCGTCAATTGTTGGGATCGCGCCGCCGGCGATGCGGCGCGCGAACGACTACGCGTCCACTTCGAGGCGACGCGCCTGTCTCTCTAGGGGTTGCGTCGCAGGAAGCCCGCAAACAGGCTGACGACGAACAACACCAGCGCAATCACGAACAGGATCTGCGCCATGCCGGTGGCGGTCGAAGCGATCCCGCCGAAGCCGAACAAGCCGGCCAACAACGCGATCACGAGGAACATCAGCGCCCAATAAAGCATCGTCATCTCCTTGAGGTGTTCGCTCCTCAGCGAGTCAACGCCCTGTTGTTGGCATGGGTTCCTGGGCTGGCCCGGCAACTCCAGCCCGGCAACTCCAGCATCGGGGTGGCGTTCCCTCAGTCCTGAAGACCAACGCCAACGGAGCCCCCATGGAACGTAAGATAACGCCCGTTGAGGCGCGCAGCGGCGTCGTCAAAGGCCGAATCCTGAGCATCCTGCTGCTGTCGTCGGTGGGCGCAGTCGCCGCCCTCGGCCTGGCCTGGCTGTTCCTCATCCCGAGGTAGGAGCTTCCTCCCTCAGCGCTGGTCGTCGAACTCCGGATGTCGGCGAACGTAGGCGACGACGAAGCTACAAGCGGGAACGATCTTGAAGCCACGGCGATGAGCGTCGGCCAGCGCTTCGCCGACCAGGCGCGAAGCGAAGCCTTTGCCTTCATCCGCCGACGGCACCTCGGTGTGGGTGAAGATCATGCGGTCGCCCTGTTCACGGTAGACTGCAATGGCGAGTCCGTGATCGGTCTCCATCTCGTAGCGGTGGGCCTCTGGGTTATGCCGCACCGTCATGTTGTCCCCCTCGACTCGATTTCAGCCCTGAGACCGCCAGGCGTATTCGTTGCGGGCGCAGCGCTCGAAGCTCTCGGTGTATGGCTGAATGCCATACGATTGGCAGGCCAGGCGCGCCGCTGTCATGAGCTCGGCCGATGTGTAAGCCGAGCCGGCGCGGCCACCGCGGGCGCGGCACTTGTCGTATTCCGGCGACCCCACGCGGAGGCCGTAACTTGCGCAGGCGTCCTCACTCGCCACCGTGCGCTTTTCTATGGAGCAGGCGCCAAGCATCGTTGTCGCGACGCCGATCATCGCCATTCGGACCAACATTCGCACGCCTCCTGGGAGCGTCGTTCGCACTCGCCACGCGATAACGCTCGGAGGCAGGCCGAGTTCCTGCGCGGCTCAGCGGTCGACCTCCCAGAACATGGGATAGGACGACTGGATCAGACCCTTGAGATCGGCGCGATAGCCCGTCGGTATGGTGAACTGACCCCACATCACCGAGGGCACCATCTCGTAGGCTATGGCCTGGATATCCGCCGCGATCTTCTTGCGCTCCTCGGGTGTCGCGGCGCGCGTGAACGCCTTCAGGAGGTCGGGCACGCGGTTGTCGCACGACCAGCCGGGGAAGTCGTTGCAGGTCGCGGCGACATAGAAATGGGTCAACGGCGAGTACATGTCGGTGCCGTTGGAGTAGACGGGGAACATCGACCAGCCATCCTTCTTGGCACGGCGCGCCAACACCGTCGGCCAATCGCGCGGCTGCTGCTCGACGGTGAAGCCTACGTCTCTCATGTTCTGCACCAGCACGCGTGAAGCCGTCTGGCTGATCGAGCCCGCCACTTCGAGGACGATGACGGGCTCGCCTTTGTAGCCCGAAGCCTTCAGCTCTTCCCGGGCCGCGGCCAGGTCGACCTTGGCGACGCCTGCCCCGGCATCGGTGCTGAGGGGCGTGCCGCACATCCAGAAAGATGGGCACGACTTGGCGCGGAACTGGTCGGGTACGCCGATCGCCGTCAGTGTGGCGTCCTGGTCGACCAGCTTCCACATCACCTTGCGCACCGCCGCATTGTCGAACGGCGGAAAGGCATGGTTGAGACGGAAATTGCCCTGGAACTGGTGGATGCCGCCCAGCCCCATCAGCTTGACGCCCTTGTCCTTCTCCAGGAGCGGCAGCATGTCGAACGGCAGGTATTGCATGTAGTCGATCTCGCCCTGCATCAGGGCGTTGGCTCCGGTCGACTGGTCCGGCATCACGCGCAGCGTAAGCTGGTCGATCTTCACCGTCTTGCCGCCGGCCAGGAAGTCCGGCGCCTCCTTACGCGGCACGTAGGTCGGATTGCGCTCGAGCACCATGGCGTTGCCCGGCCGCCATTGATCCTTGAGGAAGCGAAACGGGCCCGAGCCGATCGGCTCGCCGATGCGCTGGTCCGCCGGCGTAGCAGCAAGCTTCGCCGGCATCATCACCGGCAGCGGTGCATTGGGCTTGCCCAGCACCTCGAGCAGCAGCGGGAACGGCTGCTTCAGCACCAGCTTGAAGGTCCTGGTGTCTACGGCCGTGAGCTGCTCGGTATCCGTCATCAGCATCTTGCCCAGCGGATCGCGCACCGACCAGCGCTTGAGCGACGCCACGCAATCCTCGGCGGTGACGGGATTGCCATCGTGCCATTTGAGGCCGTCGCGCAGCACGAAGGTCCAGATGAGCTTGTCGGAACTGCTGTCGTAGCTCTCGACCATCTGGGGCTTGATCTCGCCCTTCTCGTTCATGGCGAACAGCATGTCGAACACATGCAGCCCGAAGGTGCGTGTGATGGTCGCCGTGATGACATGCGGGTCGAGGATCGTGACCTCCGACTCAAGCACCACCATCATGGACTTGGCTGCGCGCGCCTCGCGCGGTCTGATCAACGACGCGGTGGCCAACGCCGTGCCGCCCGCCATCGCTTTCCTACGCCCGAACGCCGTACGCATCTCGCACCCCACCCAAATCCGGCAGCCAGCGTAGCGGTGAACGGCTGGAGGCCAAAGAGAAACAGGCCGGTTGCCCGGCCTGTTTCCCGCTGTTCGAAAGTAAATACGCCTTACGGCGTGAGGACGCGGCATCCCACGCGGTCGACGAAGATGTCGGTGCGCGGACCGTAGGCCACAAAGGCCAGGCGTTGGCCCGGGCCGGCAGTCGGCACGACGATGCGGCTCTCCTGCACCGGGCGACTGCCGTTGGCGAAGGTGCAGCCCAGTTGCGCGTTGATGTCGCCGCCGCTGTTGTTGGTGAGATAGATCGGCGCCACCCAGCGATCGCCGGGGACCGCCTGCAACTGAGGCGTCTCTATCGTCAGCAGGGGCACGGTCGGGCCGGCAGTGATGGGCACCACACCCATCAGGTTGGCTACCGGCCGCTGGATGACCACACCCGTCGCCGTGGCGATCTGTGCGTTCGGGTCGAAGGCACGGTCGGCCGGCGTGACGGGCTCGTTGGAAGGACGCAGCTGGCTTTCCTTGCTGACGTTCTCGGGCGTCCAGATCTTGCCGGTCTTCTCGTCGCGGAACTGCGCCTGCGCGAGCGCCGACGAGGTCACGGCGAGCGCCGCGACTGCGCTCACGATGGTCGCGGTCAGGGTGTAGGAGGCTGAGGTCATTTCACTATCTCCACTACATGTCGCGATAGCGCTTCTGCTCCCAGGTACCGACCTGGGCCTCGGCTTCCTCGCGCGTGATGCCGTAGCGGGTCTGAATCTTGCCAACGAGCTGGTCGCGGCGACCCTCGATCTCGAGCAGATCGTCATCGGTCAGCTTGCCCCATTGTTCCTTCACGGCGCCCTTGGTCTGGTTCCAGCTGCCCTTGAACTTCTCCCAGATCGTCTTGGCGTCTGTCTGGCTGCTTTGGGTGGTGTGCCCGGTAGCCTGGGCATGGACCACGACTGGCAAGGCGCCAACGGTCATGGCCGCGGACGCGGCAAGAATGGCGATCGCTCGCATGGGAAACTCCTGTTGTGAAAATGGCCGGCCCCTCGGGCGCGTGCCCGTTCAACGGATCGCCGCCAATCAGGTTCCGACCCGTGATCGTTCCGCGACCACGATACGGCGCGTCAGGACCACAAGGACTTCAGGAACAGCGCGATCGGCACGACGATCAGGATTGCCACATAGAGGTCCATCAACTCGCCTTCGAACGGGCTAGGTGAAGGCCTCTGGGGAACAGCCGGTGACGCCTTGGGAAGGTGAGCGGTTTGCATGGCGATGACCCATCCTGACGCTGCAGGGATGACTTAGAAACGCCATCAAACCGACCCTGGTTGCAGGGGGTGGTAGCAAACATGCTTCAGGTCGGGACAGCGGTCCGGCCGGCATGGTCGAGGGCCTGCTGCAGGTCGATCGCGGAATAAGGCTTGGAGATGAATTGCAGGCCATCGGACGCGGCGCCGACCCCCTGCCCGCCTGTGCCCTGCAGGTCCGATCGGCCATAGCCGCTCGCGATCACCACCGGGAGATGGGGAAACCGGCGCCGGACTTCCCTGGCGAGCTCCTCGCCATTGATGCCCGGCAGGCCAAGATCGGTCAGCAACAGGTCGAAGGTTGCCCCTTCAGCCAGGAGCTCCAGCGCCTGCTCGCCGCTGCCGACGCCGGCCACGAAGCAGCCGAGCTGCTCCAGCATGTCGGTCGTCGACATCCGCAGCACGACCTCGTCCTCGACCAGCAACACCCGCCGCGGACGGCCTTCGGAGCCGCCGGCGTCCCGCAGATCCGCCGGCCGGGCCACCGGGGCCGTTGGCGGTGGCGGCGCTGGACGGTACGCCGCGAGCACGCCGCGCAGCTTCGCCATCAGGTCCTCGCCCCTATAAGGCTTGGATATCATCGGATAGTCCGGCCGGTCCTGCGCCGGGATGAGGTCGCGCGCGTAGCCCGATGTCAGCAGGACGGCGATGCCGGGCCGCAGGCGCTGGGCCAGCGCCGCCAGCTCCATCGCCGACATGGTTCCGGGCATCACGATATCGGTGAACAGCAGGTCGAAGGCCGGGTCTCTCTCCAGCACTGCCGCCGCCACGTCCGGATTCTCGGCCGCCGTAACGCGATAGCCCCAGCCGGTCAGCATGGCGACCACGGCCCGGCGCACCTCGTCATTGTCCTCCACGACGAGCACGCGTTCGCTGCCGCTCTGGGCGTCCGCAGCATCGGCGGCGGGGTCGGCCACCGGATCGAGGGTGCGCGGCAGGTAGAGCTTCACGCTGGTCCCCTGGCCGATGGCGCTGTCGATGCGGATGTGTCCGTTGGACTGGCGGACGAAGCCGTAGACCATGCTGAGGCCAAGCCCCGTGCCCTTGCCGTCGCGCTTGGTGGTGAAAAACGGGTCGAAGGCCTGCGCCGCGACCTCGGGAGGCATGCCGGTGCCGGTATCGTTCACCGCGACCAGCACATAAGGACCCGGCGTGACGTCGGGATGCAGGGCGGAGTAGCGGCGGTCGAGGGTGGCGTTGGAAACCTCCACCGTCACGGTGCCGCCATCCGGCATGGCGTCGCGGGCGTTGATCGCAAGATTGAGGATCGCGTTCTCGAGCTGCCCGGGATCGATCTTGGCGTTCCAGGGATCGTCGGCGATCTTGAGCTCCATGGTGACGCGCTCGCCGAGCGAATGGCGCAGCAGATCGGCGAGGTCGCGCACCAGCCGGGCAACGTTCGTCGGCTGCGGCGCCAACGGCTGGCGTCGCGCGAAAGCCAGCAGCTGCTGGGTAAGCCGTGCGCCGCGATCGGCCGCCGCGCCGGCCGCACTGAGCCGCGCCAGCGCCGTCGGATCGCCGTGCACGGCGTTCTTCACCAGGTCGAGGTTCGCCTGGATGACCTGAAGGATGTTGTTGAAGTCGTGCGCCATGCCCCCCGTGAGCTGGCCTGTCGCCTCCATCTTCTGGCCCTGGCGCAATGCCATCTCGTCGCGCAGCCGCTCGGTGATGTCGAGGCAGCGCACGACGGCGCCGCCACCGGACATCTCGCCGCGCGAGATCTCGTAGTCACGGCCGTCATGGCTGGCGCGCGTGCTCACCAGTCGGTCGGACCCATCGGCCTCAAGCTTCAGAGGCTGGAGCAGCGCGCGCATTGCCGGGTACCGGTCGGATAGGAGCTGCTCACGCGTCAGCGTCGGATGCCTGGCCGGATCCCAGCCCGACAGGCGCAGGAACGGCTCGTTCCAGGCGGCAATCTTGCCCTCGGCGTCGATGACGAAGATGGGATCCTGCAGGCTCTCGAGCGTCGCCTGCAGGAGGTGCGAGCGGTCGGCGAGCGCGCGCTGCACGTTCTCGAGGTGCCGTGTGCCTCGCACGACGATCAACATGCCGATGATCAGGCACAGGAAGGCGCCCGCCATCAGCAGCAGGCCCGCCATGTCCGACTGGTCCTGCTCCGACCGCAGCATGGCCAGCCGCCGCGCCAGCAGAAGGCGCTGACCTTCGATGAAGGACTCTGAGATCTGGCGGATCTGGTCGGAGGTGGCGCGCCCGGCGCCGGTGCGATCCTGCGCCAGCGCCGACTCCCTGCCGTAGAGCTGGAAGGTCGATATGGTGGAGCTGATCTGCTCGAGCTTGTCGTTGGCGGCGGTGCGGAACTCGCGGACCTGCCGCGTCGTATCGGGATCGTCGGCCGCGGCCGCCTCGAGCTGGCGCAAGCTGGTCTCGATGCGCAGGCGGGCGCGCTCGTAGGGTTCGAGATCGACGGCCTGGCCACTCAGCAGATAAGCGCGCTGGCTGATCTCGGTATCCTGCAGGGCGATCACGGTCTGTCGCATCAGCGACAGGATCTCGTAGCTGCCGACGACGAGGCGCTGCTGGCGCGATGCGGAGTTGGAATGCGTGATGGCGAGCAGCGCGGCCGTCCCGATCAGCACGGCAATCGTCAGCCCGACAATGACGACCGTCGAGCGCGCCGTGCCGACCGGGCTAGCCACCGCCAACCTCGTCTTGCGGCATGGGGAAGGTAACCGCCACTCGCATCCCTCCGCCTTCTCGCACCGTAATCTGTGCCTCGCCGCCGAGCTGCATGGCAAGACCGCGGATCAGGGTCAGCCCGAAGCCACCGCGCGCCCCGGGCCCGATCGGGCCGTCGCTTGCCGGGCTGTTGTCCTCGACGGTGAGCACGACGGTGCCGGCCTTGTCGGCGGCCTCTATGCGGATCTCCGGAGCCGTGGGGCTGTCCAGGCTGCGGTTGAGAGCGCTGCTGATGGCCTCGGTCACGATCAGGCCGATCGGAATGGCGATGTCGGGGCCGACCGCCATGATCGGCGCGCGGATCTGATAACGCGCCTGCGGCCGGTCCGGGCCACGGCGACCGACCGAGATCTGCCGCACCAGATCGCTGATGAACTGCTGGAAGTCGACCAGCGCCCAGCTCGACCGTTCGTAGAGATGGCGATGCAGGATCGAGAGCGTGAGAACCCGATTCTGTGCGTCGCCGAAGAAGCGGCGGATGCGCGGCGAACGGATTTCACCAGCCTGCAGGTTGAGCAGGCTCGATATCATCTGCAGGTTGTTCTTCACGCGATGATGGATCTCCCGCAGCATGTGGTCGCGCTGTTCGAGACCCGCCTTGAGCTCGGCCTCGCGGCTGGCGATCGCCGCCGCCATGGCCCGCACGCCTTCGGCGACCGAGGCCAGCTCGGGGCCCCAGCGTCCCTTTGGCTCGAGTGCCGTGTCATCGCCGCGCGCCACGTCGGCGGCGAAGCTCCGGATCTGGCGCATCGGCTGGACACACCAGCGGTCGGCGGCCAACCAGAGGGCGAGCAGCGCCGCCGCGACCACCGCCACGACGAGGATGAATCCGCCCCAGACGGCGAGCAGCGGCGCCAAGCCTTCAGTCACGGGCGCCGCCGCGACCACGTAGCTCTTCGTGTCGGCAAGCGGCAGCAGGCGGAACTCGTAGAACAGGCCGTCGGCACCAATGTCGCGGAACGCCGACTGCCCGCCGACAATTGCCGCCGCCAGTCGGGCCGCCACGGGCAGGGCGCGCGCCGCCTCGGCACTGCCGCCGATCGGCATGCCGGCACGATCGACCAGCGACACCGCGATGTCGCTCGCGGTGCTGGGCGGCGCGACCAGTCCGGCGAAGGTACGCAGCGAAATGCCGACCGCGCACATGCCGCGGAAATCACCGCCCTGGAGGATCGGCAGGGCCGCGGGAATCACCGTGTTCGGCGTGATTCGCCCGGCGATCTGCGTGCCGATGGAGAAGTTCTTCGTCTCGCGCACGGCACGAAAGACCTCGCGGTCGTCGAACGCCATGCCAACGGCGGTGGGTACGCTGGAACAGCGCGCCACGCCTTGTGCATCGGTCACGATCGCGGACGAGTATTCATTGGGAAACGCCCGCAGAGCCCGGCGGAGATAGGCCCCGCAGGCGTTGATGTCGCTCGCGGTAGCCTCCGGGGTGGCGCTTAGCTGGACGGCATCCTCGGCACACATCGCCGCCAGCATGCCGCGGGAGCTGGCCAGCAGTTGGCGGTGTCGCGACGCGACCAGTTCGGCGGCGGCGACAAGAGGTTCACTGCGGCGCATCTCGCTGCGGTGCTCCTCGCGCTTGGCGTACCACCCCGACAGCGCCACCAGCGGCAGCAGTGCAAGGGCGACGACAGCGACCAGCCTCGAGCGCAGCGACCAGCGGGCCAGCATCGAGCCCTGGGCTTAGATCGCGACGGTATCGAGCGCCTGGGCGATCGCCGCACGGAGGAGGTCGGGGTCGAACGGCTTGGAGATTACGAAGGCCGGCTCGATCTGCTTGCCTGTCAGCAGTCGCTCAGGATAGCCGGTGACGAAGATGACCGGCACGTCCATCGAGCGCATGATCTGGTTGACGGCCGAGATGCCGCTGTCGCCGCCGCGCAGCTGGATATCGGCCAACACCAGGTGCGGCGAATGCTGCCGGGCGAGTTCGACCGCGGTCTTCTCGGTGGCGGCGATGCCGACAACCTGATGGCCGGCGTTGCGCACAATGTCGGCGACATCGAGCGCGATCACCGCCTCGTCCTCGATGACCAGCACGCGGACCGCCGCCACGCGCTGCAGCTCGCGACGGGCTGCCTCGAGGCTGCGCTCGGCGGCCTCGGTCTCGATGCCGAGGATGGTCGCCGCATCGGCCACGGTGAAGCCTTCGAGCACGGTCAGCAGCAGCACCTGGCGCTGCAGCGGTGCCATGTCGGTCAGCGACTCCTTGAGGCGGCCGCTGACGCTGTTCTCGGCGGTCGGCTCATCGAGGCTGCCGAAAGGCTGCTGCAGGCGATGGAAGAGCGTGAAGACGCCGCGCTTGGTGTCCTCGGTGTTGGCGATGAGATCGGGCTGCTGCATGGCGACTTCGGCGCAGAGCCGCACCCACTCATCGCCGCGTTTCTGCGAACCCGTCACCGCGCGCGCATAGCGACGCAGGAAGGGCAGTGCCCGGCTGATCGCCTCAGAAATCCTGTTGGTGGCTTGAGCCTCTGCCACGGTACTCTCCCTCATTCCGCGGTAACGAGCGAAGGCCGGCCCCGTCGCAGACGCCGGGGCCGGCCTCAGAACTATACATCACGTTGACCGTCCCGCAGGACAATCCAGCCTTCCAACATCGACGGTCACATCTTCAACGCAGTTGCTCCCTGCTCAGCCCGGGCTAGTGCAGCCAGCCGAGCATCCACATCAACAGAAGCACCGGAATCGGCACCCCCAGGAGCCACAGCACCGCTGCGCGTCCCATCGGAAATCCTCCAGATAATCGCTGTTCGCGACGTCACCTTGGCACCGATAACGCTCCATAGCGCGTCCGGTTCCCTCCGACCGCTACATGCGGTTGACCCAGCTATCGACCTGGCGCTCGGCCTCGTCCTTGACGATGCCGTACCGCTCCTGGATGCGGCCAACGAGCTGGTCCTGCTTGCCGTTGATCACCGTGATGTCGTCCTCGGTGAGCTTGCCCCACTGTTCCTTGACCTTGCCGGTGAGCTGCTTCCAGTTCCCTTCAACACGATCCCAGTTCATATGGCTGTCCTTTCGCTGTCGCAGCGCCACGGTTGCGCGATGCATGGGCAACGCCCGCTTTGCAGGCGCGGTTGCCCGGCCACGGTTACGGGGCAGATTCCCTTTGCGTCGGGCCTTTCGATTGCCCACATACCTGCGGTGGTCAGCAAAGAAGTCATTCGTCCCGGGAGACGCACGCTCGATGATAAAGGACGACATCGTGGCGTTGCTTCCGGATCTTCGCGCGTTCTCGCGGTTCCTGTGTCGCGAGCGTGAGGCGGCCGACGATCTCGTGCAGAACACGATTCTTTCCGCCCTCGACAAGCAGCAACAGTTCGTACCCGGCACCAACCTGAAGGGCTGGTTGTTCACCATCATGCGCAATCGCTTTTACTCGGACTTGCGCACGCAACGCCGCCGCCCGGCATCGATCGACACTGAAGCTGCGCCGACCCTTGCCGCGGTCGACAACCCCGAGGCCACGCTCGCACTCAAGGAGCTGACATCGGCCTTGTTCGAGCTCAGTCCGCAGTCGCGCGAGGCGCTGGTCCTGGTCGGCGCCGGCGGATTTTCCTATGAGGAGGCGGCCGCGTTGTGCGGCTGCTCGGTCGGCACACTCAAGGCCCGGGTATCGCGGGCGCGCCGGATGCTGTCCGGCAAGCTCGGGTAAAGAGACGTCATATCAATAAGTTAGAGGAAGCATGTAACCTTTCCGTCGGCCGGGCATTAGTCGGTCGTTCGGAAATTTGGAGAGGTTCATGACGACCGAGACGAGCAACGACATTCGCGACTTCCATGAGCAGCTCAAGGCGATCCTGCCCCGGCTGCGCATCTACGCGCTGTCGCTGACGCGTGATCGTGATGCTGCCGATGATCTGGTGCACGACACCGTCATCAAGGCGTTGACCGGACGGCACAGCTTCCAGCCGGGGACCAACCTCGCGGCATGGCTGTTCCGGATCCAGCGTAATGAGTTCATTTCCGGCCTGCGCCGTCAGCGGCCGACCGTTCCGGTCGATACAGCGATCGCCGAATCGCTCTCCCATCCCGCTCAACAGGACAGTGGCCTGGTGATGCGCGAGTTCGTGTCGGCATTCGCCAAGCTCGCGCCGACACAGCGCGAAGCATTGCTGCTCGCCGTGCTCGAAGGCCTGCCGTACGAGGTCATCGCCTCGCACACCGGCGTGTCCGTCGGCACGGTGAAGAGCCGCATCAGCCGCGCGCGTGACACGCTGGAGCGTCTGCTGCTCGAGGGCGAGGCAAAGCCGCGTTCCGACCAGCAGCCCGGCATCCAGTCGGATGAAGATCGCACCGACGTGATCCAGGACAACGTCCGCTAAGCCCTGCTCGGCCGGCGCGTACAGGATGTGGTATAGTCATGGCTAGTTCGTGGGGGAGAAATCAATGGCTCAGACGGGACCCGGAGGAATGGCCAGCATTCCCCGAGGAGAACGTCATGGGCAATGACGACAAGCCCCCCGCCAAGCCCGTCGCGAGGCCGGTCGAGGCCGCTGCCGACGAGGCGGCGGCCCGGCAGCGAGCCAAGCCTTCGCCGGAACGCCCCTTCGATCTATGGCTGCAAAAGCAGCTGCACGCGATGTATGACGAGATCGCCAGCGAGCCCCTGCCCAACGATCTGCTGAACCTCATCGATCGCGATGCCGCCCAGGCCGATGGTCGCAACGACGGCAAGGCGCCCGGCGGCAAGAAGCCGTAGCCGATGCGGCCTCTGGCAGGTCTCCAGAAGATCCCGCATAGAAATGGCGGCGGTCTTTCGACCGCCGCCACCCTCGTTCGCAACACGTCGGTCAGCCCGGCCGCCGCATCGCGAACTCGTACCGGATAACGGGCGCTGCTGTTTCGGGTTGCCCCGGTCCGCTATACACACGGACCTGAGGGAGGAACCCGGGCATGGAGCTTTTCGATCTTTCGGGCCGCGTCGCCGTCATCACCGGCGGCAATGGCGGCATTGGCCTGGGCATGGGGCTCGGCATGGCCAAGGCCGGAGCGACGGTCGTCGTGGCCGGGCGCGATGCCGCCAAGAACAAGGCGGCGGTCAAGCAGATCCAGGATGCCGGCGCCAAGGCAAGCGCCATTCCGGTCGACGTTCTGAAGGAAGAGTCCTGCCGCGCGCTGATGACCGAGACGGTGAAGGCGCATGGCCGGCTCGACATCCTGGTCAACAATGCCGGCATGTCGATCCGCAAGCAGCCCGAGCAATACACGCTCGCCGAGTGGCACACGGTGATGGACAGCAACCTCACCAGCGCCTTTATCTGCAGCCACGCCGCCTATCCCGAAATGAAGAAGGGTGGCATGGGCAAGATCATCAATATCGGCTCGATGATGTCGATCTTCGGCGCGCCGTTCGCCACCGCCTATGCTGCGAGCAAGGGCGGCATGGTGCAGATGACCAAGTCGATGGCGACCGCCTGGGCCAAGGACAACATCCAGGTCAACGCCATACTGCCGGGCTGGATCGACACCGCCCTCACCCGCCGCGCGCGCGAGCAGATCCAGGGCCTGCACGACAATGTGCTGCGCCGCACGCCGGCCGGCCGCTGGGGCGAGCCGTCGGACTTCGCAGGCATCGCCGTTTTCCTCGCGGCGGCAGCGTCGGATTTCGTGACGGGCGCCGCCATCACCGTCGACGGCGGCTATTCGGTCCTGGGCTGAGTTAGGGGGACTTCACCGCGCACTGCACGCGGTCGACGAACAGCTCGACCTTCGGGCCGTAGATGAGCATGGCGCCGCGCACGCCCGCGGCCACCGCGGGAACCAGCACGTGCGTCTCCTCGATCAGCCTGCCGGCATTGGTGAAGCGGCAGTTGAGCAGCGGCACCTGGGTGGTGGCGCTGTTGTTCTGGATATAAAGCACCACTTGCCAGCGCTTGCCGGGCACGGCGCTCAGGGTCGGGTTGTCGATCTCCACGATCGGCACGGTCGGGCCGGCGGTGATCGGCACCGAGCTCAGCGGCACCAGCGTCGGCCGCTGCGTCACCACGCCCTTGACGTAGACGGCCTGGCTCAACGGATCGAAAGCAAGATCCTCGGGCGTCGGCGGGCCGCTCCTCTGGCCGACATTGAGCGGCGTCCAGATCTGGCCCGTCTTGGGATCCTTGAACTGCGGCACGCCCTGGCTTGCCGACATCTCGGCATAGCTGCGCGGCACCTGGGCCTGGGCCACCCCTGCCGCCATCGTGGCGACCGTCAAGCTTGCCAGACCCGCGAGCACCCTGAGTGTCTTGCCGCTGATTGCTGCACGCATGACCGTACCCCCTCGTGGCGGCAGTCTAGCCGCCGCCGCCCGCCTGCGGGAAGAAGTTTGGATTGCGCCGCAGCTCCATGCTGCGCGCATCGACCGGCAGGGCCCTGAGCTGCATGAAGTACTGCAGCTGGCGCTGTGCGCTCGCCTCGTCGAGGTCGACGCGGCTCACCCTGAGGCAGTTCTCGAGGTCGCCGTTCATGGCGTAGGCGAAGGCGAGGTTCTGGCGCACCCGGCCGTCGGAGCCTTTCGCGTTGGCGATCGGCGCCAGCTGGGCGATCGCCTCCTGCGCCTGGCCGGAGATGGCGAGCGACAGACCATAGTTGCTGCGCAGCGCAATGAAGTCGGGCGCGATCTGGATGCCCTGCAGATAGCGCGCCTGCGCCTCGGTGTGACGGCCCAGCATGTCGAGCATCACGCCATAGGCGTTGAGGGTGCGGTAGTCGCGCGGGTCGGCCTGCACCGCCGCCTCGAGCTGGCGCTCGGCCAGCGCCAGTTGGCCCATGGCGAGCAGCGACATGGCAAGCCCGCGCCGAGCCGCCTGGTTGCTCTGCTTGCGCTCGAGCACCTCGCGGAACAGCGCGGCCGCCTCGTCGGGCAGGCCGAGCGTCAGGTAGGATTGACCGAGCCCGAGCTTGGCCTCGACACCGCCGGGGTCGGCCTGCAGGGCGCGGCCATACATCGGGATCGCGGCATCGAGATTGCCGGCTTGGCGGAATTCGTCGGCCTGTTTAACCGCAGCCGTGTACTCGTCCCCGCTACCGCCGCCGCCAATATCAGCGCCGCAGGCCGCCAGCAGCAGGGCCAGGCCCGCCATCAAAATCGGCGCCAGTTTCATTGCATCCCCAAATGCGGCTGCCTAAGGCAGGGCCATTCATTCTCGAAGGATAACAAAGTCTTGGGGTGAACCGCAACAAAAGCCCTAACTATTGCGGGCAAGTCGTTGTTGTCCCGCAAGAAAATCTGCAATCTATATGTACCGCACGGCCTCAGCAGTCGCCCGCAGCGTTTTGGAGCCGATGCCGAGATATCCACCGGCGAAGCTGAAGGAATAGGTCGCCGTAATCGTGGTGCAGGTAACCCGGCTGTTGGCGTTGCAGTTTGTCGTATCGGCGTAGGCTACGCTGACGCTCGGGCCCATGCCGCCCGGCATCTTGTTGCGAAGCTGCGTGGTGATGCTGCTCGATGCGGTCGAGGGGTTGAGCGTGTAGTAGCGCGCCGCCTCCTCGGTCGCATACTCCAGGCCCTGCCGCACGTAGAACATGCGCCCCACATCAACGGTGCCAAGCACGAACGTGAGCAGCACCGGGAAGACAAAGGCGAACTCCACGATGGCAGCGCCGCCGCGGTCGGTCGCAAGCCGAAGGGTCACTTGATGCATGTCAGGGTATGATCATGGTGATCGACGCCGACACCGTTGTCGGTGGCGTCCAGACGAAGCCATCGAAATTGTGGCTCACGACGGACAAGGCAGAGGTGAACGGCTTGGTTGTGCTGACAGTGACATAGCGTTTCAGCGTCTGACCTGACGAACACGTCGTCGAACACGACACCGCCGTACCCGACACGCACTCGCAGAAGACCGAACTTGTGGCGGTGACTCCGCTCAATCCCGTGGCGCTTCGCGCCGTGGCGCTGATATTGCTCGTGCTGCTGTAGTCGACGGTGCCGAACTGTGCGCCGGCGCGCGCCCCCTGCAGCATGGCCGACTTCTGAAGGCCGAAGCTGCCGAGATCGACCAGACCTGCCACCAGCAGAGCCAGCACCGGCAGCGCCAGCGCGAACTCGATCATGATGTTACCGGCGTGGTCGGTCGCCACGCGCGGCGGCCGCCATTGGCGAAGGAAGTGCATGTTGCCGCCTCACTCGACCACCGCGCCCTTGCCGGTGCTCGTCGTCGTCGTAGTGGTCGTGATGATGCCGGGCGGCGTCACGCCGATCGACGAGCAGCCTGCAACGTAGTTGTTGTTGTAGGACGAGAATCTGATGTAGCGGCCGACCCAGACGGTGCAGCCGTTGCTGCTCGAGCCCGAGTTGTTGATGCTGGATATGTCGATCCGGTTGTTGGGGAAATAGATCACGCCGGTCAGCGTGGCGTTGTTGAGCGAGCTGATGGTGAAAATCTTCGAGGTCGACGACATCGTCCCGGTATTCGCCCGGCGGTCCTGATAGAACACGACGCCGGCATAGAGCGGCGGCGAGCTTTGGCTGGCCGACGAGGCATTGAGCGTGATGTTGTTGTCGGACGAGATTCTGACGCCGCCGATGTCGGAATTGTTGCCCGTTGTCTGCGTTAGCACGATGGCAACGCCGTTGTTCGTCGTGCAGGTTGGGCAGGTGACGTTGTTGACGCTCGAGATGTAGAGGTCCCCGTTGGCGACATAGTAGATGCCCGGCGTGAAGTAGACGTTGTTGACGCTCGACACTGTCAGGCCGCCGCAATAGGTCCCGGGCGAAAGCGTGACAGCGCTGCCGCTGGAGCTGTTGAAATTGGTGTAACTGCACCCGCCCGGCGACGGGGTCGGCAAGCCGGCATACGGATCGACGATCGACGTCGACTGATTGGTCTGCGCCGGGTTGGTGAGCGTGACGTTGTTGTACGACTCCTTGGTGAAGCTGCCGCGGGTATACACGGATTTCATCGTCGCGTTGTTGAAGTTCGCCAGGTACACCGACGCCGTCGATGAGGTCGTGCCGGTGGATGTGCCGTTCGAGTAGATGACGCAGTCGGACGTGAAGTTGTTGAACGAGCTGAAGCTCACACCCTGCTCGGCCGCCGTGGTCAATGCCACGAAGCAGCCGTCGCCGCTTGACGTACTTGTCGTGCTGGTCGTGCTCGAGGTGCCTTGTGCGGCGACCGAACGCGTCCGTATCGTGAAGTTGCTGTTGGTGATGCCGAGCGAGCTGGCCAGGGCCGCGCCAAGGCTGAAGCTCATCGACTTGGTGACGATAACTTCCACGGCGCCGGTGGTCGACACGTTGGGACCGGAAGTTGGTGGCGCGTTGACCGTGACGCTAACGCCGTTCACGCCGCCGGTGAAGCCGTTGCGTTGGGCCTCGTATTGTGCGGTCGCCGCGATTGTCGCGGTGGACTTGCCTGCCATGCGATCGATCGAACCGGCCAAGGCACCGGCGTCGGCGGCGTTCTGCATCTGGCGTTTGGTACGATAGATCTGGCCGGTCTCCACGCCGACCGCGACGCTGCCGACCATGACCGGAACGACAGCAAGCATGCTGAGGACCGAACCCCGCTCGTCGCGGCAGAGGCGCCGCCACGTCGTGCGCGCAGAGCGGAAAGCGCGCGAAGCCCCTCGCATCATGATCTGCTCCTTAATGAATGGCGCCCTCGAATCAGGGCAAAAAATCAATTCAACGAAACTCTGAACAATATGATCTAAGTAATAGAAATTGATACAATTTATGTCAAGGAAAACGCCGACATAAGAGCGGGCGCTAGGAGCACGGCGATCAAGGTCGGCAGGATGAAGACCATCAGCGGGACGGTCATCAGCGCGGGCATGCGCGCGCCCTTCTCCTCGGCCTTCGAAGCGCGGGTCTGCCGGAACTCCTGGGACAGGATACGAAGCGAATTAGCGAGCGGGGTGCCGTATTTTTCAGTCTGACGGAGAGCATTGACCAGGGCGGCAACTGCGGGCGAATCGGAGCGTTCGGCCATGTTCTCCAGCGCCTGCTGGCGGTCCGGCAGATAGGTGAGCTCGATCGCCGTCATCTCGAACTCGGTGGCAAGCTCGGCCATCGAGCCGCGCATCTCCTTGGCGACGCGGCGGAAGGCGGCGTCGATGCTGAGCCCCGCCTCGACGCAGATGGTGAGGAGGTCGAGCCCCTCGGGCAGCACGCCGTTCAGGATCTCGCGGCGCTTCTGCGTGACGTTCTTGATGTAGAGCTCGGGCATGACGAAGCCCACCAGCACTGCGCCCATCCACACCGGCAGGATCATGTCCTCCGACACCTGGATCACGGTGGAGGTGAGCAGGATCACCAGGAACCCGCTGGCCAGCGGCAACGCCAGCTTGACGAAGACATAGACCACCGAGGCGTCGCGCGAGTGGAAGCCGGCCTGGCGCAGCTTGCGCGTCGTCTGGTCGGCCGCCGCGCCGCGCAACAGGTTCAGCCGGTCGGCGAGCTGACGCATCAGGCCGAGCGAAGTCTGCCTGGTCGTGGGCTTGGCGGCCCTGCTCTGCTCGCTGCGGGTCTTCATGCGCCGCGTGCGCAGCGCTCGGAGCCTCGCCTCGATCGGTGGCTCGTAGGTCATCGCCATGCACGCCGCCCAGAACACCACGAAGGCGGCCGCGGCGATCATGACGACGAAGGATTTATCGGACGCGGCGAGATCCATGGCGGCCTCAGACCTTGATGGTCGCGATGCGGTTCATCACCCAGATGCCAAAGCTCATGCTGGCCCCGGCGCAGGCGGCCACGATCTGGCCGGTCTCGGTGGTGAACAGCGTGCCGATATAGTCGGGCGACACCACGAACAGGCCGCCGCCCACCAGGAACGGCAGGCCGGCCATGATCAGCATCGTCGTGCGCGCTTCCGAGGTGAAGGCGCGGATCTTGAGCCGCAACTGCTGGCGCGCCCGCAAGAGCGCGCTGAGATTGCCCAGCGTCTCGGCAAGGTTGCCGCCGGTGTCGCGCTGGATGGACATGGCGACGATGAGGAAGTTGAACTCTTCGGTCTGCACCGTCTTGGCGACGCGCCACAGCGCCGTCTCGATCGGCGTCCCGAGCTGGACCTCCTGCTGGACGCGCTTGAAGATGCCGCCGACCGGCTCCTTGATGTCGCGTGCCACGGTACCGATCGCCTCCTGCACTGGCAGGCCGGCGCGCAGGGCGCGCACGATCAGGTCGACCGCTTCGGGGAACAGGAGGTTGAACTTCTGGCCGCGCCTCTTGGCCCGCCAGCCGACCCAGGCGTTGGGCAGGCCCACGCCCACCATCAACGAGCCGGCAAGCGCCACGCCCGGCGCCAGGTCCAGCACGAGATAGAGCAGGAACGCCACCGCCATCGCGATCGCGATCGAGACGAAGGCGTAGTCGCCCAGGGTGATGTTCATACCGGCAGCCAGCAGCCGCTGGCGGATGGTCGCGGCGTTGGGGAACCACCGCCACAGGAGCTTGTCGAGCGTCGGCAGCCGGCTCTGCTTCTCGACGCGCCGCAGCGTCGCCATCTGCAGGCTGCGCGAGCCGGTGCGGGCGCGCGTCTCGATGTCCTCCAGGCGGTCGCGCAGCCGGCGCTCGGCGAAGAAGCCGCCGAACACGATGCAGAGCGTGATGAAGGTGAGCCCCGAGCCGACCGAGATGATCAGCGTCACCCAGCTGAGATCGGGACCGCCTTCGCCGTTCATCCGATGGCCTCCATCAGCACCTTGTCGAGCCCGTAATACGCCGCGCGCGGCAGGAAATACGGGCGCAGCCCGGAGCTTTTGAACGTGCCCGCGAGCTTGCCGTCCTGGGTCTCGCCCTTGAACTCGTAGGTGAAGAGATCCTGCGTGATGATGACCTCGCCCTCCATGCCCATCACCTCGGTGATGTGCGTCACCCGCCGCACGCCGTCACGCATGCGCGAGATCTGCACGATCATGTTGAGCGAGCCCGCAATCTGCGAACGGATCGCCTTGGGCGGCAGGCTGGCGACGCCCATCGTCACCATGTTCTCCAGGCGGGTCAGCGCCTCGCGCGGGCGGTTGGCATGCAGCGTGCCCATCGAGCCGTCGTGGCCAGTGTTCATCGCCTGCAGGAGGTCGATCGCCTCCGGCCCGCGCACCTCGCCCAGGATGATGCGGTCGGGCCGCATGCGCAGCGCATTCTTGACGAGGTCGCGCATCGTCACCTCGCCGTTGCCCTCGAGGTTGGCCGGCCTGGTCTCGAGGCGCACGACGTGCGGCTGCTGCATGCGCAGCTCGGCGGCGTCCTCGATGGTGACGACGCGCTCGCCGTTGTCGATCATGCCCGAGAGCGCGTTCAGCATCGTGGTCTTGCCCGAGCCCGTGCCGCCCGAGACGATGAGGTTCAGCCGGCAGCGCGCGGCGATGCGCAACAGCGTCGCCATGGCGGCCGAGATGTTGCCCTGGTGGGTCATCTGGTCGAAGCCGATCTGGCGCTTGCCGAACTTGCGGATCGACACCGACGCGCCGTCGATGGCGAGCGGCGGGATGATGATGTTGACGCGGCTGCCGTCGAGCAGACGGGCGTCACAGATCGGGCTCGATTCGTCGACGCGCCGGCCGATGCGGCTGACGATGCGGTTGCAGATGTTCAGGAGGTGGGTGTTGTCCTCGAACGTGACCGATGTCAGGTCGATCTTGCCGTGGCGCTCGATATAGATCTGCTTGGGCCCGTTGATCATGATGTCGGTGATGCTCTCGTCGGCCAGCAGCGGCTCGAGCGGGCCCAGCCCCAGCATGTCGTTGACGATCTGGTTGACGAGGTCGTCCTGCTCCGGCCGGTTGAGCTGCAGGCGATGCTCGACCAGCAGCTCGGACACGACATCCTCGAGCTGGCGCACGAGCTCCTGCCGCGGCAGGCTGACGGCGGCGGCGATATCGATGCGGGTCATCACCTCCGGCTGGATGGCGCGCCGCGCCTGATCGACCTTGCTGCGCGACAGCCGCCTGCCCGACTTGTCGGCATCCGGCCTGCTCGCCGGGTCGAGGGGCCGTGGCGCCGGCTGGGCGGGCCGTTCCACGAGCGGCGCGGCCACGACGGGCTTGACCGCGGCCGGTGCAGCCGCAACAGGCGCGGCCGGTGGCGCATCGGCGGCGTTGGCGGACGGGTCCGGCGACACAGCGTCCGGCTGCTCGGCCGCCGGCCGGCTGAAGGCGGTGGCCGGCAACACGGGCCGCAGCACTTCGGCGACGTGCACGCGCAGCTCGAGCGGCGCCAACGGCGCGCCGTTCGAGCGGAAATGGGTCTGCGTCAGGATACCCGCCTGGCGCGTCACCTCGCCGGCCGGCGCGCCGCTCTTTAGCATCTCGCGCAGCCTGGGCTCGACCATGTCGCGCAACGTGGCAGCCGCGGCGGCAAGGCGTGCGTCGCGATCGGGCGCAGGGCCGGCTGCTTCCGGCTTGGCCTCGGCCGAGGCGCGACGGCCGAGGCGATCGAGCCCGGCCGGCAGGCTCGGCGCCTCCCCGGACTTCTTCCCCAGGCGACCGAACATGCCCATCTACTTCTTCTTGAGTCCCTGGCTCAGCCGGTCGAGCAGACTCGAGACCTTCTTTGGCGCCGCGCCACCGCCGCCCGGCGTGTCGAGCGACGCGACCAGAGGGCGCAACGCCTTGACGATGGCGCTGTTGGGAGCGGCGTCCGACAGCGGCTTGCCGAAGTTGATGGCCGCCAGCGCAGCGGTGACATCGGACGGGATCTGGCAGTCGACCTTGCGCTTCAGCGTGCGCTCGACATCGGCGACCTTGACCGCCGAGCGGCGGGCGTCGAGCGCGCCGCTGGTGGCGATCAGCAGCCGCGCGCCAGGCGCCACCTCGTGCACCATCTGCTGCAGGCGCATGGCATCACGCACACCGGGCAACGACAGGTCGGTGATCAGCAGGATGTCGGTCGATGCCTCGAGGACCTGGCGCTGGATCACGGGGTCGCCGCGCGGCACGTCGGCCACGATCCAGCGAAAGCGGCGATGCACCGAGCGCAGGAAATCGCTGGCGGCGTGCGGACGGGCCTGGAACCGGCCGGTCGGCGCCTCTTCCGCGCCCATGGCGTAGAGATGCTCGGTCTTTTTCTGGGCGACCTGCTGGATGAACAGCGAATCGATGCGATCGGGCTGGTCGAGCGCCTCACGCAGGGCGTCGATCGCCTCGAGGTCGAGCGCCAGCATGAGCGAGCCGTAATGCAGGTCGAAGTCGATCAGGAGGATTTCTTCCTTGAGCCGCGCGCCGAGCATGGCGGCAACCGTCACCGCGGCGGTCGTCGTGCCCACGCCGCCGCGCGTGCCGATGACCGACAGGGTGCGCGGCTTGGCGTCCCGCTGCGAGTTGCCGACCGGCACAGCACCGGCGCCGCCGCGTTGGCGCGCCTCGATCGCGCGTTCGACGGCGCGCCCCATGGCGCCTTCGGCGAACGGCATCGCGAGGTAATCGTTGAAGCCCACGCCCAGGAGGTCGCGATACAGCGCCACGTCATTGATGCGGCCAACTCCGATCACCACGCAGCCGCCGGGGACGGCGGTTTTCAGCGCGGAAGCATCGGCCACCGGATCGTGTGAATCGCTGAGATCCACGATCAGCAGATCGAGCTCGCGCGGCCACTCGCTGATGGCCAGCGCCGCATCGATCGTGCCCTCGCGGACATTGGCCTTGCCCAACGTCGGGTTGAACAGGTCGGCCGACACCCGCGCGAGCGAGGCCGTGTCCGACACGAAAGCCATGGCGTTGAGGGCGGGCTTGTCCTCGACGGCCGACGAGGCGAGTTGCTGGCTGGCGGACGCCGACATGTCCGGCCTCAGTTAGGTTGACCGGCCCCGGCCCCGGCCCCGCCCCCGGCGTTCCCAGTGGTGACGGGGGTGTTGCCAATGATGCCGGTGGTGCTGAGCGGCGGCACGAGGCCCGCGCGATAGCGGGCGACGGCGGCAGCCATCACGGTGCCGTCGGCGGGTCCGGGCGAGCGGCCGACCGCGGCGTCGCGCGGACGCGCCAGCATCTGGCCCATGTTGTAGGCGTCCGCGCAGCCGAAGCCGGGCATCGCCGCCGCGTTGGGATCGGCCTGGGTGGCCGGGATGTAGTTGGGACAGTTGTTGAAGCCCAGCAGGTACTCGGAGCGCACGACCACAACAGTATTGGGGCCCATGGCCATCGCAGGTTCGACCGACGTGGTCACCCAGCGCGCGCCCGACTCCGACAACGCCTGGGCGACACGCTGAGCGCGTGCGCTCTGGATCGGCCCACCCGAGCCGTCGGAAACCACGGCGAACTCGTCGCGCTGGGCGCGCCGGCCCTTCTCGACCACGCTGCGCAGGGCACTTACTTGTGCGCTGTCGGGGCCCGCCGAGCTCGGCGCGAAGTTGACGGCGACCATGGTGTCAGCGCGCACCGGATCGAACCGCGTGTCGACCGTGGCCTGCTGGACGACGGCATTCTCGGCACAAGCAGCCAGGCCCACGGCGAGGCAAAGGATGGCGAGGGATCGCATGGCCTACTCCAGCTTGAAGCCGGCGGTCGGGCCGACCGGCGTGGTCGTCTCGCGGCCGACCGCAAGGCGGCGCGGCGGCGTCGGATGGTTGTAGCGCTGCATCAGGAGGCGATCGACGTCGGTCGGCGGCACGCGGCCGGTCATCGGCGTCTGCAGCTTGTTGTTGCTTCCCTCGACGAAATACGGCGTGATGATGATCACGAGCTCCGTCTCCGAGCGCTGATAGGCGTCGGACTTGAAGAGCGAGCCCAGCACCGGGACGTCGCCCAGCCATGGGAACTTGTTGATGTCCTGCTGCGAGGTCGACTGCAGCAGGCCGGCGACGGCGAAGCTCTGGCCGCTGCCGAGCTCGATGGTGGTGGCCGCCTTCCGGGTGCGGATACCGGGAACCGTGACCGAGCCGTTGCCCAGCGGCACGACGATCGAGTTCGCCGGCGAGACTTCGCTGACTTCCGGGGCGACGCGCAGGTTGATGCGATCGCCGATGATGGTCGGCGTGAAGGCGAGGCTGACGCCGACCTGCTTGTACTGGATCGTCACGGTGCCCGCCCCGGTGCCGCTTTGCGGCACGATCAGCGGGATCTCGCCGCCCGCCAGGAAGCTCGCCGTCTCGCCCGACATGGCGATCAGGTTGGGCTCTGCCAGGATGGTCGCCTGGTTCTGCGTCGCCAGGAGGTCGACCAGGCTGTTGAAGCTGCCGTCGTTCGTGGCGAGCTGCAGAGAGCCGGTCGCGGCGGCGCCGTTCGTCAATATCGTCCTGACGGCGAAGCTCGTCAGAAGGTTGCCCGAGTTGTTGATGTTCTGCCAGTTGACGCCGATGCGCTTCAGGGCGTCGCGCTTGACCTCGGCGACCTTGACGCGCAGCTGGACCTGGGTCGGCCCGTCGACGCGGATGTTGTTGAGCACCTTGGTCGCGTTGCCGTTGACCTGCTGCAGCGCCAGCCGGCGCGCATCCTCGGCCACCGCGGTCGATCTTACGGTGCCGCTCAGCACGATCGTCTCGCTCTGATTGTCGAACATCACGCCGTTGCCGGGATGGATCTGGTCGAGCGCGCCCTTGACGCGGCTGAGCGGCGAGGTCACGCGCACAATGGTGTTGAGCAGCACGCGATCCTGGCTGTCGACGGCATAAAGAACGGTGTCGCCGGCCTTTTTGGCGAAGACATAGACCATGGTGGGCGAGCGCACCTGGACATCGGCGATGTCGGGCGCGGCCACAAACACCGTCGAAGCGGGTCCGGGCAGCTTAAGTGCGGTGCCCTTGTTTACCTCGAGCGTCAGCGTCGGCTGCTCGGTCGGCACGATCTGGCTCTGGGCGAAGGGCCGGCCGGGCGCGCCGATGGGCGGGGCCGGCTGGCCGGGCGCCGGGGCCCCCGCTGCGGGCGGCGGGATCGGCACCGGCGCCGGAGCAGGCGCAGGAGCCGGCGGTTGAGCCTGCACGAGTTGTGGCGACGGCGCAGCGGGGCGCTCGGCGGCAGGGGCCGTCGGCTGACCGGGGTCGGACGCGGCCTGGCCGAGATCGATGCCCGGTGTCAGCGAAGCGCGCATGATCGGCGCGCGCGGCGGTATCGCGGCGACCGTCGGCGGCAGCGAATCGACCGGCGCGGCGGCGGGCAAGGCCACGGAGGCCGGCGCCGCGCCGGCCTGCGGCGCAACGGGCAGCGCCGCGGGCACCGCGGCCGGGGCATTCATCGATCGGATCATCTGCTCGACGCGCTCGGCCTCGCGCCGGTTGAGATCATCCGACACGTTGTCGGTCGGCGTCGTCTTGCGCGCCGGCTTCTTCGCCTGGGGCTGCGGCTTGGGCGTGGCCTGGACGCGGTCAGGATCCTGCATCTGCACCTGCGCCAATGACAGCGAGGGCTGCAAAGCGAACAGCAGGGACGCCGCGAGCGTCACGATCGAACCGACGCGGCGAGTGGCCGAAAGTCTGGGCAGGGCAGAAGATCGATTCATTGAGGGCTCGGGGGTGGAGTGCGGGTAAAGGGGGTGGTTCGCGTCTCGGCGTCGCTCGCTTGCGGAATGGAGTCGGCGGGGACGCTGCCGTCGAGTTCCTGCTTGGTACGGGTTGCGCCGCGCAGCACGAAGACCGAGGGCTTGGACTCCTCGGGCGGCTTGGCGGGCGGCGTCGGATCTTTGATCAGTCGACTGACCTGGCTATCCTGTGTGTAGCTGAAGCCGAGCTCGGCCGTGGCGTCCTCGCCGCTGCCGGTCTCGCGGTCCTCCTCATCGACGTCCTGCAAGCTGCGCAGGACCAGCGACAGATCGCCCATCTTCACGGCGAGCGTGATGATCTCGGTCTGCTTGGGCGTAAGCTCGAGAGTGGCGGTCTTGGCGACATCTGGCTTGTCGCCGGGCGCGAAGTCGACTTTCTGGTCGACGGCAATGACGCGAGCGTTGCGCAGGACGGTCTCGGTGGCGCTGTGCTGGCCATTGGGAGTGTTCAGTGTATGCGTGAGCAATACGTCGACGCGATCGCCGGCATAGATGAAGCCCGACACCGCCGAGGTCGCGCTGGCCGGCACGCTGACCGCCCGCATGCCGGGCTTCAGCACCGCGGCGAGGAAGCCGCGCGAGCCCGGCGTGACGATTTCCGCCTCGATGATCGGCTGGCCGACCTGGATCGCGACGCGCGCGACGGCGCCGACGAAGTCGGAGATCTGGCGCTTGCCTTCGACGATGTAGCTCGGCGGCAGCGTACCCTGCGGCCATGGCTGCCAGCGCAGGTCATCCGGCTTGATGAGCTGGCCGGCCCGCAGCGTGTTGCGCGCCACCAGCACCTGCACTGCGGGCTTCGCAGGTTGGGCGGCCTTGGGTGCGGCGCCGAGCTGCGCGAGCATCGCCGCGCGTTCCGACTGCAGCCACGCGCGCGCCAGGAAGGCGGTGGCGCCGGCGACGATGACCGCGAGCAGCAGGAAGACGATACGCTTGCTGTTCATGTCGCTCCCCCTCCCCTGGTCACGTCGGCGCCAGCACGGCCGCCAGCCACAGCCCGCCCGCGGCGATTGCGGGCCCATAGGGCAGGTCGCCGCGCAAGCGCGTCCGTAGCGTGCCGTCAGAGGTCGGCGCGGCCGATCCGATAGGAGCGCCCGCCAGGATGGCGATGCCGAGCAGGCCGCCTGCGAGCGCGACCGCGGCGATGAAGTCGAGCATCAGTGCGGGACCAGCGAACAGGCTCGAGGCGGCAAGCAGCTTCACGTCGCCGCCGCCCAGCACGCCCGCAGCGAAGGCGAGCGCGCCGAGGGCGAACACGCCGATCGCGCAAGCGAGCGCAAGAGCAACGGACCAAAAGGAAAGCGTGCCGCCGGCCAGCCCGGCCAATGCCCAGGCGGCGAAGGCGCCGACGATGCCGAGCGACAGGCCGTCGGCAATCTGCATGCTGCGCAGGTCCTGCCACGCCGCCATCAGCAGCAGCAGCGCGAAGACGATCAGGCAGCCGGTTTGAACGAGGGTAGACAGCGACATCCGGTATCCATCCGACGCTTCGTCCCCGATTCGCTGCGACAGGTTCTGGAGACCTGCCGCAGGTGGCCGGAGATGCCGCTATCCCTTGCTTCGTCTGGATATTGCCGCGCTAACGGCCGAGAAAATCGCGCTCGACGCCCAATTTCCAAACGAATGAACAAACTACGAAGAAACAAAGGACAGCAGATAAAATCGTTACGAAGGATATTTTCAGTGTTACCTCAAGTCAAGCATGTAATGCATTATATCTAAAGGGAAAATTGGCGTCGGACACTGCTAATGGGGGCTCCAAACAAAGAGCGGCCCATTGCTGGGCCGCCCGTAAGTTCTATTGGCCGACGATCTCGTCAGTTGATCGCCGTTCCGACGTTTCCCAACACATTGGAGACTTTGCTACCGACCGAACGCATTGACGCAATGGCGGCCACGGCGATCAACGAAGCGATAAGCGTGTACTCAACGGCCGTGCCGCCGTGATTGTTCTTCATTAGACGTCGGAAGAAGGACAGCATCGATTTTCTCGGGACTCACAAAGAGGGGCCGGCCCTCTTGCTCGGGGCCGTTATGGCAAGAAACGTACTTGGCACTGAATCTATCGTCAAGAAAAACATTAGGAATGTCTGTTAAGTAATTGAAAATAAACAGTTTAACTTCGATGTGCCCGATAAGCGCTCATTGCGCGGGCCGCGGCGGTCCAGAAACACAGCAGCGCAAAGATGCCGGCCAGCCAGGGAAAGGCGGACGGGAACAGACAGAACAGGACGAAAGCCAGGATGGTCTCGCTTCCCTCGATGATGCCGGCGGCATGGAAGAACGACTTGGACCCGCGCGCGGCATCGTCCGGCTCGCCGCGCTGGATGGCCAATACTGCCCGCGCCAGGAACGACGAGGCGGTGCAGACGAAGGATGCGAGCAGCACCGCCGCCCACAGCGCATTGGCGGGCTCGGCGAGGGCGAAGCCCACGGGCACGGCGGCGTAGAAGGCCATGTCGCAGAGGATGTCGAGATAGCCGCCGAAGGCGGAGGCACCTTTCGCTCGGGCGATCGGTCCATCGAGGCCGTCGATCAGCCGATTGAGGAGGATGACCGCCAGAGCAGCCTCGTAGCGGCCCGAGGCGAGCAGAGGCACCGCGAGCAGCCCGACGGCAAGGCCGCCCAGGCTGAACGCATTGGCCGACATGTTGCGATGGGCGAGCCAGGCGCCAGCGCGGTTGAGCGGCGGGTCGATCACCCGCCGCAAGATCGGATCGAGCATCGCCGGAAGAGCGCGATCACTCGCGCGGTGGCGCGCTCGAATCGACGGCGCGGAGGCTGACGACCTCGGCGGACGGCGCCGCGCGCTCGTGCATGGTCCTGTCGTCGGCGGCCTGTCGGCGATAACTCATCCAGCTGAAGGGAATGAGCGAGACGTAGATCAGGCCGAGCAACGACAGACCGATCCAGGGCGAGCTCACCATGATGCCCATCGTCAGCGCGGCGCCGAGCAGCGCCGGCAGCACGAGGTGACGCGGCACCCTGCCCTTCTTGAAGGAGAAAGTGGGCAGGCGGCTCACCATCAGGCCGCCGACCAGCACCAGCACGAGACCGACGATCAGCGGATGACGCGGCCAGTCCGCCTTGAGCTCGAGGCTGATCACCAGCGGGATCAAGGCCAGCAGCGCGCCGGCCGGCGCGGGCACGCCGGTGAAGTAGGCGCCCGTCCAGGCCGGCGGCGGCGTGTCGGCAACCAACGCCGTGTTGAATCGCGCCAGGCGCAGGGCCGAGCACATCGGGAACATCAGGGTCACGATCCAACCCAGCGCGCCGGCATCCTTCAGTGACGACATGTAGAGGACGAGCGCCGGTGCGACGCCGAAGCACAGGAAATCCGACAGCGAATCGAGCTCGGCGCCGAAGCGGCTGGTCACGCCCAGGCGCCGCGCGACGCGCCCGTCCAGCGCGTCGAGAAAGGCCGCGACGATGATGGCGATCACGGCAAGGCTCATCAGGCCCTGCAGGCCGAAGCGGATCGCCGTCAACCCCGAGCACAACGCCGCCAGGGTCAGCACGTTGGGGATCAGCCGGTTGATCGAGAAACCGCGCAACCGGCCACGGCGGGTGCGAAAGTCGCTGTCCATCGAAGACTCCTGAGACTCTTCGCCAAACCTAGAGCCTCGTTATCCAATGCGTCTTTCATGCTCCTCTCCCCCTTGGGGGAGAGGAATATGAGGGAAGATTGTGGCGGTTCAAATGACCGCCCTCTCTACACTAAAACTCAACCGCCGCCCTCGGTTCCGGGGTGGCCGGATCGAGTTCGGCCATGACCGTCTCGCCGCCGATCATGCGCTGGCCCGTCGCCACCAGCAATCGTGCGCCGGGCGGCAGATAGAGGTCGGTGCGGCTGCCAAAGCGGATGTGGCCGAAGCGTTCGCCTGCAGCGACCGCCTGGCCGGGCTTGATGCTGCAGACGATACGCCGCGCCACCCAGCCCGCGATCTGCACGCAGCCGATGACGCGGCCGTCAGCGCGGCGGAACGCGATCGCCATGCGTTCGTTGTCTTCGCTCGCCTTTTCGGCCGCCGCGTTGAGGTACTTGCCGGGTCGATAGGCCATGACGTCGACCGTGCCGGCGCAGGGCGCACGGTTGATGTGGACGTCGAACACGCTCAGGAAGATCGAGACGCGCGTCAGCGGCTCGGGGCCAAGCCCGAGCTCGGCCGGCGGCACGGCTGCAGTAACCATCTGCACCAGCCCGTCGGCCGGCGCGATCAGCAGATTGTCCTGCTGTGGCACGCCGCGCGGCGGATCGCGGAAGAAATAGATCGACCACAGCGTGATGATCATCAACGGCCAGAAGAGCCAGGCGATGCCGCTCAACGCCGCGAGGAAAGTCACGCCTGCGAAGGCGGCGATGAAGCGCCAGCCGTCGTCGAGGATCGGCACGAAGAAATTCGCCAGCATGAATGAGCTCTCTATTCGCCGCCCACGAGGACTCAGTTGACCTTGGGCAGGCTGAAGACTTGTCCCGGATAGATTAGGTCGGGATCGCGGATCTGCTCCTTGTTGGCGCCGTAGATCACCGTGTGATGATGACCGGAGCCATAATGGGCGCGCGCGATGTTCCACAGATTATCGCCGCGCACCACGACCAGCCGGCGCGTGTCCTTGGCGCCGGGCGGCACGTCGACACGGTCGAACGGCAATTCCAGGCGCGCCGCCGGCTTGCCGTCACCACCCAGGCGGTCGAGCCGCACCGCATGCTTGCCCGCTGCGACCGGCTCGGACGCCATCAGCTTCCAGTGGCCGTCGCTGCCGGCCGGCCCTTCGGCCGCGAGCTTGTCGTCGATGTAGACCCGCACCACGCTGCCCGGCGCCGCAAGGCCGGTGACGGTGACGCGGCCGTTTTCGTCATAGTCGAGCGTCGACAAAGCGAGGTCGCCCGATCGCGGCACGCCCGCCGCGCTCGGCGGCTGCACCAACTTGGGCGCGCCGGTAGGCGGCGCAATCATCACCAGCGTCTCCTCGCGCGGCGCACCCGCTGCCGGCGGCTCGGGCACGACGGCGACCACCACTTGCTCGGACGTGACCGGCGCGTGGCCCTCGACATGCTGCACGACACGCAGTTCGTGCTGACCGGGCGGCAGCGGCGGATCCTGGGCGATCACGACCCATTCGCCGCGCGCATCGGCCTCGCTGCGGGCGATCTCCTTGCCGCCGTTCAGCAACACGATCTTGGCGCCCGGCGTCGCGCGGCCGGCGATGACGGCCCGGCCGTCGGGCGTGATGCGCGCAATGTCGAAGGTCGGAGGAGCGGCAGCGGGCGGGGTCGTTGACGGCGTCGCGGGACTGGCGGCAGGCGGACCGGCGGCTGTTGGCGGCGCTGTGGCAGCCACCGCCTTCGGGGGACTTGGCTCCGGGTTGGCCGATTGTCCGAAGATCGCCTGCTCACTCAGTTTACCGTGCCACGCGACACCCAGGCCGGCCGCAAGGACGACCGCGCCGACGGCGACCAACCAAATGACTGTGCGTGACATTACCCTCCAGACGGTGCGACCACCCGTCCCCATTGGGGTCGCGACCTTCCTCTACGAAATGATACCATGACCGTTCGGTCCGGAAAGGCATCGGATCGTCTGTAAATAGAAATCGAAGCATCCGTTCCCGGACCGTGTCGAAACAAGTGTCCCAGCCAGTCCCCTCTTCCTTATGTGTATTCTGCGGCTCACGCTTCGGAACCGATCCAGGTTCCCGTGAAGTTGCGTCGCAGCTCGGCCAGCTGTTGGCTCACCAGGGCATCAGCCTCGTCTATGGCGGCGGCGGCGTCGGCCTGATGGGCTTGGTGGCCAATGCCGCCCTGAAGGCGGGCGGCCGCGTGGTCGGTGTCATCCCGAGCTTCCTGCTGAAGCGCGAGGCCGGCCATCCCGCGCTCACCGAGACCGTCGTCGTCGAGACCATGCACGAGCGCAAGCTCCAGATGTTCGAGCGCGCTGATGGCTTCGTCGTGCTGCCGGGCGGCATCGGCACACTCGAGGAGCTGTTCGAAGTGCTGTCCTGGCGCACGCTCGGCCTGCACTCCAAGCCGATCGTGATCGTCGACCAGGGCGGCTACTGGCAGCCGCTCGCAGCCCTTCTGCGCGGTGTGGTCGACGGCGGTTTCGCCGCACGGACCCACCTCGACCATGTCGCCTTCGTGAGCGACCTCAAGGACCTGCTGCCGGCAATCGCGGCAATGCCGCGTTCGGCGGGCCTGGAAAAGCGGTTGGACCGCGTCTAACGCGGTCGGACCGGGTCCAACGCGGTTAGACCGCGCCCGACGCGGTCGGATCGCCTCCGAAAGCATGGCCCGAGTGCCGTTGTGACGCGGTGCGCCGGCGATTGCGTTTGCCTCGCCGCGGTGCAACAAGACAGGCCATATCCAGCTTTATTCAGCCCGGCCGAAACCGAAGCGGCGCACGGAGGTGCAGGTATGTCAGATCTCGAAATCGTCTGGACGAAGGTCGATGAAGCGCCCGGGCTTGCAACGTTCTCCCTGCTGCCGATCGTCGAGGCCTTCGTCGGGACAGCCGGCGTGAAGATGAAGCTGAAGGACATCTCGCTGACCGGCCGCATCATCGCCAACTTCCCCGACAAGCTGAAGCCGGAGCAAAGGATCAACGATGAGCTCGCCGAACTCGGCAAGCTTACGCTGCGCCCCGAGGCCAACATCATCAAGCTGCCCAACATCTCCGCGTCGATCCCGCAGCTGAAGGCGGCGATCAAGGAGCTGCAGAGCAAGGGCTACGACATCCCGAACTACCCGGACAGCGACGCGACTCCGGCCGATAAGGAAATTCGCGCCCGCTACGGCAAGGTGCTGGGCAGCGCCGTCAATCCGGTGCTGCGCGAGGGCAATTCCGACCGGCGCGCCGCCGGCGCCGTGAAGGCATACGCGCGCAAGCATCCGCACAAGATGGGCCCCTGGACCAAGGACTCCAAGACGCGCGTGGCGTACATGTCAGGCGGCGACTTCTACGGCTCTGAGGTCGCGACGACCGTTGCGGCCCCGACCAATGCCCGTATCGAGCTGGTCGGCAGCGACGGCGCCACCACCGTGCTGAAGCCGAAGATTCCGCTCAAGGCCGGCGAGGTGATCGACTGCTCGGCGATGAACTGCAAGGCACTGCGCGCCTTCTACGCCGCGCAGATCGATGCCGCGAAGAAGGAGGGCATCCTGTTCTCGCTGCACGTCAAGACGACCATGATGAAGATCTCCGATCCCATCCTGTTCGGTCATTGCGTTTCCGTGTTCTTCGCCGATGTGTTCGAGAAGTACGGCGAGACGTTCAAGCGGCTGGGCGTCGACCCCGACACCGGCGTGGGCGACATGCTGACCCGCATCGAGACGCTGCCGGAGGCCGAGAAGGCCGCCATCAAGGCCGATATCCAGGCCGAGTATGCGAAGCGGCCGGGCCTCGCCATGGTCAATTCCGACAAGGGAATCACCAATCTCCACGTGCCGAGCGACGTGATCATCGATGCCTCGATGCCGGCGATGATCCGCGAGTCGGGCAAGATGTGGGGCCCCGACGGCAAGCTGCACGACGTGATCGCCGCGATCCCCGATCGTTGCTACTCGACGCTCTACCAGGCCGTCATCGAGGACTGCAAGGCGCATGGCGCCTTCGACCCGACGACGATGGGCTCGGTGCCGAATGTCGGATTGATGGCGCAGCAGGCCGAGGAGTACGGCTCGCACGACAAGACGTTCGAGGTTGCCAGCGCCGGCACGGTGCGCGTGGTTGCCGACGACGGCACGGTTCTGCTGTCGCAGAAGGTCGAGGCCGGCGACGTCTTCCGCATGTGCCAGGTCAAGGACGAGCCGATCCGGGACTGGGTCAAGCTCGGGGTGCGCCGCGCCCGCCTGACCGCCACGCCGGCGGTGTTCTGGCTCGACGCCAAGCGCGGGCACGACGCGCAGTTGATCGCCAAGGTCGAGAAATACCTCAAGGACGAGGACACGAAGGGCCTCGACATCCGCATCCTGGCGCCGGTCGAGGCCATGAAGTTCTCGCTCGATCGCATCCGCAAGGGACTCGACACCATCTCGGTCACCGGCAACGTGCTGCGCGACTACCTGACGGATCTCTTTCCCATCATGGAACTGGGGACGTCGGCCAAGATGCTGTCGATCGTCCCGCTGCTGGCGGGCGGCGGGTTGTTCGAGACCGGCGCCGGCGGCTCGGCGCCCAAGCACGTCGAGCAGTTCCAGCACGAAGGCTACCTGCGCTGGGATTCGCTGGGCGAGTTCCTGGCGCTCGGCGCTTCGCTGGAACATCTGGCGCAGCGAACCGGCAATGAGGACGTGAAGGTCCTGGCCGAGACGCTGGATGAGGCCAACGGCAAGATCCTCGAGAACAACCGGTCGCCGGCACGCAAGGTCGGCGAGATCGACAATCGCGGCAGCCACTTCTACCTGGCCCTATATTGGGCGCAGGCGCTGGCCCGACGCGACAACAGCACGGCCCTGTCGGCCCGCTTCAAGCCTCTGGCGAAGACGCTGGAGGAAAACGAGGCGAAGATCGACGCCGAGCTGATCGCCGCGCAGGGCAAGCCGGTGGATACCGGTGGTTACTATCGGCCCGATCAGGCCAAGACCTCGGCGGCGATGCGACCGAGCGCGACCTTGAACAAGGCGCTCGCCTCTCTCTGACGCGGCGTCGCATGGTGATCGGCGGCGCCGATGGCTGTCGCGCCGGCTGGGTCGTCTGCCGGCGCGACACCGACGGCGCCTTGGACATAAGAGTCGTGAAGACCCTCGCAGAAGCCTGCGAGGGTCTTTCCATTCTGGCCGTCGACATGCCGATCGGCTTTGTCGACCATCCGCGCCCGCCGCGCGCCTGCGAGGTCGAGGCCCGCAAGCTCTTGCCCGGCAAGGCGAGCTCGGTCTTTCCGACGCCTTGCCGCCCCGCCCTCGCCTGCACCACGCACGCCGAGGCCAACGCGGCCAGCCGTGAGCTCGGCGTCGGCATCAACCAGCAGACCTTTCACCTGTTCCCCAAGATGCGCGAGGTCGACGAGCTTCTGTGCTCACGGCCCAGGCTCAAGCGCATCGTCTACGAGGCCCATCCCGAGCTCGCCTTTGCCCGCATGAACGGCGGCAAGCCGGTGTTGAGCAAGAAGCGCAAGCCCGAGGGCTACGCCGAGCGCTGCCACCTGCTCGCCCGGCACGGCTTTGCCTGCACGGTCGACCGCCTGCCGGGCGCCCAGCGCGACGACATCCTCGACGCCATCGCCGTCTGCCGCACGGCACTGCTGATCACGCAGAAGAAGGCCACGCGTCTCGGCCCTGCGAAGCTGCGCGACAGCCGTGGCCTGCCCATGAACATTTGGTTTTGATCGGAGCGCGGACCTCCAGGTCCGCTCAATGTCGTCCTGAGCGAAGCGAAGGACCTCATCGCCGCTTGTAACTGGCATGAGATCCTTCGCTTCGCTCAGGATGACAGAGGCGGACCTGGAGGTCCGCGCTCCGGCTACTCCGGCTTCACCCCCGCCGCCTGCAGAACCGGCCCCCACAGTCCCGCCTGCACCGCTGTCCACTCGGCAAGTTCCTTGGGCGTGCCGCCCATGGCCACGAAGCCGCGCTTGCGCAGCTCCTCCTTCATCTCCGGCGTCGACACCGCCGCGTTGAGCGCCTCGTTGAGCTTGGCCACGATCGGCGCCGGCGTGCCGGGCGGCGCGATCAGCGTGTAGACGATGGTGCCGTCGACCTCGCCGGCGCCCTGCTCCTTGAAGGTCTTGATGTCGGGCGCTGACGGCGCGCGTTCGGGCGCAGCCATGCCGTAGGCCTTGAGCTTGCCCGCCTGAATGTGCGCCAGCACGCTGGTGAGGCTCGACATGCCGAGCTTGATGTGGCCGCCCAGAAGGTCGGTGACCAAGGGGCCGGTGCCGCGAAAGGGCACGTGCGTCAGCTTGATCTTGTTCAGGATGGCGTAGCGCTCGGTCGACATGTGCATGGGCGTGCTGACGCCCGCCGTGCCGTACTGCACCTCGCCCGGCGCCCTGCGTGCGGCCTCGGTGATCGCGGCGAGGTCGGCCCACGGCGCGTCGGCGCTGCCGACGAAGACCGATTCCTGCTTGGCGACAAAGCCCACCGGCACGAAGGCCGCCGGATCGAAGGCGAGCTTCGCCACCAGAAACGGATAGAGCATCTGGTTGTTGGAGCTGACCAGCACCGTATGGCCATCGGGCGGCTGCTTGGAGACATACTCGTGCGCCAGCGCGCCGCCTGCCCCGCCCTTGTTGTCGACGATGACGGTCTGGCCCAAGACCTTCTGCATCGGCTCCTGGATGGCGCGGGCCAACGCGTCCGTGCCGCCGCCGGGCGGAAAGGGCACCACGAGCTTGATCGGCTGCGAGGGGAACGTCTGTTGAGCCCTCGCCCCACCCGCCGCCGAGGCGACGAGCGAGGCGAGGATAAGCGTACGCCGGTTCATCAATGGGTCCCCTATCGATCGGTCCCTCATCGATCCGTGGACGAGCGGATGGCGGCAGCGCCGCCGCCGACCTCGATCTTCTGGCCGGTGTCGGTGAGCTTGCCGTCGTCGTTCTTGAACACCTGGATGTTCTTCTGGATCATGTTCTGCACCGCCACGGTCTTGCCGTCCTTGGAGAAGGACACGCCCTGCGACCAGGCGCCGATCGGCGCTTCGCTTACCTTGGTGAGCTTGCCGTTGTCGAACTTGTAGAGCACCACCATGCCGTTGGGCTTGAACTGCGGTGCATCCTTGGGCCGCGTCGAGCCGCCATGCGCCACGCCCGCGACCCACCTGCCGTCGCCCGACATCATCGAGCCCTCGAGGCTCTCATGACCGATGTCGACAGTTCCGACGATCTTGGGTTGATCGCCCGAGATGTCGATCACGGTGTACATGCCGTTGCCCTTGGGATCGCCGAGGCTTGCGACCACGGCGTACTTGCCGTCCGGCGTGATCGACACGGCATAGGGACGCGGCGCCACGTCGAGCGTTGCCTTCTCGGCGATCGAATCCGGCCCGAGCTTCACGACCGCGACCTTGGCGTCACCGTTGCGGGTGGCGACGCCGGTGCCGCCGTCGGGCGACACGGCGACGTGGCTCAGCAACGCCGCCGCCGGCACCAGGTCGATGGTCTTGACCAGGCTCACCTTGTTGCCGTCGATCGCCAGGATCGAGACCGACCCGGCCATGCGATTGGCGACGTAAGCGCGCTTGCCGTCCCTGGTCATCGAGATGCCGGCCGCGCCCGCGCCGGTGTTGAGCGTGTCCAAAACCTTCTGGCCTTTGAGGTCGATGACGCTGACCTTGGTGTCGGGCTGGGTCTTGGCCTTGTCGGCCGGATCGATCTTGGTCGAGGCGGCGACCAGCGCCAGCGATTCGTCGGGCGTGACGGCGACCGAGGTCGGCGGCCCTACGACGCTGCCCGGCACGTTGTTGATCGTGCCCAGCACCTTCACCGGCGACTGGCCGAGGTCGAGGATGGTGATGGAATCCGGTGTCGGATTGTCGGCGTTGCTGGTGACGCCGTTCTCCTGCTTGACCTTGTGGTCGTTCGACGAGACGGCGATCTGCGCCCAGGCGCTAGTTACGACTGGCGCTGCAGCAAGACCTAACGCTACACAAATGCCGGATATGGCTGTGTTCCGCATGGCGTCCCTCCTGGCCCGCTCACTTGATTGGAGCGTTGGCCGGAAGGGACCCTAGAGCATGTACCGTGCAGAAGAAATCATGCTCTTCCGGACCGCCGGCCTCCGGCCGGCATCATCCGCTTGAGCCGGCGAGACGCCGGCGGTCCGCAAGACCCTGATCAGACCATGCCCAGCGCGTGCTTGTAGGTGTCGAGCAGCGTTTCCTGCTCGGCGCGGTCGGCGGCGTCCATCGAGCGCAGCGAAACGATTTTCCGCATGGTCTTGACGTCGTAGCCGACGCCCTTGGCCTCGCTGTAGACATCGCGGATGTCGCCGCCGATCGCCTTGCGCTCCTCCTCGAGCTTCTCAATGCGCTCGACGAAGCTCTTCAGGCGGTCAGCCGAGATCGGCCCGGCCTTGGTCTTCTTCGAAACGGCGCTCCCATCCGGCATGTCCAACACTCCTTGATCCGACGGCCGGACCATAAGAGCGCAGGGCCTTCGGGCTCAATGACACTTCGGCGATGAAAGACGGGGATAACGGGGACGGGCGCCTAGAGTATCTTGTCGATCTTCTGCACCAGATTGAGAGCCACCGTTTCGGGGCTGCCGGTGCCTGCCCGGACAAACTTCACCGGTGCCCCCTCGATCGCCAGCGCATCCTTCGTGATCTTTCCGGTCGCCACCCGAATGACGGGTTTGCCCGCCGACTGCGCAAATGCGGCTTCACGGGTCTGATAGAGGCTGGTCTGTTCCGCCCCCAGCACGATGACTGCGTCGCTCTTGGCGATCTGTTCCTTAGTCCAGTCCTGGATGCTCACGCCGGCAGGGATGTCGATATCGCGCGCCACCTCGTACTCCTTGTCCTGGAGGACCCTCGCGACATGCGAAGCCAGATTGGCGTTGTCCACCGAGTACGACAGGAAAACTGTCGGACGCGCCTGCTTCGCCGGCGTCTTGGTAGCGGCTTTGGCCATCGCCTCTTTCGACGGAGCACCCTCCGCAAGCTTCAGCCAGTGCTGCAGCACCTTCTTGCGGCCGACCTTCATCTTCACCTCGGCAACGATCTGGAATTCACCCCAGCCGCTGCTGCTGAGCTTGAACTTGTTCGCGGGCGTGTCCCGTCGGACGACCGACGGCGAAAATGTCGGATGAAGCTTCCAAATCACTTCCGCGACGTTGTCGAGCTCGGACGGTGCCCCCTCCAGCCAGACCGACCAGCTCCAGTGACTCTCGTCCTTCGGCTTGGACTGCTGTGCGATCACGAGTGTCATCACACACTCCGCATTTCCACGTGAAGCCATTGTGGGAACTCGCCCGACCTCAACCGCGCGGGCGGATCCTCGATCTCGACGTCGATGGCGACGTCATCCTTCACGCCGGGTACGGCAAGGAAGACCCCGCCCGGCTGTATGCTGACCCTTGCATCCTGCCACGCTCCCGGAACGCCCTGACGCGGCACCAATCGGACCTGGCATCGGGCGCTGCGTTTGCTGGCGATCGCCGCGGCCGTGTCAGGCAGCAATCGCACCAGCAGATTGCGGCCAGCCTCGGCTTTCCAGGTTCCGATGTTCTCCGACAACCGGATCAGCGCGTCGGTGGGCGCCGCGAGATCGAGCGGGATGTATTCATTCTCAGCGAATGGCCCGCGCCCGCGGTCCACCCCCTTCTGCACCAAGGCGATCGCCCGCTGGCCCCGCGCCAGCGCCGAGGTCAATTCACCCAGGACCCACTCCGTGGGCAAAAACTTGTTGCCCCTTCCCGCCAGTTTCCTCTCGCATGTGAGGAGAGCGATCAGCGCGTCTGATTCTTTGATTCGCCTCTGTACGGCGGGGGTCAGTTCCTCTCCTCCGACTGATTCGCCCGTCACGGTGACCAGGCCGTGGCTCTGAAGGAGGCGACCGATGTCGCGCACGAGATTCAGAATCGGCCGGCCGCCTCTTGGGTTGAACGGAAACGCGAGAAAGACCTTGTTCATCGGACAAGCCCCATAAGAGCAAGCCTTCTAGCCAAGAGAATTGCTCGCCCTACAACTTCTCTTTGAAGTTTCCGATAATATTGCTCCTGCTGTTGAAGGACAACACGTCCGCACGCGCTCAGCCGTGCTTGTGTCCTGACTTGTCGAAGGCCGTCTTCTGGTCGCCCGAGGCTTCCTTCTGGTACTTGGCCTTCCACTGGTCGTAGGGCATGCCGTAGACGATCTCACGCGCCTTGGGGTCGGCAATGTCGATGCCCTGCTTGCCCGCCTCCTCGCGATACCAGCGCGACAGGCAGTTGCGGCAGAAGCCGGCCAGGTTCATCAGGTCGATGTTCTGCACGTCGGTGCGCTCCTGCAGGTGCGCGACCAGGCGGCGGAAGGCGGCGGCTTCGAGTTCGGTGCGGGTCTTGTCGTCCATGGCGATCTCCTGGGGGCCAGAGGCTGGTCCGGGATATGGGGTCGCCCCGCAGTATAAACCAGCCGACAGCGGCCGGCGCCAGCGCTCAGGCAGCCTGCGCTTTTGTGGCAGGCACCGACCGTTCCCGCCGCGCCGCCTCGGCCGCCGCCGCCATCGCCAGCAATCCGCCGGCAATCGCCAGATCCTTGAAGAACAGTGTGCGCTCGGCCTTGTTGGCGAGGTCGGCATGAAAGACGACCGCCGCGATCAGGCAGAAGCCCGCGAGCGCACCCGCGGCATCGCGCACCCGCCACCCGACCAGCAGGGCGAGCCCCGCGCCGATCTCCAGGACGATGACCGCCGGCAGCAGGAAGGACGGCACGCCGAACGCGGCCATGTGCTCGAGGAAGGGTTGCGGTCCGGTCGCCTTGGCAATGCCGGCCCCGATGAAAAGCAGGGCGATCAACGCCCGCCCGACGATGGACGCCAGTCTGGGAAGGCTCATCGGCCATCTCCTCCTACAGGAAGATCGGAAGCTTGGGCGTGTGCAGCAGCAGCACGGTCTCGGCGTGCGCCACGGCATCGTGCACGCCGTCCGGCGGCGTGTAGAGATAGTCGCCCGTCTTCAGCCGCCGGTCGCCGATCGTGATGTCGCCGCTCACCACATAAAGCTCCTCGCCTTCGGGGTGTGTGTGCGGCGCGCCCTTGGCGCCGGCGGCAAAGCGCAGGAAGAACGTCGCGCCGCCACCGGGATGGGGACGCAGCACGGAGTAATCCAGCCCGGCGGCCTCGGTCGGAACCCAGTGCCGCTCCTGCCAGCTCTTCTGAACGATCTCGCTCATGTTCCCTCCGATCACAGCCGGGAGGTAGTCACCAACAAAGTCGGCGTCTAATATCAATTCATGCGTCAGTGATAGCGAATAACGATCAGAGAATCCGCCGATGAACCTGCGCCGACTCGATTGCTTCCTGGCCGTCGCCAGGGAACTGCATTTCCGCCGCGCCGCCGAGCGACTGCACACGGCCCAGCCCGCCCTCTCGGCGCAGATCGCGAAGCTCGAGCATGAGCTCGGCGTGGCGTTGTTCGAGCGCAGCCGGCGCAAGGTCACGCTGACCCCGGCTGGCGCGGCGCTGCTCGCCCGCGCGCGGCTGCTCGTCCCGACCTTGCGCGACGCGCTTGCCGAGGCGACGTCGATCGGCGAGGGCCGCGCCGGCAGGCTCACCGTAGGCTTCGTCGGCTCGGCCGCTTATCAGCTGTTGCCGCGCGTCCTGCGCGTGGCCGAGAAGGAGCTGCCCACCGTCCAGATCGTGCTGCGCGAGGCCACGAGCCCAGTCCAGGCCGAGGCGTTGGCGGTCGGCGAGCTCGACCTCGCGGTGACGCGCGTTCCCAGCCCACTGCCGGCGCTCAGCTCGACCAAGATCGTCGCCGAGCCATTCGTGGTGGCGCTGCCCGCGCGCCATCCCCTGACGCGCAACAAGGTGGTGGCGGCGAAGCGGCTCGACGGCCTGCCGCTGGTGACCCTGCCGTCCGGCGCCGGCGTGCTGCGCGATGCGATGCTGGCCGAGTTGGCCGATGCCGGCGCCAGCCCACGGATCGTCGACGAGGTGTTCGAGATGCCGACCATTCTCGGCCTGGTCGCCGCCGGACGCGGCGTCGCCCTGGTGCCGGCCGCGGTCTCGGAGCTTCGCCTCAAAGGGGTGGTGTTCCGCCGCTTGCGATCGCCCAAGCGGCACGCCGAGCTCTGGGCGCTCAAGCGGCGCGACGATCAGAGGCCGGTTGTCCGTACGTTGATCCAGCTGCTGTCGCGCTTCTCGAATGTCGCCGGCTAGCGATCAGGGACCGCTTCGAAGTCCGCAGCGATGTCTGCCCGAATTCGCATGCGCACATCCGCCGCCACAGGCGTGTTGCCGAGCAACGCCAAAAAGCGCTCGCGCTGGACGATGCCACGCCGGGCGAGTTCGCGGGTGAAGGCGATATCCTTGGCGCCGCGTGCGACATACTTGGCGATCGCAAGATCATGCGGCTCCAGGCACAAGCCCCTTACCCCTTCGCTATCGCCCGGCGGCAAATTCACGAGTCGGCCTCTCCATCCTCTCGGCAGCACGGCGGTCGCTACGTCGACAGGGTCAGCGTAGTAGCCGTAGGTTTGATGAAACGGCGAATCGACGCCGACCTCGTTCAGCAGCTCCGTCAGCTCCGGGTTTTTTAGGGCGACCAGGTCGACCTCGGCCGACATCTCTATGCCGTTCGTCGGCCTGGTCACCCTTCGCGCGAGCGGGCCACGTTTCAACGATGCCAGCAGTGCCGTTACTTGCTGTTTTCTGCGCCCGTATGGTGCGCAATAAACAAATTATCTGTCGCGGACCGGCGCCGATCCACAATGGACTGATGACGAAAGTTATTTTATAATTACTGTGTAGCTAGAGCAGAGCCTTCGTCACGGCGGCGCCGATCGCCGGCGCCAGCCGGACCCCCCAGGCGCGGGCGTCGTCGGGCGTGGCGATCAGGTCCTGCCGCACCTCGAGCGAGCAGTGCGGCAGCTTGCGGGTGCGGGCATGGGCATTGAGCGTGTATTCGTACGAGGCGCGCGCCGAATAGGGCTCGTTGTCGCCCACGATCAAAGCGGAATCGCGCCGCAGCTCCGCCAGCAGCGGCTCGGGCAGGCGCGCATCGTCGTTCCACAGCACGCCGACATGCCAGGGACGCTTGAAGCCGTTCATCTGCGGCGTGAAGGAGTGCATCACCAGCAGCGCCACGGCGCGGCGCCCCGCGGTCATGCGATCGAGCTGGCGGTCGACCTCGCGATGATAGGGCCAGAAGCAGGCATCGGCCCGCGCATCGACCTGCTCCTTGGTGAGGCCCCTGTTCGCCGGCACCGGCGTGCCGTCACTGACCTCGGGTGTCGAGCCCTCGCCGCCTGGCCAGCGGTTGCAGTCGATCACAAGCCGCGAGTAGCCCGAGGCGACCAGCGGCGCGTCGAGCGCCTCGGCGAGTGCCAGCGCCGCGTCGAGGCCGCCAATGTCCCAGCCGATGTGGCGCGCGAGCTCGTCGTCGCTGATGCCGAGACTGCCCAGTGCCTTCGGCACGGCCTTGCTGGCGTGGTCGCAGAGCAACAGCAACGGCGCCTTGCCCCGTTCATTGTGAACGGAAAACGCCGCCGGGTCGCCCGGCCCGAGCAGCTGATTGGGCAACTGTTGCATCGCGCCCCTATAGTGCGTAGATCGCGCAAATGAAAGATGCCGAAGCCCGTGCGCTGTTGCGCCAACTGTTCGATGCAGCGCTGGCCGCCGCGCGCCCCGCCACTTGCCTCGCGCCCTACATCGCGAAACTGCAGCCGCCGAAAGGGCGCACGATCGTGATCGGCGCCGGCAAGGCGAGCGCCGCGATGGCCAAGGCTGTCGAGGATCAGTGGCCGCATCCGCTGCAAGGCCTCGTCGTGACACGCTACGGCTATGGCGAGACCTGCCGCAGGATCGAGATCGTCGAGGCCGCTCATCCCGTGCCGGACGAAAAAGGCCGCGCTGCCGCGGGCCGCATCCTCGAGACGGTCAAGGGCCACACGCCGGACGACCTGGTGCTTTGCCTGATCTCCGGCGGCGCGTCGGCGCTGCTCGCCCTGCCCGCGCCCGGCCTCACGCTTGCCGACAAGCAGGAGGTCAACCGCGCGCTGCTGAGGTCGGGCGCCAACATCGTGGAGATGAACACGGTGAGAAAGCACCTTTCCGCCATCAAGGGCGGGCGGCTGGCCGTCGCGGCGCAGCCGGCGCGGGTGTTGGGCTGGCTGATCTCCGACGTGCCCAACGATGACCCCGGCGTCATCGGCTCGGGCCCGACCGTGGCCGACCCCACGACCTTTGCCGACGCGATGGCCGTGCTTGCGAAGTACCGCATCGATCCGCCTGCCGCCGTGCGCGCGCATCTCGAGAAGGGAGCGGCCGGCGGCATCGAAGAGACACCCAAGCCCGGCGATCCGCGCCTGGCCCGTGTCGAGACCGTCATGGTCGCGACGCCGCAGCGCTCGCTCGAGGCCGCGGCCGAGGCCGCGCGCAAGCACGGACTGGACGTCGTCATGCTGGGCGACAATCTCGAAGGCGAAGCGCGCGAGCTCGGCGCGCTGCATGCAGAGCTGGCGATGCAGCACGCCAGGCGCGGCCGGCCCGTGGTGATCCTGTCCGGCGGCGAGACGACCGTGACGGTGCGCGGCAAGGGCCGCGGCGGCCGCAACGTCGAGTATCTGCTTGCCAAGGCTATCGCCGCGAACGGGGCGCCCGGCATCTGGGGCCTCGCTGCCGATACCGACGGCGTCGACGGCTCCGAGGACATCGCCGGCGGCATCTTCACGCCCGATTCGCTCGCCCGCGCCCGCGCCAAGGGCCATGACCCCAAGGCCATGCTGGACGACAATGACGGCCACAGCTTCTTCGAGATGCTGGGCGACAGCCTTGTCACCGGCCCGACCAAGACCAACGTCAACGACTTCAGGGCCACCTTGATCGCCCCATGAGGCACTCATGACCGTCTATCCCGGCTCCTGCCATTGCGGTGCGATCCAGATCGCCTTCACGTCGGACAAGACGCCCGACGCCATCCGTGTCGGTCGCTGCTCCTGCAGCTTCTGCCGTCGCCACGGCGCCCGCACCTGCGGCGATCCTGCAGGGTCGGTCGAGTTCCGGGCCAGGCCGGGTAGCCTGTCGCGCTACCGCTTCGGGCTCGGCATCACCGACTACCTGCTGTGCGCCAAGTGCGGCGCTTATGTCGGCGCGGTCATGCCAGATGAAGACGGGCCCATCGGCATCGTCAACGTCAATTCGCTCGATATTCGCGATACGTTCGACCCCGCCCCGCCGCTGCACGTCCATGACGGCGAGGACGAAGCGCGCCGGCGCGCCCGGCGGCGAAAGTTCTGGATGAAGGCGACGGTCATCGCCTAGGGTTTGGACATGGCACTTCTCGGGATCATCGCCGACGATTTCACCGGCGCCACCGACATCGCGGGCATGCTGGTCAAGGGCGGCATGCCCACCATCCAGACCATCGGCGTGCCCGAGAAAGGCGCGGTCCCGAACGATGTCGACGCCGTCGTGGTCGCGCTCAAGACGCGCTCGATCCCGGCGAAAGATGCAGTCGCCCAGTCGCTGAAGGCGCTCGATGCGCTGCAGGCCGCGGGCTGCAAGCGCTTCTTCTTCAAGTACTGCTCGACCTTCGATTCGACGGACGCCGGCAATATCGGTCCCGTCGGCGACGCGCTGCTCGACGCGCTGGCGGCCAAGCAGGCGATCTACTGCCCCGCCTTCCCCGAGAACGGCCGCACCATCTTTTTCGGCTATCTCTTCGTGGGCGACATCCTGCTGTCGGACTCGCACATGCGCCATCACCCGCTCAATCCGATGACCGATTCGAGCCTGGTGCGCGTGCTGGCTCGTCAGACCAAGCACAAGGTCGGGTTGGTCCCCTTGAAGCAGGTACAGTCAGGCTCGGCGGCGCTGCGCACCGCGCTCGACAAGCTTGCGAGCGACGGCGTGCGCCACGTCGTGGTCGATGCGGTGGCCGACACCGATCTCGGCATCATCGGCGAAGCGGTGGGCGACGATCTCCTGGTGACCGGCGGCTCGGGCGTTGCGCTCGGCCTGCCCGCCGCCTATCGCCGGCGCGGCCTGCTCGCGCACAAGACCGGCGCCGACACGCTGCCCAAGGTCACCGGTGCATCTGCAGTGCTGGCGGGCTCGTGCTCGGCTGCGACCCTTGGCCAGATCGCAGCCTTCAAGGGCCCGCACCTCCATCTCGACACCGATGCGATCTGCCGCGGCGAGCCGGTCGGCGAAGGCGCCCTCGACTGGGCGAAGGACAAGCTCGGCAACGGCCCGATCCTGCTGTCGGCCAGCGACAAGCCGGACGAGGTCAAGGCCCTGCAGGCCAAGTACGGCGTCGAGAAGTCGAGCCAGGCGATCGAGAAGACCATGGCGACGCTCGCCAAGGGCCTGGTCGCTCAAGGCGTGGGCCGCCTGGTCGTGGCAGGCGGTGAGACCTCTGGCGCCGTGGTCAGTGCGCTCGACGTGGCGGCGCTGCGCATCGGCCCCGAGATCGACCCCGGCGTGCCGTGGACCGCCTCGGTCGGCGCCAAGCCGCTGCTGCTCGCCCTGAAGTCGGGCAATTTCGGCACGCCGGATTTCTTCACCAAGGCCTTCCAGCGGCTATGAGCACCAAGGAATCGAAGACCCGCGAGGCGATCTGCGCGCTCGGCGCCAAGCTCGCGGCGCGCGGCCTCTGCCCGGGCACCTCGGGCAACATCAGCGCGCGCATCGATGATGGCTGGCTGATGACGCCGACCAATTCCTCGCTGGGCGACCTCGAGCCCGGCCAGCTCTCCAAGCTCGACCTCAACGGCAAGCATGTCGGCGGTGATCCGCCGACCAAGGAGGCGCTGCTGCACCGCTCGGTCTACGACGTGCGGCCCAAGGACGGCGCCATCGTGCACCTGCATTGTACGCACGCGGTGGCGATCTCCTGCCTCGACCCATCATGCCATCACAACAAGGACACGACCCTGCCGCCGATCACGCCGTACTTCGTGATGCGCGTCGGCAAGCTGCCGCTGGTGCCCTACTTCAAGCCCGGGGACCCCAAGCTCGCCGACGCCATCCGCGACTACGCCAAGGGCCATCGCGCCGTGCTGCTCGCCAATCACGGGCCGGTCGTCGCCGGCACCTCGCTGTCGGCCGCCTGTGCTTCGATCGAGGAGCTGGAGGAGACCGCCAAGCTCCATCTGCTGCTGCAGGGCTTCAAGGTTCGCCTGCTCTCCGACGCGCAGGTGCGCGACGTCGAAGAGGCGTTTCCGTCGTGAGTAGCAACACCGTCACGCGTCGGCTGTCATCGCCAACGTCGCCCTGTCATCCTGAGCGCAGCGAAGGATCTCATGGCGTCGATGGCGATGAGATCCTTCGCTTCGCTCAGGATGACAACTGACCATGCCCAAGCTCGCCGCCAATCTCTCCTGGATCTACCAAGAGGTGCCGTTCCTGCAGCGCTTCGGCGCGGCGGCCGCCCATGGCTTCAAGGCGGTCGAGATCCTGTTCCCCTACGAGGCGCCGGCCGCCGACATCGCCGCCGAGCTCAAGAAACACAAGCTCACGCAGGCACTGTTCAATCTGCCGGCCGGCGATGCGAGCAAAGGCGAGCGCGGCTTCGCCGCTCTGCCCGGCCGCGAGGCCGACTTCGCCGCCGCCCTCGACAAGGCCTTGGACTACGCCAAGGTGCTGGAGTGCAACACGTTGCATGTCATGTCGGGCATGATCGCGCCGGGCGCCGACGTGAAGGCGATGCACAAGACCTTCGTATCGAATCTCAAGATGGCGGCCGACCGCACCGCCAAGAGCGGCATCACGCTGGTGCTGGAGCCCATCAACCACCGCGACATTCCCGGCTACTTCACCAACACCACGGGCCAGGTCGAGCAGATCATGAAGGAGGTCGCGGCCCCTCATCTCAAGCTGCAGCTCGACCTCTATCACTGCCAGGTCACCGAGGGCGACCTCACCAGGCGCACCGAGCGGCTGTTCCCGATCACCGCGCACGTGCAGATCGCGGGCAACCCCGACCGCAACGAGCCCGACATCGGCGAGGCCAACCATCTCTACCTGCTCGATGTGCTCGATCGCCTGGGCTACCAGGGCTATGTCGGCCTCGAATACAAGCCCAGGACGACGACCGGCGCCGGCCTGGGCTGGGCTGCCAAGTACGGCATCAAGGCCTGATCCATGACCGACAAGAACACGCCCGTCGTCGCTTTCATCGGCCTGGGCTCGATGGGCATGGGCATGGCGAAGAACCTGCTCAAGCACGGTCACAAGGTGATCGGCGTCGATCCCAGCGCTCCGGCGCGCGAGGCCTTTGCGGCGGCGGGCGGCGCCATCGCGGCCAGCCCCGCCGAAGCCGCCTCATCGGCCGACGTCGTTGTCGTGGCGGTCGTCAATGCGCAGCAGGTTGACACCGTGCTCTATGGCGAGGGCGGCGCCGCCGCAACGCTGCGCAAGGGTGGCCTGGTCATGCAATGCGCGACCATTCCGCCGGCTTTCGCCAAGTCGCTCGGCGAGCGGCTGGCGAAGTCGGGACACGATCTCCTCGATGCGCCGATGTCGGGCGGACGCGCCCGAGCGGAATCCGGCGAGCTCACCTTCATGGCCTCGGGCGCACCCAAGGCCTTCGCCGCCGCCGAATCGATTCTTTCCGCGACGTCGGCCAAGGTCTTCCGTCTCGGCGAGGCGCCGGGCGTCGGTTCGCTGGTCAAGACCGTGAATCAGCTTCTGGCCGGCGTGCACATCGCCACCGCGGCCGAGGCGATGGCGCTCGCCGCCAAGGCCGGCGCCGATACGCGCGCCGTCTACGAGGTGATCTCGGCCAGCGCCGGCAATTCCTGGATGTTCGGCAACCGCGTGCCGCACATGCTCGACGACGACTACACGCCGTTGTCGGCGGTGGAGATCTTCGTGAAGGATCTCGGGCTGGTGCTGAACACCGGTCACGAGCATCGGTTGCCGCTGCCGATGGCCGCAGCGGCGCATCAGCTCTTCCTCGCGGCGGCCGGCGCCGGCTGGGGGCGGCTCGATGACGCGGCGGTCGTGAAGGTCTACGAGCAAGCCGGCGACTTCAAAGTGTCGTCGCCCAAGAAGTAGACTTTCAGGCATGCATCGCGACCGCTTCACCAAGATCGTCGCCACGCTCGGTCCCGCCTCTTCCAGCCGCGAGCGTTTGCGCGCGCTGTTCGAGGCCGGCGCCGACGTCTTTCGCCTGAACTTCAGCCACGGCACCCAGGACGACCATCGCCAGCGCGTCGACCTCCTGCGGGCGATGGAGAAGGAATACAAGCATCCGATCGCCATCCTGATGGACCTGCAGGGCCCCAAGCTGCGGCTCGGCGCCTTCGCCAAGGGACCGCTGGAGCTGAAGAAGGGCCAGAAGCTGCGCTTCGACATGGAGAGCGCGCCCGGAACGGCCAAGCGCATCCCGCTGCCGCATCCGGAGATCTTCAAGGCGGCCAAGCCGGATGGCATCCTGCTGATCGACGACGGCAAGGTCAGGCTGCGCATCACGGGCCACACCGAGGGGACGATCGACACCGAGGTCGAGGTTGCAGGCCCGATCAGCGACCGCAAGGGCGTCAACCTGCCCAACCTCGCGATCCCGCTGTCGCCGATGACGGCCAAGGACCATCGCGACCTGACCTACGGGCTGACGCTCGGCGTCGACTGGGTGGCGCTCTCCTTCGTGCAGCACGCCCACGACATCGCCGAGCTGAAGAAGCTGGTGGCGGGCCGCGCCGCGGTCATGGCCAAGCTCGAGAAGCCGCTCGCCATCGACCACCTCGACGAGATCATCGAGCAGAGCGACGGCATCATGGTGGCGCGCGGCGATCTCGGCGTGGAGATGCCGCCCGAGGCCGTGCCGCCGCTGCAGAAGCGCATCCTCGCCGCCTGCCGCGCCGCCGGGAAGCCCGCCATCGTCGCCACGCAGATGCTCGATTCGATGGTCCATTCGCCGACGCCGACGCGCGCCGAGGCCTCGGACGTGGCGACCGCGGTCTATGACGGCACCGACGCCATCATGCTGTCCGCGGAATCGGCGTCGGGCGACTATCCGGTCGAGGCGGTCACCATCATGGACCGCATCGCCAAGAGCGTCGAAGCCGATCCGCTCTATCGCCGGCTGATGGATGCCAGCCGCCGCGATCCGGAATCGACCACCGCCGATGCGATCAGCGCCGCGGCGCGGCAGTGCGCGCACACGCTGTCGGCGGCGGCCATCGTCACCTACACCACGACCGGCTCGACGACGCTGCGCGCGGCGCGCGAGCGGCCCGACGTGCGCATCCTCTGCCTTACGCCCAAGCTCGAGACGGCGCGGCGCATGGCGCTGACCTGGGGCGTGCATCCCATTCAGACCGACGATGCGCACAACTTTGCCGACATGGTCGCGCGCGCCACGCGTGTTGCGCGCCAGCAGCACATCGCAAAGCCCGGCGAGCGGCTGGTGATCACCGCGGGTGTGCCATTTGGCACACCGGGCGCCACCAACATCCTGCGCATCGCCTACGTCTAGGTGTGGCAAATCTGCACCGCGATGCTGACGATACGAAGCGTCGCAGAATCGCCTAGGTCTGAACCTGAAAAAGCACGGGGATGGAGCGAAAAGTTCCCTCGTAGATTTTTCAGAAGCAGCACTTCATCGAGAGGCGATCGTGAAACGCTATCCGCGCACTACCGCCCGTCCCTTCCGGCCCTACGCTCTCACCTGGATCGACTTCCTGGTGATCGCAGCGATCGCGCTCACCTTCCTTGTGATCGCGAGCACAACCATCAGCCACGCCAAGGCCTCGTCGATCGCGACTCTTGTCAACGATCCGCCGACCTTTGCGGCAGAAATGCGGCACGCCACGGAGGAGCCGGACCTGATCAAGGCAAGAATAAGATTGTCGATCGGCGCGCCCTGGAACTGACGCCCCTTGGGCGGAGCGGATGACGGCATCGCTGGCGCCCCCCCAACCGTCAACTCAAGCTCCGCCCCCCCTATGGTGCGAAAAACTTGCAAAATACAACTTTAGTTATTTTGCGCGCGCCGCATCTTCTCGGGCGTCCGTTCTATGCATCGTTCATCCGATACCATCGCGCGCGGGGGCTTATTCACGCGGGCTGGGCGACGGAGAGATCGGCCCTATCATGAACTACCTGAAGCCGAAGCGACGATAGGCATAGCCCAGGCCAACCAGCGCCGCGCCCAAACCGAGGAATGAGAAGACGCGCAGCAGGCCCTGCAGGCCGGCCACGTCGATCAGGAAGACCTTGGCGACGACGATGCAGACCAGCGCCATGCCCGCATGCCGAAGCGCCGCGGCGTTGCGCAGGAAGCCCAGCGCCAGCAAGGCTACGCCGAACAGGAGCCAGACCGCGGAATAGACATAGAGCTCCAGGCCCGCGGCATCGAAGCCGTCGCGCTCGAAGCCCGGGTCGAACAGGTGGCGCACTTCCAGGGAGACCCAGACGAATGCGAGCAGTGACGCCGTGGCCTCGATGACCAGCGCCACGTTGCGCTCCGGCTCGACACCATCGATCCAGCGCCGCGCCAGGGCCGCCATTGCCGCCGGCAACGCATAGGCGAGGAACAGGCCATTGGCGAGCGGCAGGCTGCCGACATCGGTCCGGCGCAGGATCGGATTGGCGATGCCGACCTGGGCCACGACAACCAGCGCCACGGCCAGGGCGCCGCTGATGCGCCAGGCCCACAGCACGACCGGATCGCGGCGCATCCGCGCCAGCCACAACGCGGCGAGCGCGAAAGCTCCCCAGACCAGGACGTAGAGGCTCCGCTCCATGAAGCCCGAGTCGGGCACGGCCATGGTGTCGTGATGGAAGATACTGCGCACCTGCAGGGTAGCCAGCACGAAGGCCAGCAGCGCAATCGCGGCCTCGGTGGCGCGCAGCAGAGGCTCGTCGCCGGTCGGCCGCAGGCTGCGCAGGCCGCCGATGAGCGCCACGATCGCGAGCCCGTAGCCCCACAGGATCCAGTTGAAGATCGGCGTGACGCCCAGCGGATACGTCAGGACCTCGGGATTGAGCACGAAGCGTACGACCACGACGGCGAGCAACGGCCAGCACAGCCGGCGCATGGCAGTGAGGCCGAGCTGGGCCGAGATCGCGGCAACCGCGGCAAACTCGACGGCATAGGCCACTGTTATCCATTCGCGGCGGAGCTCCAGCGCAATGGCGGCGGCGATGAAGAAGACGACGCCGGCGGCCATGTAGCCCAGCGCCTCGGCGGCGCCGGGCATGGTTTCGCGCCAGCGCGCCAGGCGCTCGGCGCCCACCAGGAACGGAACGGCGAGACCGATGCTGATCAGCCCCCAAGGCGTCCCTACGGCTGTGTTGCGCAGCATGTACCAGCTCAGCAGGAAATGGCCGAGCGCCGCGCCCACCGCGAGCGCGGCCCAGAATCCGGGCCGTCCGGCATTCCACAAGAGCGCAAAGGCGCCGGCCGCGTAGAGACCGCCCAACGCAGCGGCCATCGAGCCGAACTCGTTGGTGTTGCCCCACAGCGCCAAGGTCGCGAGCGACAGCACCGGAGCGAGCGCCGCGACGTACTGGAAGCGCGGCGTCCATCGCGCCAGCACGAACAGGCCGAGGCCGTGCGCCGCCAGGGCAAGCCATCCGGCCGACTGCCGTCCGTCATCCTGGACGATGAGGGCGGCGATCAGCGCCCCGGTCAGGCCGAGAGCGAGCCAGACCATGAGCGCCACGTCGTCCGTCGGGTTGTCGTTTTCCTGCAATCGCCGCCACGTCGCCCAGACGAAAAGACCGGCCACGGCCACGAGGAAGAGCCCGACCCAAGCAAGGCCGCCCGCCAGCGACTGCATCCAGAGAAGCGTCCAGATCGCCGATCCGGCGAGCACCCCCCAGCCCAGCAGCCACCAGCCGCGATGACGGATCACCGCCAGCGTGCCCGCCGCGATCGCCAGCAGATAGCCGAACAGCACCGGCGTGTTGGGCGTCTCGCTGCCGATGATGAGGGGGCTCGCGAAGCCGCCGACGAAGGCCAGCCCCGCGACGAAGATGCCATGCCGCAGCGACACGCCGATCGCGAAGGCCGTCAGCGCGGCAGCGCCGCCGCCCGCCGCGGGCTTGGAGATCATGTCGTAGAGCGCAACCGCCGCGAACAGCGCACCGTAGAGCGAGGCGACGCCGGCGGATGCCAGCGCCTGGGCGACGCGGTCGTCGCGGCTGCGCAGGCGTTCGGCGCCGCCGATCAGGGCGAAACCGAACAGCGCCGCCAGGATCACGCGCACTTCGGGCGAGAGGTAGCCTTCCTCGATCGAGTAGCGCACCAGGAACACGCCGGCCAGGGCGAGCGTGACCGCACCGACCCAGACGAAGGCCCGCGCCCCCAGCCGCTGCTCCCAGCCTGCCTGCACGGGCGCAACAGCCGGCGCGGGCGCTGGCACAGTCTCGACGACGGGTTCGGGCTCGAATGGCGGCGCCGGCGGCGGCACGACGGCCGGCGCCGAAGGCTCGGCCGCAGCTGGCAGCGCAGGCTCCGCCGCCGGCTCGTCCACGAAAGGCGGCGGCAGAGACGCCTCAGCCATCTGCCGCCGCAGCTGCGCCACCTCACCGATCAGGCGTTCGTTCTGCTCGCGCAGGCTCGACGTGCGCGCCAACGCGACGATGGCGATGATCGGCGTGCCGAGGGCCCAGACGATCCCGATCAGGATCAGGAAGACGTACTCCACGAGCCGCCTGTCGAGCCGCCGGCCGCCGCGCGGCTACTCGGCGGCGACCCGCTGGGCCTGATGGGCGAAGGCCGCGCGGTTGTCGCGCGCGACGATGCCGCGCTTCACCACCAGGCGATGGTTCTCCTTGCGTGCGGCGCGCTTGATGTCGGCCAGCACATCGCCGTCGCACAGCACGAAGTCGGCGCTGTTGCCCTCCTTGATGCGGCCCTGGTCGGAAAGGCGCATCAGGTCGGCGGCGCTCGCCGTCGAGAAGAACAGCGAATCGCGGCTCAAGATCCCGATCTCGCACATGTATTCGAGCTCGCGCGCATTCTCGCCGTGGCGGTTGTGCGGCGTGCCGGCGTCGGTGCCCATGGCGATGCGGCCACCCGCCTTGTAGTACATCTTGATCGAGGCGATGTGGCGGTCGAACACGCGGCGCGCCTTCTCGATCACGTAGTCGGGGATCGAGCGATCGCCATCGTCGTAGCCCTTCAGGATGTTCTTCACCGCCGCGAGCGTCGGCACCAGCCACACGCCGCGCTCCTTCATCTCGGTGATGCATTCTTCGGTCATGAAGATGCCGTGCTCGATCGAATCGATGCCGCCGCGTACGGCGTTCAGGATGCCGAGCGCACCCTGGGCGTGGCTGGCGCAGCACTTGTGGAAGCGATGCGCCTCGCTGATGCCGGCCTTCATCTCCTCGGCCGAGTAGTGGGCGTCCTCGGGGTTCACGCCCGGAGTCATCACGCCGCCGGTCGCCATGATCTTGATCAGGTCGGAGCCGGCATGGACCTGCTCGCGCACCGCCTTGACGACCTCGTCGAGGCCGTCGGCGACGCGGCCGGTGCGGTTGCCGTGGCCGCCGGTCATGCAGATCATGCGGCCGGCGCAGCGCATGGTCGGTCCCAGGAAGCGGCCGCTGTTGTAGGCGTCGCGGATCGCGAACTCGATGTAATCCTTGCCGCCGCAGTCGCGCACGGCGGTGATGCCGCCTTCCAGCGTGTTGCGCATCAGCTCCATGCCGCGGACGGCGATCTGCGCCGCGCTCATGCGGTCCTGCACCGCACCCGGATTGCCCTCGGCGCCGCTGAGCGAATGGACGTGGCAGTCGATGATGCCCGGGATCAGCGTGCCGCCCGCCGTATCCACCTTGTCGCCGGCAAAGCCCGCGAACTCAGCCGCCGCGGCGACGCGCTTGACCTTGCCGTCTTCCTCCAGCACCGCCTGCCCGTCCAACACCTTCTCGCCGTCGAAGACGCGGCCGCCGACATACAACGTGGACATCGATTGATCCTTGAAGATTGAAACTGCCCGATCCTGCCCGGCCGCCTGCGGCGCGGCAAGGTTGGGCTTCAGCGGCCGGCCGTGCGCTGAGTGCAACCCAGCGGATCGGCCGGCGTGTCGCCGCCCAGCGCTTTCAGGCGGTCGATCTCGTCATCGATTCCGACGATGTGCGGATTGTGCTTCTTGGCCAGCTCGAAGGCCGCGACGGCGCGTGGATATTCGCCCATTTCCGCCCGGATCATCCCGAGACCGGAATAGGCCCCGAAATGGCGTGGCTCGCGCCTCACCGTCTCGCAGATGTCGGACAGGGAGGCCTGGAAGTTGCCGAGCAGCCAGTAGGCGGTCGCCCGCTTGTTCCAGGGTTCGGAAAGGTCGGGGGCAAGCTCGATCAGCTTGCTGAACGTCACGACCGACTGCTGGAGCTGGCGCTGCTGCATTTCGGCGATGCCGCGCAGCATCAGCTCGCGCGGCTGGCCTTCCGGCACCATGATCCATTGCTCCCAGATCGCCGACTCCAGCGACTGGATGGCCATCGGGTCGGTCGCGGATTGAAGCTTGGCGAACAAGGTGTCGAGCATGGTGCTGCTCCCGCCGTTCTGTGCCAGCGCGTTGACTCCCAGCATCATGCCGAGAAGTACGACAAGGCAAGTGCGAAGAAAGGTCATCGTGGTCTACTGCAGCGCGGCAGGCTTCGGCCCGCCGGTCGCCCAGTCCAACAGCTCGACGGTGTGCGCCATCGGAATGGCGGTGCCCGCCGCGATATTGCCGATGCAGCCGAAGTTGCCGGCAGCTATGACGTCCGGCTGCAGGCTCTCGATGTTGGCGACCTTGCGATCGCGCAGCCGTCGCGACAGCTCGGGCTGCAGCACCTGGTAGGTACCGGCCCAGCCGCAGCAGAGATGACCCTCGGGCACGTCCTTCACGACGAAGCCTGCATCTCTCAGGAGCTTCTTGGGCTGCTCGGTCACCTTCTGTCCGTGCTGCATGGAACACGCCGAATGATAGGCCACGGTGAGCGGCCGCGCGGTCACGTTCGCGAGACCGACTTCCAGCATGAGCTCGCTGATGTCCTTGGCCAGCCGCGCCACCTTCTCCGCCCGGTCCTTCCACTCGGGATCGTCGGCGAACATCTCGCCGTAGTCCTTCACCGTCGTGCCGCAGCCCGAGGCGTTGACGACGATGGCATCGAGCCCGGCGCCGTCGATCTCGCGCATCCACGCCTCGATATTGCGCCTGGCGAGCGCCAGCGCCTCGGCGTTGCGGCCAACATGCAGTACTGAGGAACCGCAGCAGCCCGAGCCTGCGGCGTTCACCACCTCGACATCGTGCCGGGTCAACAGCCGCACCGTCGCCTCGTTGACCTCGGGCGCCAGCACCTGCTGGCCGCAACCCGGCATCAGCGCCACGCGCTTGCGACGGAGCCCGGCCGCCGGAAACGTCTGCGGTCGATCGACCGGTGATGGGCCGGACAGCCGGACCGGCACAGCGTCGAGCATCGCCTTCACGCGCCGCAGGAAGGTCCCGCCGCCGGGATCGGCGCTGGTCGCGGGAAGCATCGCCGCCAGCGGCTTGGCCGCCCTGCCCAGCACCATGGCCCAGCGGAACAGCGCCGGCCGCGGCATCAGCCAGGCGAGCAGGCCGCGCAGCAGGCGGTCGGCGAACGGCCGCTTGTAGTGCTCCTCGATGTGGTGCCGGCCGTGATCGACCAGGTGCATGTAGTGCACGCCCGACGGGCAGGTCGTCATGCAGCTGAGGCACGACAGGCAGCGGTCGACGTGGCGGACCTCCGATGCCGTCGGTGCGCGATCGCCCTCCAGCATCGCCTTGATGAAGTAGATTCGCCCGCGCGGGCTGTCGCGTTCGTCACCCAGCAGCACGAAGGTCGGGCAGGTCGCCGTGCAGAAGCCGCAATGCACGCACTTGCGCAGGATGTGCTCGCTGCGCGCGGTCTCGGAGTCGGCAAGCTGGGCCAGGGTGAAGTTGGTCTGCATCGTTCAGCCCATTCGCCCCGGATTGAAGATGCCCTTCGGGTCGAAGCTCTCCTTCACGCGGGAGGCAAGGGACGCAAGCGCGGGCGGCTGCGGCTGGAACACGGCAGTATGCACGCGCACCGTCTCGTCGGCCCGGATCAAGGTTGCGTGCCCTCCGGCGAGCGCACCGCGAACAATCGCCTGGTCGGCATCGTCGCTCGGCGGCAGGGCGAGCCAGATGAGGCCGCCCGACCAGTCAAAGAAGGCGCGAGCCGCCGGGCGCTGCGCCTTGATGCGCGCCACCACGGCAGCCCCTTCGGTCGGCGCGCATGAGATCTTCCACACGACCGCGTCCTGCGCAGCCGCAAGCGGCGCGACATCCCGCACCTCGCGCCAAAACGTCCGGCTTTCCAGCGTGCCGAGTTCTTCCATTTTGCCACCAAAGAGCTCGCGCAGCCCCTTCAACCGCGCCTCGACCGACGGCGCGACACCTTCGAGGCGTAGCGCCGTGCGGCCGTCGACGTGAGCAGCACCTGAGACTTCGTGCGAGCTGCCCATCGCCGCGCACATGGCCTTCACGGCGGCATCGTCGGAGAGGCCGAGCAGCAGCAGCGTGCGCGTCTGGTCGGGCGCCGGCAGCACCTTGACCGATACCTCGTCGAGCACGGCGAGCGTGCCCCACGAGCCGGCCAAGAGCTTGGAGAGGTCGTAGCCGGTGACGTTCTTCATCACCTTGCCGCCCGACTTGAAGGCCTCGCCTCGCCCATTGACGCCGCTGAAGCCCAGCAGGTGATCGCGCGCCGCACCGGCGGAGATGCGGCGCGGGCCGGCGAGATTGCCCATCACCGCGCCGACCAGCGTGCCTTGCCCCGCCTCCTGACCAAGCAACGGGCCGAGGTCGGGCGGCTCGAAGGCCAGCATCTGGTTGCGCTGCGCCAGCAGCGCCTCAACCTCGCGCATGGGCGTGCCGACGCGCAGGGTGACCACCAATTCTTCCGGCGCGTAGTCGACGATGCCGCTGATAGCCGAGAGATCGAGCACCTGACCGCAGGTCATGGGCTTGCCGAGCGCAAGCTTGCTGCCCCGGCCACGGACGTCGAGCGTGGCGCCTTCGTTCAACGCCCATTCGACGGCCTGCCGCAGCTCCTTGGCGTCGCGCGGCTTGATCGTACCCGCCATCGCCTAGAACCGCGGGATGTCGGGGAACGGGATCTTGTTCTGGTGCACGACCAGGCGGCCGAGCTCGGCGCAACGCCTGAGCTTGGGGAAGACCTTGCCCGGATTGAGCAGGTGGTCGGGATCGAAGGCGCATTTCACCCGCATCTGCTGGTCGAGGTCGATCTCGGTGAACTGCTCGCCCATCAGGTCGCGCTTCTCGATGCCGACGCCATGCTCGCCGGTCAGCACGCCACCGACCCGCACGCAAAGCCGCAGGATGTCGGCGCCGAATTCCTCGGCGCGCCTGAGTTCGCCGGGATCGTTGGCGTCGAACAGGATCAGCGGATGCAGGTTGCCGTCGCCGGCATGGAAAACGTTCACCACGCGCAGGCCGTGCTTCTTGGACATCTGTCGCATCTCGGCCAGCACCTCGACCAGCCGGCCGCGCGGCACCGAGCCGTCGAGGCACATGTAATCTGGCGAGATCTGGCCGACGGCCGGGAACGCCGCCTTGCGGCCGGCCCAGAACAGCACGCGCTCCTGCTCGTCGTGGCTCACCCGCACGGTGGTGGCGCCGCGGTCGCGCGCGATCGCGCTGACGCGCTCGACCAGGTAGTCGACCTCGATTGCCGGCCCGTCGAGCTCGACGATCAGTAAGCCCTCGGCATCCATGGGATAGCCCGCGCCGACATAGGCCTCGGCGCACTTCACCGCGTCCTTGTCCATCATCTCCATGCCGCCGGGGATGATGCCCGAGGCGATGACGGCGGCGACGCAGTCGGCCGCGCCGGACTCGGTCGGGAAGCCCAGCAGCACGGCGCGCGCCGTCGAGGGCTTGCGCAACAGGCGCACCGTCACTTCGGTGACCACCCCCAGCAATCCTTCGGAGCCCGTCATCAGGCCCATCAGGTCATAGCCTCCGGAGTCGAGATGCTTGCCGCCCAGCCGCACGACCTCGCCGGTCATCAGCACCATCTCGATGCCAAGAAGATTGTTGGTCGTAAGGCCGTACTTCAGGCAGTGCACGCCGCCCGAGTTCTCCGCCACGTTGCCGCCGATCGAGCAGGCGATCTGCGAGCTGGGGTCGGGCGCGTAATAGAAGCCCTCGTGCTCGACTGCCTTGGAGATGCCGAGGTTGGTGACGCCGGGCTGCACGCGGGCGCAGCGATTGGCGTAGTCGATCTCGAGCACACGGTTGAACTTGCCCATGCCCAACAGGATGGCGTCGCCGACCGGCATCGAGCCGCCCGACAGCGACGTGCCCGCCCCGCGCGGCACGACCTTGACCTTGTTGTCCTGGCAGTAGCGCAGGATCGCCGCGACCTGGGCCACCGTCTCGGGCAGGACCACGACCAGCGGCATCTGTCGGTAGGCCGAGAGCGCATCGCACTCGTAGGGCCGCATGCCGTCGAGGTCGTCGATCACGCCCTCGCCCGCCACGATCGCCCGCAGCGCCGCCACGATCTCGGACCGACGGGCGAGGATGGCGGGGTCGAGCGGCGGCATCTGCATGCCTCGATCCTTACGCCAAATGAAAAAGCGGCGGAAGCCGAGGCTCCCGCCGCTTTCGATTCCGACCCGAGGTCGCGCTTAGCGAGAAGGCTAGCCTTGGCGAGCCTTGAAGCGCGGGTTGGTCTTGTTGATGACGTAGACGCGGCCCTTGCGGCGCACGATGCGGCTGTCCTTGTGGCGCGTCTTCACGGACTTGAGCGAATGGCGGATCTTCATGGTACTTCTCAACAAAAGCCCCGGCGGCGCCGGGGGAATTCCGAAAGAGCGCGGAAAATAGGGACCGCGCGGCGTCCCGTCAACCCGTCGTTGGCGGAAAATACGCCAACGATCTGAAGGGCTTATCCTCCCTAGCTCGGCCGAGCCGCCGCCAACAGGGCGGAGAAGGTCGCCGTCACCGTGACCAGGTCGAGCGGCAGGCGCCAGCGGCTTCGAGCGGTCCAGGCTCGCGCCGCTGCTTCGTCGAACGCCTCGGGCCCGGCCTTCTCGAAGGCCAGCGCCTTGGGGATGAAGTCGAAGGCCGACCACAGGCGCATGACGGCATGGCTCGACAGCGCCACCAGCAAGCCGCTGCGCACGGCGGGCTGCGACCACGACCACACCAGGGCCGCGATCAGTAATGGGTCGACGACGGAGAACTCATAAAGGCCGCCGCCCACGCTGGCCGAGGCCAGCGCGGCGGCGATCGCCACGACGATCAACATGGGTCCGCTTCTCCGCAATCAAGACAGTTGGATCATGCCGCCGCCTTCAACGCGGCCACGACGCCCGTGAGCTGGTCGAGGCCCATGCCCAGGCCCTGCTCGAAACCCGCACCGATATAGACCGCCTTCTGGGCGATCGAGGGGAACAACGTGCGGACAGTGAGGACGGTCTTGCCGCCCTTCTCGTCGAAGGTGACGGTCCAGATCATCTTCTCCGCGCCGGGCAGCTCGAAGCCATTGGAGAGCACGATCCGGCGGTCGTGCACGATCTCGAGATACTCGCCGCCGAACGGCACGTTCTGCTCGCCGGTCGGCCCCGTCATGGCCATGCGCCAGCGGCCACCCTGGCGGAAATCGACCTCGCACATCGTCACCGGCCAGCCCTTCGGGCCGAACCACTTCATCAGATGCTCCGGCTTGGTCCAGGCCTCGAACAGCAGCCGGGCCGGCGCGTCGTAGGTGCGCGAGATGATGCTCTCGCGGTCGGCCTCCGGCTCAGCGGCGCCTGCGTTTGCTGCCATGTCGTCCCTCCTTGCGTTTGAGTTCCTTCACCAGAACGTCGAGCCGGTCGAGGCTCTCGGCCCAGAATCGGTGGTAGTTGCCCAGCCATTGCGCCGCGCCCTCCAGCGGCGCCGCGTTGAGCCGCACGGGGCGGAACTGGGCCTCGCGGCCGCGCGACACCAGCCCCGCCCGCTCCAGCACCCTGAGATGCTTGGAGATCGTGGGCTGGCTGAGGTCGGACGGCTCGACGAGCTCGTTCACCGTGGCGTCCCCCTCCGCCAGCCGCGCCAGGATCGCCCGCCGGGTCGGATCGGCGAGCGCGGCAAAGACCAGGTCGAGCTGTTCCATCGGCGTCCTCGTGGATAGCCATATAGCTATATTCTGACCTGGCTATATATAGCCGTGAACCGGATCGTCAAGCCCGACAAGCAGCGGAAAATCGCGCTAAGCTCCGCGCTCCGAGATCGGAGCGGCTTCATGGTCAGGATTTCCCGCCGACGCGTGCTCGCGCAGGCGGCCACTATTTCGGCGGTCGTCGGCTTGGGCGCTGCGCGTGCTGCAGGCCAGACAGCCCCCTTCCCGTCGCGCCCCATTCGCATCCTGGTGGGCTTCGCCGCCGGCGGCGGCAACGATGTGATCACCCGCCTGCTCGCGCAGCAGATGAGCGGAGGCGCGCTTGGCCAGGTCATCGTCGACAACAAGACGGGCGCCAGCGGCCTGATCGCGGCCGACATGCTGGCCAAGGCGTCGCCCGATGGCACGACCTTGATGGTGGCGGCGCAGACGACCTACGCGGTGGCGCCGCAGCTCTACAAATCCGTGGCGTTCGACGCGCCGCGCGACGTGGCGGGCATCTCACTGCTCGGCGCCTCGCCGCTCGTGCTGGTCGTCAATCCGGCGTTTCCGCCAGGTCGGTCGACGACCTGATTAAGTTGGCCAAGGCCAAGCCGGGCACTCTCAACTACGGATCGGGCGGGGTCGGCACGACACCGCACATGGCCGCCGAGCTGTTCTTCTTCAATGCGGGTGTGCACACGACCCACATCGCCTATCGCGGCGAGGCGCCGGCCATCGCCGACGTCGTGGCCGGCCAGCTGCCGCTCTTGTTCGCCAATGTCTCGGTGGTCACCGGCCAGGTGAAGGCAGGAACCCTGCGGGCGCTCGCCGTCACCTCGCCCAAGCGGGTACCCGGGCTGCCCGACGTGCCGACGCTTGGCGAGCTGGGCATCAGGGAGTCCGACGTCGAGACATGGTTCGGCCTCACCGCACCCGCCGCGACGCCGCGCGAGATCGTGCAACGGCTGAATGCCGAGGTCCGCAAGGCGCTGGCCGCGCCCGAGCTGCAGCAGCGCTTCGCCGAGCTCAGCCTGTCGGTGACGCCGAGCTCGCCCGAGGAGCTCGACGCACTGATAAAGTCGGAGACAGCGCGCTGGGCAAAGGTCATCCGAGAGGCCAACATCCGCGCACCGGAATGACGTGGCCGGAATAACGCGGCATGACTATTGCGTCGTTGTGAGCAAAGAGGAGTAGACCAGGTGGCCGTGAGTTCCGATCCGATCGAACTGGAGCTGTTCAAGAACGCGATCTTCTCGATCGCCGACGAGATGGCGCTGACGGTGTTCCGCACCACCTACTCGGGCGTCCTCAAGGACAACATGGACTATTCCACGGGTTTCGCCGACGCCAACGGCAAGCTCGCGGCGCAAGGCCTGACGCTTCCCGGCCATCTCGGCTCGGTGCCGACCGCGATGGACGCCATCATGCGTCACTTCAAGGACGACATGGCTCCGAGCGACGTCTTCATCATGAACGACCCGTTCGACGGCGGCATGCACCTGCCCGACATCTTCGTCTTCAAGCCCCTCTATCACGAGGGCGAGCGACTGGCCTTCGCCTGCACGGTCTGCCATCACATCGACGTCGGCGGCCGCGTCGCCGGCTCGAACGCCTCCGATTCGACCGAGATCTACGCCGAGGGCCTGCGCATCGCGCCGATGAAGCTCTACGAGGCGGGCAACCTCAACAAGACCATCATGACGTTCCTGGAGAAGAACGTCCGCCTGCCGGTGCAGCTGTTCGGCGACCTGCGCGCCCAACTCGCCGCCTGTCATATCGGCGAAACGCAGTTCGCCGAGATCGTCGCGCGCTACGGTGCGGAGAAGACGAAATTCTACCTCAACGAGGTCATCGACTATGCCGAGCGCCTCACTCGGGCGGCACTCGAGAAGCTGCCTGACGGCGAATGGAGCTTCGAGGACTGGATAGACGACGACGGCGTCGACTATGGCAAGCCGATCCGGCTGTTCGTCACCATCCGCAAGACGGGCGGCCACATGGTGGTCGACTGGACCGGCACAAATCCGCAGGTCAAGGGCGCGATCAACAACACGCTCTCCTTCACCAAGGCCGCCTCCTATACCGGTGTGCGGTCCGTGCTGCCGCCTGGCATCCCCAACAACGAAGGCGTGTTCCGCGCCATCGAGGTGATCTGCCCGCCCGGCACGGTCGGCAACGGCGTGCTGCCGGCGGCGTGCGCGGCGCGCGGCCTCACCGGCTTCCGCATGGTCGACTGCATGTTCGGCGCGCTTGCCATGATGCTGCCCGACAAGGTCAAGGCGGCGGGCGACGGCGGCAATACCGGCATCTCGATCGGTGGCTACGATGCCGAGCGCAAGCCCTTCGTCTACGTCGACTTCACCTGCGGCGCCTGGGGCGCGCGGCCATGGGCCGACGGGCTTGACGGCAATTCGCACATGTTCGCAAACATGGCCTCGCATTCCATCGAGGTCACCGAGGCCGAGCAGCCCATGCAGCTGCTGGCCTACGAGTTCATCGCCGACCGCGCCGGCGCCGGCAAGTTCCGCGGCGGCGTTCCGTTCCGGCGCGACTACCGGTTCCTCGAGGACGAAGGCATGCTGCAGGTGCGCTCCGACCGGCGTGACCACCGCCCCTTCGGGCTCTATGGCGGCAGCCCCGGCGCGCCGTCGGAGAATTACCTGAACCCGGACGGCGAGAATCGTCTGCTGCCCTCCAAGCTCACCATGACGATCAAGAAGGGCGAGGTGTTCCGGCACGTGCTGGCGGGGGCCGGCGGCTGGGGCGATCCGCTGGAGCGCGATCCGGCTGCCGTTCTGCGCGACGTGCGGAATGAACTCCTGTCGCCCGAGAAAGCGCTGGCTGACTATGGCGTCGTCGTCGACACCATGAAGTGGACCGTCGACGCCGCGGCGACCGCACGCCAGCGCGAAGAAATCCGTCGGGCGCGCGGCTGGACCGAGACGCCCAAGGTGCAGTGGCACGAGCCCGAACTGCTGCGCCGCGCGGCGGAGTAGCTCCATGGCCGTCACCTATCGCGCCGGTGTCGACATCGGCGGCACCTTCACGGACATCGTGCTGCTCGGCTCCGACGGCACCGTCCACACCAAGAAGATCTCGTCTAGCGTCGGCAACTACGCCCAGGCCATCGTCGATGGTCTGAGCGAGGTGTTCAGCGAGACCGGCCTGTCGGGCGCGGCGATCGACGAGATCCGCCACGGCACCACCGTGGCCTCCAACGCCATCCTCGAGCACAAGGGCGCGCGCGTCGGCCTCATCACCACCAAGGGATTCCGCGACGTCCTGGAGATCCGCACGCTGCGTATGCCGAAGCTCTACGACATCGGCTGGACCAAGCCCGCGCCGCTGGTCGAGCGCTATCTGCGCAAGGTGGTCGACGAGCGCATCGATCATCGCGGCCAGGTCGAGCGCGCCCTCGATCCCGCCGATGCCGAGCGTGCCGTCGATGCGCTGCTGGCCGATAAGGTGGAGGCGATCGCCGTCTGCCTGCTGAACTCCTTCGCCAACCCGGCGCATGAGGCGATGCTGAAGCAGGTGATCGAGCGCAAGGCCCCTCGCCTGCCCAAAAGCCTGTCGTTCGAGGTGCTGCCCGAGATCAAGGAGTATGAGCGCACCTCGACGACGGTGATCAACGCCTACGTCATGCCGATCGTCGCGACGTACCTTCGGGCGCTGCGCAAGGGGCTCGATGCCGGCGGCATCCCGGCGCAGCTGCTGCTGATGCAATCCAATGGCGGCCTGACCACCGATGCCGCCGCGGCCGAGCGGCCGATGAACATCATCGAATCGGGACCGGCGGGCGGCGTGGTCGGCGCGCAGGCGCTGGCGCGCGTCAAGGATCTCGACCGGATCATCACCTTCGACATGGGCGGCACGACGGCCAAGGCCTCGATGGTCGAGCATGGCGAGGTGGCGCGCGCCCAGGAATATGCCGTGGGCGCGGGCATCATGATCGGCTCCCGGCTGCTGACCGGCGCGGGCTACACCCTGAAGGTCCCGGCCATCGACCTGGCCGAGGTCGGCGCCGGCGGCGGCTCGCATGTCTGGATCGACGGCGGCGGCGCCTTGCAGGCCGGGCCCGAGAGCGCCGGCGCCTCGCCCGGCCCGGTCTGCTACGACCAGGGCGGGACGGTGCCGACCATCACCGACGCCAACGTGCTGCTGGGCTACATCAATCCCCATCATCTGGTCGGCGGTGCGCTGAAGCTCAATGCCGACAAGGCCCGCGCGGTGTTCGCCGACAAGATCGCCCAGCCGCTCGGCATGCCGGTCGAGCGCGCGGCCTACGGCGCGCACCTGATCGTCGCCTCCAACATGATCCGCGCCATCAAGGCGGTGTCGACCGAGCGCGGCCGCGATCCGCGCGACTTCGCGCTGTTCGCCTTCGGCGGCAACGGACCGCTTTTCGCCGCCGGCATGGCGGCCTCGCTGGGCATCGGCCGGGTCGTGGTGCCGCCGTCAGCCGGGCTCTTCTCGTCGTTCGGCCTGCTCTATGCGGATGTCGAGCATCACTATGCCCGGACCTTCCGGCGCCTGCTGCGTCAGGCCGATCTCGGCGAGATCGACAAGGCCTGGAACGCGTTGGCTAAACAGGCGACCGACCAGCTTGCCAGCGAGGGCTTCACGGGCGAGCGAGCCCGCATCAGGCGATCAGCCGCCCTGCACTACAAGGGCCAGAGCTACGAGCTCACGGTCTCCGTGCCCGACGGTCCGATCGATGCGCGGATGGCGACGCATCTCGAGCAGGCTTTCGCCGAGGAGCACGAGCGGACCTACGGCCATCGCGCCGGCCCGGATGAGCCGGTCGAGCTGGTGGCGATCCAGCTCGTCGGCTCCGGTCTGCGCGAAGGCTCCGGCGTACCCAAGAGCGTCGCCTCCAGCCGTCACAACGGCGCCGGACCGGCCGCGCGAAAGGCCTATTTCGGCGATCACGGCTGGCTGGAAACGCCGGTCCTCCGCCGCGCCGACCTCGACGCGGCGCGATCAGGCCCGCTGATCATCGAGGAATACGATTCGACGTGCGTCGTCCCGCCGGGTGCACGCGCCGAGCGCGACGCCGCCGGCAACATCGTGATCACACTCTGATTTGGAGCGCGGACCTCCAGGTCCGCTCATTGCTGGGAGCGCGCCACGGAGTGGCGCGCTCCCACCAAAGATCAGCCGAACCAGCGCACCGCCACCATCACGATATCCGGCCAGACGCAGATCATGGCGATCATGGCCAAGAGTGCGATCACGAACGGCGCCGAGCCCTTCTCGACATCCGACAGCGTGCCACGGCCGCGAATCCCATGGATGACGAACAGGTTGATGCCAAAGGGCGGCGAGATCATCGCCGTCTGGATCAGCAGCACCAGCAGGATGCCGTACCAGACCGAGTCGTATCCCGCCTGCACCATGAGCGGCGTCGTGATCGGGATGGTCGAGATCATCATGGAAAGCTCTTCCATGAAGGTGCCGAGCACGAGGTAGAGCACGATCACCGCCAGCAGGACCTGCACCGGCGAAAGCTGATACGCCGAGATCAGCTTGCTGAGCTGTTGGGTGAGACCGATCGTCTGGATGATGACGTTCAGGAAGAAGGCGCCGACCAGGATCGCCACCACCATCGCCGTCGTACGCACGGTGCCCTCGCAGACGTCGCGCAGCATGCGCCAGGAGAGCCGGCCGCGCCACGCGGTGATGGCGAGCGCACCGACGATGCCGACGGCGGCCGCCTCGGTCGCCGTGGCGATGCCGAGAAAGATGGCGCCAATTACGATCAGCAGAAGCACGAGCGGCGGCAGCAGGTCGGGCAAGAGCTTGATGCGCATCTCCCAGTTGGTCTCGATCCTGTTGCCGCCCCATTGTGGCTTCCACACGCAGGCGACCAGGACCGTGAGGCTGAACAGCACCGTCAGGATGGCGCCGGGCAGGAAGCCCGCCAGGTAGAGCTTGGGCACCGAGGTATCGGTCATCACGCCGTAGATGATCATGTTGATCGAGGGCGGGATCAGGATGCCGAGCGTGCCCCCCGCGGCCAGCGTGCCGAGGAACAGCGGCTCGTTGTACTTGTGCTTATCGATCTCGCCCATCGCCACGACGCCGATGGTGGCGGCCGTCGCCACGCTCGATCCGGAAACCGAGCCGAACAGCGCGCAGGCTCCGATATTCGAATGCATCAGCCCGCCGGGCAGCCACGAGAACCACTGGACCAGGGCGGCATACATGCGCTCTGCCGTGCCGGAACGCAGCAGGACCTCGCCGAACATGATGTAGAAGGGAATGGCCGTCAGGATGAAGTTGCTGGTCGTCGACCAGGTGAGCTCGCCGACGATGCGGCCCATCGGCATCGTCGAATAGGCCTCGTTCAGGATCACGCCCGCGAGACCCATGCCGGCCGCGACGGCGATCGAGCTGCCCAGCAGGAAGAGGAGCACGACGAGGGAGACGCCGGCGGTCATTGTTTTTTCTCCTGTTCCAGCCCGTGGGCCACCGAGGCGATTTCCTCCTCGGCCTCGGCCAGCGCCGACTTCGAGCCGATCAGGGCGAAGAGGCCGGTGTAGTTGCCGGCGATGAAGGCAAGCAGGCCGCGCAGCAGCAGCAGAAGCGACAGGGCGACGAAGAACAGAAGCCCGGCGAACCACAGGCCCTGGGGGATCACCAGCGGCGCCTCGATGGCCGACAGCGAACGCGAGCTCGACACCCAGGACTGCTTCACGACGCCCCAGGCATACCAGGTCACCATGCCGAAGAAACCGAGCAGGGTGGCGAGGCTGATGAGATCGAGCATCGCGCGCACGGTGATCGACTTGATGCGCACATAGACGGTGTCGATGCGGATGTGCGAGCGGCTCAGCAGCGCAGAGGAGAAGCCCCAGGCGCTCGAGATCGCCAGCGCATAGCCCGACAGCTCGTCGGCGCCACCCAGCGTCACCGAGAGCGTATAGCGCAGCGTGATGTCAATGCAGATCAGGATCGAGGCGATCAGCAGCATCGCCCCGCCCACGATCGCGCCGACGCGCGAGATATCCTCGGCAACCCCTTGCAGTCGTTTCATGGATCGAGGGCCGTTACGGTGTCGGCGCTTGGAGGCCGAGCGCCTTGCCGACCGTCTCGTTCCACTCCTTGGTGCATTCCGCCCCACAGCGCTTGGCCCAGCCGGCCAGCACCGCGCCTTCGACCAGCTTCTTGTGGGTCTCGGCCTCCTCGGGCTTTACCGGCACGATGGTGGTCTTGGCGAGCTTGCCCATGGTGCAGGGCTGCTGGCCGAGGTTGCAGTTCTCGGCCTCCGACGTCGTCGTCTTGATGGTGGCCCACATCTTGTCCTCGTAGGCCTTGAACTGCTCGAGCAGGAAGGCCTGCGTCTTGGGGTCGAGCCGCTTCCAGGTGTCGAGATTGACCGCCAACACGTTGATGCTCCAGCCGAGCGACATCGGATAGATCGACTTGGTGACCTCGGCCCAGCCCGCGGTATTGCCCGAGAGGCTGCCGGTGACGCCGCAATCGACGACGCCGGCCGACAGCGCCGGCACGACCTCGGCGAAAGCCATGCTGACCGAGGTGGCGCCGAGCCCGCCCAGGAAGTCGCGCATGGTGTTGTTGAACACGCGGATCTTCTTGCCCTTGAAGGCGCCGAGCCCGCTCACGACGTCGCGGCACCAGAAGACCTGGGGCGTGTTGCCTCCGAAGGCCAGCAGCTTGACGTTCCAGTTCTTCTGCATCTGCCGGTCGATCACGGCGCGATAGGCGTTGCAGGCGGCGCGCGCCTTGTCGGGATCGAGGGTGAGGCCGGCAAGATCGCAAGCCTCGAAGCGCGGGTCGTCACCCGCCATCTTGGAGATGTCCATGGCGGCGAAGTCCATCACGCCGAGCTTCAGCAGCCGCAGCATGGTCTTGTCGTCGATGCTCATCTGGTCGAGCGGCGTAACATCGGCCGTGATGGCGCCCTTCGACGCCTCGGGAATCGTCTTGCGCCAGAACGGCAGTTCGTCGTGGATCGATACCGGCGTCGGGCTGTTCAGGCCGATCACCTTGAATTGACTCTTGGGCAGGTCCTGGGCGACAGCGTCGGTCGAGGTGGCCGCTCCGAACGCCAAGGCCGACAACATCCCCGTCAAGATCCGCTTCATCATGAGCAACCCCCTTCTCTTCCCCGTTTGTTGCCGGAACGGCAGCAAAATGCATGCCACGCGAATTTGTGCTCAACTCGCGACAACGCCAAACGATACGGGACTGAACCAATGCTGACCCTCGCCCAAGCCAACAAGATCGTCGAAGTGGCCTTCGCCAAGGCGCGCGACATGAAGATCAGGCCGCTCGCCGTGGCCGTGCTCGACCAATCGGGTCACGTGAAGTCGCTGCAGCGCGAGGACGGCGCCAGCATGTTCCGCTGCGACGTCGCCGTCGGCAAGGCCTACGCATCGGTCGGCATGGGCGTGGCGAGCCGCACGCTGCTGCAGCGCGCCAAGGAGAACCCGCAATTCTTCGGCGCGCTCTCGGCGACGGCACAGGGCAAGTTCCTGCCGCAGACCGGCGCGGTGGTGATCAAGGACCTGGCCGGCAACGTGCTGGGCGCCGCCGGCGCCAGCGGCGGCACCGGAGATGAAGACGAAGAGGTTGTGATTGCCGGTGTCGAGGCCGCCGGGCTGCTGCACGGGTAAGGGAGCGCGGGCCTCCGGCCCGCTCGTATCTGTCGTCCTGAGCGAAGCGAAGGACCTCATCGCCGCTTGCAACCGGCATGAGATCCTTCGCTGCGCTCAGGATAACAAGAGGCGGGCCTGAAGGCCCGCGGTCCGGCAAGACTACTCCTCCGGTTCGGTCGTGAATTCCAGCGGATGGCCGTTCTGGCGGCCGGCGTTGGTGCCCTCGGTCGCCTTGCTCTCGGCGATGTCGCGCGTGAAGGCCGCGACCACGCAGGCGCCGCGCTGGTGCGCCGTCATCATGATGCGATAGGCCTGATCCTCGCTCATGTGGAACACCATCATGAGGACAGATGTGACGAACTCGCGCGGTGTATAGTCGTCGTTGATCAGGATCACCTTGTAGAGGCGCGGCTGCTCGATCTTGGGCTTGGCAATGGTGTCGGGCTTGACGTCGATATCGCTCATCGGCCGTCTCCTGAGTTCCCCATAGACCCCCATAGATTGGCCGGTCTGTATTGCGTTGCAATGGCCTTTCAGGCCGCCGCGGCCTGTTTGAGGGCGGCCTTCAGGTCCTTCACCAGCGCGGCATAGGCGGTATGCCTGGCTTGCTGGTCGGGCATGCGCAGGATCGACGAAGGATGGGTGGTGACCATGCCGCGCTGGCCGTCGGCCAGCTCGATGACGCGGCCGCGCTCGCGCGACAGCACCACCGGGCGACCCGCCAGCGCGACCGCCGCGGTCACTCCCAGCGCCAGGATGAGCTGCGGCTTCACCAGCGAGATCTCCTGGCGCAGCCAGACCCGGCAGACCTCGACCTCATAGCGGTTGGGCCGTTTGTGCAGGCGCTTCTTGCCGCGCGGCTCGTTCTTGAAATGCTTCACGGCGTTGGTGAGCCAGACCTTCTTGCGGTCGACCCCTGCCTCGGCCATCGCCTTGTCCAGGATCTTGCCGGCCGGCCCGACGAAGGGGTGGCCTGCGAGGTCCTCCTGGTCGCCCGGTTGCTCGCCTACGAGCATCAGGGTCGCGCGCGCCGCGCCTTCACCGAACACGGTCTGGGTAGCGTTGCGATAGAGCGGGCATAGCGTACAGGCAGCCGCTTCCTTGGCGACCGACTTCAGGAGCGTCGCGGTGGCGGGCATGTCATGCCTCCTCCAGTTGGCGCATCAGCGCCTGTGCGTCGCGCGGCGCCATGAGCTTGTCGGTATTGTCGAAATAGACATAGACATCGCGCGGACGCAGCCTAGCCGGCGGTCCGGCGAACGTGCCGTCGCGCATCGGCTTGCCGTCGCGCCAGGCGCGCACGCGCGCCGCCCAGCGGCCCAGCTCGGCGGCATTATAGCCGCTGCGATAGAGTTCCCGCGAACCGTGCAGGCGGCAGTAGACGAAGTCCGAGGTGAGATCCATCAGCAGCGGCCAGTCGACAGTGTCGGCGCAGACCAGCGCGATGTCGTGCCGGCGAAGCAGCTCGATGAACTCGGGCACACAGAAGCTCTTGTGCCGGACTTCCAGGGCATGGCGCAGCTTTTGCCGGCGCGGCCCCGCGCGCAGCCAGGCCCGCGCCTTTAGCCGATGGTCGTGACGACGGCCGCAGGCGGCGGCGGCGTCGGTATCGCGCGGCAACAGCCGGAAGAAGGCCTCGAGCTTGTCGGGGTCGAAGTGGAAGTTGGGCGGAAGCTGCCAGATGATCGGCCCGAGCTTGCCGTCCAGGCGCAGGACGCCGGAGGCGATGAAGTTGCCGAGCGGCGCGACCGGATCGTTGAGGCGCTTCATGTGCGTCAGGAAGCGCGGCCCCTTGACGGCGAAGACGAAGTCCTCGGGCGTCAGCTCGCGCCAGCGTCCGAACGATTCGGGCCGCTGCATGCTGTAGAAGGTGCCGTTGATCTCGACCGTCGGAAAGATCGAGCCGACATGGGCGAGCTCACGCTTGCGCGGCAGCCCCTCGGGATAGAAGCGGCCGCGCCACGACTTGTAGGTCCATCCCGAAAGGCCGATCCGAACCTTGCCTGGGCGCATGCCCTGCGAACGCCGCCATCGCTAGAGCGGTTCCTTCAGAAAGCGGTCGACCAGCCGGTCGGCGCGGCCGCGGTCGGTGAAGGCGAGATGGCGCATGAGATTGCGCGGCGAGGACGCAAGATAAAAGCGTTCGTACTGCTCGTTGCGGCTGGCGAGCGCACTGCCGGCGAAATCCCAGGCCAGCCGGAAGATGCGGATGCGCTCCTCGGCCGGCATTCCCTTGGCGCCCGGCAGGTAGCGGTCGATCAGCGGCCGCAGGTCCTGGTCGGCCATCTGCGCCGCCGACGGCGTGGCAAAGAGGTTGTGCGAACCGATCAGGCGCAGGATCTCGTTCACGCGCGGGAACCACAGCGGCAGGGTGGCGCGCAAGGCATGCAGCGGCGCGCCGGCCGGCGTCCACATCCCGCTCGGCCATTCCCGCGCCTCGACCTCGGCCGCCAGCACCGCCGAGCGCGTGAACTCCGAATAGGTCCAGATCTCGCCGATCATGCGCATGGTCTCGGGATCGACGGCGTTGATCGCCGATGCCATGCGCAGCGCCACGCCCCAGGCGAAGTCGAGCTTCACCGATGCACGGATCATGGTCTGGTGCTGGATGTTGGACGGCCAGCTGGTAGTCATCACCGAATTGTAGGAAGCGAGGTTGCAGTCGATGAACAGCCGGTCGCGCGGCACCTCGACGTCGTCGAAGATCACGAAGGCGTCCTGCTCGTCGAAGCGGCTCGACAGCGGATGATCGAAGCGGTTGGACGAGCCCGAGACACTGTCGCGGCAGAGGAATTTCAGGCCGGGCGTGCCCATCGGGATGCAGAAGGACAGCGCGAAGGCATCCGAACCTTGCGGCAGCGGCGCGGCCGGATAGACCGCGATCTCGTCGGCGAACGGCGCCAGCGTCGCGAGCACGCGCGCGCCGCGCACGACGATACCGTGCTCGGTGTCGCCGACCTTGCGCAGCGCATGCTCGTTGCCGGCCGACGGCGCGTCGCCCGTCGCCTTGTCGACGGTCGGCTGCACGATCGTATGAGTGAGCGAGATGTCGCCGCGGCGCAGGAACTTCTGGTAGGCGACCAGGCGCTCGGCGCCGGCCTCGTTGCCGTGCGCGCCCCACTCGTCAGGCCGGCCGGCGAAGCCCGCGTAGGTCACGTTCATGTAGTCGGGCGTGCGGCCCATCAGGCCGACGGAATATTCGGCGACCTGCCTCAGCGCCTTGCTGCGACGCACGAGATCCTCGCGTGAGCGCGGAATCATGTGACTGACGGGAATCGGCTCGCCAGTTTCCGGATCCGGCATCAGGCAGGTGTCGGCGTGCTTGTGGTGCAGGTCGAACACGTCGGCGAGCGCATGCGCGGCGCCGCGCAGCTTGGGATGATCGACGACGTCGGTCACCCGCTCGCCGTCGACCCAGATCTCACGCGGCTTGCGCAGGCCCTTCAGGAACTGCTCGCCCGTGCGTGCCGGCATGCCCTGCCCTCCTTGCTGGAGGCCGAGTTCAACCCACCGGCACCGTCTCGGCAAGCGGCGGCAGCTTCGCCACCTTGGCGTACCAGGCTTCAAGCTTGGGATGGCCCGGACGCCACGGCTCGTTGGCGTAACGAAAGTCGAGATACCCCAGCGCGCAGCCGATGGTGATCTCGCCGATAGTCGTGAGATCGCCCAGGCTTGCCGCCTGCTTCTCGAGCTCGGCGAGCGATCGCTTCACCTTGCCCTGCTGCAGCTCGATATAGGCCTTGCGCCCCTCGTCCTGCGGCAGCGCGATCTCGCGGCGGCGCGGTTGGGTGGCGTCGAGGATGCCGTCGCCCAGCGCCATCTGGGTGATCGCCTTCCAGCGCGCGGGACCGGCGGCCGGAAAGAGTTTCGGCGCGCTGCCGACGCTGTCCAGATACTCGCAGATCACCGGGCTGTCGTAGAGCCGCGTGCCGTCGTCGAGGATCAGGGTCGGCACCTTGGAGAGCGGATTGAACTCGAGCAGAGCGGGATCGGTGGTGCCGACCTTCCAGCGCTCGACCTTGTCGTTGATGCCGCGGGCGATGGCGCAGGCGGTGACCTTGCGGACATACGGGCTGGCGGGCGAATAGGCGAGCTTCATCGGTTCCCCCTCTTGAGATTCAGCGAATGGGCGCGCACGTTATCCCGCATGCAGGGAGCAACGCCATGAGTTTTCAGACCGAGAAGCTCGGCGGCCACATGGCCGCGGCGGTGAGCGGTCTCGACCTGAACCACCTGCCCGATGCCGCCACGCAGACGGCCCTGACGGGCGTCCTGCACGACAATCTGGTGCTGTGCATCCGCGGCCAGAAGCTTGCGCCGCCGGCATTTCGCGACGCGATGGCGCAGTTCGGCGAGCCGATGCTGCGCAAGCAGCTCGAGCGCACACCGGAATGCGCCGAGGTCAACATCATCTCGAGCGAGGATCGCGACACGCTGGGCGATGGCCGCAAGATCGTGAACGGCGCCAACTGGCACACCGACGACAGCTTCATGCGCGCGCCCTGCTCGCTCACCATGCTCTACGGCGTGGTCGTGCCCTCGCGCGGCGGCGACACGCAGTTCACCAACATGTACGCGGCCTACGAGGATCTGCCGGCCGAGACCAAGCGGCGCATCGATCCGCTGAAGGTGGTCCACAAGTACCATTCGCGCCGCCAGCTCACCGACGTCTCGACCCGCCCGGCCGAGGAGATGGCGGCGATGCCGGAGGCGACGCATCCGCTGGTGCGCACCCATCCGGAGACCCATCGCAAGTCGCTCTATCTCAACCCCAACCGCATGGACCGCATCGTCGGCCTCACGACCGAGGAGAGCGACCGTCTGCTCGACGAGCTGATCGCGCACTCCACCCAGATGAAATACCAGTACCGGCACGTGTGGCGGCAAGGCGACATCGTGATCTGGGACAACCGCTGCACCATGCACAAGGCCAACGCCGACTATCCCGACGGCGAGCGGCGGCTGATGCACCGCGTGATCGTGGCCGGGACCGAGCCGATCTAGGTGATCGGCTTCCCGCCATCCCCCGGCAGCAGCCGTTCGCAGACCTGATCGAACGACCAGGGTGCGCCTGCGGACGCGCGGGTGAAGCGCCAGACGACGTCGAAGCGGTCGCCCGGCCAGGTCGTCGGCAGGCCGACGGCATTGCCCATGATGTTCGCCGCGATGGTCGGGATCATCTCGTGCTGCCAGCAGACCAGCGTCGTGCCGGCGAGCGTGGCGATCTCGGCGACCAGTTCCGCTTCCTGGCCGCGCGTGAACGCTCCATTGGTCTTGAGCCCGAGCTTGGCCGACAGGACGGAGACGGTTTGCGTCGGCCGCTTGCTCTTGCTGCCGATCTTGCCGTCCGGCGTCTTGAGCTTGATCGTCGCCGAAGCGTAGATCCGGTCGGGCGCCGGCAGCGGCGCGCCCTTGCCGAACAGGCCGACCAGGGCGCCAGCGCGCTGCCAGCCGCGCACGATCAGCGATTGCTCGTCGATAACGCCGTTCTCATCGACGCCGAGTGCGACGCCGTCCGGCTTCTCGGCATGCCGGATCACCAATATGACGCTCATGTTGCCGTCCGCCGTTACGCTTCGAGCAGTACACAATGCTCCGGCGAGAACGACAAGGTGACCGCGGCGCCCTCCTCCAGGAGGTTGACCGGCGGGCGACGCACGATCAGCGCGCCGAGCGCGCTGTCGATGACGTACTGAACGAAATCGCCGTGGAACAGGCGCTGGCGCACCGTGCCCGGCACCTGGTTCTCGCCCGGCCGCGGCTCGAGGTCGATGTAGGCGGTGCGCACCGCCACTTCGCTCTCCTTGCCGTGTGGCGTGTGGCCGGCCGTCACCTTCAGCGTGACGCCGCCCTCGGTTGCGAACTCTCCATTGCCCAGGAACCTGCCCTTGATGAGGTTGGCCGAGCCCACGAAGTCGGCAACGAAGCGGCTGCGCGGCCTGTTGTAGATGTCCTCGGGCGTGCCGATCTGCTCGATCACGCCCACGTTCATGACGATCACGCGGTCGGAGATGGCGAGCGCCTCCTCCTGGTCGTGGGTGACATAGACCGAGGTGATGCCGAGCCGCCGCTGCAGCTCGCGCAGCTCGACCCGCATCTCGGCGCGCAGCTTGGCGTCGAGGTTGCTGAGCGGCTCGTCGAACAACACGACGGTGGGCGAGAAAGCGACGGCGCGGGCCAGCGCCACGCGCTGCTGCTGACCGCCCGACAGCTTGGAGGCCGGCCTGTCGGCGAGATGGCGCATCTGCACCAGGTCTAGCGCACGCGTGACGTTGGCCACGATGTCGGTGTTTTTCTGCTTCCGCACGCGCAGGCCATAGGCCACGTTGTCGAACACCGTCATGTGCGGCCACACGGCGTAGGACTGGAAGACCATGCTGACGCCGCGCTGCTCGGTCGGCACGTTGCGGCGGGCCTCGGCGTCGTACATCGCCTGGCCGTCGATGCGGATGCTGCCGGCGACCGGCTGCTCGAGCCCGGCGATGGCACGCAAGGTCGTGGTCTTGCCACAGCCCGAGGGGCCGAGCAGGGTCAGGTGCTCGCCGCGCCCGACGGTGAAGCTGACGCCGTTCACGGCGGTCGTGTCGCCGTAGCGGATGACGAGGTCCTTCACTTCGATGCGCGTTTCGCTCACGACATCTCCCTGGTCACGCCGCGCGTCAGGCGGAAGAGAATGAGCAGCGCCACGATCACGGTGAAGGTCTGGATGAGGGCCATGGCCGCCGTGAGCTCGGTGCCGCTCGAGGCGAAGGCGCTGACGATCGAAGGCGCGATCACCTTGGCGTTCGGCCCCATCAGGAACACCGAGACGCCGAGCTCGCGCACGCAGGCCATGAAGATCAAAAGCCAGGCCGCCAGGATGCCGGGCCTGAGCAACGGCAGGGTCACGGTGCGCATCTGGTAGCCCCAGCCGGCGCCGCAGACGCGGGCGCACTCCTCAAGGCTCTTGTCGATCTGCAGCACCACGCCCGCAAGGGTCCGCACGCCGAGCGGCAGCATGACCGTGAAGTAGGCGAGCGCCAGCAGCCACAGCGTGCCGTAGATCGAGACGGGGATGTTGAGCCAAGCCCACAGCAGCGCCAGCCCGAACACCAGGCGCGGCACGGCGCCGGGGAACATCGCCAGGTACTCGATGGCGCCGCGGCCGCGCAGCTGCGAGCGGTAGATGATCCAGACCAGCACGGACATGACAAGCACGCCGACGGTGGCGACGCCGAAGCCCAGCATCAGGCTGTTGGCCATGGCGGTGCGCACCGGTCCCAACGACAGCGCCGTCTGGTAGTTGGCGAGCGTGAACTGTGCCTGGCTCAGGATCACCGTGGCGAAGCGCTGCAGCGAGGTCAGCAGCAAGGCGGCGATCGGCAATACGACGGCGAGGAACACGTAGAGCAGGCAGACGCCGAACAGCAGCCAGGCCAGCCGGCCCATGTCCATCGGACGCGGCCGGAAGGCCTTGCCGGTGATGGTGGCGAAGCTGCCGCCGATGATCATGTAGCGGTAGAAGGTCAACATGCCGAACATGACGACGAACAGCGCCAGCCCCATGGCCGACGCGCGGCCGTAGTCCGGCGGATAGGACAACGTCGAATCCCAGATCGCCGTGGTGATGACGTAGATGCGGGCGGGAATGCCGATCACCAGCGCGGCGGCAAACGAGCCCAGCATCTCGGCGAAGACGAACAACGTCGCGCCCAGCACGCCCGGCATGACCAGCGGCAAGGTGACGGTGAGCGTGGTGCGAAGCTTGGAGGCGCCCATGACGCGCGCGGACTCTTCCAGCGCCGGATCCATCGACTTCATCGAGGCCGAGATCATGACGAAGGCGACGGTGCCCTCGAACAGCGCCATCACCCAGGCGATGCCGAAATGGGTGTAGATGTCGGCGATGTCGCCGCCCCCGCCGGCGGCCTTCCACAGCTGGTTCATGAAGCCGCTCTTGGGACCGGCGATGATGGCCCAGGCGAGCGCGCCCACCAGCGGCGTCATGTAGTAAGGCAGCTCCATCAGCCGCTCGAGCATGGCGCTGCCCGGCACGTTGGTGCGTGTCAGGATCCAGGCCAGCGTGAAGCCGATCAGGATCGCCATTACCGTCGCCATGATGGCGATGATCACGGTGTTCCAGAGGACGTTGATGTCCTCCTCGAAGATCGCGAGATAGTTCTTGATGCCGTACGCCTGGGGCGGAAAGGCCATCGGGTCGCCGACATTCAGCGATTCCTCGATGAGGAACACCATCGGCAGGATGACGAGGAAGCCCACCACCAGCAGGATGGCGACCGTAACGATCGCCTGCCAGTTGCGGCGCGGGCGAAGGGCGTCCGCGGCTGAAAGCGTCAAGGCCGGCTCAGCGGCGGGCGCCGACGATGCGGTCCCATTCCTTGGCAAACTCCGGACGGTCCTTCTCGAAGGCGTCCCAGTCGGCCGGAATCAGGAGCTTCATGTCCTTGAGCGGCACGCCACCGGCCGGCGGCGGAACATCCTCGCGCGGTGAATGAAGCAGCAGCGCCTCGGCCAACGCCTGCTGGCCGATCGGCGACAGGAACCAGTCCATGAAGAGCTGCGCGGCGTTGGGATGCGGACCGTCGGCGACGATGCCGTAGGTCTCGGACACGGCCGGCACGCCGGTCTCGGGGAAGACGAAGGCGAGCGGCGCGCCCTTGGCCTTGAACTCGATGTAGCCCGAGTACTGCGCGCCCATGATCACCTTGTCCTGGCCGTCGACCAGGCGCCCGTACTGCTGGACGTAGGAATCGAAGGCGCGCGGCTTGTTGGCGGCGAATTTCTTGAAGTACTCCAGGCCGAGGATCGGCTTCAGCATGAACCAGACGCCGTGTTGCAGCCCCGAGTTCGACACCTTGACGTTGATCGCGTCCTTCCACTTGGGATCGAGCAGGTCTTCCCACTTCTTGGGCGCCTCGGCCTCCGACACGTTGTTCGGATTGTAGGCGATGCCCGCCATGATCACCGAGCCCCAGGTCCAATAGCCTTCGGGCTTGCTCTTGTACTCCGGCTTGAAGGCGGCCATCTCCGGCGAGATGTACTGGGTGAAGCCGCCGCGCCGCTGGAAGTCCAGGATCATGCCCATGTCGGAGATCTGGATGACGTCGACCAGGTACGACTTGGCCTGGCGCTCCGACAGCACCTTGGCATAGAGGGCGCCGGCTTGAAGGCGCACGTAGCTGGCCTTGATCTCCGGGAACATCTTGTTGAAGGCGGCGAGCAGCTTCACCTGGCCTTGCTCGGGATCGGTCGAGTAGAGCACGAAGGCGCCTTCGGCCTTGGCCTTGTCGACGTCGGCGCAGGTCTTGAAACCTTGCATCTGGCGGGGCTTGTCGCAGAGCTTGGCCTGCGCACCGACAGGCGACGCTCCCGCCCAGGCAGCAACGCTCAGCGCCAGGCCAGCGGCGGCCAACCACTTCATGTTTTTCCTCCCATGCAACCGGCGGCGAGGGTAACGGCGGTGTCGCGTCAGTTCAACATCGCGCCAACGCTCGATCGCTCTGTCATGCGGAACGCATGATCTCGCCGACAGGCACGAGCTGGAGGCCCAGCACGATTCCGATCAGGACGCGCCGGCGCGCCTGGGAAGCAGCCACAGACACAAGAGCGCAATCAGCGCGATCAACGTCCCCATGGCCAGCATGGTGATGTGATAGCTCGCGAGATAGGCCGACGTGCCGCTCGCAATCACTTCATGGACCAGCCCGGCATCGAACTTCTCGGTGTTCCCCGCCTGCACGTAGGACTGCAGGATGCCGATCGCCTGGGCCTGCTCGGCGGGCGTGGCGCCGGCGGCCGCCAGGCGCTGGCGCAACAGCGGCGAGAACATGCCGTAGATCATCGACGAGCTGAGCGCGAGGCCGAGCGCGAACCCCAGCTGGCCGAAGGCGGTTCGCGACGAGCCGATGGCGCCGACCAGCGCCGGCGGCGGCTTGGCCACGAAGGTGTTGGCGGTCGGCGTCTGGGTCAGCATCAGGCCGGCGCCCGCCGCCAGCAAAGGCACCACGAACAGGACGTACGGCGTGTCGGCCCGGGCGAACGCCATGGCGGCAAGCGATGCTGCCATGGCTAAAAGGCCGCCCGGCACCAGAAGCCGCATCGACACGCCGCGCGCGACCAGCCTGCCCGCCAGGCTGGCCGCGGCGATGCAGGCGACGATGAAGGGCAGCTGACCGAGGCTGACCTCGAACGGCGTGAAGCGATAGACATACTGCCAGAGCAGAGAGAGCTGGATCGCCACCACGGCGTTGCCGATGTTGAAGCCGATGCCGGACAGCGCACCGACCAGCAGCTCGGGGTCGGTGAAGGAGCGGACGGGAAAGGCGGGCTGGGCGAGACGCCATTCCCAGAGCACGAAGCCCACCAGCAGGACCAGGCCGCCCAGCAGCGGCGCCAGCACGCGGACGCTGATCCAGCCGGCGGAGGCTGCGTTGCTGATCCCGTAGAGGCTGCCCACCAGGCCGAGCGCCACCAGGATCAGGCCGACGGCGTCGAAGCGGCCGACATTGGGATCGCGCGCTTCAGGCACGGATCTCATGCAGGCGATCAGCGCCACCATGCCGACGGCCGGGCCGACCAGATAGGCGGCGCGCCAGCTGATGCCGGCGAGATAGCCGCCGACGATGCAGAGGACGACGATGCCCAAGGTTTGCAGGGCAAGCCATTGGGCGACCATCTTCGGCAAGGCGTCGGGCTGCGGTGCGATCGCGCGCAGCAGCGCGAACGACAGGCCGAACGACGCCGCGAAGCCGATGCCGGACAGCGACCGCCCGACCAGGAACATGAGCGCGTTCCCCGCCAGCGCCGTCACCAACCCGCCCGCCAGCGTAACCAGCAGGCCTGCGAGCATGATCTTCTTGCGGCCGAGCCGATCGCCCAGCGCACCCGTCGCCAGGATCGTGGCAGCGATGCAAAGCGTGCCGATGCTGGCGGCGAGAGACCGCTCGGCGCCGGTCATGTGCAAGGCGTTGCCTGCGCCAACGACGGCGACGTTGTGGATCGCGGGATCGAGGTTCATGGGCAGCGACGCGCCGACCAGGGCGAACAGCGCCGCCTTATGCGTGGTCGCGCTCATGCCCGGCTCTCCGGTCGCAGCAGGTCCGCCATGGGCGGCAGCCCGGGCGGCAACGTGGGTGCGAACAGCGCGGCGAGCCCGTCCGCGTCGACTTGACCCGCCAGCCCGATGAGGACGATCTCGCTGCGGCCGGCCAGCACCACGCCATCGCTCTGCTCTTCAGGATCGAGCGACCAGCGGCGCCCGACCAGTTGCAGCACGATGCGCCGACCGGGGGCCTCGGCGAGATGAACGATTCCCTTGGCGCGCAGCACCGCGCCAGGAAGCATCGCCAGCGCGCGCCGCAGGGCCGGCCCGTCGAGCGGCAGCGCGCTCGTGAATCGCCAAGTGGCGAACAAGGCGCTGTGTTCGACCGCCGCCAACGGCGCGCCGTGGCCGCTGCCGCCAACCAGCAGCAGCTGTGCGAGCCGGTTCACCACGGCGCCATCGTACACGCGCGCGTCCGGCACCTCGGCCTCGATCCAGTCGCGCACCGCGCGGGTCGCCGAGGCATCGATCAGGTCCGTGCGGCTCAGCACGATCAAGTCGGCGGTGGCGAGCTGCTGGCGAATGACGTCGCCGACATACTTGTCGCTCGCCCTCGCCCGCACCGTCTCGGCGTCGGCGACGACGACGACGCCGTCGAGCCCGAGCCGCGGATGGCAGCCGGCATAGGCGGCAATGCGCGCGGGATCGGCGACGCCGCTTGCTTCGACGACGATGTGCTCGGGCCCGTCGGGCCGCTCGGCCAGGTCGTAGAGGGTCATGCCGAGATTATCGCCGATCGAGCAGCAGACGCAGCCGTTGGTCAGGCTGATGGTCTCGCCGTCCCGGTTGGCAATCAGCGCGGCGTCGATGTTGACTGCGCCGAAGTCGTTCACCAGCACGGCGAGGCGCACGTCATGGACGTCGGCCAGCAGCCGGTTGAGCAGCGTCGTCTTGCCGGCCCCGAGATAGCCGCCGAGCACTGTGACGGGCAGCCGCTTCAACGCCATCACGCCGCCGGGCCGAACACGCGGCCGCCGACGATGGTGCCCTGCACTTCGATGTCACGCAGGCCCATCGGATCGATCACCAGCGGATCCTGGGCCAGGGCGGCGAAGTCGGCGCGCTTGCCGACCCGGATGCTGCCGATTTCGTGATCGCGATGCAGCAGGAACGCTGCGTTGAAGGTCATCATACGCAACGCGTCGTATACGCTGACGCGCTCGCGCGGACCGAGCACGCGGCCTGCCGCGGTCACGCGATTGGCGGCGCACCACAGGGTGAGCAGCGGGTCAACCGGCGACACCGGCGTGTCGCTGTGGGCGGCGGCGACCAGGCCCAGCCGCAGCGCCGTCGCCGCGGGATTCATGGCGGCGGTGCGGAACGCGCCGAAGGTGTGGGCGCGATGGAACTCGCCCCAGTAATAGAGATGGTTGGAGAACAGCGTGACGTGCACGCCGAGCGCCGCCATGCGGCGCATCTGCGATTCGTCGAGAAGCTGGCCGTGCACGATGAAGTGGCGGTGATCGAAGCGCGGGTTCTTCGCCTGCGCCGCCGCCACGGCCTCGATGAAGAGCTCGGACGCCTGGTCGGCATTGCAGTGGGCGATGATCTGCAGGCCGGCATTGTGCAGCGCCGGGACCAGCGTCTTGAGCTCCTCCGGCCCGCGGTTCCACAGCCCGTTGGCGCCGCTGGCGAGGTAACCGGGCGGCCGCAGGCGCCCGGTGAAGCCCTGGTTCGATCCGTCGAGAATGATCTTGATGCCCTGGAAGATCAGCTTGTCGTTGCCCTTGCCCTCGAGCGAAGCGGCGAAGCCGATCATCTCCTCCGCTGTCGGCACGGTGATGCCGTTGTGATGCGCGACGATGCGCGCCGGAAAGTCCGGCGCAGCCGTGGCGGCAAGGGCTGCCTTGAGGAAAGCGGGATCGAAGTAGGTGCTGCCGCCGCCGTCGACGATGGTGGTGGCCCCGCGCGCCTGGGCGACCTTGGCGAAGTTGCAGAACTGGGCCTGATCGGTCGAGCCGCCGATCATGTCCGCCGCCACAGCTTTCACGGCCGGCAACATCGCCGCCATCTCCAACAGTTCGCCGGTCGGCTCTCCCGATGCATCGCGCGTCACGCCGGGCGCCTTGATGGCGGCGTAGTTGGCGACCTTCAGCGAGGCCGAGTTCACGTAGCCGATGTGGCAGCTGGCATGCAGCAGAAAGATCGGCCGCGTTGACGACACCTGATCGAGATCATGGCGCGTGATGGGCGTGATCGGATCGTTGAGCGAGGGATCGACCCCCCAGCCGATCAGCGGCTGCGCCGGATCCTTCAGGCCGGCCTCGACCTGTTTCAGGCGCCGAACCAGGTCGGGCACGTTGTTGATGCCCTTGCGCAGCTTGCCCGAGGGATCGTGACGGTCGACCGGCCCGACATATGCGGCCTTGGCCCACAGCAGCCCGTCGAGCAGATGGGCATGGCTTTCGATCATGCCGGGGATCAGCACGCTGCCGCCGAAGCGGTCGTCCAGCGTATAGGGCCCCCAGGCGGCGCAGTCGTCGAGGTCACCGACCTCGATGATCAGTCCATCGCGCACGGCAACGTGGGTCGCCTCCTCGACGGCGGGGTCGAGGGTGATAATCTTGTGCGCACTGAAGACTGTGATCGGTTCTGACATGTTTATCTCTCCTGCACCCGATCAGTCAGAACCGGATGTTGACGCCGATCAGCGGGCCGTGCAGGACCGCGTCGACGCCGTTGGTCTCGATGCCGGTTCCCCTGACATAGCTCACGCCGAGCGCGCGGTAGCCCGCCAGGACGCCCAGGGAATAGCCGCTGAACTGCCATGAGTAGTTGTAGATGGCAGCCGCCTGCCAGGCGAACTGGCTCGCGAGGCCGAAGCCGCCGACGTCGCCGCGCACCATCAGGTGCTGGCTGGGCGTGAACTGGTGGCGCAGCCTGAGCCCCACCACCGGATCGATCCAGTCGAGTCCGCCGTTGCGGGCGATCGAGAAGGTGCGGCCGCGTTCGATGCCCAGCGCCGCCACGTCGACCGAGCCGATGATGTTGAGGTCGAGATCGGCGGTGTTGTTCCAGTAACGGAAACCCAAAAGACCATCGACCGCGGTGAAGGAACCCGGCGCGCTCTGCCAGTGCGCCAGCTCGTAGAGACCGCCGGCCTCGATGATCGTCATGGTGGTGGTCAGCGCGACGTTGGTGGTGGCGCTGAGCTGCACGCCCGGCAGGGGGTTGCGGTACGACACCAGCGACTTGTCGAAGCCGAGCTTGGTCCAGACGAGGTCGGTGTAGAAACCGACCTTGCCCTTGTCGGCCTCGAAGTAGCCCATGAAGGCGGCCAGCGAATCGCTCTTGTCGAGGACCTGGAAGAAGTTGGCATTGACGTCGACGGTCTGCCCGCGCGCCGTCATGTTGCCCGAGACGCCGATCGCCCAGCCATAGAGCGCCGACTGGAAACGCCAGGCATCGGGATCTTCGCTCGCAGCGGCGGGCGCCGCGTCGGTCGCCTGTGCCGCCGCGAGCTGCGGCATCGCACATCCGATGACGGCTGCAACCAGACTTGCGCGCACTGCCGGCGACATTCCACTACCTGCCATGCTTCCCGCGAAGCATCAGTAGGGCAGCCCCGGCAGTGGTCGCTATCCGGTTTGCGCAGAAGTCCCGCGGTGACAATTCGCGCAATCCGGATAGTGCGACAGCCCCTGCGACGGCTAGCGATCCCGTCGGGGAGTTCGACGGTCAGCGAGGTTGCTTGGTTCGTCTTTACGCAGTCGCATTGGCGAGCGTCGCAGCCGCCCTGGTGGTTCCTCGCGCCGGGGCGCGCGCGGAAGCCGCAGCGGCGCCGGCAGGTTCCGGATTCTTCGTCTATAGCGACACGTCGGTCAGCTACTCCTTCAACTTCACCACGACGGAGCCGAACCTGCTCTTCCCGGCGACCAAGAACGTCTTCACGCTCAATCACGTCGACGCCTGGAAGTACGGCACCAACTACGTCAACCTCGATATCCTGAAGTCCGACAACAAGGATCCGGAAGCGCCATGGGGCGGGCCGGGATATCCCGTGCCGTGGTACGGCATCAGCGACGGCGCCCTTGAGGTCTACGGGCTCTATCGCGGCTCGTTGAGCCTCAACCAGATGTTCAACACGGTGGCTTTCACGTTCGGGCCGGTCAGCGACGTCTCGCTCTACTTCGGCGGCGACTTCAACAGCAAGAACAACGCCATGGCGCCGCGCAAGCGCGACATCCTCGTGGGCATCCAGGCGGCGCTGAAGGTTCCCGGCTACCTCAACGTCTCGGCAAGCTTCTACAAGGAATGGAACCACAACGGCATCGTCGAGATGCAGGGCACACCTCCCGGCACTTCGGTCTATGTCGACTATGCGGCCAGCGCGACATTCGAGGCGGAGTACATGCAGCCGCTTACCTTCACGGGAATCCCGCTGAAGGTTAGCGGCAACACCAGCGTCGTGCTGCCCAAGGGCACCGACGGCTTCGGCCGCGACACCATCAGCGAGTTCAAGACCGACAATCGCCTGACTCTCGATTTCGGCCGGCTGATCGCCGACAAGGCCAATGTGTTCGACGTGTTCGTGGGCTATCGTTTCTGGCTGAACAAGTTCGGCGACAACCCCTATCCGCCGCATGTCCCGCCAGTCGCGGGCACCCTGGAAAGCACCTTCTATGTGGGCGTCACCTGGCATGTCTTCTAGGAAGCCGATGCGGATCGTGCCGGCGGCGCTGCTCGCAGCGTTGGCCGCGGCATGTGCTCGCCCGGACGACCGGGTGGTGACGGCGGCGGGCCAGACCTATGTGGTGTTCCATGCCGTGGATGCGGCCTGCGTCCGCGACGGCATCGTCCGGGAGTTCGTCGACCACGCCTGGGCCATCCGCACAACGACCGACTCCCGCATCGTCGCCCAGCAGCGTGCGCCGGCCTGGATCAACACCGCAGTGCTGCTGACGCGCATCGATCCGCCGCAGGTCAGGATGACCGTGACGATCGTGCCCGACGGCGGCGACGTGAAGGCGCTGATCGAGTCCGGCGTCCTGCTCGATCCTCTCGCCAACCAGGAGCGCGTCGAGGCGATTCCGACGACGCCGCAGATGGCCGCGGTCTTCAACAATTCCGTGCATCGCATCGACCAGGCCTGCCGGCGCTGATCCTAGAGCTTCAAGATGCGCCTGGCGTTGCCGTTGCAGATCCTGGTCCGGACGCCTTCGCCGATCGGTGCGGCCTCGATGAAGTCGCCGGCCTGCTTCGACTCCTGATACGGATAGTCGACGGAGAACATCACGTTGTCGGCGCCCAGCGCGGCCAGCGCATCGATCAACGGGTTGTTGTCGCAGACGCCGGACGTCGTGATGACGAAGTTGCGGCGGAAAAAGAAGGACGGCTTCTCCTCGGGCGCCAGTTTCCGACCGACCTCCAGCTCGAAGCGATTGTCGATGCGCCACAGCAGGAAGGGCAGCGTCTCGCCCATGTGTCCAAGGATCACCTTGAGGCGCGGGTAGCGCGTGAACAGGCCCGAGAAGATCAGGCGCAGCGCATGGGCGCCGGTATCGGCTGTCCACGCCCAGACCGGACCCTCGAGCTGGGGCCGGCCGGCGAACATCGCCGGACTGTCCGCGAGGTCGCCCGGATGCAGGTAGACCGGCACGTCCAAGTCCTGCACGCGCTCCCAGAACGGCAGGAAGCGGCTGTCGTCGAGATAATGGCCGTTGGTCTGGCCGTTGATCAGGGCACCGCGGAACCCCAGATCCTTGATGGCCCGCTGCAGCTCGTCGGCTGCGGCCTGGGGATCCTGCATCGGCACGGCGGCGAAGCCGCCATAGCGCCGCGGCCGCTTCTGCACCTCGCGTGCCAGGAAATCATTCGCCTCGCGGGCCAGCCGAACCGCCGTGGCCGTGTCTTTCTCGCCCTGAACGCCCGGCGTGGTCAACGACAACACGGACATCTCGATTCCGCCGGAGTCCATGGCCGCGAGCCGGACATCGCCGAAATCCGTGAGACGGCGCTCGATATCGGCGAAGATCGCATCGTTGCTGGTGGGCCTCGCCACCAGTCCGCGTTGCTCGAACACCGGCATGCTGAAATGCTCTTCGAGCGCGATCTTGGGCGTGCTGGCGGCCGCCCGCACGGCTGGGGTCAGGGCGGTGAGGCCGGCGGCAACGCCGACCTTGATGAGGCTACGCCGATCGATGCCGTGCACCTGTCGCAGAAAGCTCATGAGGACATGGTTAGAGGGAGCAGCCCTCGACCGCTATCCGGTTTGCGCACAAGTCGCGCGGCCGCTCAGTGCGTGCTCTGCCCCTTGGCGCGCGCAAGCGTGGCGCTCGGACGCTCGCCGAAGATCGATGCGTACGCGCCGGCGAAGCGACTGAGATGCCAGAAGCCCAACCGGAAGGCGACGTCGGTCACCGTCGTGTCGTCGTCCGGCCGGCGCAGCATCGCCCTCGCCCGCCACAGGCGGCGCCAGCGCAGATACTCCCACGGCGACTTACCGGTGCGCTGGCGCACCACCGCTTCGAGCGAGCGCCGCGACGTGCCGACCTGCCGGCAGAGATCCACCATGTCGAGCGGCTGGTCGCCCGCCTCCTCGATGGCGCGTTCGAGGCGCATCACGATCCTGTTGTGACGGCCGACCGTCGCCCGGTCCGGCCGGAACGCGCCGGCTTCACCCATCGGAGCGATAGCCTCGAACAGGGCGTTGCGCAGGGTGATGCGGTTGGCGGGCGACTCCAGCAGCCCCGGCTGCTCCTCGAGCTGGTGCCACATGGTTTGCGTCACGGCCTCGAAGCGCAGTCGCGGCGCCTGCGAGGGCATGCGCCAACGGCCGCTGTGCCGGGCGGAGGACGACGAGCCGAACGGCAGATCGAGCTCAGGCGCCTCGACGAACAACGAGGACTGCAGGCCGAATGTCGTGACCTGCGCGACGTCGGCGCTGCGCATGGTGCCGCCTCCGCCCGGCCGCACCTCGACCAGCTCGTTGCCGGCGACGTCCTGCCCGTTCGCGGCGCAGCGCGCGCTCATCATGTGCCAGACGCTGAAATCGGGCACCCGGTCGCCTGTCGTGACGACACTGCCCTGGTCGACCTCGAGGCGGCTCAACACCACCCAGTCGAGATGGAGGTGCGAATAGCGCCCGCCGAACGACCGGCCGGTATCGGCGACGCAATGAAAACTGCCTCCGGGGATGGCCCGCCCGAGCTCATCGCCATTGTCGGTCGCGGTTCGGCGATAGATGTGCATCGCGGCGCGCTCTCGTCCCCAACCCAATCGACCGCAGGTTGCCATATCTCGTGCCCGAAAGGGACCGGTTTTGGCTAAACTGCCGCGCCGCGGCGGCAATATCCATTTTGCACAGATTCGGCCTCTACGCGGTGGACATTTTCACCACCACCTTGATGGCGTCCTCGATGCGCTCGCGGGCGTACTTGATGGCGGTTGGCACCTCGGCGAGCCCGAAGGTATGGGTATGGATCAGCTTGGCGTCGAAGCGCTTCTGGGCCATCAACGCGGCCGCGCGGTGCGTGGCGCTCTTGCCTTCGCCGCGAATGCCGAAGACGTAGATGTTGTTGCGCACGAGATAGGCGAGGTCGACCGGGACCGGCTCGGCAGGGAATGCGGCGAGGCAGATGCGGCCGCCGCGATTCACCATGCGCGCCGCCTCGTTCAGGGCATTGGGCGCGCCCGAGCACTCCAACACATAGTGCACGCCCTTGCCGCGGGTGAGGCGCTGGACCGCCGCGACAACGTCGCCGTCCTTGGTCACGTCGATCACGTGATCGGCGCCCAGCCGCTTGCCCATCTCGAGCCGGCGCTCGCGGGTGCCGGTGAGGATCACCGGCGAGGCCCCCAACGCCTTGGCGACACCGACGCCCATCAGGCCGATCGGGCCCGGCCCGATCACCACGACCGGCTCGCCGGCAATGATGCCGCCCATGACATCGAGCCCGTACATGGCGGTGCCCGCCGTCACGATCAGCGTCGCCTCCTCGTCGGGCATGTCGTTGGGGACGTGGACCATGGTGTTGACGCTGTTGACGGCATACTCGGCGAAGCCGCCGTCGGTACTGAAGCCGTTGGCGCGATGTCCCTTCTCGCGGAACCCATAGTTGAGACACGAGGTGTACATGCCTTCGCGGCAGCGCAAGCAACGGCCGCAGCCGGCATGGACCTCGACGGCGATGCGATCGCCGATCTCGAACTCGTCGACCGTGGGCCCGAGCTTCACAATGGTGCCCATATATTCATGGCCCGGCGTGAAGTTCTTGTTGAAGGGTGAGCCGCCGTCGATGATGGCGGGCAGGCCGTGCTTGATGATCTCGATGTCGGTGGCGCAGACGGCGATGGCGTCGATGCGCACCAGTACCTCGGCGCGGCCGGGCTCTGGCACCGGCTTCTCGACCAGACTGAGCTCATCGGGACCGCCCAGCACCCAGGCTTTCATGGTCTTGGGAATCGTGAACGCATTGGTCGGCGACGCCATGTGCGAACTCCCTGCGGCCAGAGATCGCCGAGTATAGGCGGGCCCGCCCGATCCTTGCCAGCACTGGACGCCGATGCCAATGTCGCCGCGACCGCGTTGCGTTGCCTGACTTGGTGCCAAGTTGTGGAGGCCACATGCGACGGCGTGCTTTCCTTCGGACTGCAACTCTTCCCCTTATCGTCGCGCCGGCCGTTGCCAGGGCGCAGTCCTTTCCCAATCGCCCGCTGACGATCATCGTGCCGTTTTCAGCCGGCGGTCCGCTCGACACGCTGTGCCGCATCCTGGCCGAGCCGATGCAGGCTTCCCTCGGCCAGAGCGTCGTGATCGAGGACGTCACCGGCGCTGGCGGCGCGATCGGCATCACGCGCGTGGCGCGCTCCACACCCGACGGCTACACCCTGATCTCGGGCAACCAGGGCTCGCACATCACGCTCGGCGCCATGCAGCAGGTATCGTTCGACCTCGAGCGCGACTTCGCTCCCATCGTCATGTTCGCCACGACGTCGCAGCTCGTCCTGGTGCGCAAGTCGCTCGACGTGTCGAACCTGCGCGAGTTCCTGGCCTGGGTGAAAGCCAACCCGGGCAAGGTGACCGATGGCGGCGGCGGCTACGGCACGGTGGCGCATACCTCCCTGCTCTTCTTCCAGCAGCTGAGCGGCACCAACATCCACTTCGTACCCTATCGCGGCGCTTCGGCGGCCTTGCAGGATCTGCTGGCGGGCCAGATCGACATGATGATCGACCAGCCGTCGAACAGCCTGCCGCATGTGCAGGCCGGCAAGGTCAAGGCGCTCGCCGTCACCGCGCCGACGCGGCTCGCCGCCGCGCCGGACATCCCGACCGCCGACGAGGCGGGCCTGCCCGGCTTCTATACGTCGATCTGGCAGGCGCTGTGGGCGCCGCGCGGCACACCCGAATCGGTGATCGAGACATTGAACAAGGCAGTGCGCGACGCGCTCCTCGATCCCAAGGTCAAACAGCGCTTCGTCGATCTGGGCCAGGAGATCCCGCCCACCGAGCAGCAGACCGCGCGCTGGCTCGCCGACTTCCAGAAGACCGAAATCGACAAGTGGGTACCGCTGGTCAAGGCGGCGAAGGTCAATACCGACTAGGGTCGAGACTCATTAAATCCACCATACGATAGCGGCAGCGAGGCAGACCGAGGCGAGGAAGTTTCGGGCTAACCTGTCGTATCGAGTGAAGATGCGTCGGAAGTCCTTGAGGCGACA
>Ga0164290_1000565_pt1 | contig 110687 bp, 98 predicted proteins | sample Micstemetagenome_FD_108782 | JGI IMG/M metagenome (GOLD analysis project Ga0164290, IMG submission 108782) | Contaminated culture microbial community from soil near Moab, Utah, USA - Microcoleus steenstrupii SON62 (Illumina Assembly) | ecosystem: Environmental > Terrestrial > Soil > Soil crust...
CGGCTACAGCAACGTGGCCCTGGGCATCCGCTCGGCTTTTCTCAACCAGACCGGCGACAACAACGTCATGCTCGGCGACTCCGCCGGCTACAGCAACCTCACCGACGGCAACGTCATGGTAGGCTCCAAAGCCGGCTTCCGCGTCAGCGGCGCCTCCAACGTCTCTTTGGGCCGCAATGCCGGCTACGGCGCCGCTGGCTCCACCGCTGCCAATAACGTGGCCATCGGCTCCTTTGCCGGTGGAGGCCTCACCTCCGGCCAGTACAACCTTTTCCTGGGCAATGCCGCTGGTCAGCAGACGACCGCCGGGCAGGGCAACGCCTTCATCGGCGACGGAGCCGGTAACCAGAACAGCACCGGCTCCTACAACCTGTATCTGGGCCAGTACGCGGGCTTTAAAGGAGGCTCGGCCAACTTCAACGTGGCCATCGGCCAGCTGGCGGGGGTGGAAAACACCACCGGCAGCTACAACGTCTTCATCGGCCAGGATGCCGGGGTAGCGGCGGCCAACCCCAACCTGGCCTATGCCACGGCCATCGGAGCCGGGGCACGCGTAGCGGTATCGAATGCCGTGGTGCTGGGCCGGACTACCGATAACGTAGGCATTGGTACCGCCTCGCCCCAGGCCCGGCTGCATATCGTCTCAAGCACAGCTAACACGTCCGGGCTACGACTGGGCAACCTCACCAGCGCCTCGCCGGCTACGGCCACTAACCAGACCAAGTTTCTCTCGGTGGATGCCTCAGGCAACGTCATCCTGGCTTCCAGCAACAGCTCTGCCCGGGAGGCGGCGGCCCTTACCGGCTGGCAGTTGACCTCGGCTGGACTGTTGCAGAACACCAATGGTGGGGGTGTGCTCATCGGTCCCGGCATCAGCCAGGCCCCGGAGGGTTATTCCCTGTATGTGAGCAAAGGTGTGCTTACGGAGCGGGTGAAGGTGGCTGTTCGGGACACGAAAGATTGGTCAGACCATGTGTTTCAGCCGGGCTACCGGTTGCTGCCTTTGGAGGCGGTGGAGGCCCACATTCAGCAGAAGGGTCACCTGCCGGGCATGCCATCGGCGGTAGAAATGGTGCAGCAGGGCAACGACCTGCACCGGACCGATGCCCGGCTGCTGGAGAAGATCGAGGAGCTGACCCTCTACATGCTGGAGATGAAAAAAGAAGTCAGCAGCCTGCGGCAGGAGGTGAGTACACTCCGGCAGGCAAATGCGCAGCTCCGGCAGCAAAACCGGCGGTAGCTTTCTAACTTACGGGCATTTTTGGGCCTAGCTCGGCGCGATGGGCCCTGGTTGTTTCAGTTTGTACCTTCTTTTTTCTCAAATGTATATTGACTGTGGTCTTTGTGCGGTTCGTTCCTGGTAGCACCAGGATGAGGCTTCGCTGCCCCGGCATGCCAACAATAAAGCGATCTGGCTGAACGTCCGGGACCGGTTTCCGTATCCGTATACCGAAGCCGACGCACGGAGCTGGCTGCAGTACGCGGTGGGCGCGCAGCCGGAAACCAACTTTGCCATCGAGGTCGATGGGGAGGCAGTAGGCGGAATCGGGCTTGTTCTTCACCAGGATATTGAGCGCTGCTCGGCGGAGATCGGCTACTGGCTGGGGCAGGACTACTGGGGCCGGGGCATCACCGGGGCGGCCCTGCGAGCGATAACTCCCTATGCAATAACCCAGTTTGCCCTGACCCGCATCTACGCGGTGCCTTTTCTGCGAAACACTGCGTCCATTCGGGTGCTGGAAAAAGCCGGTTACCAGCTGGAAGGCATCATGCGCCGCAGCGCCATCAAGGAAGGGGAAGTCCTCGACCAGGCCCTGTACGCCTATGTCCCGGCTCCCTGAATTGGTAAAAAGGCCAAAAACAGGCGGTAGGCCGGAAAAGGCTTAGGCTAAGGCTACTAAATCGTGGGCTTTTATTGCTACATTTACCCGAATAAATCCAAAGCCCTTTTCAATACCACATAATCCGTATGAAAACTTCAAAGCGGCGTTTCCTTGCCTGGTCGCGGGGAACGGTGATGGCGACGGCGGCTGGGGTCCTGGCAACGGGAGCCCTGGTGGGTGCCTACCAGAATACCAGCCTGAACCTGGCGTCAAAGCCCTATCTGGAACGCCTGTTCTCCGGACTAAACGAAGACGATAAGCACGATCCGAAGTATGCCGTGGCGGCCCTCGACGTTGCCCCGGGCCTGGAAGCTTCGCTTTTCGCCTCCGAGCCGATGCTGACCAACCCGACCAACATCGATGTCGATGCCCGCGGCCGGGTCTGGGTCTGCGAAGCCTACAACTACCGTCCGGCTATTACCGGCAACGCTACCAAATCGGAAGGCGACCGGATCGTGATCCTGGAAGACCAGAACGGCGACGGTAAGGCCGACGTGAGCAAGGTCTTCTACCAGGGCCCCGAACTGGAGGCGCCACTGGGCATCTGGGTGCAGGGCAATAAGGTGATCGTCTCCAACAGCCCGCATGTTTACGTCTTCACGGACGAGAACGGCGATGATAAAGCGGATAAGAAAGAAATTCTGTTTACCGGCATCAGCGGCGAGCAGCACGACCACGGCATGCACGCCTTTATTTTTGGGCCGGATGGCAAGTGGTATTTCAACTTCGGGAACGACGGCAAGCAGATCCGCAAAGGCGACGGAAAGCCGCTCTTCGACCGCTCGACGGGCCGCGAAATCGACTCCAAAAACTACCGCCAGGGAATGGTCTTCCGCTGCAATCCCGACGGCAGCGAGATGGAGGTCATCGGCCATAACTTCCGCAATAACTACGAGGTGGCCGTCGACAGCTACGGAACCATGTGGCAGTCGGACAACGACGACGACGGGAACAAGGGCGTCCGGATCAACTACGTCATGGAGTATGGCAACTACGGCTATACCGACGAAATGAACGGAGCGGGCTGGCAGGCCAACCGGACCAATATCGAACCGGAAATTCCGCGCCGCCACTGGCACCTCAATGACCCCGGTGTCGTGCCGAACCTGCTCCAGACCGGCGCCGGCTCACCGACGGGCATTATCGTCTACGAAGGCAAACTGCTGCCCGAGGTATTCCGCAACCAGGTCATTCACTGCGATGCCGGTCCGAACGTCGTCCGCGCCTATCCGGTACAGAACGACGGCGCCGGCTATAAAGCTTCGATGGTCAACGTCCTCTACGGGGCACGCAACCAGTGGTTCCGGCCATCCGACGTCTGCGTAGCACCGGACGGCTCGCTGATCGTCTCCGACTGGTACGATCCGGGCGTGGGTGGCCACCAGGTCGGTGACCTCAACCGCGGCCGTATCTTCCGGGTCGCTCCGCCGAATACGCCCTACACGGCACCGAAAGTCGATGTGTCGACCGCCGACGGGGCCATCGCGGCCCTGCAGAGCCCGAACATGGCTGTCCGTTACGCCGCCTGGAACGCCCTGCACGGTATGGGCCGAAAGGCGGAAAAGCCGCTGGCAAAGTTTTACAGCAATTCGACCGAGCCGCGGATGAGAGCCCGGGCGCTCTGGCTGCTGAGCAAGATCGATGGCCGGGGTGAGTCCTACGTCAAGAAAGCCCTCAGGGAGTCGGATCCGAACCTGCGCATCACAGCGCTGCGGGCGGCCCGGCAACTGAAAACCGACATCATTCCTTACGTCAAGGCGCTGGTCAACGATACCGACGCGCAGGTGCGCCGCGAATGCGCCCTGGCGCTCTACCGGAACGCTTCACCGGAAGCGCCGGGTCTGTGGGCTCAACTGGCCGCGCGCCACGACGGCACGGACCGCTGGTACCTGGAAGCCCTGGGCATCGGGGCGGAAGGGCAGTGGGATACCTTCTACCCGGCCTGGCAGAAACTCGCCGGCGCTAATCCGATTGGTACGGCCGCTGGACGGGATATCGTCTGGCGGGCCCGCACGAAGGAATCCGTACCCCTGCTGGCGCGGCTGGCGGCTGACCAGCAGACGGACCTGAACCAGCGTCTGCGGTATTTCCGGGCGTTTGATTTCAACCCCGGCGGGGCCGAAAAGTCGAGTGCGCTGCTGAGCATCCTGAACCAGAATCCCAACAACACGGCCATCACCAAACTGGCCCTGCGCCACCTGGACCCTGCCTTTGTAAAGAGCTCAACCGAAGCCTCGGCCGCGCTGAAGAAACTGATGGATGAGGTCTACGGGACGGCCGAATATATGGAACTCGTGAGCCGATACGAACCGGCTTCGGAAAATGCCCGCCTGCGGCAGCTGGCCCTGGCCAAACCGCTGGAAGGCATGGGCCGCGACGCTTCCCGGCAGTTGCTGAAGCAGAACGGAGCGCCGATGGTCTGGGAAGTCATCAACGGGAAAGACGCCGAGGCCTCCGCCAACCTGATCAAAGCGCTGCGGATGGTAGGCAACAAAGAGACGCTGGACATGCTGAAAACCATTGCCCTCGACGAAAAACGGCCCGTCAGCCTCCGGATGGAGGCCACCCGGGCGCTGGGCGGCAGCAGCAACGGGGAAGACCTGGTGATCGAACTCCTGAAGTCGGGTCAGATCACGGGCGATTACAAAAAGGCCGCTGTTCAGGGAGTGAGCAACGCTTGGCGCCGGACCATCCGGACCGAAGCATCCAAGTACCTCGACGGTGCGAAAGGAGCCGAAGGCCGGAAACTGCCCGGTATCCCGGACCTGATGGCCATGAACGGCGATGCCGGGAAAGGCCTGAACGTATTTAAAAATAACTGCTCGGTCTGCCACCAGGTGAACACCGACGGCATGGACTTCGGCCCGAAGCTGTCGGAAATCGGCAGCAAGCTGCCCAAGGAAGGCCAGTACCTGGCCATTCTGTACCCGGATGCAGGCATCAGCTTTGGCTACGAGGGCTGGGAGGTGAAGTTCAAGGACGGCAGCACCGTAACGGGCATTATCGCCAGCAAGACGGAAACCGACCTCCAGATGAAGTTCCCCGGCGGCGTGGCATCCAACTACAAGATGGGCGACGTAGTCTCCATGAAGAAAATGGACGCCTCCATGATGCCCTCCGGCCTGCAGGAAGCCATGTCGACCCAGGAACTGGTCGATCTGGTGGAATACCTGGCCAGCCTGAAGCGGAAGTAAAACTAGTTAAGGTTTATGGTTTAGGGTTTATGGTTTAGCGTGCCAGACCCTGAACGATAAACCTTAAACCCTAAACCATAAACCAAACCATGATCCATCGTCGCGACTTTGTAAAATCCCTGGGACTGGCGGGTGCGGCTCTGACGAGCTCGGCCGCCGTGGCTGATAACTGGCATGCGCAACCGGCCGGTGTGCCCAAAAATAAGTTCAAGCTGATGTATGCCCCTCATTTCGGCATGTTCGAAAATTCGGCGGGGAAAGACCTGATCGATCAGCTGAAATTCATGGCCGATATGGGCTTTACGGCCCTGGAAGACAACGGCATGATGGGCCGGCCGGCCGATGTGCAGGAGAAAATCGGCAAGGAGCTCGACCGCCTGGGCATGAAAATGGGCGTGTTCGTGGTCGATAAAGGGGGCAATAGCGCCAACACGCTGGCCGCGGGCAAGAAGGAGAACATCGACATTTTCCTGAACGGCTGCCGCCGGGCCGTCGACGTGGCCAAACGCTGCAACGCCAAGTACATGACCGTCGTGCCGGGTGATTTCGAGCGGAATCTGCCCATCGGCATCCAGACCGGCCACGTCATCGACGCGCTGCGCCGCGGATCCGAAATCCTGGAACCGCACGGCCTGGTGATGGTGCTGGAGCCGCTGAGCGATACGCCCAACCTCTTCCTGCGGACCTCTGACCAGACGTACGAAATCTGCCGGGGCGTCAACAGCCCGTCCTGCAAGATCCTCTTCGACGTCTACCACATGCAGAAAAACGAAGGGCACATCATCCCGCATATCGACTGGTGCTGGAACGAAATCGGCTATTTCCAGATCGGCGACAATCCGGGCCGCAAAGAGCCGACCACGGGCGAGATCAACTACAAGAATATCTTCCGGCACGTCTACCAGAAGGCGAAAAACGAGAAGAAAGAGTTCATCTGGGGCATGGAACACGGCAACGCCCGCCCCGGCAAAGACGGCGAACTCGCGCTGATCCAGGCGTACGTGGAGTCGGATAGCTTTGCCGTGTAGGCGTAGCGAAGTGCCTCAATGACAAAGTGCCTGAGTAGCAAAGTGTTCATGGCGAAAGCCCACTTTGTCACTCAGGCACTTTGCTTCGTTGGAACTTGATTTCTTGGCTTCTTACAACACCACCACGCAGTTCTGATCAGCAGAGACACCGCTGGCAACGTATTTGTCGGCGGCAAAGTCATTCGCCCATTTGGCACCGTCCAGCAGGTAGCGGAACTGGTACTCCTGACCAACCGGCAGTTCAACCGTGGCCTTGTAGGATCCGTCCTTCTGCTTCTTCAAAATCAGCGTTTCCGGATTCCAGTTGTTAAACTCACCGACCAGGGCTACGAGTTGAGCACCGTTAACTTCTTCGGCGGGCAGTGAGAACGTTACTTTGCAGATAGGCTTGCTCTTCAGATACTGTTTCGCGAGGGCCATATAGAGTGGAATTTGGTTAGACGCTTGCAAAATTATATGTGCATGAGATACAAAACAATGGTTATCAACCCCTTGGTAGGCAAATCCATTGATAAAATCCTATTCAATATGAGAAGTTTCGCAATTGTCTACTAAAAAGGGCTATTTTGTCAGCAAAAAAAATGAGGCAACGGGCAGCCGGATACGTTAGCGATCCGGCTGCCCGTTTGGTTTAGTTCAACCGGCCTTCGAAGGGAACCACCACCCGCATGCTCAGGTTGCGGCCCATGCTGTACACGCCCCGACGGCCGGTCGCCGGATTCGGATCAAGGTACTTCAGGCGGCTCTGGTGGTTCTGGTAGGCGACGTCGAAGAGGTTGGTGGCCGCCAGGTACACCGAGAAAAGCGTCTTTTTCTGATTGGAGACCACGTCGCCGCCAAAGCCCAGGTTGATCAGCGTATAACCGGGCGTCACCGTTTCGGTATTGTAAGCCAGCAGGACCCGGTCCTGGCGCTGGTAAATTTCCAGGTCGGTCGACACGTAAATGTTCCGCAGCCGGTTCTTCCAGCGGTCTTTGGTCAGCTTGACCTGCGTAATCCAGCGGGGGGCGGGCATAAAGGGCAGGAACTGGGCGTCGGCATCCTTCGCCGCCAGGTTCCGGGCGTAAACCGACGAATAGCTCTGTGTCAGGCTGAACCAGCGGGCGTTGGACGGATTGAGCGTCAGGGTGGCTTCCATCCCCCGCAGCCGGGCGTTGCCCTGGGCATAACGGAAGACCGGCACGCCATCGATGGTCGAATCGGCTCCGGCAACGGTCTGCACCCGTTCCGAGTAGGTGTAATTCTGAATCGAGTTCTGGAAGCGGCTCAGGTCGAAATAAACGCTTTTGCCCTCGTAGGTCCCGCCCAGGTCGCCCTGGTAGGCCACTTCGGGCCGGGCCTGCAGATTCCCGATTTCGTACCGGAACGTACCGGCATGTTCGCCGTTCGAGGAGAGTTCCGGTACGGTCGGCGCCCGGAAGCCCCGCGAGGCGTTGGCCCGGACGGATAGCTGTCTGGTCAGGTTATAAACCCCGCCGATGCTGGCCGACAGGTTCTGGTAGGTTTTCTGGAAACCGGGGAACCGCAGCGTCGAACCCGGCGTCTGGGTAGGCTGGAAACGGCCTTCGGCGTCGATGTAAAGCCGGTTGATGTCCAGCGCCCGGACGTCGTAGCGCACACCGCCGCTCAGCTTGAGCCGGTCGTAGCTCTTCTTGCTAAAGAGGAAAATCCCATTGTCAAGCAGCTCGTAATTCGGATACAGCGTCTCCGATCCCTTGTTGGTCAGGGTCTGGTACATGCCGTTGGTGCCGATGGTCGTTTCCCAGCCGTTGCGGGGCGCCAGGTTGTAGCGGGCATCGTAATAGCCGGTCTGCAGGAAGAAATACAGGTCGGGTACGCCGGGATTAAAGACGTTGCCGTATTCCAGCCGCCGGTTCTGGGCGTAGGAAAGGTTCAGCGAGAGCGAGCCTTCGCCCATCTGCACGTAATTGTTCAGCGCCAGCTTGTAGTTGTACAGGTTCTGGGAGTTGGCCGGATTGATGATGCGGCCGTTCAGTTCACGGTCCGGGGCGGCTACGTCGCCTTCCGTGCTGTCGTTGAGGGCGACGGTCTTGGTGAACCGGCCGCGGGTGTCGCGGGTTCCGGTGACGATGTTGAAGCGCTGGTAGGTCCGAACGAAGTACAGCCGCGAATACCCCCACTTTTTATTAAGGCCGATAAAGCCGTTGAAGTTGATCGGCTCCTGGAAGTTGGAGCCGTAAACCCGGCCGTCGATGGGGTTGCGGTAGTTTTTGGCGTCCTTGCGGCTGGTCTGAAACAGCCAGGCAAAGCCGCGCCGGTTGCCCGCCACCTGGGCCGACAGCCCGATGAGGTTGTTGTTGGTCTGGTAGTTGGTCAGCACCCGGCCCTCGATCTTGCCTTCCTCAACCGGCCGCGGGGAGAGAATGGACATGACCCCGCCCAGGCCGTCGGAGCCGTACATCAGGCTGCCCGCCCCGCGGATGATTTCGTAGCGGTCGATGGAGTATTCGTCGACCATAATGCTGTGTTCCTCCCCCCACTGGTTGTCTTCCTGCCGGATGCCGTCGTGCATGGTAATGACCCGGTTGAACCCCAAGCCCCGGATGATGGGCTTCGACAGGCCCACGCCGGTCGAGATCTGCGACATGCCCGGCAGGCGGCCGATGGCGTCGATGAGGTTGACCGAGGGAGTCTGCAGCAGCTGCTGCCGCGACATGGCGGCAATCGGAATGGGACTTTCCTTGATGATCGTTTTGGTGGATGAACCCGAAATGATCACTTCTTCCAGGGAGTTGACGGCGTTCTCCATCGTAAAGTCCAGGGTCTGGCTGCCGGCGATATAGACCTTCTGGATGATGGTTTTATGCGAGATAAACGAAACCTGGATGGTGAAGGTACCCGTCGGCAGGTTGCCCAGCCGGTAGTTGCCGTTGACGTCGGTGGTAGCCCCGGTGCGGAGTTCGGGCAGGAAAATGGTGGCCCCGATCACGGCCTCCTGGCTTTCTTTATGAAAAACCTTGCCGGATAACGAATGCTGGGCCACAGCGGTAAGGGCACTAAGATATAGGCAGAAGAATAGAATCTTTCGCATGGGATTAAGGCTTGATGATTGGGAATGACGCTGGACACTTAACGGTTGACGCCTGACGGTTGACGGTGGTCAGAAGCATAGGACCCGATGGGCAATCTGCGCATCCGTTCGCATGGCTTTACTGGCAGGCGTCAACCGTCAGGCGTCAAACATCAGCTGTGCTGCGGCGGGCCACGGAGCGAAAGACAGCGGAGGGGCGTCCGCGGGAGGGAAGTCCGGTACCGAAAGAGCGGCGCAACCGGAACCAGCAGCGGCGCGACAAGCACCAGTGCCAGGATCGCCGGACTTTCGTAGATCAGCTGGGTAAGCGTGTCCAGCCAGAGGAGCTCCTGGGAGGTATGGGTGCTGGGCTGGTAGGGGCTGTTGCCGACAGGCCAGTAGGGGTGGGCGTGGACGATCACCCGGCCGCTGGCCAGCTTGTGGGCGTGCCGGAAGACAATACCGTTCACCAGCATCAGGCTGTATAGAACCAGCAGGATGCGGGCTATCGTCGAACGGTATGCCGGCAGGCTAAGCATGTGTCAATCGGTCAGAAACGAGGCAGCCGCAAATATAGATTGAAATTTAGACGCATCTAAATTTAATCCCCAAAAGGGCCTGACTTGTTTTGTTTCCTTTTTTCTGGTAAGGTTACAGCGTCAATTTCCTACCCGCCTGATTTGGGTTCCGTAACTTATTATAATAACTTTCCTGCCCAAACAGCTTCCGGGCTGTTTCATTGTGCCGACAAACGCTAACCTCCTAACTGCACCTTACCTGTATGCGAAGCATTGCCATGCTGGGCTCCGGCTTTATCGGCCGGTTTTACGCTGATTCCATCCATGGTCAGCGCGGCCGCGACCGCGTGGTGGCCATCTACGCCCGCCGGGAACAAAGCGCCCAAAAATTTGCCGCCGACTACGGCTGTCCGATCTGGGGTACTGATATGGAAGAAGTCATTGCCCATCCGGATGTCAATATGGTCTGCATTGCCCTGCCCAATAACCTGCACGAAGCGGCGGTCATGCTCTGCGCCAAACACAAGAAAGATGTAGTCTGTACCAAGCCGCTGGGGCGCAATGCCGAGGAAGCGCTCCGGATGATGCAGGCCGTGGAAGAAGCGGGCATCTTCGGGGGCTACCTGGAGGATCTTTGCTATACGCCCAAATTCCTGAAAGCCATGGATACGGTCCGGAACGGGGCGCTGGGCCGGATTCTGTGGGCCAAATCGCGGGAAGCCCACCCGGGGCCGCACTCGGAATGGTTCTGGGACAAGGAACAGGCCGGAGGCGGTTGTATGCTCGACCTGGGCTGCCACTGCGTGGAAATTTCGCGGAATTTTATCGGCAAGGACGTCAGGCCGGTCGAAGTGATGTGCTGGGCCGCCACCCAGGTGAAACCCATAGACGCCGAGGACCACGCTATCGCCCTGGTGAAATACGAAAACGGAGCCATCGGTCAGTTTGAGGTCAGCTGGACTTTCCGGGGTGGGATGGACCTGCGCGACGAGGTCATGGGTACCGAAGGCACCATCTGGATCAACAACTTCCTGCGGACGGGCTTCGAGATGTACACCTCCGGCAAAGGCGCCGACTACGTGGCCGAGAAGGCGGAATCCAATTCAGGCTGGCTTTTTCCGGTCGGCGACGAAGTGAACGACCTGGGCTATAATCACATGTTTACCGACATGTTCAACGCCGCCGAAGCGGGCCGCGAGCCGGCGGAAACCTTCTACGACGGGTACGTGGTGAACGCCATCCTCGACGCGGCCTACCGCTCGGCCGACAGCAAACAGTGGGAGCCCGTGCAACTGCCCGTCTGGCGCGGCCGCGAAGGGCTGAAGCAGGAATCGACGCTGGTCGAGTACGACGAAGCCCACTACCTCATCAAGGAAGAGGTGACCCATGACGGACGCCATAAGGTGATTCTGAAGGAAAAAGCCTCCGGCCGGATCATTGAGCGAGACCTGGCGTAAGGGGCTTCCCTCACCCAAAAGCCGTGGGGTTTCCATGGGAAACTTCACGGCTTTTTGCTTCCTGATCAGGCGCCTGAATTTCGGGGCTGGACCGTTCAATCAATAATTTGTCATGTTGAACAAACAAGCTGTTACTTAGTAGACCTCAAAAAGTTGAGCTCCTTTACTGGCTATCCCCCGCACAGTTAGAAGACCCTATACCATCGCAAAATAACCTGAATGGTGTCGACCCGTGTGCACATCCGGACGGAACAAACCAAGCTGACGTTTGTTCACCTTCCCGTTTATGCTCGTTTTTTACTAAACGAACAGCTCGACGCGTTCATTCAGGAGCAGCTGCGCCTGGCCCGGGCGGTTAAGGTGCCGCTCCTAAGTTACCTGGAAGCCTTGCCGGAAGAAGAACTGATCGCGCTTTCCCGGGTTACCCAGACCGAGTTTCTCACCTACCTGATTCAGAACCGGGCGGAAGACCAGATTGCCGAAGCCCAGAAACAATGGATTTCGGACGAAATGCCCATTGTAGGTCAGAGACAGGTGGTGGCCGAGGATATAACGCTCATCAGCTACGTTCGAAAGCAGTCGCTGCTCAAGTTCCTGCCCGCTTACACCAACGATATCCAGACCATTCTCCAGATCGTTCAGGAAATTGACGAATTTACCCTGGAGGCGGATACCCGCGCGACGAATACTTACATCCGACTGCTGAACGAGCAGCTCAACGAGCAGCTGCATTTTAACGAAAAAATCGCCCAGGCATCCCCGGGGGTCATCTACCTGTTTGACTTGCTGATTTTCCGGGATGTGTATTCCAACCAGAAACTGGGTAGTGTGCTCGGGTACGAAACGGCGGAACTGGAAGCCATGGGCCCGGGCTACATCCTGGACCTGCAGCATCCGGAGGATACGCCCCATGTCATGGCGCATTACCAGCGCTTCGGCGACGCGGTCGACGGCGAAATCCGGACCTTCGAGCATCGGCTTCGCAACAAGGCCGGGCATTACCATTGGATGCGGAATTACGAATTGATTTTTCGCCGCACGCCGGACGGGAAACCCTGGCAGATTATCGGAATTGCCCTGGAAGTAACGACCGAAAAGGAAAACGCCGAACGGCTGCAGCAGCGGGAGGCCCAGCTCAGCGAAGCCCAGGCGCTGGCCCATATCGGCAGCTGGACCTGGGAAGTGGAGGCCGACAAAATCATCTGGTCGGATGAGATGTTCCGGCTGTTGGGTCTGGAGCCTCAGGGCCGTCAGTTTACGTTTCCGGAGTTTATAGAGCTGGTCCATCCGGACGATCGCCAGCTGGTTGGTGAGCATGTCCAGCACAGCCTGGAAACCGCCGAGCCCTTCGAGTTCGTGCACCGGGTTATCTGGGCCGACGGATCGCAGCGGCTCTTACTGGCCAAGGGGCAGGTGGTACGCGGGGCAGGCGGTAAGGTGGTCCGGATGTTCGGAACTGGCCAGGACGTCACCGAGCAGAAAGAAGCCGAGCGGCGGATCCAGGAAAATACGCTGCTGCTGGAGCAATCCAACGATAGCCTCCGCGAGTTTGCCTACATCGCCAGCCACGACCTGAAAGAACCGCTGCGCAAAATCTCCACGTTCGGGGAGCGGCTGCTGGAAACCGAGCGGGAGCGGATGAGCGGTGAGGGCCAGATGTTCCTCGACCGGATCATTTCGTCCTCGCTCCGGATGCAGACCATGATCAACGACGTACTGTCGGTATCGCTCATTTCGGCCAATAAAGCCTTTGAACGCTATTCGCTGCAGACGGTGCTGGAGGAAGTGCTGCAATCGCTGGATCATAAGATTGAAACCAGGAAGGCGAAGATCGATGCCCAGCCGCTACCGGTAGCCTACGTGGTACCGGCCCAGTTCCGGCAGCTGTTTCTTAACCTGATCGGCAACTCGCTGAAGTTTGCCCGTCCGGACGTTCCCCCGGTGATCCGGATCCGGCACCGCTATCTGTCGCCCGCCCAGACGACGAATTTACTGCTGCGGAAAGCGCGTCAGTACCACCAGCTTGAGTTTACCGACAACGGCATCGGTTTCGATAACCGCTTCGCCAGCCGCATTTTTGCTATGTTCGAACGGCTGCACGGCGCCCAGGAGTACGAGGGCACCGGCATTGGTCTGGCCGTCTGCAAGCGCATCGTGGAAAACCACGGCGGCGTCATTCAGGCGTCCGGCGAGCTGAACGTGGGCACCACCTTCACCCTGATTTTCCCGGCCTGAAGCTCAGAACCGCCCGTGCAGCACGTACCGTTCGGTATGGGCGTAGAGCGAGGAGTAAAAACTGAATTCCGGGCGGTTGGTATCGATCCGTTTGTCGAGCCGAAGCACCGGACTGCCCACGCGGATGCCCAGGCGCTCGGCCAGCACCGGATCGGCCGCAACGGCCCCAACCTTTTGTTCCCCTCCCTTCACCAGAATGCCGTACCGCGACCGCAACAGGTCGAACAGGGAGCGATTTTCGAACCGCTGGCGGGTAAAGCCGTCCAGGTTTCGGTTCGGAAAGATCAGCCGCTCGTAAAAAACCGGTTCGTCATCCACCAGCCGTAAGCGATCCAGGTAATAGTAAGTCGTGTCGGGATCGTCCACGGCCGGATCCACCCAAAGATCCGCCGGAAAAGGGCTGAGGGCGGGTTTGGTCAGGAGCTGGGTGCTGATGCGCTGCTCGTTATGGTCCGAATTGGTCGTATTCATGAGCCGACCCACGATCGACATCACCCCCAGCCCGATCGGCAGCGGGCGGACAATGCTGCCCTTCCCCTGGTGTTTCCGAATGTAGCCGTCCTGCACCAGCAAGGCCAGGGCCTGCCGGACAGTGGGCTGGGTAAGCCGGTACTGCTGCTGCAGCTCTTTTTCGGACGGAAGCAGATCACCGGATTTGAAATCCCCGCGGATAATCTGCTGCCGGAGGGTTTCGTACAGGTGCTGATACTGCGGGATACGGTTGGGACGATCACTCATAAGCGGTTCAGAACAAATTCAAGTATACGAAAAAAGCCCCTTCCTGCCTGTTTCCGCCCCTGACAATCGGCGGCTTAATTTTTCAACTTATTATAATAAGTTTAGGAAATTTCGTCGGCATCGGCTACTTTGGCTTTTGGAATGAATAGCTAAATAAGGATCCCCATGCAAGACTGGCTTAGCGGCAAACGTCTGGTCATCATTGGCGGAACAACCGGCCTGGGCTTATCGGCCGCGAAAGCCTTTGTGGCCCATGGGGCCCGGGTGATTGTTGTCGGCCGCAATCCCGAAAGCTGCGCCGCAGCGGAACAGGCGCTTGAAGGCCAGGGAATTGCCCTGAGCGGGGATGCGGCCGATCCGGCAACGGCTACCGGGGCCATCGCCCGCTGCCGGACCGAATGGGGCGGTTTCGACGGGCTTTACCACGTGGCGGGCGGGAGCGGACGGCGCTTCGGCGACGGACCGCTGCACGAACTGACGCTGGAGGGCTGGAACAAGACCTTTGAACTGAACCTGACCTCGCTGATGCTTTCCAACCAGGCGGCCGTCCGGGCGCTGCGGGAGCAGGGTACCGGCGGGGCTATCCTGAATATGGGCTCGGTGCTGGGCTATTCGCCTTCGCCGAGGCATTTTGCCACCCACGCCTACGCGGCGACCAAAGGGGCCATCATCGGTTTCACCCGTTCGCTGGCGGCTTATTACGCATCCGACAACATCCGAATCAACGTGCTGGCACCAGCCCTGGTGGAAACACCGATGGCCCAGCGGGCGGCCAACGACGATATCATCCAGGCCTTTATCCGGACCAAACAGCCGCTGGCGGGTGGCCGGATCGGGCAACCGGACGACCTCGACGGGGCCGCCGTCTATTTTATGTCTGATTACGCCCGCTTCACGACCGGCCAGGTGCTGAGCGTCGATGGGGGATGGGACGTCAGTGAAGGACAGTATCCCGCCAACTAACCGACCCGCCGCATGACAACCAACAACCCGGTAGCAATTGGCCTGGACCTGGGCGGTACCCGCATCAAAGGGGCGCTGGTCGATGTTCAGACGGGAGAGCTGCGCCATCAGGTGCTACACCCGACCGACGAAGCGCAATGGCAGGAGGGGGTTCGGGTGGTTGTCGCGCAATTGAAAACGGCCGCGGCTGGCCCCGTTGTGGGTATTGGCGTAGCGGCCCCGGGGCTGCCGATGCCCGATAACGACGGCATTGCCTGTATGCCCGGGCGGCTTCCGGGTCTGGAAGGATGCTCCTGGTCAAGGCTGCTGGGCGAGCCGGTCCGCGTCTGGAACGACGCCCACGCGGCACTATTGGCCGAGGCCCGGTACGGAGCCGCCCGGGGAGCGACCAACGCCCTGTTACTGACGCTCGGTACGGGCGTTGGCGGCGGGCTGCTACTCAACGGTCAGTTGTACCAGGGCTTCTACCAGATGGCCGGGCACCTGGGGCATATTCCGGTCGATGCCGACAGTGATCTGCTGGGTATCACCGGTACGCCGGGAAACCTGGAGGACGCCATCGGCAACGCCACGGTAGCCCGGCGTTCGTACGGACGCTATACCACCACCCACGAGCTCCTGGACGCCTACCGGCAGGGGGAACCGCTGGCCACCTGGGTCTGGCTGACCTCCGTACGGCGGCTGGCAGCGGCCCTGGCGGGGCTGGCCAACGCCTTTTCACCCGAAGTGATCATCCTCGGCGGGGGCATCAGCCGGGCCGGTGAAGCGCTGTTCAGTCCCCTGGCGGCCTTCCTGGATGTGTACGAATGGCGACCCGCCGGCAAACGGACGCGGATCGTGCAGGCCCAGTTCGAGGACTGGGCGGGGGCGATTGGTGCCGCGGCGGGACTGGGGCGTTAGGGTTTATTGTTTATTGTTTAGGGTTTATTGTTGATAAACAGTGAATTGTGTAGTCGTTCGGCGTAGTCTCCAGACTACGTCGCTGCGTTTGCCGGTCTGAGACCGGCTATCACTCCAGCGTAGTCTCCAGACTACGCTGAACGGCCAACCACGCCGAACTACTTGCCACGGTGAAAACCAAAAAGAAGCCTATGACAGTGACAGAGCAATATCTACAGAAGTGCCAGCAGATCCTGCACACGGTGGCAGGGCAGCAGGCGTTGATTCAGCAGGCGGCCGGCTGGTTTACCGAAACGATTCTGGCGGGCCGGATGGTTCACGTGTTCGGGTCAGGCCACAGCCGGATTATGGTCGAGGAAATGTGGCCGCGCTACGGCTCCTTTGCCGGTTTTAACCCCATTGTCGAGCTCTCGCTGACCTTTCACAACCTGGTGGTGGGGGCCAACGGGCAGCGGCAGGCCATGTTTCTGGAGAATGTCTCCGGCCTGGCCGACCGCATCCTGCGTAACTACGACCTCAGCGAACAGGATACGGCCCTGGTAATTTCCTCTTCCGGTTGTAATGTGGTACCGATCGAAATGGCCGAGCTGTTTCAGCAGCGCGGTATCCGCGTGGTTGCCCTGGTGACCCAGGAACATCTGGACCAAAGTACCAGCAAGCGCCGCGACGGTAAAAAACTTACGGACTTTGCCGATCTGGTGCTCGATACGGGCGCGCCGGTCGGAGACGCTATGGTCTACGTACCGTGCCTGGATACGCCCGTAGCGCCCGGCTCGACCGTCGGGGGCGCCATGCTGGTCAACTGCCTGAAGGCCGAAACGGCCCGCCTCCTGACCGAAGCGGGGCAGCCGCCGAAGGTCCTGACGGCCGGGGCCATCGTCGGTGCCGAGCGCGCCGTTGAACTTTTCGAATCGGCTTACGACGAACACGCCCACCGCCTGGCGCGGCTCTACGCCCAGGTAGGCATTGCGTCCATGGTCAGCCAGCAGGAAGGTTAAGCCCAGCCTATGTTCACCTTCCTGAACCATACGTCCGTACCCCTCCTGGCGGAGACCGATATCCTCGTCATCGGGGCCGGTTCCGCGGGCTGCGTGGCCGCTTTGGCGGCGGCCGAGGCGCGACCCGGTTCGGTGATGCTGCTCGAACGCTACGGCTTCCCGGGCGGAACCTCCACCCAGATGCTCGATACGTTCTACGGCTTCTTCACCCCGGGCGAAACGCCCCGGAAGGTCGTCGGCGGCTGGCCAGACCGCATCGTGGATGAACTGGACCGGACCGGCGACGTGTTCCTGCGCCCCAACACCTACGGGGCCGGAACAGGGGTCAACTACAATCCCGAACGCCTGAAAACCGTCTGGGATACCCTCATCCGGCGGGCGGGCATCCGCTACCGGCTTCACACGACGCTGGTCGACGTCAGTCGGGCGGGTGAAGCCTGGGATTGCGTCGTCTGGAGCAAGGACGGTTTTCACCGCGTCCGGGCGCGGCGCGTGATCGACGCTTCGGGGGATGCCGACTTCTGCCACCTGGCCGGACTGGCCTACGAAACCGCCGGGGAGCACGAACCCGCCCAGAGCCTGACGACCACCTTCCGCATGTGCCAGGTCGACTGGGCGCGCTACGAGCAGGCAGGCGGTAAGGCCATGTTGAAAAAAAAGATGAGCGAAGCCGTCGATAGCGGCCGTCATCCCTTGCCCCGAAAAGAAGGGTCGGCCCACGAAATGAACCAGCCGGGCTGTATTTCCACCGTGGCCGTCAAGGTGGGCGGACTTTCAGCTCTGCAGGCCGACGAACTGACCGAAGCCGAGGCGGAAGGCCGCCGGCAGGCCTTTGTCTACGAGCGGTTTTTCCGGGATGAAGTGCCCGGCTTTGAACAGTCGGCCATCATTGGCCTTTCGCACCAGATCGGTGTCCGCGAAACCCGCCGCGTCTACGGCGAGCACCGGCTGACCAAAACCGAATGCATGGCAGGGCTGATTCCCGACGATAGCGTGCTGCTCTGCGGGGCGCCCATCGAAGACCACCGCCAGGGGGCCAATGGAGCCAGCGAAACCCATTGGGAGTACATTCCGGGCGATGGCGTGTACGTCGTGCCGTACGGCTGCCTGGTCCCTCGCGGCAGCGATACGGCCTGGGTGGTGGGGCGTTGTTTTTCGGCTACCCACGACGCCCACGCTTCCTGCCGGTCGATGGCCCAGACGATGGCGATGGGCCAGGCGGCGGGGCTGGCGGCCGTTCAGTCGCTCGAAACCGACGAAGCCGCCCGGCAGCTCGCCGTTCCGCGACTCCGGGATCGTCTGCACCGGCTGGGAGCGGTCCTAACCCAGCCTGAAGCCGTTGCCGATACCACCCGCCACGGCTGGCGAAACAACCGACGCGCATGAGCTTTATCCGAACGGTACTGGGCGACATACCCGCCGAACAGGCCGGGGTGACCTACGCCCACGAGCATATCGTCATCGAGGAAAGTTTTCCGACCCTGGCTAATCCGGATTTTATCCTCAATCAGGTGGACAAAATCGTGGCGGAGCTTCGGGAGCTGTACGCGGCGGGCTGCCGGACGATGGTCGATTCCATGCCCGCCAACTGCGGCCGGAACGCGCTGAAAATGGCGGAGGTAGCCCGGCAGTCGGGCATGCAGATCGTCATGCCGACGGGTATTCACCTGGAAATGTACTATCCGCCGAATCACTGGCGGTACCACTATTCGGAAGACCAGATCACCCGGCTGCTGGTGGCGGACGTGGAGGAGGGAATCGACCGGTTCGATTACGGCGGACCCATCGTTGAACGGACGCCCTATCGGGCGGGCATGGTAAAGCTGGCGACCGGCGATGAGCCCATTACCGCCCATCAGGAGAAGATCTTCCGCTGCGTGGTGAACACCCACCGGGAGACGGGCGTGCCCATCCTGACCCACACGAATTACGGCCGTCACGCGCTGGCTCAGGCGGAACTGTTCGCGAAACTGGGGGCCGATTTGTCCCATGTCGTGCTTTCTCACGTCGACCGCAACCACGACCTGGCCTACCACCGCGACCTGATGCAGACCGGCGTGCGGGTGGAATACGACAGCGCCTTCCGCTGGAAAGCGGGGGAGGAGAATAACACCTACCGGCTTCTGGAAGCGCTGCTGCCCGATTTTCCGGACCAGATTACGGTCGGCATGGACGCCGCGCGGCACACCTACTGGCGCTCCTACGGCGGCAAACCCGGCCTCGATTTCCTGCTGACCACCTTTACCGACTGGCTGCAAGAGCGGGGCTTGGGAAAGTATTGGAACAAGCTCTTTATCCATAATCCCGCAAAGCTTTACAGCTTTACAGTTTAGGGTTCATGGTTAATGTATGGCCCTTGTTCAGCGTAGTCCGGAGACTACCCTCGTTCAGCGTAGTCTCCGGACTACGCTGGAGTGATAGTCGGTCTGAGACCGGCAAACGCGGCGACGTAGTCTGGAGACTACGCCGAACGAAGGACCGGCAAACCCGGCGACGTAGTCTGAAGACTACGCCGAACGAAGGACCGGCAAACGCGGTGACGTAGTCTGGAGACTAGGCCGAACAATGAATACGCCGAACAAGGACTCTTAACAATAAACAATACACCCTAAACCCAAAACTGACACATGGCCCCCAATCGTCGCTCTTTTCTCCGCCAACTCAGTGGAACGACTGCCCTGGTAGCCGGCGCGGGTACCCTGGCCAAGGCAGCTTCGGTGTCCTACGAACTTCAGCCGCTGCGTCCGTATGCGGCCAACGACCAGGTGAACATTGCCCTGATCGGGGCGGGCATCATCGGGCACTTTGACACCAATACGGCTCTGAAAGTGCCGGGGACAAAGCTCGTCGCGGTCTGTGACCTTTACGATCCGCGGCTGGTCAGGGCTAAGGAGGTCTGGGGACCGGATCTGTTCACGACCCGGGATTACCGGGAGATTTTGCGCCGGCCCGACGTCGATGCCGTGCTGATCTGCGTACCGGACCACTGGCACGACCGAATCTCCATCGACGCCCTGAACGCGGGCAAGCACGTATACTGCGAAAAACCCATGGTCCACCGCATCGAGGAGGGCCAGGCGGTGATTGCGGCGCACAAGAAGTCGGGGAAAGTTTTTCAGGTAGGCAGCCAGCGGGCCAGCGCCTCCTCGATTCTCGAAGCCAAGCGCCGCTACGAGGCGGGCGATATCGGGGAGCTGACGTACGTGGACGCCTGCGTAGACCGCGCCGATGCCCTGGGCGCCTGGCAGTATACGATGCCGCCCAATTTCGAGGCCAAAGACCTGGACTGGGAGCGGTTCCTGGGCGACGCGCCGAAGCGGCCGCTGGATCCCGTGCGCTTCTTCCGCTGGCGAAACTACAAGGAGTACGGGACGGGTGTGGCGGGCGATCTGTTCGTTCACCTGCTGACGGGCGTGCATACGGTTACCGGCTCTCTCGGTCCCACGCGCATTTTCTCGCTCGGTGATCTGAACTTCTGGAAAGACGGCCGGGACGCCTACGACCTGGTGACGGGGCTGATGGAATATCCCAAGACCGATACGCATCCGTCCTTCCAGTTCTTTACCCGTGTCAACCTGGCCGACGGACGCGGCGGGCTGAACCAGACCCGGCTGGTAGGTACCGCAGGCGTGATCGAAATTGGCTGGAACGACTTTACCCTTCGGCGACTGAAGCGCCCCACGGCACCGCCCTACAGCCAGACGTACGACGGCCTGATTACCTATCCGAAGGCCATGCAGGAGGAGTTTATCCGGCAGCATAACGCCAAGTATCCCGCTGACCAGTTCACCCGGGCCATGCAGCGGGAGCCGGAGGTAGCCTTCACGGCTCCAGCGGGTTACGACGATCGCCTGGACCACATGATCACCTTTTTCAACGCCATTCGCGGGCAGGGGACCGTTCGGGAAGATGCGGAATTCGGCCTGCGCGCCGCCGCGCCTTCGCTGGCCTGCAACCTCAGCGCCGAAATCCGCCAGCCCGTCCACTGGGATCCCGTCGCCATGAAGCTGCAAAGCCCCACTCCAACCGCCAGCCGCACCCGCAAAGCCTAACGCTTACGTAGTTTAGGGTTTATGGTTTAGGGTTTATTGTTCACACAAGTATGCGTAGTCTTTTGTAGATCAGTACTTTACGGATAAGCCCTGAACTAGTTTTTTATCAACTCTTAATTTTTAATTCTTAATTGATAGATAAATGCAGCCCATACCCATCCGAACCACCGTCATCGGCAGCTACCCCTTTCCCGGCTGGCTGGAATTTGCAACCCAGAACCTGGATCAGTTTGGCGCCGCCGATATTGAGGAGATGATCGAAGACGCCGTCGTGGCGGCCGTTCACGATCAGACCCAGGCGGGCCTGGACGTCATCACCGACGGCGAACAGACCCGCCTGGACTTCAACCTCTCCTTCTACGGCTATATCAAAGGCATCGAACCCAACCACAGCGAAACGCGGAAGTTTGGCCCCCCGGCCCACGACCAGCGCGGGAAGCACTCCATTGTGGCCGAGCTGACCGCGCCCCAGGGCCTGGGAGCCGTCAAGGAGTACCAGCGGCTGAAGAAACTGGCCCCGGCGGGCCCGACGCTGAAGGCATCCGTCCCGGGTCCATACACGCTCAGCGGTCGGATGCTGCCCAATGAGCGCTATAAGGACCGTTTTGCGATCACGGAAGCGCTGCTGCCGATTGTCCGCAAAGAACTGGAAGACCTGGTTGCGGCGGGCTGCACGGAGATTACGGTCGATGAGCCGTCGATGTCCTGCTACGCCTACAAGGAGGATACGAAGCGGTTTGTGGACATCTTCAACCGGACCGTCGCGCCCGTGGTGGGCAAGTGCCGGCTGTCGACCCACCTGTGTTTCGGTAACTTCAAAGGCCGGCCGGTGGGGTACCGCAAGCTGCATCCAATGCTGCCGGATTTTCTGGATCTGTCGGTCGACGAAGTGCATGTCGAAATGGCCAACCGTGAGTTCGACGAGGTGCACCTGCTGGCCGAGTTTGCCCAGAAAATGGACGTGGCGGTTGGGATTATTGACGTGAAAAACTACTACGTCGAATCCGTTCGGGACGTGATCGAGCGCATCGAAACCTGCCTGAAATACGTCCCGGCCGAAAAGCTGGCCGTAGCTCCCGACTGCGGCCTGAGCCAGACCGCCCGCTGGGCCGCCCGGCAGAAGCTGGTGAATATGGTGGCGGGAGCGAAGGCGATCAGGGGGTGAAGGATTGAAGGATTGAAGGATTGAAGGGAGCTTCGCCAGTGCAGGCTAGATTGACTATAGACCATCAATCCTTCAATCCTTCGATCCCTCAATCCTTGCCTCCCCAAACTTTCCCCCATCCCGTTAGTTTACTAATCCAGTAGGATAACGAAACGGGAAAATGGACAAGGTATGTGAGGTTTCCTGCCTGATACCGTTCTACAACGAAGGCGAACGGCTGTTTTCGGTACTCGAGGTAGTAACACAACTGGATAATATCGACCGGATCGTCTGTATTGACGATGGGTCAGAGGACAATAATTACCGGTTAATCGGCGAGCGCTGGCCGCAGATAAAGGTCATCCGCCAGGAGAATCAGGGAAAAACGGCGGCTATTAAGCGGGGGCTGGCAGAAGTGTCTACGGAGTACGTGCTGCTGATGGATGCGGATCTGCAGAATGTTAGCCGCGATGAACTGGATCGGATCGTGACGGCCGTTCGGGAAGGCTGCGATGCCGACATGATCATTTTCCGGCGGCTCTACGCCGAGTGGTTCGTCAAGATGAACCGGGGCGACGTCCTGCTGTCGGGCGAACGGATCATCCGGCGGAGCGACCTGGAAGCGGTGCTGTCTGAGCCAGTCGAAGGATTTCAGCTCGAAGTAGCGATCAACGAATACATGCAGCACCACCGGAAACGGGTGCGCTGGGTGCCCTGGTCGGCTACGAATACGTATAAAATGGATAAGCGGGGGGCGGTCGAGGGGTTTATCAAGGATTTTCAGATGTACGCCGACATCCTGCTGTACGTAGGTCTGTCGTCGTATTTTCGCCAGATTACGACCTTTGCCCGTAAGCCCCTGCGGCTGCGGAAGTTCCGACGTACCCATGTCCCTTATCAAACCGCTCCAACAGGACGATACCCTGCTGGCCGATCTTAAGGCGGCCCGCAACGAACCCAATGCTTTACACGCGTGGTGGCTCGGCCAGAGCGGCTTTTTGCTGCAATGGCAGGGCCGCCACGTTTTGTTTGACCCTTACCTGTCGGATTCCCTTACCGTCAAGTACGCCCAGACGGACAAGCCCCACACCCGGCTCTCCGAACGCGTGATCGACCCGGCCCGGCTGGGGTTTGTCGAGGTAGTCACTTCCAGCCACAACCATACCGATCACCTCGACGCCGAGACCCTGCTGCCGATCCTGAACGCCAATCCAGCGGGCCGTTTGCTCATTCCCGAGGCGAACCGGGCCTTTGTCGCCCAGCGCCTGGGCTGCGATCCGGCTTTCCCGACGGGCCTGACCGACGGCCAGCAGACCGAGCTGGCGGGCTTTACCTTCCACGGCGTGCCGGCGGCCCATAACACGATCGAGCGCGACGAAGCCGGGCGGCCTAAATTCATGGGCTTTGTGCTGGAAATCGGCCCGTACCGGGTTTACCATTCGGGCGATACGCTCTGGTACGAGGGAATGGTCGACCTACTGAAGCCCTTTCAAGTCGATATCGCCTTTCTGCCCATCAACGGCAATAAACCCGAGCGGCGGGTGGCGGGCAATCTGGATGCCGACGAAGCCGCGCGGCTGGGGAAAGCCATCGGGGCGAAACTTGTCATTCCGCACCATTACGACCTCTTTGCCTTCAATACGGCTGATCCGGTGGATTTTGTGCGGGCCTGCGTGCGGGAAGGAACGCCGTACCGGGTGCTGAAGCTGGGGGAGCGAGTAAGTGTGATGAAGAATAAATAATTAAGAATGAACAATGAATTAAGTGGACGGGTGGGTTGAATGGCTGGAAAGTGGAGGTGTTTTGAGTAAATAAGGGCTGGAAGCGAGCTTATTAGATCGCAGCTAACTACCTTCCGCCATGCGCCGCCGAACCCACATCCTCGCCGTTCACGCCTTATTCTTCATTCTACATTCTTCATTATTCATTCCCAAAGCCTCCGCCCAGACGCCCAACTTCAAAATTCAGGTCATCGACAACCAGATTGCCATCGGCTACGGCATGGCCATTGGGGATGTCGACGGCGATAAGCGGCCCGACATCCTGCTGGCGGATCAGAAAGAATTTGTCTGGTACAAAAATCCGGGGAATAAGACCGGTACCTGGCAGCGCTACGTCATGGCGGCCAACCTGACGCCCCAGGATAACGTCTGCATCGCCGCCCGCGACCTAGACGGCGACGGCCGGGTCGAAGTGGCCGTCGGCGCCGGCTGGAATCCCGCCGAAACCAGTGATTCAACCAAGTCCGGGGCGGTGTTCTTCCTCGTCCGACCGCAGGATCCGACCCAGGCCTGGACGCCCGTGCGGCTCCACCACGAGGTGACGACCCACCGCATGCGCTGGGCCCGCGTGGCGCCCAACCGGTATCAGCTGATCGTCGTGCCGCTGCACGGCCTGGGCAACAAGAATGGCCAGGGGCGGGGCGTGCGCATACTGGCCTACGAGCCGCCGAAAGTGTCCCGCGACTGGAGCACGGCCGGGCGCTGGACCACCCAGCTCGTCGATTCAACCCTCCACATGACCCATAATTTCGAAATCTGGGAGGACGGAACCGAACCGCGGATGTTGCTGGGTAGTAAGGAAGGCGGCAAGCTGGTGGCGTTCCGGAAAGGGCAGTGGACCCCGACCGAGCAGTGGATCGGCAAGGCTCCCGAAACGGCCGAGCAACCTGGCATGGGCGAAGTCCGGCGCGGCTTCCAGAACGGCAAACAGGCGCTGGTGGCGGCCGTCGAACCCATGCACGGCAACCGGCTGGTCGTCTACCGAAACGGCCAGACGACGGTAAAAACGCTGACCGATAAACTCCGGCAGGGCCACGCGCTGGTCTGCGCGGATTTCCTGGGCCTCGGCTCCGACCAGATCGCCGTGGGCTGGCGCGAACCCAATGCCGATAAACAGGTGGGCGTCCGCCTCTTCGTCCCGGATAAAACCTTAACCGACTGGCAGGAGCTACCCCTCGACGACAGCGTCCGGATGGCCTGCGAAGACCTGCTGGCCCACGACCTCGACGGCGACGGCGACCTGGACCTGATCGCCTCGGGCCGAGCGACGTTGAATGTGTTGGTGTACTGGAATCAATTGAAGAATTAGTGATTGAGTGAATTAGTGATTGAGCGATGGCTCCGCCAATTAGTAAGCCTTCTGGCGGAGCCATCGCTCAATCACTAATTCACTCAATCACTAATTCGCAAGCTGATACCGCTCCCCATACCGATCAATCCAGGCCAGCAGCCGGTCGACGTCTTCCTTGTGGAAAAGCTCCGTGCCGGGGTTCATGGTGGCGGCGGAACCGCAGGCGACGCCGAGGCGGATCATCTGGCGGTAGCTCTGGCCACTGGAGAGCGCGTAGGTCATGCCTGCGACCATGCTGTCGCCGGCGCCGACGGTACTGCGCTTTTTAACCGGCGGGGCGGGAATGTGCTCCACCTGGTCGCGCGTCACCAGCATGGCCCCCTGCGGTCCCATCGACACGGCGACTACTTCACAATCCCCGCGGTCAATGATCGCCCGGGCGGCATCGTCGACATCCTCCGTTTCCAGCTTTTCGACGCCGGTCAGGGCGGCCAGTTCGCCGATATTGGGTTTCAGCAGGAAAACGCCTTCGTTAGCGGCTGCTCTCAGGGGTTCGCCGGACGTGTCGAGGATGAAGCGGGCGCCCAGGTTGCGGGCAATCCGGGCCAGCTGGGCGTAGAAGTCAGCTGGCAGGCCGGGCGAGAGGCTGCCGCTGGCGACCAGGTACGTCGGCTGAGCCGGCAGCGTTTCCAGCGCCTGCAGCCAGGCGCGGGCTTCCTCGGGCGAGAGCGTCGGGCCGGGGAGGCCAAAACGGTATTGGGCGTTGGTGGCCGTTTCGGTGACGATGAAGTTTTCCCGCGTCCAGCCCTGGGTCGGAATGGTTCGGTAGTCGATGCCCGCCTGCCGGACCAGGTGTTCAAAGAGTTGCCCGGTTGGGCCACCCGACGAAAATAAGGCCAGGGACGTTCCGCCCAGTTTTTTCAGCGCCTTTGACACATTCAATCCGCCGCCGCCCGCATCGTAGCGCGGTTCGGCGCAGCGCATTTTCTGCTCCGCGACCAGGGTTGGGACGGTGGTACTTTCGTCGACGGCGGGATTGAGGGTGATGGTGACGATCATTGGATGTAGCGAATAGACAAAAGATAAGAGAGATAAGGCTGGGGACGCTGGCTCGGGTTTTTGACCATTCGCTGCCCGAAACTACCACTTGCTCCCCGGCGCTTGGCCAGCCCCTGTTGGGGGCGTAATCTTGGTAAAAAAATCAGGATAGCCATGATTCGCCCCGCACAAATTCTCTTGCTTTTCGTCCTAAGCCTGCTGCTGCAACGGGTACCGGCCTATGCCCAGTCTCCGTCGACCTTCACCGTAAAGGTCACGGGGAAAGGCCAGCCGATGCTCCTGATTCCGGGGCTAAGCTGCCCGGGAGCGGTTTGGGACGAAACGGTCGCTCATTACCAGAACCGCTACCAGTGCCATGTCGTGAGCCTGGCTGGTTTTGGCGGTACGCCAGCCACCGGCGCCAGCCGCGACAGCCTCTTCCTCCGCACCGTCCGCGACGAACTACTAACCTATATTCACCAGAACCGGCTCAACAAACCGATTGTCGTGGGCCATAGCCTGGGTGGATTCATGGCCCTGTGGCTGGCTTCTACCCAGCCGGACCGGATCGGACCACTCGTGGTGGTGGATGGCTTGCCCTATTTTGCGGGCATCATGATGCCGGGGGCGAGTCCGGCGAGGGTCCGCACCATGGCCGATCAGATGCGTCGCATGGTAACGCAGGCCAGTCCGGAGCAGATGCGGACTCAGCAGGCGATGATGATGCGGACGATGATTACCGATCCGGCCCGTCAGCAAGTAGCGGCCGGGTATATGACCTCTTCCGACCCGGCGACCATCGGACAGGCCATGTACGGCATGTACACTACCGACCTGCGGGCCGATCTGGCCCGAATCACCTCGCCAACGCTCGTGCTGGGCTCCTGGATTGGGTATAAGGTAGTCGGGGCTACGCGGGAAACGACGCTGCAGAACTTTCAGTCGCAGTATGCCAACCTGCCCGGCGCCCGGATTGTCCTCTCAGACACAGCCCGCCATTTCATCATGTGGGACGACCCGGCGGGCTTCTTCGCGGAGACGGACGCATTTTTGGGGACGCTGGTCGTCGGGAAGTAAAAAGATTTCGTTATTCTTCGGCGGGCGATCGTCCCAATAAGGCGGGTTAATGGCCCAAACAAACTTCATTCCGTTCCCCTGTCCATGCGTCTGAGCCGAAATGGTTGGTATCTTCTCTGTCAGCTGGTGGGCTGGGGTCTGTACGGGACCCTCGGGTTGTTTTACATTCAGTATTACGGTTCGCGCTCCGAACACCCGCAGGCCTACCTCATGCAGGGCATTGTCACGTCGGGTATGGCGCTGGCCTCCCACGGTCTGCGGATGCTGCTCAAACGCGGGAGCTGGTGGCGGGGATCAGCCCGGCGGATGCTGCGCCTGGTGGGCGTTCTGCCGCTGGTGGCGGCTATCGCGCTGCTGGGAATTGTGCTGGTGATGGCCGGCGTCTTCAAGCTCGTACCGTTCGCCTACTATACCCTTCCCCGGCTGACGGGTTTCTGGGTCAACATGACGATCGTAATGGGCTGGTGGACGGTCATCTATGTAGCCGTTCATGCCCTGGAGGATCGACAGCGGGCCGAGGTCGATCGCTGGAAGATCCAGGCGGAGCTGCACCAGGCCCAGCTTTCGGCGCTTAAATCGCACCTCAATCCCCACTTTGTTTTCAACAGCCTCAATACCCTGCGGGCCATGATTCTCGAGGATCCGCACCGCGCCCGCGAGATGGTCACCTACCTGTCGGGCCTGCTGCGCTATACCATCCAGTTCAACCAGCACGACCGTGTGCCGCTGGCGCAGGAGCTGGAGGTTGTCCGGGAGTACCTGGCCCTGGAAGCCATCCAGTTTGATGATCGGCTTCGCTACCAGATTGAGGCGGATCCGGCCCTGCTGGGACTGCCCGTGCCGCCCATGAGTGTGCAGCTGCTGGTCGAGAACGCCATTAAACACGGCATTGCGCAGCAGCCGGATGGGGGTGAAGTGCGGGTCAGGGCCCACCGGGTCGAGGGACGGCTGGCTATCGAAGTGGTCAACACGGGTCAGCTTAAAGTCAATGGTCCGGGTATCGGCCTGACCAACGCCATGGAGCGCCTGAAGCTGCTCTTTGGCCAGCAAACCGAATTTTCCCTGCAGAATCAGTCGGCCCAGACGGTGGCTGCCCGGTTCAGCATTCCCCTTGATCCGCTATGAAAGCCCTGGTTGTCGACGACTCGCGCCTGGCGCGGCAGGAACTGCGCCATCTCCTGGCGGCCCATCCCGAAGTAGAGGTGGTCGGCGAAGCCGCCCAGGCCGAGGAGGGCGTCCGGCTGGTGGAGTCCCTACAGCCCGACCTCCTGTTTCTCGATATTCAGATGCCGGGTGCTTCGGGCTTCGACCTGCTGGAGCGGCTTGAATACGTGCCCAACGTCATATTTACGACGGCTTACGACCAGTACGCCCTACAAGCTTTCGAGTACAACGCCCTCGACTACCTGCTCAAGCCCATCCGGCCTGAACGACTGGCGGCCGCTTTGGGGCGCCTGGCCGCCATACGGCCTGCCGATGAGCCGACCGGCGACCGACCCCTGCTGGGGTTGGAGGACCAGGTGTTTGTCAAGGAAGGTGAACGCTGCTGGTTTGTCCAGCTGGACAGCATCCGGCTCTTCGAGGCAGACCAGAACGCGACGCGGCTGTACTTTGGCGAGGCCCGGCCGCTGATTTCACGGAGCCTGAATTACATGGAAGGCCGGCTCGACAGCCGGTTTTTCTTCCGGGCGAGTCGGCAGCATATCGTCAACATCCGCTGGGTCGAGCGGGTCGAGCCCTGGTTCAGCGGCACGCTCCGGCTGTATCTGAAGGGTGGCCAGACCGTGGATGTATCACGCCGGCAGACCAGCCGGTTTAAGGAATTGATGAGCTTTTAAAAAACATGGAAACGATCACCCAAACCAATATCGACGCCCTCCGGCTCGAACTCAGCCTCAAGGCCAAAAACGGCCTGAATTTCATCCTGGCGGCTTCCCTTGTCTGGTTGCTGATTTCAGTCATCTGGATGCAGCCCTTTGCCATCCGGCAACAGAGTATTTACACCTTCTTTGCGGGCGGGCTAATGCTGCCCCTGGCCTGGCTTTTTTCGAAGGTTCTGAAGACAAGCTGGACTATTCCCAATAACCCGCTCGATCCGCTGGGAATGTGGTTAAACGTGGCACAGCTGGCTTATTTTCCCATCCTGCTGTTCATCTTTTCGAAGCACCCGGAGTATTTCCTGATGGTTTACGTGGTCATCACGGGTGCGCATTTTCTGCCCTACGCCTGGTTCTACCACACCCGGGCCTATGCTGTCATGGCCTTCGTGATCAGCTTTGGAGCGCTTTGGCTGCAGCTGTGGCTACCGGTGACGGAACTCTACTGGATTCCGCTGCTGATGAGCGGGGCGCTGCTGATCCTCGCGGCTTGGCTGGCGGTGGATTACCGGACAAAATCGGCTCTATAGCAGCAGCCAGCCCCACCATCCAACAGATCGATCGTTCCTTCCACCGCATCCGGAGAACCGCTACCGGGGCTAAATGCGCGAGGGTGCCTTATTCCGTCGTCGAAATCTGATTGCCCGTGTTGCGCAGGGCCGTGGCCAGGCTCTGGAGCTGGGTGGTGATTTCCCCTTCCGAGCCGGTATCGCCGCTGAATATGGTCACCGCTTCGGCCAGTTCGTGGAGCAGGCCGTGAATGTTCTCGGAATGCGGCGAGGGATTGTCCAGCGCCTCCCGCAATTGCTGCAGTTTACCGGCAATGTCCTGCATGCGGGTATTTTCGCTCTCCTGCAAAACCTGCACCCAGTGTTCAATCAGGTTGGTGCCTTCGTTGGCGGCTACCGTGATGCTCCCGTTGCTGAGCGTGGCCACGGTTTGGTCGAGGAGATCTGTGGTTTGATCGTGTGATTCCATGGAGAAAAGGATTGATGGATTGAAGGATTGAGGGATTGAAGGGGCCTCGCCAGTAGAAGCTGGAACGAGCATACACCCATCAATCCATCAATCCTTCGATCCCTGTTTACAATGCGTTTCCAAAATTCAACAAAACCTCCGACAGGGGGCGGAGCTGTTCGCGCAGGACGGGGTCCTGGTGATTGGTGGCGATGACGTTGAGCTGGTCGGCCAGGTCGAGCATGATGGTGCGGACCGTCATCGGGTCCGGGTAGCCGCTGTCGAGCTGGCTCCGGAGTTCTTCCAGCGAGGTGCGGACCTGCCGGACGTTCGCTTCGTCGCCCAGGGTATCCAGCCAGTTGTCGATGAGGCCGGGGGCCTCGGTCGGTATCAGGCTGGTGACTCCACCGGTACTCAGCGAGGAGACCGTCGTTTCGATTAATTCAGACGTTTGTGCGTCGGCTGCCATAGGTAAACAGGTTTGGCGGACGATTACAATTGACTGCTAAACGTTCGCAGGGCCAGGGCAATCTCGTCCAGATCGTTGCTCAGTCCGCCGCCCAATGATTGCGACAGCAGGCCCGTCTGGTCGGCCAGGTTTTCCAGGATGTATTTGATCTGCTCCGTGGGCGGATTCGGCATCTGCAGCAGCGAACGCAGCTGAATCAGGTTCTGGGACAGCGAGATCGCCGAGTGCGAATCCTGGAGTACTTTCAGCCAGTCGTCAATGATCGAGATCCCGTCGCGGGGCGCCACCACCTCCGCGCTGCCTTCCTGCAGCGTGTTCAGCGTCTCGTTGATGGCGTTTCTTGTTAGGGCGTTTGAGGGCATGGATGTGTAAGGATTGAGGGATTGAAGGATTGAGGGATTGATCGACTGAAGTGGTCCGCTGCGGCGGCCTACCTCAATCCATCAATCCTTCAGCCCTTAAATCCTTGTATTACGCTAGTTGACTACCAAAATTCCGCAGCGAATCCGCCAGCGTTTTAAGCCGGGCGGGAAACTCGCCGCCGGCCTGCGGAAGCCAGCGTTCGGTCTGATCGGCCAGGCCGTTGAGCAGGTCCCGGACGTGTTTGTTATCGATGATCGGTCCTTTCAGCGCGTCTTTTAGCTTCTGCAGCGTATCGGCGATGTTGGAGGCCTCGGAGGTTTTGAGCGACTTCATCCAGTCGTCGATCAGGGAAATACCCTCCTGGGTGGATATATCAAGCGGTCCGCCGTCAAACGACTGCACCGTCGAATCGATCAGTGTCGTCGCCCGTGAGTGCGGGACCTGGGAATGCTGGTTGGACATAAAATTTGATAAGGTTATGATGTTAGATGGTTAGGATGGCTGGAATGATTGAAGGGTTGGGCGGCTTGTAACCATCCGGCGAAGCCAACCATTTAAGCGTTCCAGCCCTTTCAACCCTTAATTAACTCTGACTCCCGCCTTCATGCGTTGACGTGCCCGGCGTCTGGGGATCGGTGCCGGAGTTCGGGGCGTCGGCATCCGTATCGGAGCCTGTGCCGTAGCCTGAACCGTAGGAGCCGCCGCCCTGCATGCCCGGATCGTCGTCGCCCGGGCTGCCGTCCTTACGGCCCATTTCGGGGGCGCCGGCATTCCCGGCAGCGCTGCCGGTATGCGTTTGGGTATAGATCTGGCCGCGCTCGTGCGGTCGCGGACCGGCTTCTCCGGCAATGGCCTTGCTAAAATCCCGCAGGCTGCCAGCCAGGGTGTTCAGGTGGCGGCCCGTGGCCTCTTCGGCCGAGCCTGCCAGTCCCTGCGTCTGGTCAGCGAGGTCTTCCAGGAGCGTCTGAATCTGCTCTCCATTGGGATTGCCCGCCATCAGCTGCGTCTTAAGCTCGCTGAGCGTGCTGGCAACGGGGTTGGTCGATTCGTCACCGCTGCGCAGGGCGGTAATCCAGTTATCAATCATCGATACGCCATCTAGAAGTGAAACCGAAGAAACATTACCGTTAAAGGCCTGGACGGTCGAATCGATCAGGCCGGTTTGGGTTGCTTGCGTTGCCATAGTTGTTATCATTCTGCGGCCTCTCAGCCACTTGGTTCTTAGCTTATTTGGCGTTAGTAACCTGGCCGTCGCCGGGCTTAAATCCTTCGGGCATGGTCTTTATTTTTTCCCGGTATGCCAACGGTGTCCTGTGCGATACGCTTGCCTGGATTTCCGTAGTTTTGTGGCCGTATCCATCCAAACAGCCACTATCAGGCTTTGTTTATAGAATGAATAGGATACAATTGAAAAACTATTGAACGTATAAGGCCCCTGGCAGATGGATCCAAGTCGCTTACATCCTGAATTAACCTTCCAGTTTGCCCGCAGCGGTGGGAAGGGAGGCCAGAACGTCAACAAGGTCTCGACCAAGGCGGAGCTGTACTTCGACCTGGAGCAGTCGAGCGCCCTGACGGAGGAGGAAAAGGGGGTCCTGCGCGAGAAACTGGCCAATCGGCTGACGACGGAAGGCGTGCTGGTGCTCTACCACCAGACGGAGCGTACGCAGCTGGGGAACCGGGAGAAAGTGACGAAGAAATTTGACGAGCTCATCCGGAAAGCCTTTGTAAAGCCGCGGCCGCGCCGGGCAACCAAGCCGACCAAAGCCTCCCGGGAAGAACGGCGGGTAGAAAAGAAAAAGAGAGGAGAGGTAAAGGAAGGCCGGCGGAAAATAGACTTCTGACCGCCGACCGGTAACAAAGAAGCCGACGTTGGGACGTCGGCTCAGGCAATCAGTATTCAATGCTGCGAATCGCCCGGGTGGGTAGTACGGCGCCCCGCTTGAGGAGTACATAGTCCTCGGCCGCCGCCCAGATCGTGGTGCAGACCGCCCTTGGCCCCTCCCGCGTCTCGAAATGCAGGGTCACTTTGTGTTTTTCCAGATTGCCCAGCGCCACTGCTTTGTTGAGCTGATACAGCCGGTGGCTGCGCGCTTCGGGGCTGGAAAGGACATCCTCCGGTCCAAAGTGATATTGGTCGATTTCTTCTTTTTCAATTAGTAAGGCTTCCATAGGTCATTCGATTTAAGGGTTGGCAGGCTGTGGAAACAGACTATGTCTACAACGCCCGCCAAACCAGCTTGTTATGCCCGAATGATGCTTCTAAGGGAAATCTAATGGCCTTCTAATCAGGCTCTAAGGCAACGCTTTACTTCTTGCTATGCTGCTTCTGGTAATGGGCCTGGAGCAGGTCTTCACCCCAATCGTTGGTCAGGTCGCGAACGACGGTATGGATGTGGTTGGCGTCGTTTTGGGTGTTATCGAACTCAATCAGGAAGGTAGGCCCGTGGATGCGGTAATAGTGGCCGCGCTTGCGGCCCATGGCGGGCTCGCGGTCGCCGATCCAGGCGAAATAGATGTTATCCAGCCCCGCTTTTTCCAGGTCTTTCATTTGCTGCTTGGCCAGCGTAACGTGGTAGCGGTCGAGGTAGGTCTGAACAAGTTGCAGGAAAGTTTTTTTCTGGTCGGCGGTCATTTCACCCATGGCCAGGCCATCAAATTTGGTCAGCTGGGCCTTCCGTTTGTTTTCGGTAAAGATTTCCCAGGGCGCGGAATCGCCGAGAATGACCTGCTTTTTCTGGGCGTCGGTTAAGGCGTTTAGCAACTTAAAACCCAGGTCTTCTTCCGCGCCGAGCACGCGTTTGCCTTTCTGCGGAACGTCGATGAGCACGTGGCCCGGGTTGCTCCCGAAAAAGGAAGGCGTATAGGCCACCCGGTTGTCGACGCTTGAAAAATTAAGCGATATATGGTGCCCTTCCATGCGCCAGCCCCAGGGATCGCGGGTCTGGGTCGGATCGCCGAAGACGGTAAAAGCGAAGTTCTCCGGATCGCGGCGGGTATCGTTGGGCGGCCGTTTTTCGAGCACGCGCAGCACGTTCTCCAGGTCGATGATCTCCTGTACCTTGGCGTAACCGGGATCGCTGAGGGCGGTCCGGAGCAGCGCCATCGCCGCCTGCCGTTGGGGTTCGGTCATGAATTTCATCGAAAGTCCCTTCCGTTCGCGGGGAACGTAATGCCAGTCGAAGCGCTGTTCGTCCGCGTAGGCGAAGGTCGCCGTCGGGCGCTGTTCGGGCGTAAGCGTTTCCAGAAAGGCCTGAGCGGCTTTGGCCATGCGCGGGGCCAGCGCCTGGGCCGAAGCCGTGAGGTTCATCAGGAGAAAGGCAGGGATCAGGAGTCGGGTTTTCATACCTCTGAAAGAGGAGCTTAGGTGGAAACTACCGGCGAAACCGGGGAAAAGTACAGGTCCGGTTCGTCCGCGCTTGCAGCGCGGATGCTCGGGAGTCGCATTTTCAATGCGCTTAACCTTATGGAACGTCCAGGGTGTCTGCCCGTCTGAGACGGGCAGCTCCGGCATCCGCGCTGCAAGCGCGGACGAGCAGGGCGCGGACGAGCGGGCAGCGCGACCGAACCGTTCCCTTTTGGCCGGCCCCGCGTCTAAATGGGTAAACCATCCTTTCCTGGCTATGGCAGCGGATCGCTACCCGATCACCGACCAGCACGCGCCCTATTTTCTGACTATGACGGTCATGCGCTGGATTGATTTGTTTACCCGGCCTGGTTACAAACACATCATCACTGACTCGCTCAATTACTGCGTCGGGCAGAAAGGCCTAAGCATCTACGCCTGGGTGTTGATGACCAATCATCTTCACCTGATAGCCCGGGTTCGGGAGCCGAATCGAATGTCGGACTTTCTGCGGGATTTCAAGAAATACACCTCAAAAGCGTTAATCAGGTCGATTCAGGAACCGGGAGAAAGTCGCCAGGAATGGCTATTGGATGCCTTTTCGTTCGAAGCCCGGCGTACGCAACGGGCTGAGGAGTATAAGGTCTGGCAGGACGGCAACCACGCAATTCAGTTATATACGCCAAGTTTTCTATGGCAAAAGGTTCATTATGTCCACCAAAATCCGGTCCGCCAGGCCATCGTAAACGAACCAGAAGCGTACGCCTTCAGCAGCGCGACCGATTATGCCGGGCAGCGGGACTGGTTCGGGTGGAGGTGCTTTAAAATGGGTTTATTTCGCCGCTAACCGACTTTTCGGCCCAGGTAGATAACTCCTAAAATCGTGGGCCTCGATTAAGGGGTCGGCGGATCCGGATCGGTCGTGTACACGGCTAAATCTTCCTCCGCAGGCCGGATGAGGCGAAGGTAGCGAAAGCCCAGCCGGGTCAGCAGGCGAATGGAGGCGGTGTTCTGCGGAAGCGAAATAGCCAGCAGCGGCGCCTTCGGGCTGGTTTGCGCCAGCCATGCGAGCACCGCCGAAGCCGCCTCCTGGGCGTATCCCTGGCCGTTGTAGTCCGGCAGCAACGCAAAGCCCAGGTCCCGGTGGGGCAGGTAATCCCGCTGAATGAGGGAGATCACCCCGACCGGCGTGAGCGAATCCTTCAGCCGGATGACCCAGTAAGTTACCGCCGGGTTTTGATTGATCCGATCAATATACGCCCGCGCCTCCTCCGGCGAATGGACGTTCCGGTCGCCGATGTAGGTTAACCAGCCGGGCGTGTTGAGGAGGGTTAGCATAAAGGAATCGTCGCCGGGCTCAGGCGTACTCAGGCGGAGTCGCCTGGTTTCTATCACGGGGTCCATGGGTCATTATTTGACACGGGAGCCTGGCCTATCTTGCCCTGACCCAGGCGGATGGCTACAAACATTCCCCAGATGGTAATTAATGCCCCCAGGTAATTCACCACCATCGGGTCTGCGAAATCGGCCGTAAAGGCCACATCCACCGTTGAATGAAAGACCGCGCAGATCAGGATACTGCCCCGCGAGGCGTTGTAGAGCCAGGTCAGCAGCACGCTCCCGGTCAGGAGGCTGAAGACCCAGCCCGCGATTCCGGCCAGATCCATGCTGGTATAACCCGGGCGGTACAGAAACAGCGGCCAGTGCCAGAGCGCCCAAAAAACCGTCAGGACGACGCTAGCCCAGAGCGGGCTCATCCGATCCTGGAACCGGGGCAGGGCAAATCCCCGCCAGCCGACTTCTTCGCCATACCCGAAAAAGAGCAGGTTGTAGCCGAAAAAGGTCAGAAAGTTAAGCTCGGGAAATTCCCGGCTCGTGAAAAGGCTGCCCAGGCGGAAAGGTGTTCCGCTCACCACGAAATGAAGGCCACCCGCTATCAGGCCCAGCACGAACGGACTGATCAGGGCAATCGCCAGGTAGGCAACCGGGCGGGCCTGCCCGCACCGCCTCCACAGCGACCGGACACCGCCCGACCCCTCGTACCAGCCCGTGGTCAGAAACGCCGCCAGCAACGGCCCCAGCCCGCCGATCCCATGATGGTAGGGGAGGATCGGCAGGTCGGGTAGCCCCAGGGCCGGGCCGTAGAGTGGCAGCCAGATGAGCCAGCTCAGCCCGTAAGCCAGGACGAAAAAGGTGCGTAGGGGCTTCATGGCCTTCGTCAGCGAAGCTCGGCGTAGGCCTTCACCACCGTCAGGGGCGTTGCTTCCACCTGCCGGCGGAACTCCGCCCACTGGGTCCGGAAAAAGGTGTTGACCGCCTCCAGCGCCTGCTGGCTCAGGCGCTCGGCCTGCTCGACGAGTTCGGTTTCGGTGCGGGTGACGGCTTCCGTCCGGCCCGTGACGTACTGTCGGGCCTCGGTCAGCTTGCTGGTCGGCGTCAGCTGGTACGGCCGTCCATAACCCTGTTTTTCGAGTTTTTTGCCCACAATGGCCTCACGCTGCCCTTTCAGCGAATCCTGCATCACCCTGGTCAGCTTCCGCAGGTCTTCCAGCGGCTTACCGCTCTTGTCCTTCAGCTGGCTGGTGAGCAAATCGGTCGCTTCGGTCGCTTCCTGAATGCGGTCGACGGCTTCCGTCATGCGAAGGGTAGATTGATCCAGCCGCGTCAGCAGCGCCCGGCGGGCCAGGGTAGCCTCGCGGTTGAAGGGGACGCGCGGATCCGGCAGCACGGTAATGAAGGTGGAATCCTTCGCTCCGGCATAGCTGAAGACAGCCTTGTACCGGCCCGGCAGCACGCTCGGACCGTTGGCAGGCAGGGCTTCCGGATGTTTCGGTTTGGCCGTACCCGGCTGGCGCACGCCCGTTTCCATGAGCCCCCAGCTCATCCGCTGCATACCCAGGGCGGAGACGGGCAGGTGCAGGGCGGTCCGGACGAGCTTGCCGGCCTCGTCGTAAATGCGAACGTAGACGGTATCCGTTTTTGCCGTTGCGACCTTTTTGGCGGTATCCGCCCGGGCAGCGGCCGTGGCCGGCAGGTTGGTCGGCAGGACGGCGCCGGTTTCCTTGTTGGTTGTCGTGGTCTTGCGCGGTTTGGCTACCGGTTTAGCGGGTTCCGCGACCTTCACCGGGGGCTGTTTCGGCTTCAGGTAATAGGTCAGCTGCACCCCGGCCGGGCGGTTGGTGCCCAGGAAGAGGTTGTCGGTCTCGTTCATGTAGCCGGCGGCGTTGCGGTAGGTAGCCAGGTAGGCCGGCGCGGGCTCGAAAGCCACCAGTGGCCGGTCCAGCGGGCTCAGGCCCTGGCTGGCCAGTTTCCGCAGCGGACGAATGTTGTCCAGAACGTAGAGCGAGCGGCCAAAGGTCGCCACGACCAGATCAGCTTCCCGTTCCTGAATCGCCAGGTCCATGGTCGATACGGCCGGTATGCCGTGCGACCAGCGCGTCCAGTTCTGGCCCGCATCGATGCTTACCCAGAGACCGTGCTCCGTACCGGCAAACATCAGCCGCGGCTCGGCCGGGTCCTGTAAAAAGCAAAGCGCGTAGCCTTCCACCTTTTTTTCGTCGACCAGCCGCGTCCAGCTCTGGCCGTAGTCCGTCGTGCGGTAGACGTAGGGGGCAAAGTCCGAGCCGTTGCGGTAGTTGTTGGCCACCACGAAAGCTTCGCCGCGCTGGTGGCGGGACGCGGTAATCTGCGGAATCCAGGCTTCCTTCGGCAGGCCCGGCAGGCGGTCGCGGAGGTTGGCCCAGGTCTTGCCGCCGTCGCGGGTCAGCTGCACGTTCCCATCGTCGGTACCCACCCAGATCACGCCCCCGTCCAGCGGGCTCGGCGCTATGGTCAGGATGGTGTTGTGGTTTTCGGCCGAGGTAATGTCGAGCGTGAGTCCGCCGCTCTGGTCCTGGCGCTGCTGCTCAGGCTTATTCAGCGTCAGGTCGGGCGAGATCGTTTCCCAGGTCAGGCCCTGGTCGGTGGACCGGTGCAGGTGCTGGCTGCCGTAGTAGAGGGTCTTTTTGTCGGTAGGGTCTAGCGCGACGCCCGCATTCCAGTTGAAGCGCAGGCGGTTTTTGCCGGCGGGACCGGTGGGTTTGATGAAGCTGGCACCGCCCGTCAGGCGGTCGTAGCGGGCCAGGTTACCGCCCTGCGACATGGCGTAACCGAAGCGGCTGTCGAGCGGGTCGGGCACGACGTCGAAGCCGTCACCGTAGAGGACCACCTGCCAGAAGTAGTTCTTCAGCCCGCCCTCGGCGAAGGTGTAGGAAGGGCCCATCCAGGAGCCGTTATCCTGCAGGCCGCCGTAGATGTTGTAAGGTACTTCGTTATCGACATTGACGTGGTAATACTGCCCCACCGGAATGTCGTCGGCGAAGGCCCAGGTCTTCCCACGGTCGCGGCTGATGGCGATGCCGCCGTCGTTGCCGTCGATAATGAAGTTGGGATTGTCGGGGTGAATCCAGAAGGCGTGGTGGTCGGCATGCACCTGCTCCAGGGTCGCGATGACCTTGAACGATTTCCCGGCATCTTCCGACACGGCGATCGGCTGGTAAATCATGTAGATCCGGTTTTCGTTTTTCGGATCGACGAAGATTTCGTTGAAGTAAAACGGGCGGTTGGTGACGATGGACGGTTCTTCCGTTACTTTCTCCCACTTTTCACCCCCATCGTCGGACCGGTACAAGCCGTTTTTCCCCGCTTCCACCAGGGCGTAGATCCGGTTGGGCTGGCTGCGGGCGATGGCCAGGCCGATCCGGCCGAAATCACCCTCGGGCAGGCCGTTGGTCTTTCCTTTTTTGGACCAGGTCTTCCCGCCGTCGTAAGTAATGAAGAGCCCGGAGCCCGGTCCGCCGGAGGTAAAGTCATAGGGCGTACGGCGGTGCTGCCACATAGCGACCACCAGCTTGTTGGGGTTGGCCGGGTCCATGACCATATCAGCCACGCCGGACTTCTCGTTGGTGTACAGCACCTTTTCCCAGCTCAGCCCGCCGTCGGTGGTTTTGAAGACGCCCCGCTCGGGATGCTCCCCGTAGGGAAAACCGATGGCCCCGGCATAGACGATGTTGGGATTAGTGGGGTCGATCAGAATCCGGTGGATGTTAATGGTCTTTTCCAGGCCCATGCGCTTCCAGGTTCGGCCGCCGTCAATTGACTTGTAGATGCCGTGGCCCATGTTGACCGAGTTGCGCGGGTTGCCTTCGCCCGTTCCGACCCAAATGACGCTTGGGTTCGACTGCTGGATGGCAAGGGAGCCGATATTGAGGTTCGACTGCTCGTCGAATATGGGGTCCCAGGAAATGCCGCCATTAGTGCTTTTCCAGACACCGCCCGAGGCCGAACCGGCGTAGATAATGTCCGGATTGCTGACCACGGCGTCGATGGCGGTTATGCGGCCGCTCATGACAGCCGGCCCAATGCTGCGCGCCTTCACCTGACCGAAGATGGCCTGGGGCAGCGGCTGCGCCAGTAGCGGGGTAATTAACAGTGTGCTAAGGGCCAGTGCGTAAAGAAATGCTTTCATGCTGATGAATAAATGTGCCTATATTTCCCTTCCTGCCAAAAGTAGATTAATTTTTGCCAAGTTAAACGCCATCTGCTGAATAGACTATATCTTTAACAACTTAAGCCTACGCTATCCTGTATACCTTTTCCTAACCACACAGTTGAGTGAATGACAGTCCTTGAACGCAATAATGTGACCGTTACCGGTAACCAGTCCGCGGCGCAGACGATGGTCTTCGCCCATGGTTTCGGTACGGACCAGCGGGTCTGGCAGACCGTAGCCAGCGCGTTTGCTGACGATTTTCGCCTTGTACTTTTTGATTATGTCGGGGCTAACGAGAAGACCGTCAGCACGTTCAATCCCGCCCGTTACCGCAACTTTTACGCGTTTGCGGACGATTTGTTAGACATCATGGAAGTCCTGCAGCTGCAGGATGTGCTTTTCGTGGGCCATTCGGCGGGCAGCATGACCGGGTTCCTGGCGGCTACGCAGGAGCCGCAGCGCTTCGCCAAGATTATTGCGCTTAACGCTTCTCCCTGTTACGTCAACCAGGAAGGTTACTCCGGGGGATTCGACGAGTCGGACCTGACCGAACTCTTCGCCCAGATGGCCAGTAATTTCAACGCCTGGGCCAGCGGATTTGCCCCCATTGTAATGGGGAATGCCGATCGGCCGCAACTAGCCGAATACTTTGCCAGAACCCTCCAGGGCATGCGGCCGGACGTAGCCCTGGCGAGTGCCAAGACCCTTTTTCGGTCCGACCACCGGGCGGAAATGCCCCAGGTCGGTGTACCGGTTCTGCTGATTCAGGCTCGTCACGACGCCGCCGTGCCGACGCCGGTGAGTGAATACCTCCGCGACCATATCCCCCATTCCCGTCTTGAAATTATCGATACAGAGGGCCATTTTCCGCACATCAGCGACCCTGACCGGGTGATTTCCCTTATCCGGGCGGAAGTCAGCGAGTCTTTATGCAACTAAAGGCGTTACACGAACGGCTGATCCAGGTTTCGGAAAGTCTGGTAGGCCATGAGGCGCTGGACGCTTATCTTGCCATCGTTCAGGATTATGTGGGGAGTCAGGTGGGCTGCGTGCTGGTGGACGAAGACGAAAACACGGTTGATTTGCTGGTGGCGCGCCCGGCTCATTCCAGCCGGGGCCTATTCGGGTCGGAAAGCCTCCAGGCGCTGGTGGCGGATCAACGCTTTTTCCTGCATACGACCTTCGCCCTGCCCCGGCCGCTGCGGCCGCTGTTCAAGGATTGCCAATGGCTGGCCGGTCTGCGCATCCTGAACGCCCACCAGCGAGGCTGGCTCCTGCTGGGCGGGATGACTGACCTGCTTCGATCGGCTGACGAAATCCAGCGGGCGCTTTATCTGCTGAAAGATAAGGTCCTGATCAATCTGCTGGGTACCCGAAAAAACCGCCTCGAACAGCAGTACGATTCCCTCTTCACGACCATTCCGCATGCGCTGGTTCGGGTGGAGGAAACCAGCCAGCAGTGCTGGGTTAACGAAGCGGCCAGCCGGCTGCTGGGTCTGGAAGCGGGCCAGCATACGCTGCCCGTGCACGTTGTTTCCCGCGCCATGCTGCAATTGATTGAGCGGGCGGTAAACCGGGATGTGCTGCGGAAAACGGCGACCTTTCTCTTCAGTCAGCCGGATTTTCGGGTGCGGGACTGGATCTGGAACCTGGGTGAGCGGGTGTTGTCGGTTCTTTCCGAGCCCATCGCCAACCAGCAGGGGCGGATCTGGCTCCTGACCGATGTCTCGGAAATCTACCACCAGCAGGAAATGCTCCGGGAGCGAAATGAGAAACTGGCCGATGCCAACCTGGAGATCAATAACCTGATCGGCGTGATTGCCCACGACCTCAAATCGCCCCTGGCCAACCTGAGTGCAACCCTGCAGTACCTGGCCATGGTGGGGCCGTTAAACGAAGAGCAGGCGGAGTCCGTCGAGCATGGGCACCAGACGATTCGCCGGGGGCTGCGGCTAATCAACAGTATTGTGTATTACAATTCGCTGGAATCCAGCAAGCGACCGCTGGAACTGACGGGCCTTTCGCTGAACGAATGCCTGGAGGAACTGGTGGCTACCTACGAGGAAAAAGCGCAGCAGAAGCAAATTGTCATCCACCTGACCCTGCCCGAAACCGAGATTCAGATTCGCACCGACCAGGACCGGCTGCTGCGGATCCTGGATAACCTGCTCAGTAATGCCCTGAAATTTTCGCCGATCGGCAAGGCCGTCGCGATCCGCCTGTACCAGCGGGAACAGCGGCCCGTACTGGAAATTGAAGACCAAGGTCCCGGCATTACGCCCGAAGACCGGCAGAAGCTCTTCAAACGCTTTCAGCGCCTATCGGCCCAGCCCACCAACGGGGAAAGCTCCTCCGGCCTGGGCCTTTCCATCGTCAAGCTCCTGGCCGAGGAACTCAGCATCAGCATCGAAGTCGACAGCGAGCCGGGTGAGGGGGCTACGTTTCGGTTGGTGTTTTAATAGTTTAGGGTTTAGGGTTTATAGTTTAAGGTTGCTTCGCCAGAGAACGTTGGCTGAGGAGAAGCAACCATAAACTCTAAACCCTAAACTCTAAACCCTTACAGCTCCCGAATCCGAATATTCCGGTACCACACCTTTTCCTGCGGGCTGTGGTTCTGGAGGGCGATTTTGCCTTTGGCGTGGGGTTCGGCATAGGCCCACTTTGAGAACTTGCTGCCGGCGACCTGTGCCTTCCAGGCGTCGCTGCCGTAGTGGTACTCAACGACCTTTTTGCCGTTCAGGTAGTGCTCGACATGGTTGTTGTTGATGACGATCCGGCCTTTGTTCCACTCGCCGGCGGGCTTGACCAGCGTGAGGTCGGAAGGGGCCTGCATGTCGTAGTTGGCGCCGGTCAGCTGCTTGGGGCTCAGCTGCATCTGCTTGCCGTTTTCCATCCACTGGTAGCCCTTGTCGTCGATGATCTGGTACTCCGGCCCCGACATGTAGGTCGTTTTGTTCGACGGGCTTTCGATCACCTTGTAAATGACACCGCTATTGCTTTTGGCGGGCAGTTTGAACTCAAACTCCAGTTCGAAGTTCTCGTATTCCTGATCCGTGACCAGGTCGCCGCCCGTACCGTCGGGCGTCAGGGTGCCGTCCTCAATGTTCCAGCCGATCACTTTGTCTTTTTGGTAGCTATGCCATCCTTTGATGGCTTTGCCGTCGAAGAGGGCATTCCATTTGCCCGGCTTTTTGCCCGGTCCTGCCAGGGCGACCGTGCCGGCCAGCAACAGGGACACAAGAAACGATGCGCGTTTCATAATGCGATAGAAGGGTTTGTGTACGAAACGCAAGATAAGCAGTGCGGCGGAAAAACAAGAACGCGCCGGCGGTACAGACGGGCACTGGAACCGTCTGCGCCACCGGCGCGCTTATAGCTTGCTTCAGATCACATCATTCCGGGCCGCTTCCGGATCATTGTACTTCCGGTCCAGGTCGTCGGTTGACTTATGATCGATCGGGGCTTCCGAATTAGCATGCTCCTCCATCGGGCCCTTCTTGATCGAACTTTCGTCCATGGTTTCCCGCGGCTGCTCGGCGAGCTGGCGGGCTTCCTGCGGCCGTTCGCCGGGCTGATAGCTGTGGGTGTCGTGCTCATCGACGTCGTACGGCCGGGCAGAAGGACCCGTCAGGCCGTCTTCCACCATGCCTTCGTCGGCCTGGCCCGGGTCCGTGGGTGGGCCGGGCTGCAGACCGGAGTAAATCGACGCCTGAGGCTGTTTGCTCTCCAGCGGACTGGCCGGTCCGGCCGATCCCGCCTGCTTCGTTTCCTCCATATTCCTGCCGTTTATCGGTTGTTGATTTCGTGCGAACGACCCGGCTGGCTGGGCTCGGTAATCTCCGGCTGGGTCGGCTGGGGCGTACTGGGCAGGGGCGTAATTTCCGGCGTATGCGGCGGTGCATCCGGCGGCGTGGGCGTCTCCGGTCCGGTCGGGATCGGGTTGCCCGGCTGAGCCGGTATCATGTCCGCCTGGGGACCTTCGGAAGAAGCCGCATCCGATGCCTGATTGGCTTCGTCGGTCGGGGCCAGGTTATCGTCGCGTCCGGCGTCGAACTGGTCGTAGGTCCGCCGCGGCGGGCCGTTGACGGCCATCTCTTCGTCGTTGGCGTATTGATCCAGTAACGAGTCCGGGGCGATGCTTTCGGTATCTGCCGTCGGAACGAGTTTGCCGTCTACCAGCTTGACCATATGCGTTTCCGCCTGGTCGCTGCCGAATTTATCGTCGGCATGTTCCGGGTTCAGCAAGCCGGCATTGCGGCTATCGTGAAATACGTTCGATTCCATAACTATAGCTATACGAATGGTGTAGGATACCTTCGTATAACCCAGCCCGTTGGAAAAGGTTTGAAGCGTCAGGTCAGGCCTGCGGGAGGTAGACCGTAAAGGCGCTTCCCTGGCCGGGCTCGCTCGAAGCGGTGAGCCAGCCGCCATGGTAGTCGACCACTTTCTGGCAGATGGCCAGCCCGATTCCGGTGCCCGGGTACTTCTGGCGGCCGTGCAGGCGCTGGAACATCTGAAAGATGCGATCGGCGTACTGCTGGTCAAAGCCGATCCCGTTATCGCGTACTTCGACAAACACGTATCCATCCGCAGATCCGGGGGAGAAGCCGGCCGGCAGGTCTTCGGACGCCAGCCGGCCCCCACGTACCACTACCCGGTTGCCCGCGTGCGATGCCCGGAATTTGACGGCATTGGACAGGAGGTTATGGAACAACTGGACGAGTTGCTGCGCGTTGCCGCTGGCGGTGGGCAGCGGCTGCAGCTCAATCACGGCCTCCTGCTGCCGGATGGCTTCGGTCAGGTTATCGAGTGCCTGGCTCAGCACCAGATCCAGGGAAACGGGCTGAAATTGTTCGGGCGGGCGGTGCAGACGCGAAAACTGCAGCAGATCCTGAATCAGCGCGTGCATGCGTTCGGCCGAGGACTGCATGCGCCGCAGCAGATCCAGCCCCTGCGTTCCCAGCTGGGGGCCGTACTGCTTGCTCAGAATATCCCCGAACGACTGAATCTTCCGCAGCGGTTCCTGCAGGTCGTGGCTGGCTACGTAGGCAAATTGCTGTAAATGTTCATTCGACCGTTTGAGATCGGTATTGAGGTTTTCCAGGGCCTTTCGCTGGCGGAAGGCCTCGGTCACGTCCGTAAACATCAGCAGGACATTCTCGCCCTGGCGGACCAGAATAAGCTCCATCCAGATGTCGAGCTGATCGTTCCGGTACGGCATCGTCAGTCGCTGGGTTTCCCCCGTTTCGGCGGTTTTCTTCAGCAGATCGTAAAAACCATTTTCCAGAGTCTCCGGGAAGATTTCCGTGCTTAACCGACCCACAATCTGGTCGACCCGCAGCCTGGCATAGGCGGCGTTGGTCCGGTTGGTATACCGGTAACGCAGAGCCTGAATCCGGTTGTCGGCATCCCGGACCGGCTCCAGCAGGGCAATGCCCATCGGGGCCTGGTCAATCAGCGTGTGCAGCAGGCTATACTGTTCCTGAAGCCGCCGGGCCAGTTGCTCATTCTCCAGCTGGGAGGACTTGGCTTCGGTTGTGTCCAGGTAGGACAAAACGAGGTGGTTGGCGTCAAGGCGGCTGACGGAAATATCCAGCCAGGAATTATACCCATCGTAGGGGTAATGCAGCTCAAACCGCTCCGACTGACCGGTGGCCAGCGTACGCCGGTAATGCTCCATTTCGCCCGTAACCAGGGTGCCGGGGAGTAGCTGGCCCATGCATTGCCCGATGGCCTGGTCGCGAACGATACCCGATTCCTTTTCCCAGTACTGATTGACCAGGGTATAGCGAAAATCCGTTACCGATCCGTCCTCAGCCCGGACGGCTTCGAGCACATTGAGGCCCGAATGCATCGTCTCGAGGATGCCTTTCAGCAGTCTGTTCCGTTCGGCCAGCTCCTGCTGCTGCTTTTTTTCGCTGGTGATGTCTTCAAAGGTTGTCACGAGCCCGTCGCCGAGCCGGCAGTAGGTGGTCCGGTACCAGCGCTGGGTGTTGGGAATGAACCGGTCGGCCGTGAAGCCATGCCCGGTCTGGATGACCTGCTCGTATTCCGGTAAATTATTGGCCGTAAACGGGAAGCGTTCCAGCAGGGTAAGCCGTCGCGTTTCCTCGGCGGTGTAAGGTCCTAAGGTCAGGTACTTTCGATTGTGGCGCAGGGTACGAAAGTCGATTAACTCGCCATCCGCATTGCGAATGGCCTCGTACACGGCAACGGCATGCGGCATGGCGTCCAGTAACTCAGCCAGAATGAATGGCTGTTGCCGCAGGGTAGTCAGATCCTCTTCCATTGGAGACAAAAATTACCCGGTAACGTGCACGGTTGACGTTACCGGGTAGTGCCATTCAGCTTGATAGGATGGCGTTAAAATGTCTACCAATATTATATATTAATCTTTGGAAAGACCATGACTTGGCGCCCGAGCAGTCTAATTTAACAGATTTTTAATCGGCCTCAGTCACCCAGCGCCTGGCCTTAGCCTTCCGCCCGCAGCACTTCCAGGGGCGGCCGGACGAGCACATCCCGACTGTTGAAAAGGCCGATCAGGATCGTCAGGGCCGTTACGACCAGCGATACGACGGCCAGGGGCGTCAGATCCGGCGTGAACGGACTTTCGAAGACGTACCGGGCCAGCGCCCAGGTTCCGGCCAGGGCCATGACCACGCCCGAGAGGGCGGCCAGCAGACCCAGCAGCAGGTATTCGATGAGGCCGATAAACAGGATCTGCCGCCGGTTAGCGCCCAGGGTTCGCAGCAGCACACTTTCGCGTATGCGCTGGTACTTGCTGATAACTACCGAGCTGCCGAGGACGATCAGGCCCGTCACAATACTGAAAAGGGCCATAAAGCGGATAACGAAGGAAATCTTTTCCAGAATTTCGTCCACCGTCTTCAGGATCAGGCCCAGATCGATGGCCGAGACATTAGGATAGCTGTTCACCAGCGCCCGCTGAAAGGTAGCCGACTGAGCCGTCGAATCCACCCGCGTCATCATGACGTGGAATTGCGGAGCCTGCTCCAGCACCCCTTTCGGGAAAACGACCAGGAAGTTGGTCTGGATCCGGTTCCAGTTGATTTCGCGGGTACCACCGATCCGGGTGGGGATCTGGGCGCCCTGAACGTTGAACGTCAGCGTATCGCCCACCTTTAGTTTTAGGCGCTTGAGGTAGGAGTCCTCGACGGAAATGTACGGCATTCCGGCCTCCTGGCGGGGCGCCGTGCCGGCCATCAGCTTCTCGGAGTCGATCAGCGAATCCCGGTACGTGACCCGGTACTCGCGGGTCAGCGCCCATTCCGGAACCTTAGCCGAGGTGTCCTTCCGGATCTCTTCCGTTGACCGTCCGTTGATTTCCGACAGCCGCATCGTCACAATCGGTACCTCCTGCAGAATCGGCAGTTGCTGCTGTTGCAGAAGCTGTTTCACGCCCGACTTCTGCTCGTTCTGAATATCGAACAGCACCATATTCGGCTGATTCCCACTGGACGAAAGCGCCACGCGGCCCAGGAGCAGGTTCTGCGTCAGGTAGAGCGTAGCAATCAGAAAGGTCCCCAGGCCGATGGCAATGACGAGGATAAGCGTCTGGTTCTGGGGCCGGTAGAGGTTGGCCAGGCTTTGCCGCCAGACATAACTCCAGGAAACAGGGAAGAACCGCCGGACCAGCACCATCAGCAGCGAGCCCAGCCCGCTCAGGACGAGGAAGGTGACGATCAAACCACCCGTAAAGCCCGCCGCCAGCTTCCAGTCCCGGGTCTGCCAGTAGGCAAAGCCCGTTACAAAGGCGGCAATCAGGCCGTAAACCAGCCAGCGCAGCGGGTCACGGGCGTCGGTATCTTCGGCAAAATCCGTTCGCAGGGTGCGCAGGGGGGAAATTTTTCGCACGACCAGCAGGGGAAGCAGCGCAAAGAGCACGGCGATCAGCAGACCCGTTGCCACGCCCTGCCCGATGGCGGGCCAGGAGAGGCTGACGTCCACCTCGACGGGCAGGAAGCTGCCGAACACCTCCGGCAGCAGCAGTTGCACCGCCGAGCCCAGAGCCGCTCCCAGCAGGGCACCGACGAAGCCCATCAGGCTCGTCTGGATCAGGTAGATAAGAAAAGCCTGCCGGCCGCTGGCACCCAGGCAGCGGAGCACCGCCACCGACGCCAGCTTTTCGCGAACGTAGAGATGCACCGCGCTGGCCACGCCTACGCAGCCCAGCAGTAGCGCCACGAACGCCACCAGGTTGAGGAACTTGGTAAGGTCTTCGAAGGAGCGGCCCGTTTGCCGTTTCCGGCCTTCGACCGTATCGGCATCCAGACCGGCCCGGTCCAGGCGCGTCTCCATTTTCTTGACAAACGCTTCAACATCCGTACCCGGCGCAAAGCGGTAATAGGTACGGTAATTGGCCCGGCTGCCGGCTTGCAGCAGACCGGTTTCGGGAAGTTGCGAATGGGGGATGAACACGGTGGGAGCGACGGTCGTCGTGACGGCCGTTTGCCCCGGGGTCTTCAGCACGCGGCCGGCGACGAGGAACTTGAGCTTGCCCACCTGGACCGAATCACCCGGGCGGGCGTTGAGCTGCACCAGCAGAGCATCGTCGACGAGGGCAATCCGCTGGCCGCTTCGGTTGGCCTGCCGGAACCGGGCCGGCGCACTGGCGGGCTGGGTTTCCCAGGCCCCGTAGTACGGAAAGTTACCCTCCAGGGCTTTGACCTGGGCGAGCCGGACGCCGCCCGAACGGGGGAAGAAAACCATGGAAGGAAAGGCGGTTTCCGTGCTGCGCTCCTGACCGAAGGTTCGCAGCCAGGCCGCGTCTTTCGGCGCGATGGCCTTGTTGGAAGCAATCACCAGGTCAGCGCCCAGCAGCTCCTGGGCCTGCTGATCGATGCTGCGCGCCAGGTTATCGCCAAAGGAGTTGATGCCGACCAGCGCGGCAATGCCGAGCACGATGGCCGAGATAAACAAAAACAACCGCTGCCGACTGCGCCGGCTATCGCGCCAGGCCATCTGGAAGAGCCAGGCGGTGGAGGGGGAGGAAGGAGTCATGGGGAAATGTGGGTTAGGCGGGGGGTGAAGAGACAAAGGGGCGGAGCGCCTGAGTGGCCGGAGCCGCTTTGCTACGCTGTCACTTTGTCACTCCTTCCGCCAGGGTATCCGATACGACCGCCCCGCCCCGAATCCGGATGATCCGCTGGGTGCGGGCGGCGAGTTCGAGGTCGTGGGTCACGAGGACGAGCGTAGTCCCGGCTTCTCGGTTGAGATTGAAGATCAGATCGATAACGGCGGCGCTGGTATCGGTGTCCAGGTTGCCGGTGGGTTCGTCGGCAAAGAGGATCTTCGGCCGGTTGGCGAACGCCCGGGCCAGGGAAACGCGCTGCTGCTCTCCGCCGGACAACTGAGTCGGGTAATGGTGTCCGCGCTGACCGAGTCCGACCCGCTCCAGCAGTTCCTTGGCCGTCTTGCCCGCGCCGCGCTCGCCCCGCAGTTCGAGCGGGACCATGACGTTTTCGAGGGCCGTTAGCGTCGGCAGTAACTGAAAGTTCTGGAAGATAAAGCCCACATGCTCGTTGCGAACGGCGGCGCGCTGGTCCTCGCTCAGGTCGTCGAGGCGAATCCCGTTCAGGTAGACGCTGCCCGAGGAAGCCCGGTCAAGCCCGGCGCAGAGGCCCAGCAGGGTCGTCTTGCCGCTGCCCGACGGCCCGACGATGGAGAAGGTATCACCCGCTTGGATGCTGAAATTGACGGTGTCGAGGACGGTCAGCGTCCGGCCGCCGCTCTGGTAGGTTTTCGTCAGGTTTTCGACGCGTAGAATGCTCATGCTATGCGAGACAAGGATAGTAGCCCTAAGGTTTTGGAAGCGAAGCGATTTGTTCGTCCGATGCCGATGATAACGGCAATTAGCTTCGATAGAATCCGTCAGTTTGTACTTTCTTGATTAATGGCGGAAAAGAACCGCCCAAAGGTGAAAATTGACCCGATTTCGGAGGCTGAAATACTACTTTACCCCTAAATGTTACCAAAAAATCCGGGAAAGCCTTGCGCTGGTAGTGGTATTATGTATTTTTGACGGAAAGAGCGGTGGTCATCCGTTTTTTCCCGTACCTCGCATGAAATTTTTCCGTCTTCTGGGGGTAGCCGCCTTGTGGCTGGCCCCGTTCCTTACCTACAGTGCCCGCGTGGACACCCTCGAAGTGCCCAGCGCCGTCATGCAGAAAACGTTCCGGGCCGGGGTGGTCCTGCCGGAGGCGTACCGGAAACAAAAGCGGACGCCTTTTCCGGTGCTTTACCTGCTGCATGGCGGGACCGGGAAATTCAGCGACTGGCTGCAGAAAACGCCCGATAAAACGCTGCTGCACCGCCTGGCCGACCAGTACAACCTCATCATCGTTACCCCGGACGGCGGGCCGACCAGCTACTACTTCGACAGTCCGATCGACAAAACCAGTCAGTACGAGACTTTTATCTCGAAAGAGCTGATTGAAAAAATTGACGGTACCTACCGAACGATCGCCGAAAAACGCGGCCGGGTGATCGCCGGCCTGTCGATGGGCGGACATGGCGCCCTGTTCATTTCGGCGCGCCATCCCGAACTGTACGCCGCGGCCGGCAGCATGAGCGGGGTGATGAACATCGATACCCGCACCTGGAAAGTACCGGCCGAGTTTGCCCGGTCACGCTCCGATAACTTTTCGAAACTGCTGGGGCCACCCAAAGAAGGCGAAGCGCCGTATCCCGGCATGACGATGGTCACGCTGGTCGACCGGCTGAAAGCCAACGGCCTGCCCCTGCTGATCGACTGCGGGGTGGACGATTTCCTCATCGAAACCAACCGCGACCTGCACCGCCGCCTCGTCGCCGCCCAGGTGCCGCACGATTATATCGAACGCCCCGGCGCCCATACCTGGGAGTACTGGGAAAATTCGCTGCCCTACCACCTGCTTTTTTTCAGCAAAGTCCTTGGGAAGCTACCGTGATGGGCTGAGTGCTATGGGACGTTTGACGTTTGACATTGGACTTTTGACCTTTGACAAAAGGTATTTGGATAAGTGTAGGAAGTTATATAGCTGGTAATCAACTAGTTAACTTGTTTTTCTACAATTTTTCTTTGGTCAAACGTCTAATGTCAAACGTCCAATGTCAAACGGCAAACGTCCCCAACAACGCCCCTGACCCAGTCCACAAACCAAAACCCTTATTCATTCTCAAATGCGCAAATCCCTATTCCTGATCGCCGCGCTGGTCGGCATGCTGCCCCTGAGCAGCCAGGCCCAGAAGAAAACCGAAATCCCGCTCCAGACGGGCGCCAACGTGGCCATTGCCTCCACCGAATACGGCAAGGTGCGGGGCTACATTCACAACGGCATCTACACCTACAAGGGCATTCCCTACGGCAAGGCGGAGCGTTTCATGGCGGTGACCAAACCTGATTCCTGGACCGGCGTGCGGAGTTCGATGACCTACGGCCCGGGCTGCCCCATCGACCCCACGACCCAGGTCAACGACGAGACGGAATTTCCCTTCCACCACGACTGGGGCTACATGAACGAACACTGCCAGGTGCTGAATGTCTGGTCGGGTGGTATCAACGACGGCAAGAAACGCCCGGTCATGGTCTGGCTCCACGGCGGCGGCTTCTCGGCGGGTTCGTCCCAGGAACTGCCGTCCTACGACGGCGAAAGCCTGGCCCGGAAAGGCGATGTGGTGCTGGTGTCGGTGAATCACCGGCTGAATCTGCTGGGCTTCCTGGATCTGGGCGCCTACGGCGATAAGTACAAAAACGCGGCAAACGCGGGGCTGGGCGACCTGGTCATGGCCCTGAAATGGGTACAGAACAACATCGCCCAGTTCGGCGGCGATCCCAATAACGTCACCATCTTCGGGCAGTCGGGCGGCGGCGGTAAGGTCACCTCGCTGATGAACGCCCCGGCGGCCAAAGGGCTGTTTCACAAGGCCATCGTGCAGAGCGGAAGCTACATCACCAGCTTCACCGACCCGGCCATTGCCCGGCGGGTCAGTGCGGCCATGCTGGAGGAACTGAAACTACAACCCGGTCAGGTTGATTCGCTCCAGAAGGTTTCCTACGAACGCCTGAGTACGGCCAGCCGCCGGGCCATGCGGAAGGTTGCCGAGGCCATGCGGGCCGAAGGCAAACAGCCCACGGGCCTGGGCTGGGGTCCGATCCTGGATGGCTCCCTGCTGCCCTACCAGCCGGGCGAACCGGCCGCCATCGAACTCTCGAAAAACATTCCGCTGCTGGTGGGCTCGACCAAAAACGAATTTGCCCCCTTCAACCCGGCCACGCGGAACGTAACGATGGACGGAGCGCTGGAAACTATCAAAAAGCGCTATCCCGAGCGGGCCGACGCCTACCTGGCGGCGGCGAAGAAAGCCTATCCGGAAACGACGAAGCCCTCCGACTACCTGGATTTTGACATCGGCTTCCGCATCGGCGCCATCCGCCAGGGCAGCCAGAAGGCCAGTACGGGTACCGCACCGGTCTATATGTACCTCTTCAACTGGCAGTCGCCGGTCCTCGACGGCATCTTCAAGTCGATGCACTGCATGGAACTGCCGTTCGTCTTCGACAACATAGCCCGCTGCGAAGAGATGACCGGGGGCAGGAAGGAAGCCCACGTCCTGGCCGACAAAATGAGCCGCGCCTGGATCCAGTTCGCCCGGACCGGCGATCCCAACCACAAAGGCCTGCCGACCTGGCCGAAGTACACGGCCGAAAACGGATCGACGATGCTTTTTGATAATTCGTGCGTGGTGAAAAGCCACCACGATAAGGAATTGCTGGAGGCGGCTTCGGGTAAACCGGTACTTTAGTAGTTTAAGGTTTAACGTTTAAGGTTTAACGTTGCTTCGCCGGAGAAGGTCGGTGGAAGCGGAGCAACGTTAACCCTTAAACGTTAAACCCAAACCATCCTGAAACCATGAAACCTTTTCTTTCCATTCTTTCCCTGGCCACGGTAGCTAGTCTAGTGGCCTTTTTGCCCGCCCGGGCGCCGGTGGACGTGGTCCGGACGGAGGCGGGGCAGGTGTCAGGGACGCTGAACGCGGCCGGCGATGTCCGGATTTACCGCGGGATCCCATTCGCTGCGCCGCCGGTAGGAGAACTCCGCTGGAAGGCGCCCCAGCCGGCACAGGCCTGGACGGGCGTCCGGAAGTGCGACGCCTTCGGCCCAAGCCCCATGCAGGGCAGCCCGGCTTCCTTTGGTCCCTGGACGGAAGAGTACCTGATTCCGAAAGAGCCCATCAGCGAAGACTGCCTCAACCTGAATGTCTGGACCGGAGCCCGGAAGGCGGGCGAAAAACGGCCGGTCCTGGTCTGGATCTACGGGGGCGGCTTCAACAGCGGGGGCAACGCCTGCGCGATCTACGACGGGGAGGCCTTTGCCCAAAAGGGTGTCGTCTTCGTTAGTCCGAATTACCGGGTCGGTATCTTCGGCTTTCTGGCGCATCCCGAACTAAGTTCTGAGTCGGGCCGGAACGCCTCGGGTAATTATGGCCTCATGGACCAGATTGCCGCCCTGCAGTGGGAGAAGAAAAACATCGCGGCCTTCGGTGGCGATCCCAATAACGTTACCATCGCGGGGCAGTCGGCGGGCTCGATGGCCGTCAACTGCCTCGTAGCTTCACCCCTGGCAAAGGGGCTGTTCAACAAAGCCATCGCCCAGAGCGGGGCGAATATGACCGGTACGCGGAACGTAAGCCTATCGCAGGGCGAGCAGGACGGTGTACGGATCATGAAAAACCTGGGCGCTGGCTCGCTGGCGGATTTGCGGAAGATACCGGCCGAAGAACTGCAGAAAAAAGGCCAGGGGACGCGCGGCCCGGTCGTTGACGGCTACGTGCTGCCGGAATCGGTCGCCCAGATTGTCAAGGCGGGCAAACAGAACCCCATTACGCTGCTCACCGGCTGGAACCAGGACGAAGGCATGTCGATGGGACCGCCCCAGAAAGCCGACGCCTTCCGCCAGCGGATCGAGCAGCAGTACGGCCCCGGCATCCTGCAGCATTATCCGGCCGGTACGGACGCGGAAGCGGCCCAGTCGCAGGTCTACCTGAGCCGGGATATGATCTTTGGCGCGCAGAACTATGCCTGGGCCAATACCGAAAGTGATCAGGGGCATAAGGTGTACGTTTACCGCTTCACCCGCAAGGTGCCCGCCCTGGGCGAGTACGCGCGTTACGGGGCGTTCCACACGGGCGAGGTGCCCTACGCTTACGATAACCTGAAGTTTGTCAATCCGAAGTACCGCCCGATGGAGGCGGCCGATCAGGAGTTGGCCAAAATAATGGCCTCGTTCTGGGTTAACTTCATCCGGTCCGGCGATCCAAACGGGAAGGGCCTGCCGACCTGGCCGGCGTATTCGACCAAAGATAAGCGGGTGATGATGCTGGACGTGAAGCCGGAGGCGAAGCCGCTGCCGGACGGGGCGGCTTTGGAGTATCTGTTGGGGAAGTTGAGTGGGGTTTAGCGAATTAGTTTAACCACAGCGTTGGCGTTAGTTTAACCACGGAGTTGCGCGGAGTTTGGCACAGAGTTACACAGAGAGTCACTCTGAGCTACCCTGTGCCAAACTCCGCGCAACTCCGTAGTTAACGCTTACCCATTAAGCCACGACTTCCTCCCGGGCCGGAGCCCGTTCGATCTTACCTACCACAAAAATGTAGGAAAGCGCGCCCAGGAAGCCAAGGGTCGCGATGAATACCAGCGCCGGCCGGAAATCGCCGTCCTTGACCAGGTGACCAATAACGATCGGAACAATGATCGACGCCAGGTTCCCGCAGAAGTTGAAGACCCCGCCCGTCAGCCCGATGAGGTGTTTGGGCGAGAGAATCGAGACAAAGACCCACGAAATCAGCGCCATCCCCGCCCCGAAGAACGCCAGCGACATAAAGAAAATAACCATGGCGGTGTCATTGGTGTAATTAGCCCCCACGATACTGACTGAGATCAGCATGCCGATGATGATCGGCGTTTTCCGGGCCATGCCCACCGATTTGCCCTGCTGCACCAGCCGGTCGGAGATCCAGCCCGACAGCAGCAGCCCGGCGCAGGCCGCCAGGAAGGGCACCGAGGCCAGGAAGCCCGTCTTGATGAAGTCCAGTTTGCGGTACTGCACGAGGTAGGTCGGGAACCAGGTCAGGAAAAACCAGAGCGTGGCGTTGACCGTAAACTGGGCGAAGTAGATGCCCCAGAGCGTCCGGTTAGAAAGGACCTGCCGGAGGTTTTCCCGGTTCCAGACGCTGATGCCCGGGGTTCCCGGCTTCTTGCCCTGAATCAGCCCGCCGCCTTTTTCGATATAGTCCAGTTCGCCCTGGCTGACCGACTTATGTTCCATCGGATCGCGATAGAGGGCGTACCAGACCAGTCCCCAGACAATGCCGACCAAACCGGTTACCACAAAAAGCCCTTTCCAGCCCGCGTAATGCTGCACGGCCGTCAGGATGGGCGTCAGGAAGGCCAGACCGATGAACTGGCCCGAGACGAACAGGGCGATGGCCGTGGCCCGCTCCTGCTCCGGAAACCAACTCGTGACCACCCGGTTGTTGATCGGGTAGGAGGGTGCCTCGAAGGTGCCCGTCGCGAGCCGCAGCGCAAACAGGCTGGCAAAGCCCCGCGCAAAGCCCTGGAAGACGGTACTGATGGACCAGGTTACCAGGCAGAAGGCGTAAAGGAAGCGCGGGCCGTAGCGGTCGGCGATCAGCCCGCCGGGAATCTGCAGAAAGGCGTAGGCCCAGCCAAAGGCCGAAAAGATATAACCCATCTCGACCGGCGACAGGCTCAGGTCCTTGCTCAGTTCCGAGGCCGCCACCGACAGGTTGCTCCGGTCAAGGTAGTTGATGACAACGTTCACAAACACCAGCGCCACCATGGCGTAGCGGACGCGACTTGTTTTGGCAGGTTGGGGCATGGGGGGTAGGTTCATTGTTTAGGGTTTAGGGTTTATGGTTTAGGGTTGGCTCCGCCGGCAAGCGACGTATTGGCAAAGCCAACTATAAACCATAAACCCTAAACGTTACACTAAAATCATCTCGCCGTCCAACCCCCGTCCACCGTCACCATCGTCCCCACCATGTAGGTAGCGGCTTCGCTGGCCAGGAAGATGGCGGCACCCTGAATCTCGCGCAGGTGGCCCCAGCGGCCGAGGGCCGTCGCCCCGACGACAAACTTCTTGCCTTCTTCGGTATCGGCGATCGGCAGGTTCATCTCCGTCAGGAACGGCCCGGGGCAGATGGCGTTGACGGTGATGTTAAACGGTGCCAGTTCCAGCGCCAGGGCGCGGGTCATCTGCACGACCGCCCCTTTGCTGGCCGTGTAGGGCGTTCGGTTGGCCAGGCCCACCAGCCCCAGCGTGCTGGCCAGGTTGATGATGCTGCCGCGGCCCGCTTCCTTCATGTAGGGCGTTACGGCACGGCAGGCCAGCCAGGTACCGTTGACGTTGACCTCCATAACTTTGTTAAAATCCGCCAGGCTCAGTTCGTCGATCGGCCCCCGGATATTGATGCCCGCACTGTTGATCAGGACGTCAATGCGGCTGAAGGTCTCCATCGCCGACCGGGCCATGGCTTCGGTCTGCTCCTGGTTGCTGATGTCGGCGGCGAAGGAAACGACGGTCGTACCGTACTCCTGGCTGAGCTCGTCGGCGGCCTGCCGGCCTTCCTCGGCGTTCCGGTTCACCAGCATCAGGTGACAGCCGGCCGAGGCCAGCCCCGCCGCCATGGCCAGGCCCAGTCCTTTGGAGCCACCCGTTACGATGGCCGCTTTACCAGTTAAATCGAATTGTTTAATTCCAGGGAGTACTTCGTTGGGCATGTGTATTGGGGTTGATGGTTAGCGTTTATGGTTTAGGGTTTATCGTTTAGGGTTGCTCTGCTGAATAGCTTGCTATGTAGCGAAGCAACGATAAACAATAAACCCTAAACCATAAACGAATCAGCTATCGCATCGCCAGCTGCTCCTTAGAGTAGTTCACGCAGGCGACGATGTTCCGGTTTTCCAGCGCGAGCTTTTCTTCGGCGCTCAGCGGGCTGACGCGGGGGAGCGGGGTCTTCTTCGACTGGCGAACGACGCGCATCATCCGGGCCAGGTCACCTCCGCTGACATTGGGAAAGGTGGCCCAGTATTCCTCCTTGAGACAGGGGATCTCCAGCGGATCGCGGGTAATCATCTCCAGGTTGAAGGTGACGTTCGGGTTATGCTTTTTGCAGACTGCAATGATGGCGGGTAGGTCCAGCAGGCCCTGGCCCAGAGGGACTTCCGACAGCAGAAAGCCATTCGGGTACTCTTCAACGGCCATGTCCTTGGCGTGGGTCGAGACCACGTAGGGCGCCAGCGTTTTGACGACCTCCATGGGATCTTCCAGCAAAGCCATGCTGTTGCCGAAGTCGATGGTAGCACCGACCCACTCGCTGCTGAGGTTTTTCAGGATGCCGGCCAGTTCATCGGCCCGCCAGTCTTTGTGGTTTTCCACGCCCAGCTTCACCTGGTGCTTGCGGAGGACGGGTTCGGCCAGTTGCAGGGCGGCGATGCCGGTCTTGCGGAAAGCCTCCCAGTCGGCCAGCGCCCGGAAGGTTTCGTACCGCCGTCCGCCGAGGCTGACCGTCCGGAGAATCTGCGCCCCGGCTTCCCGGGCGGCGCGGACGTCCTGCTCAAATTTGGGCAGGTCCGCCGCGGTTTTGGGCAGAGCCACCGAGCCTTCCAGGTATAACCCCAGCTTCTCCCGGCGGTCGCGGACTTGCTTCACGAAATCCGCGCTCCAGTCGCGAATGACGGTCTGAACACCACCGGCGCCTACCTGCTGGCAGTGCTCGAGCAGATCGAGGGCGTTGGTCAGGGGCGGGAATTTCGTACTGGCGGTTTTCCCGTTCCAGCGGCTGGCGTAGGAATGCACCACAATGCCCATGCGGGTATCGCGGAAGAGGCTGGCTGCGGCCCTGAACTCGGCAGGTCGGGGAAACGCGAAGGCCAGGGCTCCGGCCGAGGCCCGCTGGAGGAAATTACGTCGGTCCATGTTCTTGGGTTTAGGAGAGTTGAACGCTGCGGACCCGGGAATCGCTGGGAATCCCGGTGCCCGCCGCGTTTAGGCAATCAATTTCCGGTAGCCACCTTAGCCTCCGAAACGTATTTGTTGAGCTCCGCGGCTTTCCAGGGCATCACCCGGCCCTGGGAGGTCACGCGCGTCATTCCCACCGTACGGCGGCTGACGGCCGGGGCACTGTTGCTCCAGGCGTTGCGGATATACGTCAGGATGGCGGCGATATTCGCGTCGTCCATGGTCGAATGGGCCGGCATGACGGGCAGAATGGCCGGGGCGTCGTAGCGTTTACCGGCTACCTCGACCGCGCCTTCCATCCCGTGCAGAATGATCAGCGTCAGGCGTTTTTCGTCACCGGTCACCCAGTCGGAACCGTTCAGGGGCGGGGCGAAGCGGTTCAGCCCGCCGCCATCGGTGCCGTGGCAACCGGCGCAGGTGGTCAGGTAGTGCTGGCGGCCCAGGGCAAACTGTTTCTGATCGTCGGCGCTCAGGGGTGTCTTTTTGGCCAGGCTACTGGCGGCCGTGGCGTGTCCGGGCCACTCAAACAGGCTTGTCAGGGCCGTCAGGCGGGCGGGCTCGATTGTGCCGCGGGTCAGCAGAGCCGGGGCGGCAGCCAGTTGTACCGCTTTGCCTTTGCCGCTGCCCGCACCGGTGGTCATGCCAGCCAGTACGGCGTTCTGGCGCCAGGTGAGGGTCTTCGGAGCGGATTCCAGCAAGGCCAGCAGCGCTTTCAGCTCGGCCGGATCCCGCTTACGGACCACCGAAGTGGCCAGGGTTTCCAGGAAAATTTCTTTGGACGGATTGGCGGCCTGCCAGCGCGGAGAAGCCCAGAGTTGACGCAAGAGGGCAAACTCCCGGTCCTGCAGGCTGCTCATTACGGCATCGCGGATGAGGGGCGAGTCGCCATGCCGTTCCACCAGCCCGGCCAGGAGCGGCAGGGAGGCTTTGGCATCCAGCACCTCGGCCGTCAGGGCCATCTGCAGGGCCTGTTCGACCGGAGCCGTCGGGGCCAGGCGGGCGAGCTGCGCTTCCAGCCGGGTACGGACGGACGGATCGGCCTTGGCGAAAGGCTCCAGCAGCCGAACGGCATTCGCCCGGATCAGAGGCGAGGCGTCGCTCAGCAGCGGCATCAGCAGCTCGGGTCGCAGCTGGCCCAGGCCTTCCAGCGTCCAGAGGGCGTGGAAGCGGCCCAGGGCGCTGGGGCCTTTCTGGACGACCTGCTCCAGGGCGGGGCAGATGCTGGCCTCGCCGCGTTCCACCAGCAGGCGCTGGGCGTTGTCGCGGTTCCAGCCGTCGGGTGCCGACAGCAGGCGGACCAGCTCCGTCGAAGGCGCGGTCGATAGTTTCTTGGGCCGGGAAGCCTGCCAGTTTTCCGGGACGATCCGCCAGATCCGGCCGCAGTGGATAGGCAGGACCAGCTTTCGGTTCAGCGTCTGCTCCCGCAGGTAAGGCGTAATGTACGCTCCGTGCTGCACCAGGCCACGGTACATATCAGCTACGTACAGCGCCCCGTCGGGGCCCGTCGCCAGGTGAACCGGACGGAACCGCTCGTCGGTCGAGGCCAGGAACTCCCGGCCCGGACTGGGGTCTTCGGCGTTCAGCAGGAGGCCGCTTTCGCTCACGCGGTTGCGCTTGACCAGGTTCCCTGCCGGTTCGCAGACGAAGATATTCCCCCGGTATGCGGCGGGCAGGGTGTTGCTGCGGTAGGACAGGGGCGAACAGGCAGCAGTGAATTCCAGCAGCCGCCCTTCCTTATCGAGCGTGCCGGGAATGTAGCCGCGGTTGACGGCCGGATTGGCCCGGATGGGGTAGATGCGGCGGTCGACGGTCAGGCCGTGGTCAATGCCTGTCGTCGGCGTATGGTGTTTGTTGCGGCCCAGGTAGTTGGCCGGCACCAGATCGCCGTGTAGTTGTGACCAGTTGTAATTATAAATGAGCCGGCCCTTATCGTCGTGGCTGACGCCCCACTGCCCGCGGAATTCGGTGCAGTCGCGAACCCACTTGCCGTTGGTGAGTTTGTACCGGAAGCGGGATTTGACGTTGTAATACCAATTATCGATGTTCCGCCAGAGACCGTTGTCGGAGTGTTCGGGCAGGCCGTTTTTGGCGTAGTCGGGGTCGATGAGCGTTTTGCGGTCGGCGCGGGAATCACCGTTGAGGTCTTCGGCCAGCCAGAGCGATTTGTTCTCCGACACCAGCGCTCCGCCCGGTACCAGGCCCAGCGCCCGCGGCATGATCAGGCTGTCGAGGAAGATGGTGCTGGCGTCCATGCGGCCATCGCCGTCGGTATCTTCCAGAATGGAAATCCGCCCGACGCGTTCGCTCTCGCCCTTGCCGTCGATGGTCGGCATAAAACCGCGCATCTCGACCACCCAGAGCCGACCATCCGGATCAAAGGTGATATTGACCGGGTCCTGGACCAGGGGTTCGGCGGCGACGAGCTGAATCTTCAGGCCCGGATCGAGCTGGAAGGTCGCCAGTTCCTGCTCCGGCGTCTTGGCCGGGGAAGGACCGTCGTCCACGGCGGTTCGGAAACTCAACAAACACAACAGGCCCGCACTGAACAGGCTGGTAAACAGAGCAGGCTTACGCATGGAAAACAGCATGAGCGTCGCGGATAGGCTTGGCGCGTTTCGGTTAGACGCAATCCGTCATTATGACAATAATACACAGTTAAAGCCGCGTATGTTCGTCAATTACTCCTACTGGTTCTGAAAATTTTACTACGATCCGGGCGGGGAAAGAAAAGCCATCGCTGCCGGTCCGCAACCGGGTCACGTTACCGGCTCGGCTGGCGTCGTTACGGCCTTACGCCGGCCGCTGGCTCGCTGGCGGCAACGATAAACCGGGTCGACACGAACAGGACCTGCTGGCTGCCTGGCCGGACCAGCTCGACACTGACGGCAATGGGATTGGTCCTGGACGGTACCCGGTCGGGCGCTTTGTAGACCGCGCTGGCGCCTTCATTCAGGAGCGACAGGCCGCCCAGCCTGTCATCGTACCGGCCATCGAGGGGTTCCCCGTTTACCCGCCAGTTCCGGATCTGCGACCGGTTCAGTTTCCAGGGAACTACCAGGGGGACGACCTGATCCGAGGAATTCGGGCGGCTGGGATCGGCTTTGGCGCGGCCGGTCTGAACGAAGACATCCAGTTGAACCGTCTCACCGGGGCTCAGCACGCCGGAAGTGGGGGTCATGTAAAACTGCTCGAAAAAGGTCCAGTCGCCGAACTGGGGCAGGCTGGCCGTTACGGTCTGGGTCTCCGGAAGGAGGGCAACGTTCGTCCGGCCCATCCAGACCCGGTCCCGACCCTGGCTGGCAATGCCCAGCGCCTCGGGCGTGGAGCCCCGGAGATCCTCGGCGGCATAATGCCAGCTCAGCTGCGCCGGTTTGGCCAGTGGCGTCCCCTCGGGGCCAAAGCGGTAGGCTTGTCCGGCACCCCCGGGCGCCTTGTTTTCGATGGGCTGGACGGTGATGGTAGTCGGCTTGCTCAGCGCCCCGGGCGGGATGGTCAGGATCAGTCGGCCGTCGGGAAGAATCAGGCTACCGCCTTCCGGACCGATGACCTGGCTGGTGACCGCGCCAGCCGGCTGGCCGATCTCGGTAGGCAGACCGGGCATAAGGGGTTCGACGACAGGCTCCGGAGAATGGCAGGCAGCCAGCAGCAGCAGCATCCCGGGCAGAAAGCGGGAAGCGAAATGACGGAAAAACATGGTCTGACATGCCAGGGGCATGGATTGTTGTTTACAGCGGCGAAATTCCGGAAGAAAAAGGCATCCCGAAAGGACCAGTTGGATGAGTTGTCAGATAAAGGCCCTGAACTGCTCAGGATGAGGGTCGAGCGGACGGCGGAAGCGCCTGTTTCCTTACAATACCGGTAAATCCACCTGAATAAGTGGTTATTGGTGCCGGCAGTTGAACAAGCCCCAAAGCCGACGGTTTGAGTAGGCGAGCCAGATCGGCCGGAGCGTTAAAACGAAGCCTGTCCGCCCTGTTCGACCATCAGGTCCCCCTCCAGCAGCAGTTGCCTGACCTGAACAGGGGAGTCGAGGGAAACGCTATGCCCTTTGCTGATGCGCACCGTCGCGCCGGGAGCCGGCAGACAATGGCAATCCCAGGTGGCGGGGTCGGCCCAGGCGCCGCTGCGGACGCTCACCACGGGTTCGGTCCCAAGCTGGTACAGGGCTCCGTCGGCAAATGAAAGCACGTATAGCTCGCCCTCGGCGCTCTGGGCAAAGGCAATGGGGGAGGTGGTCACCGGTACAGTCTGGGCAACGGGCTGGGCGCTGGGCAGCGCTCCGGTGTTTAGCGTCCAGTAAGTTCCCTGCACGTAATCGCCCAACACATACCAGCCACGTAAATCGGGGAAGGCGCTGCCGCGGTAGACAAACCCGCCCGTGATGGATATGGCCTTTCCTCCGTTGTTGTCATAGCCGGGATATTCCCAGAAGGGCGGGGTGAATGGCCCCGACGAAACACAGGGGACCCGGTAGGCATGGGATCCTTCGTAACAGGGCCAGCCAAAATTCTGCCGCCCCAGCGTACCGGAGGGAATCCAGTTGAGCTCATCCCAGCCGTCCTGCCCAATATCGCCCAGCCAGAAGTCGCCGGTGAGCCGGTCGAAACTCCAGCGCCAGGGGTTCCGCAGCCCAGCCGCCAGGATTTCGTCGCGAATGCCATCGTCGGGGGCAGCGTAGGGATTGGTCGGGGGAATGCGGTAAGGGTGACCGCCGTCGACATCGATGCGGAGGAGCTTACCGTACAGCAGACTCATGTCCTGGGCCTTGTTCTGGGCCTGTTGATCCGCCGGACTGGCCGGGCCTCGGCCTCCCAAAGAGGAATCGCCGGTCGTCAGGTAAAGGTACCCATCCGGACCGAAGGCCAGCTGACCGGAGCGATGCCCGCCGTTGGGGTAGGGAATGCGGAGGATGATCTGTTCGGAGGCCGGATCGGCCTCGTTGGGGTTACCGGGTTTTTGGGTAAAGCGGGCAAAGACGGAAGCCAGTTCCCGGTCGGCATAATGCACGTAAACATAGCCGTTGGTGGCGTAGTCCGGGTGCACCGTCAGCCCGAAAATGCCGTTCCAGGTCGGGTCAAAGATCCGGTTTCCCAGATCGAGAAAAGGCGTCGGCTCCAGGACGCCGTTGCGGATAAGCCTGATTTGGCCGTTGGTCTGCCCAACCAGCATCGTCTGGTCGGGCAGGATGACCAGGTCCGTAGGCCGGTTGAGGCCGGTTAGCACCGGAATGAGTTTAAGGCGGGGAACCTGCGCGACACCCAGGTTCGTCAGGAACACAAAGAGAAGCAACCGGATCATGGTATGGAGCAAGCTGGGATGCAGACAGCCAGAACAAGCAATAACGGGATACTAAACCTTCGGCCGATACAATCGCTTACGGCTACATGCGAACGGTAATCGACTTTGGCTTGGTCGTGCTCATCTGGCTGGTTCAGCTCATTATTTACCCCAGTTTCCGCTACTACAGCCCTGCTGAACTGGCCGACTGGCATCCCAAATATACAAATCTGATCACCTTTGTCGTCGCCCCTCTGATGCTGGCCCAGGTGATCGCCATCGGCTACCAGCTGTACCAGCGCACCGCCTGGCTGACCCTGCTGTCGGCCGGCCTCGTCGCCCTGATGTGGGTCCTGACGGCGCTGGTAGCCGTACCCATCCACAACGCCATTGCCGCCGGCGATGCTTCACCCGAGACGCTGGAGCGGCTGGTTCAGACCAACTGGCTGCGGACGGTGGGCTGGACGCTGATTTTCCTCCTTGGGCTTTGGGACCGCTGAACTGACTTCAACCGGTTGAAGTCAGTTCGTTACCTTCGATTCAACGTATTTTTTAAAGTTATCCAGAATCGACTGCCAGCCGGCCTGCTGCAGCTCGACGGAATTGATGGTATCGGGTGCGAAGGCTTCGGTCACCCGGACGGCATCGGCTTCGGCTGAAAAGGAAATGGTGACGCGGCGGTCGTCTTCCAGGATGTAAACGAGCGCCTCCTGCGGCCGGACGCTTTCGTAAGTGCCTTCAAAGTCAAAGGCGACACTGCCGTCTTTGGCTTCCATGCGGTAGACAAACTTACCGCCTTCCCGGAGGTCATTTTCGGCTTTGGCGGTATGCCAGTCGTCGGAAGCGTGGTTCCAATTAACAATATGGTCGGGGGAGGTCCAGTATTCCCAGACGGTTTCCATGGGGGCCTGTATGCGTACGTCGACGGTGACGGTTTCGTTGGTTGGTGTGTTCATTGGCGTGTTGGTTTGAACCGATAAGGATGTAGCAACAACTCCCGGGGATGCCGGGCTGTTCCAACTTTCTGCTGCTTCAGGCGAGATGTTTTCGCAAAAATTCCAGGGTTCGGCCCCAGGCCAACCGGGCGGCCGCTTCGTTATAGCGTGTGGGAGCTGTGTCATTATGGAAGGCGTGCTGCGCCCCTTCGTAGACGTAGAGTTCGTGGGTAATACCGGCTTTCTTCAGGGCCTCTTCGTAGGCCGGAATGCCCGCGTTGATGCGTTCGTCCTGCCCGCCGTAATGCAGTTGTACGGCTCCTTTGATCTTCGGGACATCGGCGGCTTCGGGCTGACGGCCGTAAAAGGCGACCGCCGCCCGCATATCGGGCGAATGGACCGCCAGCTGGTTAGCCATGGCCCCGCCCCAGCAGAAGCCCACGGCGCCGACCTTACCGTTGCTTTCCGCGTACTGTTTCAGGTATTCGACCGCCCTGACAAAATTTCCGCGGTTTTTCGCCGGGTCGAGTTTGCTGAACTGCTCGCGGACGTCGGTATCCCCCGACGGCGTCCCGCCAAAAGGCGAAAGGGCGTCCGGAGCCAGGGCGACGTAGCCCGCCAGGGCCAGCCGCCGCGTGACGTCTTCGATGTGCGGGTTCAGCCCGCGGTTTTCGTGGATGACCACCACCGCCGGGTAGCGGCCTTTCGCTTTGGGCAGCGCCAGGTAGCCCTTCATGGTGCCTTCTTCGCCGGCATAGCCGATGCGCTCGGTCCGGATGCGCTCGTCCTGCCCGGCCACGGTTTCCGCCCGGGCGTAATTCACTTCCAGCAGGGGCAGCAGCGCCAGGGCAGCGGCCGTACTGCCGGTGAGCCCCGCCAGGCGCTTCAGAAACTCCTCCCGCCGCAGGGGTTTGTGGGTGTACTCGTCGTAGAGATTGATGATTTCCTGGTCCATGGGGTTTTAGTTTATTGTTTATGGTTTATGGTTTATAGTTGGCTTCGCCTGGAAGTTAGCTATCAGGCGAAGCCAACTATAAACCATAAACCATAAACAATAAACCAGCTTACGCTTAAAGCCTACTGACATGGGGCTGTCACAGGGCGGTATTTCCTTTGTATTGTTCAACCAAAACAACGCAAGCCATGACCGTCCAAACCCCCATCTCCCTCATCGCCCAGCTGCAGCTGGAACTGGAACTCGAAGCCAAAACCACCCGGAAAATGCTCGAGCGCGTGCCCGAAGACCGGTTTGACTGGCAGCCGCACCCCAAGAGCATGAGCCTGATCCGGCTGGCGACCCACGTGGCCGAACTGCCCGGCTGGCTCCCGATGATCCTGAACGCCGACGAACTCGATTTTGCGACCTTCGATTACCAGCCGGTCCAGCTTCGGGACCGGGCCGAGTTGCTGGCCTACTATGAGCAGTCGCTCGAAGAAGGCCGGGCGGTCCTGAGCCAGGTAACCGAGGAGCAGCTGGAGGAAATCTGGACCATGCGCAGCGGGGATGAAATCCACAGCCAGGATACGAAGATGGGCAACGTCCGGCACACCTTCAGCCAGATCATCCACCACCGTGCCCAGCTCGGCGTGTACCTCCGGCCGCTCGACATTCCGATTCCGGGTAGCTACGGACCGAGCGCCGACGAACCGGGCTTCAACTAAGCGTGCGGGCGGCTTCCCAGCCAATCATGGCCTGTTTGCGGGCGGTTCCCCAGCGGTATCCCCCAAACAGGCCTGTTTTTTTGATGACGCGGTGGCAGGGAATCAGGTACCCGACCGGATTGCTGCCGATGGCGGTACCGACCGCCCGGCAGGCCGCCGGCTGCCCGATGGCTTCGGCAATCTGGTCGTAGCTGGCCAGATGGCCTTCCGGAATCTTCAGCAGCGCCTCCCACACCTTTAGCTGAAAGGCCGAGCCGCGCAGCAGCACCGGCAAAGGCCGGGTGATTGTTCCCGGGCCGGCCGGAAAGATATGGGCCGCCAGGAACTCGAGCGCCGCCGCATCCGGCACCCTAACCGCTTCCGGCCAGGCCGCGGCAACGATGGCTTCGGGCTGGTCGTTCTCCGCCAGAAAGTGTAAAAGCGCCACCTTCTGCCCGATGGCACCGAGCAGATACGGCCCGAACGGGCTGTCAAACACCCCGTAGCTGAGCACCAGCCCCGCCCCGGCCTGCTTGAACTGGCCCGGCGTGACGCCTTCGATGGTAACGAAGAGGTCGTGGAGGCGCCCCGTACCCGACAGGCCCGCTTCGTCGGCGGCCACGGCCAGGCTCGCCCCGCGCCGCAGCTGCGCTTTGGCGTGCTCCAGGGTCAGAAACTGGCTGAATTTCTTGGGACTCACCCCGGCCCAGTCCGAGAAAAGCCGCTGGAAGTGAAATTCGCTCACGTTGGCCCGTTCGGCCAGCTCCGTCAGGGACGGCTGCTCCCGAAAGTGCCCCGCCAGGTGTTCGATGGCCCGGGCGATCTGCCCGTAGGTGTAGGTGTTGTTCGTATTCATGCAGCGAAGATCGTCCGGATGCAGCAGCGGCCCAACCCGATTCTTGCGGAAAACCGGGCTCAGCCCAGCGCCTGCCGCATCATGTCCAGGCTTTTGCGCACACCCGATTCGGCGGCTTCTTTTCCTTCAAACTCCAGGGAAACATAGCCCCGGTAGTTATGCTTTTTCAGCATATCAAAAATCCGTTTGTAGTCCAGATCCAGCGAATACCATTCGCCCCCGCCATAGTAGGTTTTAGCCTGCACGAAGGAAGCGTAAGGCGCGACCATTTCCAGCTTCGGGTAGGGATTCTCGAGAAAATTTCCCGTATCCATCAGCACGCCCATCCAGGGCGAGTCGATGGCCTTTCGGATGCGGAGCAGGCCTTCGGGCGTCGACGACAGGCCCCAGTGGTTCTCCAGCGCCAGCATGACCCCGCATTCGGCGGCTTTGGGCAGGCATTTTTCAATGCTGTCGATGACCCACTTAAAGCCTTCGTCTTCGGTATGACCGGGCAGGATCGGCTCGACGCCCCGCTTGGCCATCAGCTCATCGAACGACTTGATCGTGTTCCAGCGGCCGGTATTGAGCCGCAGGCAGGGAATGCCCAGTTTGTAGGCCAGTTCGATGCCGTGGATGGTATGGTCAATATTTTTCTGCCGCTCGGCCGGGTCGGGGTAGACAAAACCCTGGTGAATGGAGAGGCAGATCAGGTCGATGCCATTCAGGAAAGCGTGGCGCTTGAGCTTCTGCAGGTAGGCATTGTCCTCGCTTTCCATCTGGCGGTGCAGGATATCGACCCCCTCCACGCCCAGCCGCGCAGCCTCGTCGATGACCGTTTCGATGGGCACTTTGGCCGTTTTGAAATGCCAGTACGAGTAGGAGGACAGCCCGAGTTTGATCCGGGGAGCGGCCGGAGCCGGGGCGGATGGGGCTATTTCAGGCACCGAAACGGCTGCCAGTGCGCCAGTGGCCAGAAAGGAACGACGGGTTAGGGACATAGTAAGTCAACCAGGTTAGGATCTCCGCGGGAAGTACGGAAAAAATGGCCTTCCGTTCAACCCGCTTGGCGTATCCCGGTTTTTGGCTACTTTGGCCGGTGATCCTCAGCGCCCCGAACTCCTTAACCCATCGTTTTTTACATGCTTCGTCACTACGCTAAGGTTGCCCTCCGTCAACTGCTGCGCCACAGGCGCTACGCCGGCATCATGATCGGCGGACTGGCCCTTTCCATGGCGGCTTACCTGCTGATTACGGACTATGTCCGCTTTGAAACAACCTTTGACCGCATCCACCCGGCCGGCGAACGTATTTACCGGGTAGAAAGCCAGTTTTTCAAGGGCGGGCAACTAACCGACGACTGGGCCACGAGCTCCAACGGCTACGGTTCGGCCATGCAGGCGGCGTTTCCCGAGCTGGAAGCGACAACCCGCATCAGCTGGCGGAATTCAGCCCGGACGGTCCGGTACGAGCAGACGAAATTCCGGGAAAACCACGTTTGTTACGCCGATTCCAACTTCTTTACCTTTTTCGCCTTTCCGGTCCGGAAAGGCGATCCCCGCACGTTTCTCAAGGCGCCCAATACCATCGTGATTTCTGAAGCTGCCGCTCGGCGGTATTTTCGGTCGGCCGATCCCATCGGCAGGTACCTGGACATCCGCACGACGGGGCAGACGCTGCGCTGCCAGGTGACAGGCGTCTTCGCCGACCTGCCGCCGAACGCCACGATGCAGTTCGACATGCTCATGTCGTGGACAACCCAGGCCGAACGCCTGCGTAACTTCTGGTACCAGCACGAAACCTACACCTTCGTCCGGCTCCGGCCCGGTGCCAGTCCTCGGACGGTCGAAGCCAAATTTCCGGCCCTGTCGGAAACCTATAAAACCCAGGAGGCGCTCCGCGACTATACCTGGGCGGTGCAGCTGGTGCCGCTGCATGATCTGCACCTGAACCCGGCCAAGGGCAACGAAGTGGAGGTCAAGGGCAACCGGCGGGCGGTGCAATGGCTGTGGGCGATGTCGTTTGTCATTCTGATCATCGGCTGGGCCAACTACATGAACCTCTCGACGGCCCGGGCCCTGGACCGCGCCCGGGAAGTGGGCATCCGCAAGGCTGTCGGCTCCGCGAATCGCTGGCTGCTGCTGCAGTTTCTCTTCGAAGCGCTGTTGGTGAACGGCCTGGCGCTTGCGCTGGCCGTTGGGCTGAAGGGACTTTTCCGTGGGTTGATGACATCTTTTTTGCAGATGGAAACCCGGTTGGAAACCCGGTGGGTAGGGGACTGGGACCTAACTACGGCGGGGCTGCAGGGGCTCCTGTGAATCACCGGGGCGCTGCTTTCGGGACTGTACCCGGCTTTCGTGCTGGCTGGAATCAAGCCCAGTCGGGTTCTGAAAGGGGCCTACCGCTTCTCGGCGACCGGAGCCTGGCTGCGTAAAGGGCTGGTGGTGGCGCAGTTTACGGCTTCGATGGTCCTGATTGTCGTGACCTTCGTGGCGTACCGGCAGTTGTCGTTTATGCTGAATCAGGAGCTGGGCGTACAGATCGAGCAGGTGCTGGTGCTGCGCACGCCGGTGCAGACCGATAACTACGCCCAAAAAACGGTAAGCTTTAAAGAAGAGCTGAAACGGATCAAGTCTGTCCGCAGCGTGACTGCCTCGGGGGCTGTGCCGGGAAAAGAAGTAGGACAGGTGCTGGCCAATCGCCTGCAGGGTGCCCGCCCGGGCGACGACCGGCCTTTCGAGACGCTGACCGTGGACTATGACTTTATCCGAACCTTTGATCTGAAGCTGATCGCCGGGCGGGGCTTCGACCGCGACCGGCCGGCCGACCAGCGGGCGCTCGTCCTGAACGAATCCGCCGTCCGGCACTTCGGTTTTACCTCGCCGGAACAGGCCATCGGCCGGAAAGTGCTGCTGGAAGTTACCCCCGAACGCCCCAACGAAATTATCGGGGTGATCAAAGACTACCACCAGCAGGCGCTGCAGCGAACCGTTACACCTGTCATCCTGCTGATGGACCCGGACTATAGCTGGCTGCCGACTGAGTTCTACTCGCTGCGGCTGGCCAGTGGTGAGGTAGACGGCGTCGTGACGTCGGTGCAGGCCCTATGGCAGCAATTTTTCCCGGAATCCTCCCTCGATTATTTCTTCCTGGACGATTTTTATAACCAGCAGTACCGGCAGGATCGGCAGTTCGGCCGGAGTTTCCTGCTCTTTGCGGCCCTGGCGATCGGCATTGCCTGTATGGGGCTGTTCGGTCTGACGCTCTACAGCACCGCCCGCCGGACCCGGGAGATCGGCATCCGGAAGGTGCTGGGGGCCACGAGCCTGAGCGTGGTAGGAATGCTGGCCTGGGATATCCTTCGGCTGATTCTGGTAGCGGTGCTCCTGGCCGTACCGATATCCTGGTACCTGGTCGACCGCTGGCTGGCAGGGTATGCCTTTCGGATTGACGTAAACCTGTGGCACTGGCTGTTGCCGGGCTTGCTGCTGGCCGTCATTGCCCTGCTGACGGTAGGCTGGACGAGCGTGAAAGCTGCCCGGGCAAACCCCACGAATGCCCTGCGGATGGATTGAAGCATGAAATCGGATAAAAGGGACCTTTTCCGGGCAAAAATCGTTCTGCTACCACGATTGATACCGGGATTATTTCCGTATTTTCGCTTAACCATTCTCCTGAATCAGCCAGCCTGATCTGCACCAGCGATATTGAATCTCTGCCTAACGCATGCACGTAAGAAAACAAGCTGATGGGATTGACCCTACGGCTGCTGACAATCGCTTCCTCCAAGCTTTTCCCGATCTGCTCCAGCAACTGCCCAATCCGGTTGTTATCCTTAAAGGCAATGCCTTTCTTATTGAACTGGCAAACGACCACCTGTTGAAAGTCTGGGGTAAACGGCCGGAGGATGTTCTGGGTCGACCGTATTTTGAGGTTCAGCCCCAGAATCGGGCAGCCGGGGTGGAGGCACTGTTTCAACAGGTTTATCAGACGGGTCAGTCCGTCATTCGCCCCGAAGTGGCGGCAACGTATATCCATGAGGGGAAGCGGGTCGATGAAGTGCATAAGGTGATTCTCTCGCCGCTTCGAAACCAGCTGGGTGAAATAGAGGGAATTTTTGCCGTTGGGTACGACATCACCAGCGAGATAGAAGCCCGCCGGGCCCAGGCCGAAAGCCAGAGTTTTGTCAATGCCGTCCTTGAAAGCAACCCGGATTGCGTGAAGGTGCTCAACGAAGCAGGTCGTCTGACCTACATGAACACCCATGGCCTCTGCCTGATGGAAATTGATGATTTTTCCCAGGTGGAAGGGCAACTCTGGTGGGAGCTATGGCCCGTCGACTACCGTGAACAGGTCCAGGCGGCCGTAGAACAAGCGCTGGCTGGGTCAACGGCCCGCTTCCAGGCGTTCTGTCCTTCGGTGAAAGGCACCCCTAGATGGTGGGACGTGATTGTCACCCCCGTTCGGAATGACCGGGAGCGGCATATCATCTCGACATCCCGGGATATTACTGAACAAAAGCAAAGCGAACTGCGCCTTCAGGAGGTACAGGAGTACTTTCGGAACACCTTTGATAACGCCGCCGTCGGCATTGCTCATGTAGCGCCGGACGGCAACTGGCTGCTGGTGAACGACCGCATGTGCGCTATCGTGGGGTATACCCGGGCTGAACTGCAGGCCTGTACGTTCCAGGACATCACGCATCCCGACGATATGTACCTGGACCTGGAGCTGGTGAAAGCGGTCGTTGACGGCCGGCAGCAAAGCTTCTCCCTGGAAAAACGCTACCTCCACAAAGACGGCCATATCGTTTGGGTGAACCTGACCGTCTCGCTGGTCCGCAAGCCCGATGGCCAGCCTCATTATTTTATTTCGATCATCGAAGACATCAGCCTGCGCAAGGCGGCTGAGGAGAAAAGCCAGGATAGCGAGAGCCGGTTCCGAAACCTGTCCGACCAGGTGCCGGCGATGATCTGGGTAACCGACAGCGAGGGGTACTGCCACTACCTCAACAAGCAGTGGTACGACTTTACGGGCCAGACCGTCGAGGAAAGCCTGGGCCTGGGCTGGACCAATGCCGTACACCCCGACGAACGCGAACTCGCGGCCCATTCGTTCATTACCGCCAGCCGCCAGGCGACCTCCTATAAAATTGAATTCCGGCTGCGCAAGTGGGACGGTACCTACGAATGGGTAATTGACTCGGCGGAACCTCGCTTCGGCGACGACCGGACGTTCCTGGGTTTCATTGGGTCCGTGGTGAACATCCATTACCGCAAGGTAGCCGAGGAAGAACTGAAGAAAGTTCACCTGCACCTGGACCTCGCCACCACCGCTGCCGGAGTCGGCACCTGGTCACTCCATCTGGCGACAGGTGTGGTGGAGTGGAGCAGCCTGCACAACCAGATGTGGGGCTATGACGAGACGTTCGGTAATCTGACGTACGAAGACTGGTTCAGGGTTATCCTGCCGGAGGACCGGGAGCGGGCTCTTGAAGTCGTGGAGCGCGCCCGGATCAGCCGCTCCAAGTACGAGAACGAATACCGCATTCAACGGGCCGATACGGGCGCCATCCGCTGGATTCGATCCTTTGGTCAGTTTATTTACAACCAGCAGGATGAAGCCGAAACGCTGACGGGCATCAGCATCGACATTACCGCCCAGAAAGAGATCGAAGCTGCCCTGCAGCAGAGCGAAGCCCGCTACCGGAGCCTGGCCGGCGAACTCGAAGTGCTGGTGGAGCAGCGCACCAAGGAGCTGACCCGTTCGCAGAATTTCCTGCAATCGGTGCTGGAAACGACCCAGAACGGCATCGTTACCTACGTGCCGGTCCTGGACGAAGCGGACCGGATCGTCGATTTCCGCATTGCCTACATCAACAGCATGCTTACCCGGGTGATGGGGCTGAATCCAACCGACATTACCGGAAAAACGATGCGGGAGGTGTTTCCGCAGGATGTTGCCGACGGCACGTTTGCACACCTGGTGGCCTTTATCGAGACGGGTGAAGGCAGCTACCACGAGTTTGAGCGGACTTACCAGGGCGTTGCGCACTTTTACGAAGCTTCGCTGGCACGTATGGGCAAGGGCGTTACCCTAACCATCATTGACACGACCGCTCAGCGAAAGGCGACCCAGAAGCTGCAGGAAGTGAACCGCGATCTGCAGCGCTCCAACGAAGACCTGCAGCAGTTCGCCCACGTGGCCTCGCACGACCTGAAGGAGCCTGTCCGGAAAGTGCTGACCTTCCACGGGCGGCTGCTCAACGAGTTTGAAGCGGAGCTGCCCCAGCAGGCGCTGCTGTACCTGTCCCGGATCGAAGTAGCCGCCCGGCGCAGTTTCGACATGATCGAAGGCCTGCTGCATTACGCCAAGGTCGACACCACCGAGCAGACGCACGAACCGGTTGACCTGACACGGGTCCTGAAGCATATCGAAACCGATCTGGATGTGATTATCCAGCAGAAGGGAGGGGTGATCCAGTGCAATGCCCTGCCGGTCGTAGAAGGGGCGCCGACCCTGATCTATCAGTTATTCTACAACCTGCTGATCAACGCGCTGAAGTTTTCCCAGCCGGGCCGCAAGCCGCGGATTCAGGTCTGGGCCGAAAAAACCCAGTCCGTTTCGGAGGCAGGTAATGCGTTTGTCAGCATCTTTGTCCAGGATAATGGGATCGGCTTCGACCAGGAGTACGCCGAACGGATCTTTCAAACCTATGCCCGCCTGCATTCCAAAGACCAGTACGAAGGCTCCGGCCTGGGGCTGGCCCTGTGCCGGCGGATTGTCGAACGCCACGGAGGAACCATCCGGGCCGAAGGCCGCAAGGGGGAAGGAGCCTGCTTCATCGTGACCCTGCCGGTATCCCTGCATTGCATGACCGACGGTCCTGGCGCTAACCAGGCGTAGGACGACTAACGAACCCTTATGTTTTCTTTAACCTTTCCCTGCCGGACCAGCCTGAGCGCTGGTCTGCTCGTAATCCTGCATTCCCTGGCCCAGAGCCAGACGCCCCTGGCCACCATCCGGCTGAACCAGGTCGGCTTTTACCCGAACGCGCCCAAAACCGCCGTGGTCGAGAATGCTGCCGCCGGCCCGTTTGAAATCGCGACGGCCGACGGGAAAAAGGTGGTCTACCGCGGCACCCTCAGCGAAAGCCGCCCCAACGCGGTTTCGGGTAAATCAGCCCGGCTGGCCGATTTTTCGGTCGTAAAAACGCCGGGCAGTTACGTGGTCCGGCTGCCGGGCCAGGGCGATTCGTATGCCTTCGACATCAACCGGGACGTGCACCGCGACGTCGCCATTGCTTCTCTGCGAGGCTTCTATTACCAGCGGATGTCGACCGAGCTGCCGGCCAAATTTGCCGGGCAATGGGCGCGGCCGGCGGGTCATCCCGACACGCGCGTGCTGATCCACCCCTCGGCCGCCTCCGACACCCGCCCGGCCGGTAGCGTCATCTCCTCGCCGCGCGGCTGGTACGATGCCGGGGATTACAACAAATACATCGTCAATTCCGGAATCACCACCGGCACGCTCCTGTCCCTGTACGAGGATTTTCCAGCTTATTGCCGCGGTGTAAAGGCCAATCTGCCCGAGAGCGGCCAGCCCGGGGGCGTCCCCGATCTGCTGCACGAAACGCTCTGGAATCTGCGGTGGATGCTGACGATGCAGGATCCGGCCGACGGGGGCGTCTACCACAAACTGACCAACCCAAGCTTCGACGGCATGGTCATGCCCGACAAGGCCACCAAAGACCGGTATGTCGTCCAGAAAAGCATCACCGCCGCCCTCAATCTGGCGGCCGTCGCGGCCCAGGCGGCGCGTGTCCTGCGGCCGTTCGGCAAGGCGCTGCCCGGTCTGGCCGATTCCTGCTTGGTCGCCAGCGAACGGGCCTGGGCCTGGGCGAAGCAGCACCCGGAGCAGTACTACCGCCAGAACGCCATGAACCAGCAGTTCGACCCGGACGTAACGACGGGAAGCTACGAGGACCGCGACGCGGCCGACGAATGGATCTGGGCCGCCTGTGAGCTGTACGCCACCACGAAAAACGAAAGCTACTACACGGCCGTCAACCTGTTCCCCGACGAAAATCCCTCGCTGCCTTCCTGGAACCAGGTCCGGCTGCTGGGGTACTACACCCTGAACCGGGTAGGTAGCCAGCTGGGCCAGGCCGGGCAGAAAGACCTGCCCCGCGTACGCCAGCTGATCGTGGCTTTCGCCAGTCGGCTGGGCAGCGGCCTCGACAAGCAGGCTTACGGAACCATCATGGGGCAGACACCCGGCGATTATATCTGGGGCAGCAGCGCCGTGGCGGCCAACCAGGGGATTGCCCTCGTACAGGCCTACCGCATCACTAAGGATGTGAAGTACCGAAATCAGGCGCTGACGAACCTGGACTACCTGCTCGGCCGCAATGCTACGGGCTACAGTTTCGTAACGGGTTTTGGGGATAAGCGCGTGATGAATCCGCACCACCGCCCTTCGGTAGCCGACGGAATCGTCGAACCGGTGCCCGGACTGCTCTCCGGCGGTCCCAACGGCCGCGCTCCGCAGCAGGATAAATGCCAGGGCTACCCGGCCAACAGCTCACCCGACGAAACCTTCGTGGATCAGTCCTGTTCCTACGCTTCCAACGAGATCGCCATCAACTGGAATGCGCCGCTGGTGTATCTGGCCTGGGCTTTGGAGGCGACGCAGTAAAAAAGAATTAAGAATGAAGAATGAATAATTAAGAATGAAACGCGGCGGCGGACCGCAATGAAAAATGGCTTCGCGGGGTAGGATTCCATCCGGCGAAGCCATTTTTCATTGCGGTCCAATCAGGCTTTGGCGACTTCCTGCTCGGCCGTTTTGAGGTCGGCGTACGGTTTTGCCACGGTGTACCGCTTTTCCCGCAGCACCAGCCAGGCCGTCATAAGCATGGACAGGATCAGGTAAGCCGCTACGCCATAGGAGGCGCCAGGCCATAGCTTGTCGAGGCCGAACCAGCCGCCCTGGGTGTAGATCAGACCGAGACCGAATACGTTTTTCAGCCCTTCCCAGAACAGGGCGTAGGGGTTGCCGTCCATGAGCTCCGTATAGGCGTAGACGGTTATGAACAGAAAGCCTCCGTACAGGAAAATCCCTGGTATGCCGATGGCGCCCAGGTTAGCGAAGAAGTACAGGAGGATGGCAATGGTCCAGGCGAACTGGATGTTGGTCCAGATGCGCAACAGGCGGGAAGTCCGGGGTTCGTACTTCTCAAAATGGTAGACGTCCTCAATCTTGTAGACGGGATAGCGCTCGGCTACGTCGGCCGGCCGCCAGCCGGTGGGCATGAACCAGATCCGTAGCTTATCGCGCCAGCTCTGGGCCCGCCAGGCGTCCTGAATCAAGAGCCAGAGATGCTGAAAATTGATCTTGATCGGGTTCCAGGTCTGGGCCGGCCGCGTGATGCCGTAGACGGGCGGTACGTCGGGTAGTTCTTCCTGGAAGGTGCCGAACAGCTTATCCCAGATGATGAAAATCTGCGAATGGTTTTTGTCCAGGTATTCCGGGTTGATGGCGTGGTGAACCCGGTGGTGGGAGGGGGTGACCAGGATTTTTTCCAGAAAGCCCATCCGGTCAATGTGCTGGGTGTGGTACCAGAACTGGGCAAAGAGGTGAATCGGCGCCACCACCGCTATCACCATCTGCGGAACACCCAGGAGGGCGGCCGGCAGCAGGAAAAAAGTGAATAAATTAACGAAAGACGAAATGCTCTGCCGCAGGGCACAGGCCAGGTTGAAGTCCTCGCTGCTGTGGTGAATGGCGTGTTTATTCCAGAAAAAATTGATGCCGTGCGACCAGCGGTGCACCCAGTAGCCCTGAAAGTCCAGCACCACGAAGGCAATGAGGTAGGTCCAGACGGTCGCCTTGACTTCGGTGAGCGCCAGGTGGTCGACCATCCAGCCGTACGAAAGCAGGGATACGCTCAGGCCCAGGACGTCCTTGACCGAGTTGGTAATGCCCGAACTCAGGCTGGAAATCATGTCCATGGAGCGGTACGTATCTTTTCCTTTCCACCAGCCGTAAAACCGCTCGAAGAAAACCGCGAGCAGAAACAGGGGCGTGGCGATGACCAGAATGCGTCCGTATAGTTCCATCGTCTTTGAGTTGCAGGCGAAAATACAATTTTTTCCCCGTCTTGTTAAGCGTTATGGCAAATTTTGAGCACCGGGTGGTTACAATTGCCCCCGATGGTAAAGGGCCGACCGTCCCTTACCGCATCGGGTCGGTTGCGAAAGCATTTACGCTTACATTTACCGCCATTGAACTACCTGATCAGGAATGAAAAGAATACACCTCTTTGAATTTGAAGATTTCCCCTGGTTTCCGCACTGGATCAGAAGTTGTCTAACGAGGCTGATGGTGGTTATGCATACGATTCTGAAGGCCCCGGAAGACCTGGCAATGCTGCTAGACCGGGTAATCAGGCGGGGGAGCAAGCCCGTCATCATTGATCTTTGTTCGGGCAGCGGTGGACCCATGATCAGGGCGATGGCTATCCTAAAGGAAAAATACGGTATCAGCGACGCCCGGTTAGTGCTGACCGACCTTTACCCCAATCAGTTCTTAGCCAGTCAGTTGCGGCAGGAAGGAACGGCCAGCGTGTCCTACCATTCGCAATCCGTGGATGCGGCCAGCGTCAGTCCTGACCTAATTGGTATCCGGACGATGACGGGAAGTTTCCACCACATGAAGCCAGACACCGCCCGGACGATTCTGAAAAATGCCAGAGACAACAGACAGCCCATCTGTATCTACGAAATCAGCGATAACAGTCTGCCGACCGTTCTTTGGTGGGTTTCCATACCCATGATCTTCCTGATGACCCTGTTCATCACGCCCTTTGCCCGGCCCCTGACCTGGAAGCAACTGGTCTTTACCTACGTATTGCCGGTTGTTCCGTTCTTTTTTGCCTGGGATGGAGCCGTATCAAACGCCCGAACCTATACCCTGGAGGACCTGGACTACCTGATCGAGGGCTTACAAACCAGTGATTACACCTTTGAAAAAGGCCGAATTTCCGGCCGGGCCAAAAAGCTCTATTTACTGGGCATGCCGGTCCTGACGCCCTGAATAGCCGTCCCTTCCCAATCCGCGCATCCCTTCGCCCCGGGCCAAAACGCGGGAAACGCAGCTTATGAACGGTTGATTTCCCCACTCATCGCTGACGATGGTACCGCAAAGACGGGCCGGTGTTGCCGATGACTTCGAGGATTGCTTTGATTAGCCCGGGTACGTTTACTGCTTTTGGCAAAAACAGAACCCTCATGCAGAACCGCTTTACCCACCAGATTGCCCTGATTACCGGTGGAGCCGACGGCATCGGCAAAGCCATCGCCAAACGCCTTGCTCTGGAAGGAGCTACCCTTGTTCTTTTTGATTGTAACGCCGAAAGCCTGGCCAGAACCGTAACCGAGTTTACGCAGACAGGCTTTGAAGCCGTTGGCTTTGACGTGGACATTTCGGACGAAACCGCCGTCCGGACGGCGGTCGGGCAAGTGGAGGAAACCTACGGACGCCTGGATATTCTGGTCAATTCAGCAGGCATTGTCGGGCCGACCAGCACCCGGATTACCGACTTTCCCGTGGAGGAGTTCGACCGGGTATACCGGGTCAACCTGCGTGGCGCCTTCCTGATGACCAAGTACGCCATTGGGCTGATGGAAAAGCACAATTACGGCCGGATTCTCCATCTGGCGTCCATTGCCGGGAAAGAGGGAAATCCGTTCATGGCGGGTTATTCCTCCACGAAAGCGGGCGTCATCGGGCTGGTCAAGGGGATCGGGAAAGAATACGCCGAGACGGGCATCACCGTCAACGGCATCGCCCCCGCCGTCATCCGCACGGCCATGAACGAGAATACCGCCCCCGAGCAGCTGGCCTACATGACGGCCAAGATTCCCATGAAACGGCTGGGCACCGTCGAGGAGGTGGCTTCGCTGGCGGCCTGGATCGTTTCGCCCGAAGCCAGCTTCTCGACCGGCTTTATCTTCGACCTCTCCGGGGGCCGGGCAACCTATTGAGCCAGGGGCCGAAACTAATTCACCCCCAAAAACGCTTAAGCCGGTATGAAAGCCTATTCGCTCCTTTTTGGTAGCCTGCTGCTGCTTGGCACGGTGGCCGGCTGCAACTCTTCGTCGAACTCCCAGCAACAGTCGGCGGAGAAAGCCCCGGCCCAGACCGCCGAAGCGCCCGCCGCGGCGAAGGCGGCCTCGGATGAAAAAATCATTCTCTTTTTCGGCAATAGCCTGACGGCCGGCTACGGCCTGGAGCCCTCGCAGGCCTTCCCGGCGCTGATCGAGCAGAAGGCCGAAGCGGCGGGTATCAACTGCCGGGCCGTCAACGCGGGCCTGAGCGGCGAAACCACGGCGGGCGGGAAAAGCCGCATCAGCTGGGTGCTGCGCCAGCCGGTCGACATCTTCGTGCTGGAACTGGGGGGCAACGACGGGCTGCGGGGGCTCCCGGTGGAGGCGACCCGCAACAACCTGCAGGCGATCATCGATACGGTCCGGAAAAAAAGCCCGGACGCCCGGATCGTGCTGGCCGGGATGCAGATTCCGCCCAACATGGGCCCGGACTACACTGCAAAATTCCGCCAGATCTACCCCGAACTGGCCAAAAAGAACCAGCTGGAGCTGATTCCGTTCCTGCTGGAAGGCGTCGGCGGGATTCCCAAACTGAACCTGCCCGACGGCATTCACCCGACCGCCGAAGGGCATAAAATCGTGGCGAATACGGTCTGGAAAACCCTGGGACCGCTGCTGACGGGGCCGCAATAAGGGCTTATGGCTGGTCGGCTTTGACCGGATATTCCATATAGTACAGGTCAAAGCCCGGTGCCCAGTAATCCCGAACGACCTCCCGGAGCAGAAAGCCGAAACGCTCGTAGAACGGATACGCCAGTTGTGACGTCCGGACCACCACGGTTCGGACGTTTTGCATTTTCTGGATCTGTTCCATCCGGTACCGCGTGAGCGCGCTGCCGACGCCCTGGCCCTGGTAGTCGGGATGAACCATATCCCAAGAAAGCCGCACCACAGCCGGATCCTCGGTGGTGTTAATGCCGGCGCAGCCCAGGATTTCACCGGCCGCCTCGGCGACGAAATAATACTCCAGGTGCTGATCGAAATACACCTCCAGGTCCTGCTCTTCCTCAGGTGCGAAATAAGTTGGAGTATTAAGCCGAAGTAACTGGATTAGATGCGGCCGGTCGGCGGCCTGGTAGGGACGAATGGTAAGTGCTATCATGCAGGAGCAGGTAGATTGTAAGCTATATTTTATCAGTAGCTTGGTTCTAAAAAATAAGTATAAAGTCTTGTTAATAAAGGCTTTATGTCAAGTGTTTGGTAGAAAGAATTTCATATTCATTGTCTTGGGGTGGTACTTGCCGATTACGAAAAAGTATTGATTTTCTTTGTCATAACCCTGTTCTTTTTGCTTACTTTGGTTTAAAAAGATGTAATGTGAATTGGTATTAGGATAATTAAGCTGACTAATGTAAGAGGCTATTCCATTTGATCTAGTATGAACAAAGTTCAAGCTTGCATTCTTTTTTTAGTTTTAACGCTTTCGCTTCAAATTGCGTATTGCCAAAATGCTTTCCAGGATAGTTTAGTAGCGAACTTTAAATACAAAGAAAGTTTTTACTATGTAAAGCCTGTGTTTGGTTTGATTTACAATAGACCTGACTTGGATGGGAATAGTCAGTTTATGCATACATACAATTCTGCTTTGGTAAATACCAATAAAGGGCTTTTGGCTGGATATAGTTATGGCAAAGTAGCTCTTGAGTTTGGCGTAATAGATTTGCCTATTGCAACGGGGTATCGTGTGGCACTTGAAAGAGCCTCCGGAAGGGACCAAATCTTAGGGCATACATTTCGAGTTAGATATTATTCATTTCCTTTACTATTTCATTATACTTTATATGAGGTCGGACGACGCCTTACTGTTAAATCTTCGGCAGGAATAATCTTTATCCGCTATTTCAATTTCATACGATTTGGCAATAATGCAGGAACTGCCGGAATAACAGCTACAACTCCTGATGGAGTGACGTGGTGGAGTAGGACTGATTATGTTAGAAATTATCGTGAGTCTTTTCGTTCGGGGATATTAGGGGTAGATCTTCAATACCGTGCTCATAAAAATATTACATTTAATCTTCAAGCAAATAAATTGATTAATCCCCAGGATATACTAACATACAACGCCTCCATAACTCATTCAGATTCGCCGGAGGTATACAAGGTTAAGACAAGTGGAAAGGCTAACGGAGTAAACCTGACTTTAGGAGTTCAATATAATTTTCAGGTCCGAAAAGTTTATAAAGAAAAGTAGTGTCGATTTTTGATAATCCATTTGGCTTTTGTTAATGGCCTGAATAGGGAACAGGCGTAGCACAAAGGATGGCTTTTAAAGTAATTGCTTGTCTGCTCAGTTACTGATACGGATAATTCTTCATCCCAGCCTCCTCACAATAAGCCCCTTAACCAGCTCATAAAGCGCTCCCGGCTTCATGGTCCGCCAGTTGACGATCTCGTCCAGGGTGCCGCCGAAGTTCATGTAGTAGTCCAGGCGGTAGCGCTTCCATTCGCTCTCGACGAAATCCCGGAAGTTCACGGCGGCGATCCAGCCGTCTTCGACGTCCTCGAACCATTCTTCGTAATAGCTGTCGTCGGAGCCGTGGAAATTCAGGACGTTTTCGCCCAGGAGGATGAACTGGTTGATCTGCTTATCGACGAGCGGGTCGATGACCTGCCGCTTGAGGTACATGATGTCGTTGTGGAGCGTATCGTTCCACTCGCCGAAGAGTTCAATAATGACGAAGCGGCGGGAGTAGTCGGCAAAGAGAATCTTCACGTACAGCGTCTCCGAGCCAATTTCGTCCCAGAGCGGATGGATGTAGTACCCGTAAATATCGTTCTCGTACTGGTTCAGGTTATAGGTCCGGCCATAGAAGGGCGAGTTCGGGTCGTCGGCGGCCACGTAATACTTTTCCCAGTTGTAAAAAGGCTCAATCTCGTGCATGCCAGTTGGGTCTGCTTAATTCGGTGTTTATCTGCGGGGCCGACTAGCCTGCTCCGTCCTAAATAACGACGCGGACGGCTTCGTGTTTGCCTCCTTCGGGGAATTTACCTGCTGGAAGCAGGCAGGACGCCTTTTGCGGCTTATCTTCGGACCGTCCTATGGAACGGCTCATTAACGTAATCAACCACTTTTCGCCCGTACCGGCCGGAGCCGTGGAGGAACTCCTGGCCTGTTTCCGCCCGCTTGCCCTTGCCAAAGGCGATGTGCTGATTCGGGCCGGGGATCCGTCGTACGCGGTGGCGTTCGTGGAAAAAGGGGTGCTTCGGGCGTTTATTACTGCCCCCGACGGAGCCGAATATAACAAGACGTTTTTTGCCGAAGATGATCTCCTGGCGATCTATTATTCGATCCTGCAGGCCAAGCCCAGCCACCTGAGCGTTCAGGCGCTGACCGACTGCGCGCTCTGGATAGCCGATTACCGCCCGATTGAAGCGCTTTACGACCGCCACCCGGCCCTCGAACGTTTCGCCCGCCGCCAGGCCGAATGGCTGTTTGTCCAGAAGGAGCAGCGCGAAATCGACCTGGTCCTGCTCGACGCCCGCGCCCGGTACGAAAAATTCCGCACGGAGAACCCGGACCTGGAACAACGGATTCCTCAGTACCACATCGCCTCACACCTCGGCATCACGCCGACCCAGCTCAGCCGCATCCGGGCGGAATCGCTGCGGACGGGAAAATAGCCCACCGATCTTTACCTATGTAAATGCGCGCCGCCGTTTCGGGTTGTTCCTTTGCCCAAAAAGACACCATGGCGGCCGCTCCATTCCTCTACCATAAAATCGTCCTGACCGGCGCGACCTCCGGCATCGGCCTGGCCCTGCTCAAACGACTGCACGATCTGGGCTATACGCTGGTAGCCATCGGCCGTGATCCCAACCGCCTTGAAGCGCTGGCCAGCCAGTACCCGGACGTCACCTTTATCCGCTGCGACCTGACTTCCCCGACGGAGCTTCATGAACTGCTGGACGAGCTGCGTAGGCACCACGCGGATACCACCCTGCTCATTAACAATGCCGGCGTGCAGTACAATTACCAAATCGGGACTGAGGCAGAAGGGGCAGGCTGGATGACGGCGGAAATTCAAACAAACCTGACGGCCGCCCTGCAGCTTTGCGAGGCGCTGCTGCCCGGCTTACGCCAGCAGCCCGAGGCCGCCATTGTGAACGTAACCTCCGGGCTGGCCCTGTCGCCGAAGCGGTCTGCCCCGGTCTACTGCGCCACCAAGGCGGGGCTTCGCCTGTTCACCAAAGCGCTGCGGTACCAGTTGGAAGATTCCACTGTGCGGGTGGTCGAACTGGTGCTGCCGCTGGTGGATACGCCCATGACCGCCGGTCGCGGTCGGGGTAAACTTAGTCCGGAAGCGGTTGTGGATACCTTACTGGCCGGGCTGAAGCGGGGCAAAACCGAAATCTATCCGGGCAGGGCGGGCCTTTTTCGCTGGATTCACCGCATCGCCCCCGAAGTGGCGGACCGCATCCTAAAGAACGGCTGAGTCGGTCGGGGCGACCGGCGTTTCCTGCGGGCTGAAGTGCCGCCAGGCCAGCCAGCCGACGGCCGCCGTGCAGAGCGCAAACCAGTAGAAGGGCAGGCGCAGGTCAATGACCGAGAGGGTGCCAAAAACAACCGTCGTAGCCAGGCTGGCCACGCCGTTGAGGGCCTGGTTGATGCCGAAGATTTCGCCCCGGTCTTCTTCCGTCGTCAGCCGCGCCAGCAGGCCTTCGAGCAGGCCCCAGATCAGGGTAATGGTGAGGCAGTCGATGGTGATGATGACGTACAGCGCCAGGAGCGAGGTCCCGACATTGGCGTAGCCGATATGCAGGCCGATGCCAATTAGGGCAAAAATGATGACCCAGCGCCGCTGGTTGATGCGGTCGGCGAGGTAGGTGTAAAACACAAAGTTGATGACCACGCTCAGGGCGCCAAAGTACATGAAAAAGTACGAAATAGACCGGGCGTCCATCTGCAGTTCCCCCAGGCTCGCAAAAGGCACAAAGTAATGGTAGTAGCCGTAGCTTAGCGTCAGGCAGTTCTGCATCAGCACCAGAATCAACAGGCCCGGCCGAGTCTGATCCTTGGCCCGCAGCCGTTTCCAGAGTACCAGGACATTCAGGGATTGCATGACCTCCTGCCGGAGCTGCCCCGGATTCAGCGGGCTGCGGTTATGGTGGGTTTCGCGAAGCAGAAACGTCAGGCCGATGTTGAGCCCCGACAGCACCAGGGCCATTCCCACCACGACCGTGGCCTGGTCAGCGCCGGTAAGGTCGAAGGCCGTCAGCAGCAGCCCGGCAGCCATGGGGCCCAATACAAAGCCCAGCGACACCAGCGTGCCTTCAATGCCCATGTTTTTGAACAGGTCCTCCGGCGGCGAAATGTCCGTAATGGCCGAACGGATGGTGGCGTACATGCCGTTGGTGAGGCCGTCGCTGAAGCGGTTCCCGAAGTAGCCGCCGGGTTTGATGGGCAGGAGTAGCAGATTGGCCAGGAAAGTGCCGATGGCCGATAGCCGGAAAATGGGCAGCCGCCCCAGACTATCGGAGAGTTTGCCCAGCAGGGGCGCCGAAAACAACTGCACGCCCAGAAACAGGGCCGTGCCCAGCGCCAGCCAGAGCTGCGGCCGCGGGAGGCCCTTCACAAAATCCGGCAGCACGGGACTGATGGCCGAACCGACGATCACGTCGACCAGCACCAGCGTGTAAATCAGCACCAAACGTCGGTCTTTCAGCATGCATCAGGAAACCATCTTGCCGTAGAGCGCCTCGAATTCCTGGTTCCGTCCGCTCTTGTAAAAATTGGCGTGGTAGCGGTCCAGGCGTGTAAACAGGCTGATGAGCATCTGCTTTTCGGCTTCGGTCAGGATATGAAACCCGATTTCGGCCACTTTGTCCATGACCGGCAAACAATTCCCCAGCATCGCAAGGCCGGCGGGCGTGATCCGCACGCGCTTGGAACGCCGGTCGTGCTCATCGGGGAATTCTTCTGCGAACCCTTTCGCCAGCAGGCGCTTGATGATGTCGATGCCCGAAGGAAACTCCGAGAGCATTTCGTAGATCAGTTCGCTTTTCTTGGGCGTGCCCATCTGGGCCAGTACGATCAGGTAGACCGCATCGTCGATGCTGGAGAGCGAAAGGGGCTGCATCGCTTTCTTGGAATAGAAAGCCAGATACCGAATCAGCCGGCCCATCAGGGCGCTGATGCGCGACTCGGGCTTCATGGCAATGGAATCGGTCAGGGTCTTTTTTCGTTCGGGCGATTCCACCACCGCTTCAATCCAGCCATCATCGACCGGGTTGCCACTGGACTCCGGAGACTGGTCTGCCTGCCGGGCCAGGTAATGCGCACAAAAAGCCGTTAAATCCGCCTCGGGATGCTGCTGGTCGAAGGCATCCCACGCCTGAATCAGCCGGAGCAGCTTATCTTTTCCACTTTCCATATTGGTACGAAACTATACAACCGAAGGCTAAAGTAAGTCAAATTACTATGAAACTAAAATATTTCGGCGCAAAAGCTTGACATAAACTATGATGACATACTTTATTTGTGTCGAAATCATAGTAAGATATGGTCGCTGAATTAAAAGATGCCGGGAAGCAGTACAACATAGGGGACCAGACCATCGTGGCGCTGCAGCCCACCACGCTCCGGCTGAACGAGGGCGAACTGCTGCTGATTATCGGGCCTTCGGGTTCGGGCAAGACGACCCTGCTTTCCCTGCTGGGCTGCGTGATCTATCCCAGCTACGGGGATTTGTGGGTAGACGGCCAGCATGTCAACCGGCTCCGGGAGAACGAGCTGGCGCGGCTGCGGCTGCGGACGATCGGCTTTGTGTTTCAGAACTTCAACCTGCTGGCGCCACTTACGGCCGAACAGAACGTGCTGATGCCGCTGCAACTCCAGGGCGTACCGGCGGCCGAAGCGCGGGACCGGACGGAAAAAGCGCTGGCTACGGTCGGTATGCTCGACCGCCGCCGCAACCTGCCCCGGGAGCTGTCAGGCGGCCAGCAGCAGCGCATCGCCATCGCCCGGGCGCTGGTTACCAATCCCAAACTCGTCCTCTGCGATGAACCTACGGCTTCACTGGACAAAAATTCCCTCGGGATCGTCATGCACGAACTGCGGCAACTGGCCGACGAGGGCAAGTCGGTGGCCGTCGTTACCCACGATCCTCGCCTGAAGGAATACGCCCACCGCATCGTGGAAGTCGATGGCGGGGCCGTACGGGAAATTGATACGTTTCACGATTAATCGAGTTCATGATGAAGTATCCTGTATTTTTCAAGAACACAGAGCATAGGAGAATGAGTGAAAGGCTGAGTACCTACCTTTGCGCCCCCTGCGTATTGCTCCTTTTCTCGTCGTTTATCCTGAGCGCCTGCTCTGGTAAGTCCGAAGAAACGGCCCAGGCCGATAGTACCCGCGTGGTCCGGCCGCCGGCTCGGGTTGACCAGGTCCTCGGCATTGCCGTCATCGAACCCCAGAACCGCATCGCGGCCTTATCGACCGAAACCGGCGGGCTGGTCCGCGATATTCGCGTCGACATCGGCGATTCCCTCCGAAAAGGCCAGGTCATTCTGACGCTCGATAACGAGCTGGAATCCGCCCAGCTCCGGCAGGCCACCAGCAAGATCGGTACCCAGCAGGACGCCATCGAAACGGCCAGTCAGAACGTCCAGACCCTGCGCGTGCAGCTTGACAAAGCCCGCGCCGACCTTCAGCGCAACGAAACCCTCTTCCGCGGGAAGGCCCTCACCCAGAAGGAACTGGACGATTCCCGCTACCAGGTTACCAACCTGGAGCAGCAAATCCGTGCCGCCGAAGCCCAGGTGAAACAGGCCCAGGCCCGCATCGGCGAGCTGCGCGCGGATATCGGCTATTTCACAACTTCTCAAGGGAAAAAAGTGGTGAAAGCCCCGGCCGACGGCACCCTGCTGTCCCTGGATGCGAAAGTCGGGCAGTATCTGTCGAGCAACCAGTCGATCGGTGATTTTGCACCGGCCGGCGCGGTCGTCGCTGTCACGGAAATCGACGAGCTCTTTGCCCTGAACGTCCAGATAGGCCAGAAAGCCATCATTCGGCCGCAGGGCAGCGACCAGGTGCTCAGCACCGGGACGGTTGTACTGGCTTCGCCCTACCTCCGGAAAAAATCCCTCTTCGCCGACAATGCCGCCAACCTCGAAGACCGCCGCGTGCGTGAAGTCCGCGTCCGGCTCGACAACCCGGAGAAGGTGCTGCTGGGGGCGCGGGTGGAATGTATTATTCAAGTCGGTCAGTCATCAGTCGGTCAGTTGTCAGTCGCTCTGCCCAATGAACGACCGATCACTGAAGACTGACGACTGATGACTGACGACTATTCAGCCATGCTAAAAACAGCCTTCAACTTCATCAAATACGACCGCCCGAAGTCCATCGGCGCACTGGCGGGCATTGTGATCTCGGTCTTTCTGGTCGGGCAGCAGGCGGGGATTTTCATCTTCCTGACTGATGCCATGAAGAGCGTGGTGGCCAACAACAGCGGCTACATCTGGGTCACGGACGAAACGACCACCAACGCCAACCAGCTGTCGCCCCTGGACGTGCGGGTTGGGCGGCAGATCGCCTCCCTGCCGGGAGTGCAGCGGGTGTATCCGGTCGTCATGGCCGCGGGCGGCGCCAAGTTTGCCAACGGGACCACCAGCGGCCTCTCGATCATCGGTTCCGAAGCACCCGACTTCGTGGGTGGCCCCTGGCGATTGTATACGGCCCGGCGCGCGGACATGCTCCCGGAAGGCGCGCTGATTACCGATTTCTACGACGCCAAAGCCCTGGGTGGCCTCAAACCGGGCGATTATTTCGAGATCAACGGCAAGAAAGTCTATAATGCCGGCCTGACGCGGGGCGCCCGCAGCTTCGGAGGCGGTCTGCTGGCCTTTACGACCATCGAGCGGGCGCGCTACCTGGGCAATTTCCGCTCCGATCGGGTTTCGTTTTACCTCGTCAAACAGCACCCGGGCACGCCCCAGGATAGCGTCATCCGCGCCATCAACCGCAGCATCAACGGCGTACGAGCCTGGAATGCCGAAGAACTGGCCAGTACTACCGTCTCCACCGTCCTGGCAACCAACGGCATCGCGGCTTCCTTCGGGAGTCTGATCACCTTCGCCATCCTCTCGGGGCTTGTCATCATTGGCCTGACGCTCTACTCGGCGGCCATCGACCGCATCAAGGACTACGGTACGCTCAAGGCCATCGGGGCTACCAACCGCTACGTCAGCCGGCTGATCCTGTCGCAGGCTCTGCTGTTTGCGCTGCTGGGGTATGTAGTTGGCCGGGGCATGGTGGAGGGATTCCGGTACGGCATCGCCCAGTCCGGTACCCTGTTCTACTTCCCGACCTGGTTTGAATTTGCCCTGTTTTTCGTGACGCTCTTTATTGCGCTGGGCGGCAGCTTCTTCGCCATCCGCCGCATCAATTCGCTGGAGCCTGCGACGGTGTTTCGGGGGTAATCTAAGGAGTGAAGGAATGAAGGGGTGAAGAATTGATGGATTTCATCCTTCGATTCATACAATAATCAAAGCCAAATGAACGATGAATAAAACGGTCATAAGCATACTGGTACTGTCGATCCTTCAATCCGTCAGTCCATCGATCCTTGTACGCGCTCAACCACTCAATCCAATTTCCCTCCCCGAAGCCCTCCGCCTGGCTGAGCAGAACCGGATTGAGCTGAAGAACCAGCAGGTACAGGTGCAGATTGCCGGGAATCAGGAGACGATCCGGCGGGCGGGCTGGTTACCGCAGGTGAACGCCGGGGCCGATCTGCGCTGGAACACCCAGATCCAGCGAAACATTATTCCGAACGCGCCTTTTGCCAACGGGCAGGACGTGGTGCTGCGCTTCGGGACGCCGATCAACAACCTGGCGAATGTCCAGGCGGAGCAGAAAATCTACGATGCTGCCTCGCGGGTGGATCGCCAGCTCAACCAGGTGGCCGTTCAGACCCAGCGCCTGAACCTGGAAAAACTTCGCCAGGACGTTCGGGTCCAGGTGACAGAGGCCTATTACCAGGCGGTCTTCTACCGCGAGAAGCTCCGCCTATCGGCCGGGGCCCGGGAGCGGGCTGTCGGGTACCTGGAACAGGCCCGGACCCGCTTTTCGGCCGGTACGCTCCTGGAAACCGACCTGAACCGCTTTGAACTGGATCTGCGCAATGCCGAACTGGCCGTCCGCAACGACCAGCGGGACTACAATTTGAGTCTGGAAACGCTGCGGTACCGGCTGAATCTGCCCGCTGGTCAGGTCATGGCGCCTGCCGACTCTCTGCGCTCGCTCTTTGAGCAGGCTGTGCCCGCCGAAGGCACACCCGAGGCGCGCGTCGAGCTTCGGCAGGAGGAGGTGAATCAGCAGACTGCCCTGCTGAACGGTCAGCGTCAGCGGTCGCGCCTGACACCCGTAGTCTCCGCCTACGGGGCTTATTTCGCCCAGCAGCTCCACGATACGTTCAATCCCTTTGCGGCGGGCACCTGGTTTCCCTACAATTACCTGGGTTTACGGGTGAACGTGCCGCTGTTCGACGGGCGGCAGGCCCGGCTCAATGAACGCCAGAACCTGCTCCAGGCCCAGATCAGCCAGCAAACGCGCCAGCGGCTCCGCAATGACTTTGACTACGAGCTGACCAGCGCCCGAAATACCCTGGAACAGGCCCGTGACAACCTCACCGAAACCGAACGCAACATTACCCAGGCCCGGGCCATCCTGGCCATCGACCGGGTACGTTTTGATGCGGGGACGTTGCTGCTGGCCGACTTCCGGAACAGCGAATACACGTTGCTCCAGGCCGAGAACAATTACCTCCAGGCCGTCTACCAGGTGCTGAACGGGCAATTGCAGGTACGCAGGGCGCTGGGTAGCCTTTAGGGCAGGAAATTGTCGTCGATGCGGGAAAGCAACCGCCGGTGTAAAAACTGTAGTCTTACGCACAGGTAAGTGATAAGCTTGCGGAAACTCGGTTGTGACATGGCCCGCAAAGATTTTCTGGCGCTGCTGACCCGCCTCTTTCTAGGCTATCTCTTTCTTTCGTCGGGATTGTGTAAGCTGACCGAAGGCCATTTTGGGCAGTTGATGGGGCCTCACCTGCTTATTCAGTGGCTGACGCCCTACAAGCTGGGCGGCTTTGCGGTCTTTATTGCCGTTTCTCAGATTGCCAGCGGCGCACTCGTCCTGTCGCAGCGCTACAGCCTGCTGGGGCTGGTGATGCTCGTACCGATGAACCTCGGCATGCTGGCCGTAACGATTTCCCAGAACTGGTCAGGTACCCCTTATGTCGATACGGTTTTTCTGGCCATGAACCTCGGCCTGCTGCTGTACGAATGGGACACCCTGCGGTTCTTTCTTTTCCCGGAAGCCATTTCCGTGGATTATCCGCGGGTGAACCGGCTCTTCCGGAATCGCTGGCTGCCGGTTGGGGTGCTGCTGTCGGCCGTAGCGGCGACCGGGACGGCCTTTTACGAGGCCTCACTGACGCTGGTGCCCGCCACGCTTTGTTTTGGGTTTACCTACGCAAACGTATACACAAATCGTTCGCTGGATGGCCTGGACCGGCTGATGCTGGCGCTGTCCCTGCTGGCCATACTCGGCGTAACCTATTACGAATGGCTGATCAGCGTCCGGATTGTACCGATGTTTTTCTTCCTGGCGATCGTCGCCCTAATCCTGCTCCTCTTTCTGGTATCGATGTACCGCTCCTGGATCCGGACCCGGCGGGAGGAGGCTGCGGGGTACGTGGGGGTCGGCGATTAGTACGTCTTGGTCATCGTACTGGGGACGTACAGGATAAAATGGGCCAGGTCTTCGCTGGTCTTTTCCGGTTTCAGGATGTTGGCCGCTTCGACGGTGGCGATGGTGATGATCTTCAGGTCAGGGTTGCGGCGGCGCAGGTACCAGACGATGCCTTCGAAGTTCCGGGAATGGTAGTCGCCGTTAAAATGCAGCAGCGTCTTACCGGCTGACCAATGGGCCAGAATCCGGTCGGCCATGGTAGCGTCCTTGATGGCCTGGGCGCGGGCGAAGTTGGCAGCCTGTTCGGTTTTTCCTTCCCCGGCCGCTGCTGTAGCGCCGCTATGGCTTCCGACCATATCGAGCATGGCTTTGTAGCCGGGCAGGTTCAGGTCCACCTCCAGGGGCAGCGGGGCGATGAGGGCTTTTTCGTGCGCGGGCAGGGCTTCCAGGGCGGCCGTTCCCTGGCGGGCGACCGTACTGGCAAAGCGCCTCGGCACGTTGGTGGCAACGAACGGCAGGCGGCGTTCCCGGGCCAGTTCCACGATCGGCCGGTAATCGGTATCGTAATTGGCCCACAGCCGGACGTCTTTCCGAAACTGCTCCTCGCTCAGCCTGCCCGAAACATACCCCGAAAGTCCTTCCTGATTGTCGGTTTCGAACATTTCGGCGCCCAGCACCAGCTTATCCTTTCGTTCTGCGTACAGATCCTGGGCCAGCTCCAGCTCAAGCCAGTGGCAGATGGGGTTGTTATGCAGCTCCCCGAAGAGGACAATGTCTGCCTGGCCGGCTTCGCGCAGCAGTTTGTCGTAGGAGCTACTTTTCAGCTTCTGGTTGTAGAACAGGTAGGCGGGTTTGTCCATCGTCAGACCGAGGCAGCAGAAAAGGAATAGCGGGAGCACTTTCATCGGAAGATTGGTTTTCCTGATAAACCCGCACGACACCCGGTATGTCTTTCCCGGCTTGAAAAAACAGAAAAAAAACACCCACCCCTGACCTCCCGGGAGAAGGCAGGGGTGGGTGAAGGCAAGCCTTTACAGCTCGCGGATCCAGACGTTGCGGAAGCTGGTCGGATTGCCGTGGTCCTGCAGCTGGATCGGGCCTTTACCATGCGGCTCAACGACCGGTAAACCCACATACGGCGTCGTACCGCGGATGGCGGTGTGATTCTGGACCAGAATGCCGTTATGGATCACCGTGATGTAAGGCGGATGAACCATCAGGCCGTCCTTGTTGAAGCGGGGCGCCGTGTAAATCACATCGTAGGTCTGCCATTCACCGGGCTTGCGGCTGGCGTTGACCAGCGGCATGCTCTGCTTGTAGATGGAGCCGGCCTGGCCGTTGGAGTAGGTACGGTTGTCGTAGCTATCGAGGACCTGCAGTTCGTAGCGGCCCTGCATGAAGATCCCGCTATTGCCGCGGCCCTGACCGTTGCCTTCCACCTTGGCTGGCGTACGGAACTCGATATGCAGCTGATAATCTTCAAATTCCTGCTTCGTGCGGACGTCGCCGGCACCGCGGGCAACGGTCATGGCTCCGTCGGCGACCGTCCAGGCGGCGGGCTTGCCGTCTTTGGCCGATACCCAGTTATCCAGATTTTTACCGTCGAAGAGAACAATGGCGTCCGAGGGAGCCGTCAGGCCGGAAGCGGTGGCCGGTGCGAGGTTGCCCGGCGTAACGACCCGCGGAACGGGGCTCCAGATTTCGGTGGATTCGGGCGGTTGTTTGTTGGGCTGGGGCTGGGCACCGGCCAGCGCCACGGCACCAACGAGGAAGGAGCTGGTTAGCGCTACTTTTTTCATGGGTTTACTTGCTCAGGAAAATAAGGAATATGTCTGGCCAAAGATAGGGGAATGTGTCGTTTTTTACCTTTTTAGGCGAAAAAATGGTACCTTTCCCGCTCAAATTCCAAACCAAATGATGAAGCTTCTTCCAACCGCTTCCCTGGGCCGAATGGTGATGAGCCTGGGGTGGCTGTGCAGTGCCGGGCTGGCCATGGCACAAACAAATTCCGGTCAGCCTGGCAAGTTGGCGCTCACCGACCTGAGCCCGTTTAAAGCGCCGGTCGGAAAAAACTGGCGCATTGCCGGGGACGCCGCCGCAGACATGAACCAGAAAGAGGTGCTGACAGCCTCCAACGGTACCGGCGTCCTGGTGAACCTGCCGGACAAAAAAGACAAGGCCGTCGATCTGTACACCAGCCTGGAACACGGCGATGCCGATGTGGAGCTGGATTGCATGATGGCAAAAGGCTCCAATTCGGGTATTTACCTGCAGGGTCGTTACGAGGTGCAGTTGCTCGACAGCTGGGGCGTACGGGATCCGAAGGCGGGCGATAATGGCGGCATCTACGAACGCTGGGACGAAAGCCGCCCCGAAGGTCAGAAAGGCTACGAAGGCTACGCCCCGCGTCAGAACGCCAGCAAGGCCCCGGGCCTGTGGCAACACCTGCGCATCGCGTTCCAGGCGCCGCGTTTCGACGCTTCGGGTCGCAAAATTGAAAATGCCCGCATGCTGCGCGTCGAGCTCAACGGCGTGCTGATCCACGAAAACGTCGAACTGCTGGGCCCAACCCGCGGGGCGACGCCCAACGACGAAAAACCGCTCGGTCCGCTGCGGATTCAGGGAGACCATGGTCCGGTAGCGTTCCGGAACGTCGTCATTACGAGCTATGACAAACCGCGCCCGGAGCTGGTGAACCTCAAATACGCCGTATACAAAGGCCGCTTCGAAGCGGAACCGGACTATGCCAAGCTGCCTCCCGAGGCCCAGGGCTCATCGGTCATCCTGACGTCGAACGTCAGCCGGATTCCCAACGGCTTTCTCATCCGCTACACGGGTACGCTGCGGGTGCGCGAGCCGGGTACGTACGCGTTTAACCTGGGGGCACCCGGCGGCGGCGGGATGCTGAAGATCAACAATCAGGTTGTCATCAAGCCGGGTTCCTGGAACGCCAGTGGCAAAGCGACCCTGGCGGCCGGCGATCTGCCCTTCGAACTGCTTTACTCCAAGTTCATCGACTGGGCAAAGCCCTCCCTGGGGTTGACCGTTGCCGGTCCGGGCATCCGGGAATACATCATCAGTGATGCCACAGAAGGCGAAGGAAACGTTACCGACCCGATCCTGGTCGAGGCCTCCGCCAACACCATCCTGCGGAGCTTCATGGATGTCCCCGCCGAAAGCGGCCAGGGCCGCGGCACGCGGATTCCACACGCCATTTCGGTTGGCAGCCCGACCAGGGTGCATTATACCTACGATCTCGACAAAGGGTCGCTGGTGCAGGTCTGGCGCGGGCAGTTTCTTGACGCAACGCCGATGTGGAACGACCGCGGCGACGGCTCGTCACGGCCCATGGGTGCTGTACAGCGCTTCGGCGTACCGGCCTTTACCATCGCCCGGCTGGACAACGCCCAGGGGGCCTGGAAGACCGATACCACCGGCAGCGGTTACCGGCCGCGGGGGTATACGCTGGACGGCGATGACCGCCCGACCTTCCGCTACCAGGTGTACGGCGCCACGGTAGAAGACGCCATCCGGGTGCTGGACAACGGCCAGGGCATCCGCCGGGAGCTGACCGTTCAGAACGGAGGCGAAAACATCTACGCCCGGCTCATCGCTGGGAGCAGCATCGATACGCGCCCGGATGGAACGTATGTGGTCGACGGGAAGTCGTACTACGTCAAAGTGGACGATGCCGCCGGGGCCAAACCGGTGGTGCGGGAAGTCGGTGGCCGTAAGGAACTGCTGGTGCCGGTCCGCAACAAACTGATTTACTCCATTCTTTTCTGATGAGCACCATGAAAACTAACCATACCTCCCGCTTCCGGCGGGCCGTAGGCGCGCTCTTCACGGCGGCCATCGTTTCGGCGGCCGCCTGGGGTCAGGAGTCGCCCAAAGAGGAAGACTTCTTTAAGATTCTGAAAGTAAGCTCACCCGAAGGCACCCTGCTCGAAGTCGGTGGCCTGGCGGTGCTCCCGAACGGGAACCTGGGGGTAGCGACCCGGCGGGGCGACGTCTTTATCGTCGAAAACCCGACCAGCCGCCGCCCGAACTTCCGCAAGTTTGCCTCCGGGCTGCACGAGATCCTCGGGCTGACCTACAAGGACGGAGCCCTGTACTGCGCCCAGCGCGGGGAACTCACCAAACTGGTGGATACCAACAAGGACGGCAAAGCCGACGTTATCGAGACGGTCTACGCCTGGCCGGTATCGGGGCACTACCACGAATACAGCTTCGGTCCGAAGATCGCGCCGGACGGCTCTTTCTTTGTCTCGGCCAACGTGGCCTTCGGCGACGAAGAATGGTGGCGGGGTGAAAGCCGCGTGCCCTGGCGGGGCTGGGTAATGAAAATTTCGCCGGACGGCAAGATGGAGCCCTGGGCGACGGGCATGCGCTCGCCGTGCGGACTTGGCATCATCGACGGTGAACTGTTCTACGCCGACAACCAGGGCGACTGGATGGGTTCGGGCGGGATCGTACACGTGCCGAAAGGCGCCTTTGTCGGGCACCCGGCAGGGCTGCGCTGGGCCGGGCAACCGGGTTCACCGATCAAGCTGACGACCGAGCAGCTGTACGCCAAAGTCGACCCCCGGCAGAAACGGAATGAGCGCGGGCAGTACATCAAGCCGGAGAACGTGGTCGATGAAAACGCGAATCTGCTGTACGAAATAAAGAAGCAGTTTCCGGAGGTAAAGGTACAGACGCCGGCCGTCTGGCTGCCGCACGGTATCCTGGGCATTTCCAACTCCGAGCTTCTGACCATTCCGGAAGGCGCCTTCGGGCCGTTCGCCGGACAGATCCTGATCGGTGACCAGGGCCAGAGCAAGATCATGCGCGTCTTTATGGAAAAAGTGAAGGGCGAATACCAGGGCGCAGCCTTCGACTTCCGGGCTGGTTTCCAGTCGGGTGTACTCCGCATGGCCTGGGCCAAGGACGGTTCCCTGTTCGTGGGTGAAACCAACCGCGGCTGGGGTTCAGCCGGGGAAGCCAACGAAGGCCTGCAGCGCCTGACCTGGAACGGTCGGATTCCGTTCGAGATGCGCGCCGTGCGGGCGATGCCGGATGGCTTTGAAGTGGAATTTACCCAGCCGGTAGACCGCAAATCGGCCGAAGATCTGGCTTCCTACAACGTGGAGAGCTTTATCTATAAGTATCATCCGGTATACGGCAGCCCCCCGATCAACCGCCAGGTTTGCTCCGTCAAAGGGGTGAAAGTGTCGGAAGACGGCCTGAAGGCCCGGATCATCGTGGATGGGCTCCGCACCAGCTACGTACACCACCTGCTGCTGGACGGCGTCCGCTCGCAGGACGGTTCCTACTCGCTGGTTCACCCGACGGCTTATTACACGCTGAACAATATTCCGGACGGTACGAAGTTGGCCATGAGCGAGGTAAGCACGAAGAACTCAGCCGCCGTGGCCGAAACGCCCGCGGCCAAACCGGCTGCTCCGGCCAAGAAAGGTGCTCCCGCCAAAGCGGGTGCCAAAGTAGGCGCGGCACCGGCACCCACGGCCAAGGCTGCCAATACCGTGGCTTCGGTCAGCAAAGTGCCGACCTACGACGAAGTGAAGCCGCTGCTGTCCAAGCACACCTGCCTGGCCTGCCACCAGACCGAAAAGCGGCAGGTTGGACCGGCTTACCGCGACGTAGCTAAGCGCCGGTACAGCAACGAACAGGTTGTGGAGCTGATCTATAACCCGAAGCCGCAAAACTGGCCGGAATACGCGACGGAAATGCCGCCGATGCCGCAGGTTCCCCGCGCCGATGCGTTGAAGATTGCTGCCTGGATCAATTCGCTGGCGGGCGAGGACAAGTCGGCTTCCGCGAAACCGGCGAAGAATCCGGACGAACAATAACCATCCAGATACGCCATATCTTGGGGATATGGCGTATCTAACTACCCGAAAACGGCGAAGGCCCACCGATCGGTGGGCCTTCGCCGTTTAACGCACTTGGCGTATCGTTTACTGTACGAGCATCATGGTCGGAGCTGGCCCTTACTTGCTGCTGCTCTTGCGGCTGGTGTTGTTTTCGCCGCTGTTCTTCCCGCGGCTCTGACCGCCTTTCCGACCTGCTTCCCGGGCGCGTTCCGGATCGTCCGCGAAGTTGCCCTTCCCTTTCGTGTTTGCCATGGTTGAAAATTGGATTTAGTGAAACTCGAATTGTACTCGTTTACCACCTAATCCAAGCCCATGGCAACTTGTTTAAAAAAGCCAAGGAAACGGTCTAAATTCGACGAAGCGTTAATTGGCAGCTGACAGAAACGCCATATCTTCAAGATATGGCGTTTCTAAAAACCGACGAAGCGATTAATTAGCCGCCGACTCCCGAACCGGCACCTGGATCATCGCCTGATCCCAGGCGATAGCGATCTCGTTGTTGGAAGGAGTGATCGACAGCTTTTCCTGGACAGCCTTGCTGGTTTTGGCCGGCACTTTGATCTCCGCCACGTTTTTGTCTTTGTGCTTATCGTAATCATAAGCACCCCACTGGCCGAGTACACCGTTGAGGATCACCGTCCACTCTTTTTCGTTGGGAATGGTAAACAGCGTATACGTGCCCGCCTTCACCGTCTTGTCCCCAAACTGAACATCCTTGGCAAAGGTCACTTCCGTAGCTTCGTCCGCGCCGGTCCGCCAGACTTTGCCGTACTTCTCCAGACTAACCGAGCTGGCCGGTCCGAAAATCACCCGGCCCCGCTTGGAAGGCTGGCCGTAGGTCACCTTAATGAGCTTGTTCGGGCTTTCCACCGTTACGTGGGGGCTTTTCCGCGAGTTGTTCTGAGCCTGAACCAGGGTTACGGTTGATACCAGCAACAGCACGAGGAGCATGATTGATTTTTTCATGGACAGAAGTTGATTAACAGGTATAAAACTTAGGACGCAAAGAAAACGATTCTTCCCATAATCGCCGTATCATCCGGGACCGCCGGTCGATAATATTGATCAAATCCAGCTTCGCGGAATACAAACGGTCGTTGGATGAATGCAAATTTTTCTATATTTGATGCCGTTATTATGCATGCATACTGACGTATATTCCGAACGCATCTAGCCATGGCAACCTATTACAACAAGCGCAACCTGAACTTTCTGCTCTACGAAGTTTTCCGCGCCGAGGAACTGACCCAATACCCTTATTTCAGCGCGCACGATCGGGAGACGTTCACGATGGTACTGGACTCCGTGACGCATATTGCCGATACCATCATGCATCCGTACCTGCGGGAGGTGGATCGCCAGCAGCCGGAACTCAGGGACGGAAAAGTCAGCGTGCATCCACAAATCCGGCAGTACCTGCAGGCCATGGGCGAAGCGGGGCTGATTGGGGCGGACTTTACGTTCGAAGACGGGGGCCAGCAGTTGCCTGATGTGATCAACGCCTGCGTGGGCTTTATCGTTATGGCCGCCAATAACGGTATGATGTATACGGGCCTGACGTCCGGGGCCGCACGGCTTATTGCCTCCTTTGGCTCGCCGGAACTCAAGGAAGCTTACGTAGCCAATATGTTGTCGGGAAAATGGCAGGGAACCATGGCCCTGACCGAACCCCAGGCGGGTAGCTCGCTTTCCGATATTACGACTACCGCCGAGCCTCAGCCGGACGGTTCCTATAAAATCAAAGGCCAGAAAGTCTTTATCTCCGCCGGAGAACACGACGCGGCTGATAACATCATCCATCTCCTGCTGGCCCGCATCAAGGGCGCGCCCAAGGGAACCAAAGGCATTTCGCTGTTTGTGGTGCCTAAATACCGTCTCGACGGCACAGATAACGACGTAACGCCGACGGGCCTGTACCACAAAATGGGCCAGAAAGGGACGCCGGCCATGCACCTGACGATGGGCGAGCGCGACGAATGTGTCGGCTACCTGGTCGGTGAAGCCAACAAGGGCCTGGGTTACATGTTCCAGATGATGAACGAAGCCCGGATCGGGGTGGGCATGACGGCCGCGGCCATCGCTTCGGCAGCCTACCACACCGCCCTGACCTACGCCAAAGAACGCCCGCAGAGCCGCCGCCTGAACGAAAAGAGCCAGCTCGACTCGCCCCAGACGACGATCATTAACCACCCGGACGTACGCCGGATGCTGCTCGCCCAGAAAGCCATCGTGGAAGGGTCGTTGTCAATCCTGCTGGAGTGCTCGCGCCTGGCCGACCTGGTAAAGGTCCTGGAAGGAGAGGAGAAGGAAGCGGCCCACCTGCTGCTTGAACTGCTGACCCCCATTGCCAAAACGTATCCGTCGGAAGCGGGCGTACAGTCCGTCAGCCTGAGCATGCAGACCCTCGGCGGTTACGGCTTTACGGAGGATTTTCCCGTCGAGCAACTCTACCGCGACATTCGCATTACCCCGATCTACGAAGGAACGACGGGAATTCAGTCCCAGGACCTGCTGGGCCGGAAAGTGCCCATGCACCAGGGCAAGGCCATGCAACTGCTGGCCCGGGAAGTCGGTAAAATCATCGCCGAAGCGGCTACCTACGATGACCTGAAGCCTTACGCCGATCTCCTGGCGGAAGAAGGCAAGCGGCTGCAGCAGGTTACCATGCACCTGCTCCAGTTTGCGCAGCAGGGCGATATCGAACGCTTCCTGGCCGATGCAACGCTGTATATGGAGCTCTTCAGCCTCAACGTCATCGGCTGGCAGTGGCTTAAGCAGGCCGTAGTGGCCAGACAGGCGCTACTGACCCAGAACCCGCAGGGCGATGAACTGGCCTTCTACGAGGGCAAGCTGCTGACGATGAAGTACTTCTTCCATTACGAACTGCCCAGGACGCTCGGGCTGGCCAAGCGCCTCCGGGATACCGAAGTGCTGACCATCGTGACCGAGAAAGAGGTGGTTCTGTAAGGTTTATCAGCGACCGCTCAAAGCCGGTACCGGCTGATCGACACAAAAAGGGGCTCGCATGGGCCCCTTTTTGCTTACCTTTGCGCCATGCCGCTGATTGCCCCATCCGACTATCGCCCGCCGGCCTACCTCTGGAATGGCCACCTGCAGACGATCGTGCCGTCGCTCTTCCGGACGGTACCCTACCACTACGAGCGGGAGCGGATCACGACGCCGGATGATGATTTTCTCGACCTGGATTGGGCGTATGCCAGTCGTCAGTCACCAGTCGTCAGTCGTCAGTCGGCTTCGCCCAGCGAGCCAACCAGTAGGCGAAGCCGACTGACGACTGAGGACTCAAAACTGGTCATCCTGTCCCACGGCCTGGAAGGCGACTCGACCCGGCCGTACATCACGGGCATGGTGCGGCATCTGACCCAGCACGGCTACGACTGCCTGCCCTGGAATTTCCGTTCCTGCAGCGGCGAGCTGAACCGGCAGTTGCGCTTCTACCATAGCGGCGCGACAGAGGATCTGGAACTGGTCGTGCAGCACGCCCTGGCGAAAGGCTACCGGGACATTTCGCTCATTGGCTTTAGCTGGGCGGTAATCTGACGCTGAAATACCTGGGCGAGCGGGGCGCCGCTATTCACCCGGCCATCCGGCGGAGCGTCGTCTTTTCGGTGCCCCTGGACCTGGGCGCGAGCACGGCCGTCATCAGCCAGGGCTTTTCCCGCATTTACCTACGGCGTTTTCTGCGGCACCTGGGCCAGAAGGTGAAAGGAAAGGAAAAGTTGTTTCCAGGGCAGGTTTCTACCAAAGACTACCGCCGGATTCGTACCTTTGTGGACTTTGACGACCGGTATACGGCACCCTTACACGGGTTTAGTAGCGCCTGGGACTATTATACCCGCAACAGTTCGATTCACTTCATCAGCCACATCGCCGTACCTACCCTGGTCGTAAACGCCAAAAATGATCCCATGCTGGCCCCGGAATGTTTCCCGGAAGGGCTGGCCCGGGAACTGAGCTGCGTCTGGATGGAGTTTCCGGAAGCAGGCGGCCATTGCGGTTTCCCGCCAGCCGACCGGAACCGGGAGGTCTATTGGTCGGAAGAGCGGGCGCTGCGGTTTTTACGGGAGCAGGTTTAAACAGGTTGTGCGATGGATGCTGAACAGATCAAGCAAATACTGAAATTCCATAAGGAGACGCTGTTTGAGCGTTATCCCCTTAAGACCCTTGCTTTATTTGGCTCTTACGCGGATGGTACGGCTTCTGAGCAAAGTGATGTGGATATTTTGGTTGAGTTCTCCGCTCCGGTAGGATTGGAACTGGTTGACTTGGCCCTTGAACTGGAATCGCTGCTGCAGAAAAAAGTAGATCTGGTGACCCGGAGATCGATCAAGCCCCGGTATCAGCCCTTTATTGATCAACAGTTGCAATATGTCTAAACGGTCTGTCGCTGCTTTACTGGCCGATATGATGGATGCCATCATCGCTATTGAACGGTACACGGACGGATACGATTTTGAGCAGTTTGTAACGGATGCCAAAACGGGTGATGCCGTTGCCAGAAACCTGATGATTCTGGGCGAGGCGGCGAATCGGATTCCGATAGATTATCGCGAGCAGCATCCGGACGTGGAATGGACCCGGATTATCCGATCTAGGCATGTGATCGTACATGATTACTTTGATCTGGATCACGAAATAATATGGCGAATTATTACGGTACACCTGCCGGAATTAAAACAAACCCTAAACAGCTTACTTTCAAGCAGTAATTCGCCAACTGAGTAATTAGCGTGCCAAAAGGATGTGCCAACACTTCGTCAGAAACTGGAAAGCGTATTGATCGAACTTAACGAGGCGACGAATTGACCGTCCACAACCTGATTATGCTGACCAAACCGATTGAACAGACGTTTTTCGTCATTGATTTCGACAGTACCTTTACGAAAGTCGAGGGGCTCGACGTCCTGGCCGAAATCTCCCTGGCCGGGAACCGCGAACGCGACCGGATCGTCGAAGAAATCAAAACCATCACCGACCGCGGCATGTCGGGCGAAATCTCCCTGGCCCAGTCGCTGGAACTGCGGCTCCGGCTGCTGCAGGCCCACCGCGACCACCTGCCCGCCCTGGTCGAAATTCTGAAAGACAAAATCTCGGATTCCTTCCAGCGCAACCGCCAGTTCCTGGAGGAACATGCCGAACAGATCTATATCGTCTCCAGCGGTTTCAAGGAATTCATCGTGCCCATCGTTACGCTGCTGGGTATCCGGGAAGACCACGTATTTGCCAATACGTTCACTTTCGACGAGGAAGGCAATATCACCGGCTGCGACTGCGACAACCCGCTGGCTAACGATAAAGGAAAAGTGACGCTGATCCGGAACCTGAACCTGGACGGCGACGTCTATGTCATTGGCGACGGTTACACCGACTACGAAATCAAGGAGTTCGGGCTGGCCAATCGCTTTTACGCCTTTACCGAGAACGTCATGCGGCCGAAAGTGATGGAGAAAGCGGACCACATTGCCCCGTCCCTGGACGAATTCCTGTTTCATAACAAGCTCAGCCGCAGCCAGTCGTATCCCAAGAGCCGCATCAAGGTGCTGCTGCTGGAGAACGTTCACCCGGTGGCCGTGAGCCTTTTCGAGCAGGAAGGCTTCCGCGTGGAGATTCTCAAAGGGGCGCTGGACGAGGACGAGCTGGCCGAAAAAATCCGCGATGTGCATATTCTGGGCATTCGGTCCAAGACGCAGGTAACAAGGCGGGTCCTGGAGTCGGCCAACAAACTCATGTGCGTGGGCGCATTCTGCATCGGAACCAACCAGATCGACCTGGCGGCCTGCACCGAACGGGGAATCGCCGTCTTTAACGCGCCCTACAGCAATACCCGCTCCGTCGTGGAACTGGCCATCGGCGAGATCATCATGCTGATCCGGAACGTGGTGCCGAAGAGCAACCAGATGCACCTCGGCAAGTGGGATAAATCGGCCAATAGCAGCTTTGAGGTTCGCGGCAAGAAACTGGGTCTGGTCGGGTACGGAAATATTGGGACACAGCTTTCAGTCGTAGCCGAAGCCCTGGGGATGGAGGTGTACTTCTACGACATTGTCGATAAGCTCGCCCTGGGCAACGCCCGCAAATGCCGGTCCCTGGACGAACTGCTGGCGGTATCCGATATTGTGAGCCTTCATACCGACGGACGAAAAGACAACAAAAACCTCATCGGTGCCCGGGAGTTCGGCCTGATGAAGAATGGCGTGATCTTCCTGAATCTTTCGCGCGGCCATATCGTCGAGATTCCGGCCCTGGTCGAGGCCATCCGGAGCGGTAAAGTGGCCGGAGCGGGCGTCGATGTCTTCCCCTACGAACCCAAAACCAACCAGGAGGAGTTTGTCAACGACCTGCGCGGCCTGCCGAATGTCATCCTGACGCCGCATATCGGAGGCAGCACGGAAGAAGCTCAGGCCAATATCGGCAACTTTGTGCCGGGCAAACTGCTGGAATACATCAACAACGGCTCGACCTACGGCAGCGTCAACTTCCCCGAACTCCAGCTGCCCCTGCTGAAAGACTCGCACCGGCTCCTGCACATCCACGCTAACGTACCGGGCATCCTGGCCAGAATCAACTCCATTTTCGCCCAGTACAACATCAACATCCAGGGCCAGTACCTGAAAACCACCGAGCAGATCGGCTACGTCATCACCGACATCGCCAAGAACTACGACGACGACGTCATCCAGGAGCTTCGGGATATTGATAATACGATTAAGTTTAGACTTTTATATTGAAGGATTGAGGGATTGAAGGATTGAGGGATTGTCTATAGTCGTTCCATTCAGAACTGGCGAAGCCAATCCTTCAATCCTTCAATCCTCCAATCCTTCAATCCGTCATTATGAAATACGTCTACTTCACCGCCGGTCCCGCTGAGCTTTACCCGACCGTTGCGCAGCACCTGCAGACGGCCCTGGATGAACAGATTGGCTCGATTTCGCACCGGAGCCAGAAGTTTCGGGATCTGTACAAGTTTACGGACGAGCAGCTCCGGCAGCTGATGAACATTCCGGCCAGCCACGGTATTTTCTTCACCGGTTCCGCCTCGGAAATCTGGGAGCGCCTTGCCCTCAACTGCATCGAACACGAGAGCTTTCACCTGGTCAACGGCTCCTTCTCCAAGAAGTTCTTTGATTACGCTACCGCACTTCACAAGTTTGCCCACAAGCAGGAAAAGCCCCTCGGCGAAGGGTTCGACTACGGCGAAGTTGAGGTGCCCGAGTACGCAGAACTGGTCGCGCTCACCCATAACGAAACCAGCGCGGGTGTGCAGATGCGGACCGTCGATATCCATAAGCTGAAGCGCAGCCACAGCAAAAAGCTCTTTGCGGTCGATATGGTGTCCTCAGCGCCTTACCCGGACCTGGATTACAGCCTGATTGATTCGGCTTACTTCTCAGTGCAGAAGGCCTTTGGGCTGCCCGCCGGGCTGGGGGTGTGGATCGCCAGCGAAAAACTGCTGGAGAAAGCCGAACAGCTCAAAAAAGCCGACCAGATCATCGGGGCGCACCACGACCTTCCGGCGCTCTGGAAGAACTATAAAACCTTCGAAACACCCGCTACGCCGAACGTCCTGTACATCTATCTCCTCGGAAAAGTCGCCGAAGACCTCAACCGGATCGGCCTCGAGAACGTGCGGCGGGACACCGACGAGAAAGCCCGGCTGCTGTACAAATTCATCGAAACTCACCCCGGCTACGAGCCCTTCGTAGCCGAGGAACGGCACCGCTCCCGGACGGTGCTAGTCGCCAACACCCGGAAACCTTCAGCCGACGTAATCGCGGCGGCGAAAAAGGCGGGGATGGTCGTTGGCAGCGGCTACGGGCCCAACAAAGACCGGCAGATCCGGATCGCCAACTTCCCGGCCGTCAGTACGGAGCAGGTAGAGCGCCTGATTTCCGTCCTGGAGCAGGTGGGCTAATCAGGTTTCGCCACGTCCCGGGACACCGTTTCCCCGGGAAATTGCTGGGCTTAAGCGGCTTTGTCAGCCATTCCCATCCAACTTTTTCGGTTCAGGGCAGTTTTCAAGGGAAACACACCATGAACAGCCATGAATCGAACGGTACGAAATGGGGCACTGGCGCTGATGGTGGTGATAACCACAGTAGCCGCACAAGCCCAGCAAACCACCACGGATACAACCCGGCAGAGCAACGAGCCTATTTTGCGGGACTCGACCCGGCAGGAAATCCGCGAAGCCGGTAAGGAAGTGAAAGAGGCCGCCAAGGAGGTAGGTCGCGACGTTGAACGGGCCGCCGACAAGGTAGGACAGGAGGTCAAGCAATCCACCCGGGCAGCGCGTCGGGAAGCCCGCGAAACCATCGACCGCATCCGGGCCAACGAACTGGACTGGTTCCAGCGCGGATCCTTCCTGCTGGGCCTTAATCTGGGCCTTGGCCTGGGTACGGGTTCCTACCTGATTTCCAACCCACGCGTGGCGTACTTCGTCCAGCGTGGTATTGCGGTAGGGGTAAAATTATCCGTGGAGAATCGCCTCTCGACCAGCTACCGCGCCAACCAGGGCGGAGGCTTTATTCGCTACTATCCGGTCCGGAACCGCTTTTTTGTCTTTGGGGAAGGAGGCTTTAACATCGGCCGCTACCGCACCAGCATCGTTGGCCCGGACGACAAACGCGGCTTCAGCAGCGTCAACCTGGGCCTGGGCGTCGGCCTGCAGGCTACCCGCAACGTCGGCCTCGAGCTGATGTACGATCACAACTACTACGACAAAACCCCGGAATTCGCCGGCCGTAACCGCGGCCCGCAGATTAAGTTTGGGGTTAATTTGCACTTAAGAGGTAGGGAGTAAAGATTGAAGGATTGAAGGATTGATGGATTGATTTATAGTGATTCTGATCAGAGCGACTATAGATCAATCCTTCGATCCCTCAATCCCTCAATCCTTATTACCAGACTCTCGTCTGATCCACCTCCGGCTTATACAGCTTCTGCCCGGGCTGGACGTTGAAGGCTTTGTAGAAAGGCGCGAAGTTGGTTAGGGGGCCGTTGACGCGGTATTTGGCGGGGGAGTGCGGGTCAACCTGCACGTACATCCGCTGGCTTTCGTCCCGGCTCTTCGTTCGCCAGATCTGGGCATAGCCGAGGAAGAACCGCTGGTCGGGCGTAAAGCCGTCGATTTTTTCCTCGCTCTTGCCCTGTTCGGTTAGTTTGAAAGCGTCGTAGGCAATGGCCAGACCACCCAGGTCGGCCAGGTTTTCGCCCAGCGTCAGGCGGCCGTTTAGGTTGAGGTTGTTCAGAACGGTATACTTGCTGTACTGCTGAACGACCTGGTCGGCGCGCTTCGTGAAATTGTCAGCATCTTCTTTTTTCCACCAGTCGCGCAGGTTGCCCTGGGAGTCGTACTGCCGTCCCTGATCGTCGAAGAGGTGGGTCAGCTCGTGCCCGATGACCATGCCGATCCCGCCATAGTTGATGGCGTCGTCAGCGTCCTTGTCAAAGAAGGGAAACTGCAGAATGCCCGCCGGAAAGACGATCTCGTTAAAAGTCGGATTGGCGTAGGCATTGACCGTCGGCGGCGTCATGCCCCATTCCGTTTTGTCGACGGGCTGGTTCACTTTCGCCAGATCCTCCTTCCATTTGTGCTTACGGGCGCTCTGGACGTTACCGAAGTAGTCATCCCGCTTGACGTCCACGTCCGAATAATCCTTCCACTTATCGGGGTAGCCGATCTTGTTGACAACCTTATCCAGCTTCGTCAGGGCGATTTGCTTGGTTTCATTCGACATCCAGTCCAGTTTCTCGATCCGGTTGCGGTAGGCTTTCTGCAGGTTCTGCACCAGCGTCAGCATGCGTTCCTTTGCTTCGGGCGTAAAGTACTGCTTGACCCACAGTTGCCCCAGCAGTTCGCCCAGGTAGTTGTCAGCTCCGTCGGCGATGCGCTTCCAGCGATCCTGTTGCTTCTGCTGGCCGTTGAGGGTTTTTCCGTAGAAGGCGAAACGTGCGTCGGTAAAGGCTTTGTTCAGGAGCGAGGCATTTTCGTCGATGTACGCAAAGGCCAGCTTGTCTTTGAGCGTCTCGATCGGCGTGGTGGCCAGCAGCGCACTCAGCGTCTCATAATATTCCGGCTGGCCCATCAGGACGGTATCCGTCGACAGCGTCATGCCCGAGAGGAAGGCCTTCCAGTCGATGTTCCCAGCGCGCTTGTTGAGTTCGCTGACCGACAGCTTGTTGTAGTTTTTGATCGGATCGCGCAGGTCGGCCGCGGGGCGGTGGGCTTTGGCCAGGGCGGTTTCGAAGGCCAGGATGCTCGCGGCCTTCTTCCGGGCCGCTACCGAATCGACCCCCGTTAGCGTAAAGAGTTTGGTCGCGTAGGCGAGGAAAGCGTCCCGCACCTGCTGGGTTTCCTTATCCGTTTTGAAATAATAATCCCGCTCCGGCAGGCTCAGACCGCCCTGGTAGAAGTTTATCCGGTTGATGCTGCTCTGCCGGTCGTCGGCCCCGACATAAAGCGAAAACAGGGCACCACCCCGGTTGGCTTCGTCGGTAGCCATGTAGTTGAGTGCAGCTTTGTAATCCCGAAGAGCGGCAATCCTGGCCAGGCCAGGCTTGAGGGGCTCGTACCCGCGTTTTTCGATGGTAACGGTATCCATGCCCGAAGCGTAGAAATCGCCCACTTTCTGCTCGATACTGCCCTTGCTGGCCTCAGCAGCCGCTGCTGCTTCCAGAATGCCTTTCGTTTTCTTCTGATTTTCTTCGTACAGCTCGTAAAACGACCCCCAGCCGTTTTGGTCGCCGGGAATGTCGGTCTTCTTGATCCAGGCGCCGTTGGCGAAGGTAAAGAAATCGTCGCCAGGTGCTACGGTGGTGTCCATACCGGCTTTGTCAAAGAAAACGGTCCGGCTGGCTGCTTCCTTTTTATCCTGGCAGGCGGTCAGGAGGAACGTCCCGAAGCCGGCCAGAACTAGCCATTTGCGTGTCTGCATAGATGAGGTTTGCTAATTTTTGCGGGTAAAATACAAAAACGTTCAGCGGTCTGCTAACGGTTACCGGCCAGACGTCCAATTTTGGGGATAAGCGGGATAGAGAGGTTTGTCCGAAGGCAGCACTTGACACGGCTGGGTCACTGAAAAGTGCTCACCCAAGGGATCACTGGGGCCAAACGTTTTGCCTGTGAAAGATTTGAATATTGTTTGGAAAAATTAATGTAAGTGTTTGATGTTCAGCAATTTAATCTAAACCATATTGCCCATAGTCGGGACTTATTCTTTAGGTGTCGGTGTTATTATTCGGGCTAGCAGTAGTGGTAGATCCGTGGAGTAAGCACTGCCAGTCCCGCCTTCTTATGACCAACGAACGCACGATTCTTCAGCCCCGTACCGAGGCGGCTCAGCCGCTGGTTCGCCCGGCCAAACTGTGGTTACCCAAGCGCGTTATTTTTACGCCGGATGCCCTTGATGAGCCGTTCGGCCAGCAAATCTACGAGCGGGTTTCCAAGCTGCACTTACCGATCGAAGTAAGTAAAAACAACCGGATCACGGGCCTGCGCGGTGCCGACGAGCGGGAGACCTACCGCAACGCCAAAAATACGCTGGCGGTGGTCAAGGCGCCGGCGGGTGCCTTTCGCCTGCAGCCCATTCCGCCCTCGGCCGACTGGCAGATGAACCTGGCCGAAGGCTGTCCTGCCCACTGTCAGTATTGTTACCTGGCCGGCAGTCTCTCCGGACCACCGGTAATCCGGGCCTTTGCCAACCTGCCGCGGCTGCTGGCCAACACGGCCGCCTACGAGCAGCCGGGGCGGCAGACGACTTTTGAGGTAAGCTGCTATACGGACGTGATCGGCATTGAGCACCTGACCGGTTCGCTGGCCGAGTGTATCCGCTATTTCGGGACGCGTCCCGAGGCCCAACTGCGGTTTGTGACCAAATACAACCAGGTGGAATCGCTGCTCGACCTGCCCCACCAGGGCCGGACCCGCGCCCGCGTCAGCCTGAACGCCGAACCCATCGCCCGGCGCCTGGAAGGCGGTACCGCCTCGGTAGAAGCCCGGATTCAGGCGATCCGGCAACTGGCCCTGCCCCGGGAACAGGGTGGCGGCGGATATCCCATCGGTATCGTGCTGGCACCGATCATGCCCATTCCGAACTGGCGGGAAGGATATACCCACCTGCTGGACCGGCTGGCCGAGGCGCTGGATTTTGACGGCCCGATCGACATGAACGCCGAGCTGATCAGCCACCGCTTTACCCCCGGCTCAAAGGATGTGCTGACGCAATGGTATCCGAATACTTCGCTCGAGATGGACGAAGCTACGCGGGCCGAGAAGCGCAACAAGTTCGGCGGCCGGAAGTACGTCTACCGCCCCGACGAGATGCAGACGCTCAAGGCGTTCTTCTATGCCGAGTGGAAGAAGCGGTTTCCGGCGGCACCGATCCTGTACTGGACGTAAGAAAGGGAGTTTATGGTTTATTGTTTATAGTGCTTCGCCTGGGCATGGCCAACACCCAGTCTACGGATTTGGCGAAGCACCATAAACGATAAACCGTAAACTCTAAACGATCACTGTACCTCCACCACCATCTCAATCTCCACCGCATAATTCAGCGGCAGGGCAGCCATGCCCACGGCCGACCGGGCGTGTTTGCCCCGGTCGCCGAACACGGCCACCAGTAGGTCGGAGCAGCCGTTGATGACTTTTGGCTGGTCGGTGAATTCGGGCGTGGAATTGACCATGCCCGTTACTTTGACAATGCGGCGGATGCGGCTTAGATCGCCAAGCTCGGCTTTGAGCGTCGACAGCAGCGAAATGGTTGTGACTTTGGCGGCTTCGTACCCCTGTTCGACGCTCAGGTTTTGCCCCAGGCGACCGGTGATGCCGCTGCCGTCAGCCCGCGTCGGGACATGCCCAGCCAGAAAAATCAGGTTTCCTGCCCGGACGGCTTTAACGTAGTTGGCGACGGGTTTGGATGGGGGATACAGCTCGATGCCGAGCTCCTTCAGGCGATTTTCGGGCGATTGAGCAAGGGCGCTGACCAGGCCGAGAAGACCGAAGGCGACGGTCAGAAGCAGGCGTTTGGGAAGGAAGGGGTGCATGGGTTGGGTACGTTTCTTCCTGCCAAGATAACGACCCGACTGCAATTCGACCCAAGTCTACACGTATTTTGCCGCCCAGGCGATCAGGAGACCCTGTAAGGGCAGGCGTAACCAGAGCAGCCAGCGGGGAAGATTCGCGAAACGCTCCGAGGTCGCCATAAACAGGTTGGCCGGAAAAACCGCAATCAGCAGCATGATCAGCCCCCAGGCGGCCAGCGGGCGGGTCTGCGGAAACAGCAGCCCAACGCCCAGCCCCACCTCCGCAATCCCACTCAGCAACACCATCAGCTCCGGTTGGGGAATATACGGCGGCATTATTCGCAGGTATACTTTGGGAAGGACAAAATGCAGGATCCCTGCTACCGTGTACAGGGCGGCCATGAAGTAAAGGTCCAGCTGGGTTGTTTTCATCGTCCGGGGCTTAGCGTGTCTGCTGGACGAAAGATGCAATTTTTGTAATTACTTCCGGTACAACCGGTAGGTTTGGATTATTGTAGGTACTCAAATTCGCCTGTCGGTCGCCATCCGTCTCCTTCAACACGTGATTCATGTTTTTGATGAGAACCAGGCGGGCTTTGGGTTGGGCTTTGGCGAGCGCCTGGGCCTGGTCGACGCTGATCTGGATGTCGTTGGTGCCCTGGACGATCAGAATCGGCGCTCTGACCTTTTGGATTTCCACGGTCGGGTCGTAGCGGAACCAGGATATCAGATACGGTTGAACGCTGGGCCGGAAGAGGGCGTATAGGAGCGGGTTGACCTGCTGCACCCGATGGCCCTGCCGGAGGCTGTCCAGAATCACGTCGACTGCCTGCCGAACCTGGGTAGGCTGCCCGCTGAGCTGCTCCCGGATGGCCTCGCTGGCCGGAATGCCCGCTCCGGCGATCGAGATAAAGCCCGTAGGCCGGACCTGCTGGGCGGCGATCATCCCGATCAGTGCGCCTTCGCTATGACCGGCGATGAACAGGCGCGAAAACCGTTTGTCGCCCTTCAGCTTGCGCAGCCAGCCTACGGCATCTCCAACCAGCAAATCAAAACGCAAGGAATCCTCCCGGATGGTTGCCTGCTGGCTGGCACCAACGCCCCGTTTATCGAAACGCAGGGTCGCGATCTGCTGGTCGCTAAGCCCTTCGGCCAGCATCTTGAGCGAATGGTTCTTCATGACCGGATTGTTGCCATCCCGGTCCGTTGGTCCCGAACCCGCAATGAGCAGCACCACCGGTACCGCTCCCTTCCCCGCGGGCATCCGGAGCGTGCCGTAGAGTTTACCCGTTGGCGTTTC